>OBUZ01000127.1_pt1 | contig 72444 bp, 70 predicted proteins | sample 1494961 | NCBI WGS metagenome assembly OBUZ01 (sample SAMEA2579939, study PRJEB22360) | human gut metagenome | biome: human gut; feature: human-associated habitat; material: faeces | place: Denmark | collected 2008/2010
AGTTTTTCTTCGTTGTCTTTTCCAAGATTGATACATACCTGCTCCACACTTGTCAGGATGATCAGCTGATCAGCATCGACACCTTCTGCAAGTTTTCCGGCAGTCAGGTCTTTTTCAATGACTGCGCTGGCGCCTTTTAAGTGATTGTCCTGTTCCAGTACAGGAATTCCGCCTCCACCGGCAGCGATTACGACCTGATCAGCATCCAGAAGTGCGTTGACTGCATCCAGTTCCACGATCTTCACAGGATGCGGAGCGGAAACGACTCGTCGGAATCCTTTTCCGGCTTCTTCGATCACATAATTTCCTTTTTTACGCTCTTCGTTGGCCTCTTCTGCGCTCATGTAACGTCCGAGAACTTTGGTTGGTGTATAGAAAGCCTCGTCATAAGGATCTACGATAACCTGTGTCAATACAGTGCTGACTGTACGGTAGATTCCGCGGTTCATCAGTTCTTCCCGGATTCCGTTCTGGAGATCGTATCCGATATAGCCCTGGCTCATGGCAGAACATACAGACATTGGTGCAGCTGTATAATTTTCATGACGCTGTCCGAATTCATTCATGGCAGTGTGGATCATCCCTACCTGTGGAGCATTGCTGTGGGTGATCGCAACCTGAAATCCGGCTTCGATCAAATCTGCGATTACTTTTGATGTATTTTTTACTGCGACTTTCTGCTCCGGCAATGTAGTTCCAAGAGCACGGTGTCCCAGTGCAACGACAACTCTTTTCTTCATAGTTATATCCCTTTCGTTAAATAATTGTGATGAGTAAATTATATTATTTTTCGTACAAAAAAGCAACGTTATTCCACGCAGAAGTTGTGGATTATCGATAAAAGGCAAAGAAGACGTCCAACAACATCAGCATTCCCAGCAGAACGCATACGCAAAGCAGGAACCAGAGCGGGGTTTTTCTGGTAACCTGTTTCCATTTTGGTGCGATGAAATACTGGCAGGTGCATCCGATCAGTCCCAGGAACACGGCATCCGCAAAAAACGGAGGCAGCAGAGAAGGACAAAAGTATTGAGAAATTTTGTGCAGGTCTGCGTGCCAGATCATCTGGACTGTAAAATCTGAAAGGTATCCAATCACAGAGTATAATAACCCGTTCATACAGAATGCCAGAATCGGATTTTTTGCAAATCGGTGCAGCATCGTTACGCTGAGAACACCGCAAATTCCATAAAGAGGAATCCATGGACCAAGCAGAATACTACGGTTCAAAAAGACCCCTTCCATTGTGAGATAGCTCAGTGTTTCCAGAATCCATCCAAGAATGGAAAACAGAAAGAACAGCGAGGCCAGTGTCAGCGGGTGATAGGAACCGGTCGGAGCCAGAGGCTGATGCACAGCACGGACCGGCGGCTGGACAGAAAACAGAAAGGCCGGATACTGATGTGGCTCAAAATAGGCAATCTTTGTATAAGGTCCTTCGGAATCGTCATAAAGCGCTTTGCGGATCAGTAGCTCGTCATCAGAAAGCTCCTGTTCCAGAAGTGGATCATTAAACAGTTCGTAACGGGGAGCGCGGGACCGGATATAATTTTTTCGCAGGGTCATATATAATTCAGCATCGGTGGCTGTCTGATAAGGATTGACAAACAGAAAATCCAGAATACCGAATGTAAGGAGAGAAAGAATGCTCCATCCGATAAAAGACAGATGCAGAAGAAACATCCGCCATTTGTTTCCGCGCATCAGCTGTCTGGATAAAAAGAATGCATCCTTTCGTCCCATCGTCGGGTTCTCAGCCAGTATATAAGGAATCATGCTATATTCGTACTTTTTGATGATTCCGCCGATGACCGTCAGGTTCCAGAAAGTCTGAAAAACACAACGGCAGGTCATGATCCATGCAGGGTGGGAAAAGAAGTTCACTTTGTAAAGAAAGAAAAGCTTACTGATCGTTGTCTGCTGATAAGTGCGTGCCTCCAGAAAGAAACGGGCTTCTCCGACAAGCAGCACGTTTTGAATGAAGACAGTGTAGAGAAAAGACAGCAATACCCCCAGGAGAAGCAGAAAAAACGAGGTGGAAAAGGGATCATGAAAGGCCTCGTTGACTGTCTTTAAAGCGGCAAAGAGAAAAGATCTTCCGCTGGTATACATATTGAGGATGTGTTCGAACAGAGTTGCCAGTGGTGCACCGGAAAACGAAATCTGAAATACGTGCTGCAGCGTGTCTGTTGCGATCGAGGAATTGGAGGCATCTGGAAAATTCATATGTGTCTGAACAAAAATTGTTTGCAGTCCCGGGCGAAACTGCCTGAAAATGAAAGTGGAAGATGCAAATGAGGTCGTTAAAAATGCGATCAGAAAACAGACAGATACCATTTTCTGATAGTTGCTCTTTAGTGATTTTTTTGCCTGATGTTTCAGATGTTTTCTTGTCCACATAACAGGATTCCTCCGATTCTGATGATAGACCTATTATAGTTGCTTCACGGCAGACTGTCAAAGAAGATTTGCACCTTGTCAACAGAACCTGAAATCTGCTAAAATTTAGATTGCTGTGAACAGCAACCATAGAACAAGGAGGATGAAAAGTTGAGAAAATTGATTCCTTATTTGAAAAACTATAAAAAGGAAAGTATTATCGGACCGCTGTTTAAACTTTTAGAGGCGGTATTTGAATTGATTGTGCCATTAGTCACTGCAAGAATTGTTGATATCGGAATTCAGAACCGGGATATCCCGTATATCTGGAAGATGGCGGCATTGCTGGTGGCGTTTGGTGTAATGGGACTTTTGTGTTCCCTGCTGGCACAGTATTTCGCGGCAAAAGCAGCTGTCGGTTTCGGAACAGAGCTTCGGCATGATCTGTTCTGCCACATTGAACAGCTTTCTTATGCTGCAGTGGATAAGGCTGGCAGCGCCACGCTGGTTGTCAGGATCACAAGTGATATCAATCAGGTACAGTCCGGCGTCAATCTGGTGCTTCGTCTGTTTCTGCGATCGCCGTTTATTGTGGTAGGCGCAATGGTTATGGCATTTACGATCAATGTAAAGATCGCATTGATCTTTGTCGTGACAGTTCCGCTTCTGGCGCTTGTGATCTACGGTATTATGATCGTGACGATCCCTCTGTATAAAAAAGTGCAGAAAGCACTGGATCAGGTGCTTGTCTCTACCAGAGAAAATCTGGCGGGAATCCGTGTGATCCGTGCGTTTTGTACACAGAAGAAAGAGCAGGAAGAGTTTGATACAAAGAGTGAGATACTGATGAAGCTGCAGTTTCTGACCGGACGGATTTCAGCGCTGTTGAATCCGATGACATATATTATTGTCAACGCCGGGATTATTGCGGTTGTCTGGTATGGGGGCGGACAGGTATATGAAGGGCTGCTGACACAGGGAGAGGTAATCGCCCTGGTCAATTATATGTCCCAGATTCTTCTGGCGCTGGTGGCGCTGGCGAATCTGATTGTTTCCTTTACAAAAGCAGTAGCATCTGCAGCCCGTCTGAATGAGGTATTTGCACTCCGATCCGAGCTTGTGGACGGAGAGTGTGAGAAAGCAGAGGCGAAAGCGGAAGCCGTGAAAGTAAAGATGGAACACGTGACATTTTGCTATCCGGGCAGTCAGGAGCCGGCGCTGGAGGATATTTCTTTTACTGCGAAAGCAGGAGAGACGATCGGTATCATCGGGGGAACAGGTTCCGGCAAGACAACTCTGGTCAATCTCATTCCCCGGTTTTATGATGTGACAGAGGGGAAAGCCGAGATCGATGGACTGGAGATTTCGAAATACCGGACAGAGACTCTTCGAAAACAGATTGGAGTGGTTCCGCAGAAGGCGGTGCTGTTTTCCGGTACCATAAAGAGTAATCTTCAAATGGGAAATGAGCAGGCATCCGAACAGGAGATGTATGCGGCATTAAAAACCGCACAGGCTTTGGAGTTTGTGGAGGAGAAGCCGGGAAGGCTGAATGCTCCTGTCAGCGAAGGCGGAAAAAACCTGTCGGGAGGGCAGAGACAGAGGCTGACGATCGCAAGAGCACTGGTGAAAAATCCACAGATCCTGATTCTGGATGACAGTGCATCTGCGCTTGATTTTGCTACAGATGCGGCACTTCGAAAAGCATTGTCCCAGGATACGGAAAATATGACAGTATTTCTGGTATCGCAGAGAGCATCCTCTGTCATGCATGCCGATAAGATCCTGGTATTGGATGACGGAAAGATGGTGGGATACGGCAATCATGAAGAGCTGCTTGGAGAGTGCGGTGTTTATCAGGAAATCTGTCGGTCTCAGTTTTCGAAAGAGGAGGGGGTTCAGTATGCATAAAAAGAAAAAAAGTGTATGGAAAAAGATACTCTGGCTGATTCGGCCCTATCTGCATTTTTTGATGCTATCATTCGTATTTGCGGGTATTTCTGCGTTGCTGACATTGTATGCTCCGATTCTGATCGGTAATGCTGTGGATCTGATTATTGGAAAAGGAAGTGTGGATTTTGATGCGATCGGCAGGATCCTGTTCAGGCTGGCAGGGATTATTGTTATAACCAGCGCTGCGCAGTGGCTGATGAATCTGTGCAACAACCACATTACGTATCGGGTAGTTAAGGATGTCCGTACAAAGGCATTTGCAAAGCTGCAGAAGCTTCCTCTGAAATATGTAGACAGCCATGCATATGGAGAGACCATCAGTCGGATCATCACCGATGTGGAGCAGTTTTCGGACGGGCTCCTCATGGGATTTACGCAGTTCTTTACCGGTGTGGTGACGATTCTGGGAACCCTGGTATTTATGCTGTTGATCAATGTGAAGATTGCGTTGGTTGTGATCCTGATCACGCCGGTATCTTTGTTTGTGGCAAGCTTTATTGCGAAGAGGACCTACGTGTTTTTTAAAGCACAGTCAGAGACAAGAGCACAGATGACATCCCTTGTCGATGAAATGGTGGGAAATCAGAAGGTTGTGCAGGCATTTGGATACGGTGACCGGGCAGTGGAGAGGTTTGATACGATCAACAAAAAGCTCCAGAAAGTCAGCCTTCAGGCGATTTTCTTTTCGTCCATTACGAATCCGAGTACCCGGTTTGTCAACGGACTGGTGTATACAGGGGTCAGCATTGCAGGTGCGTTTACCGCAATCGGAGGCGGGATCACGGTGGGGCAGCTGTCTTGCTTTTTAAGTTATGCAAACCAGTATACAAAGCCGTTTAACGAAATCTCAAGTGTGGTCACAGAGCTTCAGAATGCACTGGCATGCGCACGGCGGGTATTTGACTTTATTGAGGAACAACAGGAAGAGCCGGATGCGGCATCGGCGATCGAACTGAAAAATCCAGACGGCAGTATGACACTGGAACATGTCAGTTTTTCTTATAATCCGGAGATTAAGCTTTTGCAGGATCTGAACCTGAAGGTAAAGCCGGGCCAGAAAATTGCGATTGTAGGACCGACGGGATGTGGAAAGACGACGCTGATCAATCTTCTGATGCGTTTTTATGACATTCAAAGTGGAGAGATCCGTGTCGGCAATACCGGAATCCAGAATATTACAAGAGACAGTCTGCGGGCCAACTTTGGAATGGTTCTGCAGGAGACCTGGCTGAAAGCCGGAACGATTGCAGAAAATATTGCGTATGGAAAAGATGATGCCACAAGGGAAGAAATCATTGCGGCGGCAAAGGCGGCTCATGCGCATGGGTTTATCCGGAGAATGGAGCAGGGATATGATACGCTGATCCAGGAAGAGGGCAGTAACCTGTCACAGGGGCAGAAGCAGCTTTTGTGTATTGCCAGAGTTATGCTCAGAATTCCGGATATGTTGATTCTGGACGAGGCAACCTCTTCGATCGATACCCGTACAGAAATGAAGATTCAGGAAGCGTTCCAGAGTATGATGAAAGGACGCACCAGCTTTATTGTGGCACATCGGCTTTCTACTATTCGGGAGGCAGATGTGATCCTCGTGATGAAGAATGGAAATATTATTGAACAGGGCAGCCATGAGGAGTTGTTAGAAAAAGGCGGATTTTATAAAAATCTGTATGAAAGCCAGTTCGCGTCTTAGAAAAAGCCCGGGGAGATCATGCATTTCCCCGGGCGGTCATATATTCATGCTCGCGTTTTAATTCTGCAAGACAGTCTTTTGCGAGCCAGTGCTGATTGGTCGGTGTGAGGATCGCTTTGTACGGAAACGGTCCCGCACCGCTTTTTTTCAAAGCAAGAAGCGCCTGATCCAGCTTCTGGCTGGAAAGTCCGCAGAATACGATCATTGTATCGGAGAGTTCTTCTCCGTCATAAGTTTCTTCAGAAGGTGTCATGTCCGGCAGACCGGCAAGCACCCCGAGAGGCTGGCTGTAATCTTTAAGTGCGATATGACGGATGCGCACACGAAGCGGAAGCAGTGCACGTTCCACTTTCTTTTTTACTTCTTTGTCTGATATATGGAATAATAAAATGCTTTCTCTCATACAGATGAAATCTCCTATCTCTCTTTTTGTATTTATTGTAATAGATTTTATCTTGTAAGGAAAGGGCAGATTATAAAAAATCTATTGACGGATGCAGGGAAAAGAAATATAATGGCTGTATTAAGAAAATAATACAATAATACGACAGGTGTACAGCACACCAGGCACAGCCGGGAGGAAAAGTATGATTGAGATTAAGAATCTGACCAAGACGTATAAGTTGAATAAAAAGCAGATGAAAGAGTCCAGAACCACAAATCCGATCAAGACGGCAGTCAATGATCTTACGCTGACTGCGAGAAAAGGCGAGATTTATGGCCTTCTGGGACCTAATGGAGCAGGGAAGACGACTACGCTGCGCTGTATTTCCACGATCATCAGGCCGACAAAAGGCGAGATTTATGTAGATGGACATGAGGTGCGCAAAGAGCCGGAGAAGGTGCGGGAAAAGATCGGATTTCTGACCGGAGATATCAAGCTGGATCCACAATTCTCCCCGGATTATATGTTCGACTTTTTCGGAAAGATCCATGGAGTGAAGCCGGAGAAGCTCAAAGAACGAAAAGAGGAACTGTTTACTTATTTTGGGATCAAGGATTTTGCGCACAAAAAGATGAAAGAGCTGTCAACCGGAATGGGGCAGAAGGCTGCAATCGCAGTCAGCCTGGTACATGATCCGGATATTGTTATTTTTGATGAACCGACAAACGGTCTGGATGTCGTGACGGCAAGGAGTGTGACAGACTATCTGAAGCGCCTGAAAGAGGAGGGAAAGCTGGTCATTATTTCTACACATATCATGTCAGAGGCAGAGAAGCTGTGTGACCGGATCGGAGTGATCATTGACGGAAGAAAAGTGATGGAAGGGCATCTGGAGGATATCTTAAGAGAGACACAGACAGAAGATCTGGAGGATGCGTTTTTTGAATTGTACAGTCAGGTAAAAGGAGGCGGGGAAGATGCGTGAGATTCGATTGATCTGTAAAAAAGAATTATCCAGAGTGCTGACAGACAGAAAGATGTTATTTTCCATATTTCTTCTGCCGGCGATCATCATGGTGGTCGTAATGAATGTAATGACCAGTTTTTCGGAAAATTTGGAGAATGATGTCAAATCTCATGCTCCCATCGTTTATCTGCAGAGTGCCCCGGAGGGTGTGGAGCAGTACTTGAAGGCGTATAATGAGAAGATGGATCTGCGCACGATGGATGACGAACAGAAAGTGACAGAGGAAATCCGAGATGGATCAGCCGATTTGTGGATTGCTTTTCCACAGGATTTTCTGGAGCAGATAGAAGTTTATAAGACCGGGGATGAGATTCCCCAGATTAAAGTTTATTACAATCCGTCCGAAGAGTATTCACAGGCTGCCTATGAAGGCGTGGCAGGCGGATGTCTGGAGGTTTACCGACAGGCACTGTTGTCAGAGCGTGTCGGAGATATGCAGTCTTTGACAGTATTTACAGTGAATTCAGACAATCCGGACATGGTGATCCAGGATGAACAGAAAGCCGGTGGAAAAGCGCTGGGTATGATGCTTCCGTATTTTGTGACGATCTTGCTTTTTGCGGGGGCAATGGGACTCGGAACCGATATGGTGGCAGGAGAAAAAGAGCGCGGTACCATGGCAAGTATGCTGGTAGCGCCGATTAAAAGAAGCTCGATCGTACTCGGAAAAGTATTTGCACTGATGATTATTTCAGGAATCAGTTCGGTTGTATATGTTGCGGTTATGGTAGGCTTCCTGCCACAGATGATGGGGGCCTATGGAAGTGAAGGTCTGGGACTGAGTCTGGAAGTCGGGCAGGTGCTGATGATGGCATTTTTGCTGATCGCGATCGCATTTCTGTATTCCGGAATCATCGTTCTGATTTCTGTCTTTGCAAAAGATACAAAAGAGGCAAGCAGCTATATTATGCCGGTTTATATGCTGATCCTGATTTTGGGGATCGCGACAATGTTTACGACGCAGAATATTGAAAACTGGTATTATGCAGTACCGGTGTTTAATACAGCGCTGGCGTTACAGGGAATTCTTACAGGAGATGTGAGTGTGATGCAGTATGCGGTGACACTGGCAGAGACATTGATCCTGGGAATGATACTGATTACGGTAATCGCAAAAGCATTTGAAAGTGAAAAGGTAATGGCAAAATAGAGATTGTTTCAGACAGAGCATTTCACAAAGAGAAGGTGCCTGCATATAGTAACAGTAAGAAGGCTGTTGCTGTATGCAGGCGCTTTTTATAGCGGCAGAACGGATTTCGGGAAGCGGGTGTGAGGTGTGAGGCTCTGTGAACTGAGAGAGAAAGAAGTAATCAATATATGTAACTGCAGAAGACTTGGCTGTGTGGTGGATGTGGATATTGATGTCTGCGATGGAAAGGTTCTGGCGATCATCATTCCGGTTCCCGGGAAGATCTGCGGGATACTTGGCAGTGACGGAGAATATGTGATTCCGTTCGGTTGTATTAAAAAAATCGGGCCGGATATCATTTTAGTGGAAATCTGTGAAGAAAAGTTTTTGCAAAAGTACTAGATGTTGGTTATAATGGGGAAAAGAAACCAAATGCAAAGGAAAAAGAAAGGCGGAAACAAGTATGAAATGTCCGTATTGTGGTCATCCGGATACGCGGGTGATCGATTCCAGACCGGCGGAAGACAACAACGCCATCCGAAGAAGAAGATCCTGCGATGAATGCGGGAAACGATTTACAACCTATGAAAAGGTAGAGACGATTCCCTTGATCGTGATCAAAAAAGACAATAACAGAGAGCAGTATGACAGATCCAAGATTGAAGCCGGAGTTTTGCGGGCATGCTATAAGCGTCCGGTTTCAGCACAGCAGATCCAGCAGACGATCGATGATATCGAGCTCCAGATATTTAAAAGAGAGGACAAAGAGATCCCAAGTAAATTGATCGGGGAGATCGTGATGGACCGTCTCAAAGATCTGGATCCGGTCGCATATGTCCGTTTTGCATCTGTATACAGAGAGTTTAAGGATGTCAATACATTTATGTCCGAACTGAAGAAGATCCTGGAGTAGCCGTATGCGAACCTATAAATTGACGATCGCTTATGATGGAAGCCGGTATCAGGGCTGGCAGAGACAGAGCAATACAGACAAGACGGTCCAGGGGCTTTTAGAACAGGCAGCATCTGAGACTGCCGGATATCCGCTGGAGGTACAGGGATCCGGCCGTACCGATGGAGGTGTCCATGCGAAGGGGCAGACGGCCAGTGTGATCCTGCGCGGAAAAGTACAGGAGTCTGAGTTTTTACAAAATATGAACCGGCTGCTTCCTTTGGATATCCGGGTGATCGAAATGGAACTGGTAAAGAACGGGTTTCACGCGAGACTCAGTGCAGTTGGAAAATGTTATGAATACTGGATCGATATGCGGGAAAAACCAGATGTGTTTATGCGAAAGTATACCTATCATTATCCGAAAGAGCTGAATATAGAGGCGATGCAAAGAGCAGCGGATGATCTGATTGGACGGTATGATTTTGCCGCATTTACGGACAAAAAAGAGGAAAAGTCCACAATTCGCACAATTTATGCTATAATCGTGGAGGTACAGGGGGACAAGTTGAGGATCGAATACCGGGGCAGCGGTTTTATGTATCATATGGTGAGGATCCTGACAGGAACTCTGTTGGAAGTAGGAGACGGAAGAAGGACGCCGGAATCGGTGAAGGCTGCACTGGCAGGCAGAGATAGGGCAGATGCCGGATTTCTTGCACCTGCAAGAGGGCTGACATTAAAAGAAGTGTATTATTAGATTGGGGGCGGGTACGAAAGTAGACGGTCCCTTTTTGGGTTTTTCTAAAGAAAACAGGAGGATTTATGAAGCTGATATCATGGAATGTAAATGGAATCCGTGCCTGCGTACAGAAAGGGTTTCTGGAATTCTTTCGGGAAGCAGATGCAGATATTTTCTGTTTGCAGGAGACAAAACTGCAGGCAGGTCAGATCGAGCTGGATCTGGAAGGATATGAGCAGTACTGGAATTATGCCGTGAAAAAAGGATATTCCGGAACGGCTGTATTTACAAAAAAGAAACCATTGAATATGACTTATGGAATCGGAATCGAGGAGCACGATCAGGAAGGTCGTGTCATCACACTGGAATTTGAAGAATTTTATTTTGTGACTGTGTACACGCCGAATTCTCAGAACGAGCTTGCCAGGCTGGATTACCGCATGAAGTGGGAATCTGATTTTCTGGCGTATTTGAAGAAACTGGAAGAGAAAAAGCCTGTGATTTTTTGTGGTGATCTGAACGTGGCACACAAAGAAATTGACTTGAAAAATCCGAAGACGAACCGGAAAAACGCCGGATTTACGGATGAAGAAAGAGGAAAGTTTACCGAGATGTTAGATGCGGGATTTATTGATACATTCCGGTATTTCTATCCGGATCAGGAAGGGATTTATTCCTGGTGGTCTTATCGGTTCAGTGCCAGAGCAAAGAATGCAGGGTGGCGGATCGATTATTTTTGTGTTTCAGAATGTTTGAAAGACCGGCTTGCGGATGCAAAGATCCTGACAGATGTCATGGGATCTGACCATTGTCCGATCGAGCTGGATTTAAAATAAAAAGGAGAGAATGAACATGACAAAGATTGATATTATTTCCGGATTTTTAGGAGCCGGAAAAACAACATTTATAAAAAAAATGCTCAAAGAAGCATTTTCGGGAGAGCAGGTTGTACTCATCGAGAACGAATTCGGAGAGATCGGGATTGACGGAGGATTTCTTAAGGAAGCGGGAATTGAAATCCGGGAGATGAATTCCGGATGTATCTGTTGTTCGTTAGTCGGAGACTTTGGAAAATCCTTAAAAGAAGTGGTAGATACGTATCATCCGGATCGGATTCTGATCGAGCCATCCGGTGTTGGAAAACTTTCCGACGTGATCAAAGCAGTGCAGGATGTGCAGGATGAGATCGAAGCAGAGCTGAACAGTTTTACAACAGTTGTAGACGTGACAAAATGCAGATTATATAAGAAGAATTTCGGAGAATTTTTCAGCAATCAAATTGAATATGCAGGTGCGATCATCTTAAGCCGTACAGATAAGGCGAAACCGGAGAAAGTGGAAGAAAGTGTTGAGCTGCTTCGTGAGTTAAATGAAAAGGCTCCGATCATCACAACTCCAATCGAGCAGTTGTCAGGAGAGAAGCTTCTGGAGACAATGGAGCACAGCAAATCTCTCGAAGAAGAGCTGCTCCTGGAAGAGGAAATCTGCCCGGAATGCGGACATGTGCATGAACACGAACACCATCACCATTGCCATGAAGAACACGATCATCATGAGCATCACCATCATCATGGAGAGGAGTGTGGCTGCGGACATGGCCATCACCATGAGCACCATCACGAGCATGAACATCATCATGATGGGGAGTGCGGTTGTGGCTGCGGACACGATCATGACCATGAACATCATCACCATCATCATGCAGATGAAGTGTTTACAAGCTGGGGACGAGAGACGATCAAAACCTACAGCAGAGAAGATATCAGCAGGATCTTAAAGACGCTGGAAGAGGATGGGACATATGGAACTGTTCTTCGTGCAAAAGGAATGGTGGCAGGTGCAGACGGAGAGTGGATTTATTTTGATATGGTTCCGCAGGAGCATGAAGTCAGAAACGGGGCAGCGGAATATACGGGAAGAATCTGTGTGATCGGTTCCAGGCTGGAAGAAGACAAGCTGGAAGAATTATTTGGACTGAAAAAATAGAAACTACAGACAGGAGAGAGAACAATGAATGAACCGGATGTAATGGTTTATCTGATGACTGGATTTTTAGACAGTGGAAAATCCCAGTTTTTAAAGTTCACGCTGACGCAGGATTATTTTCAGATTGATGGAACAACGCTTCTGATTCTCTGCGAGGAAGGTGAGGAAGAGTTTGATCCGTTGGAAATGGCAAAGCATGGTGTGAAGATCATCAAAATAGAAGACCAGGAAGAGTTGACAGAAGCATTTTTAAATGAGCTGAACGAAAAATATTCGCCGGAGCGTGTGGTGATTGAATACAACGGGATGTGGAAAGTCAGTGACTTTGAAGCGTTAAATCTTCCTGAAGGATGGGAGATCGAACAGAAGCTGACAACAGTGGATGCCAGTACATTCCAGATGTATCTGAACAACCTGAAGCCGTTGTTTGTCGAAATGGTACGCGGGGCGGAACTGGTGCTGTTTAATCGTTGTACAGATATTGAACCTCTGGCAGGATACCGCAGAAGTGTGAAAGTAGTCAGCCCGCAGGCAGAAGTGATTTTTGAGGATGAAAAGGGTGAAATCGAGAATATTTTCGGGGATGATGTGCCGTATGATCTGAACGCGCCTGTGATTGAGATTCCAAGAGAGGATTATGGAATCTGGTATGTGGACGTCATGGAAAATCCGGACAGATACAAGGGAAAAGTGATTGAATTTACCGCAAAAGTATTAAAGCCGAAAGGATTTCCGTCCAAGGTATTTCTTCCGGGACGGATGGCGATGACCTGTTGTGCGGATGACACTACATTTTTAGGATATATCTGCAAGAGCGCCTACGCACCGAAGCTGCAGGCAGGAGAATGGGTGAAAGTGCGCGCAAAAGTGCAGTATGGACATGTATCAGTGTATAAAGGTACCGGACCGATTCTGGAGGCAGAGCATATTGAAGAAGCAGAGCCGATCGAAGAGCTGGTTTACTTTAACTAAAAAGAGTGAGGGAGAGACAAGATGGAAAAAAATTTTGACGTAATCGCAATGGGAGAACTTTTGATTGATTTTACAATGAACGGACAGAGTGAACAGGGAAATAACCTGTTCGAAGCCTGCCCGGGCGGAGCACCGTGTAATGTGCTGGCAATGCTGAACAAGCTTGGTAAAAAGACTGCATTTCTGGGAAAAGTAGGAGATGATCAGTTTGGAAGACTGCTGCGGGATACGATCAGCAGTGCAGGGATTGATGCATCGAATCTTCTGACGGATGATGAAGTGAACACGACGCTTGCATTTGTACATACTTTCCCGGATGGAGACCGAGAATTTTCTTTCTATAGAAATCCGGGGGCAGATATGATGCTTCGTGAGGAGGAAGTTGAGGAAGACTTTATCCGTCAGGCAAGACTGTTCCATTTCGGAACTCTGTCCATGACACATGAAGAAGTCAGAAAGGCAACAAAAAAAGCGCTTAAGGCAGCGAAGGACAATGGACTTTTAGTATCCTTTGATCCGAATCTGCGCCCGCCGCTGTGGAGTTCTCTGGATCTGGCGAAAGAACAGATGGAGTACGGATTCCAGTACTGTGATATTCTGAAAATTTCTGATAATGAGATTCAGTTTGTATCAGGAAAAGAAGATTACGATGAGGGAATCCGGTATCTTCAGGAGAAATATCAGATTCCGTTGATTCTTCTGACAATGGGGAAAGACGGAAGCCGTGCGTACTACAAGGGAATGCGTGTAGAAAGAGCCGGAAAATCAGTGAAGGCGATCGAAACGACAGGAGCCGGAGATACATTCTGCGGAAGCTCTTTAAATTATATTCTGGAGCATGATTTTGAAAATCTGACGGAAGAACAGCTGGGAGAAATGCTCACATTTGCCAATGCAGCAGCAGCGCTGATCACAACCAGAAAAGGAGCGATCCGTTCCATGCCGGAGAAGGAAGAGGTTCTGGAATTTCTGCAAAAATAAAAAACTGCTTTCTTTTTCCCGATAAATAGTGTACAATGAAGCGCAGTACATGAAGATATGGGAGGAATATACAATGCCGGAAGCAGTAGCAGAAGAATTGTGTGTGAAGTTTAGAAACATCGATGAAATACAGGGATTTGCAAAAGCAGTGAATCAGTTTGATGGAGATGTTGATCTGAAACAGGGGAGAATTACGATTGATGCGAAGTCTCTTCTGGGAATCTGCAGTATGAATATAGAGGAAGAGATGGAACTGCAGGTGTTTAATGGGGATGCAGAAGAATTGAAAGAATTGATCAAGAAATTTCTTGTTTAAAGTATGTATACATCGATAACATAAGGGTATTTTCCAGTGGATGGGAGATACCCTTTTTCGAAAAAGAAAGGAGAGAGCAGGATGAAATTTACAAAAATGCAGGGGTTGGGCAATGATTATGTCTATGTGAATGGTTTTGAAGAACGGATTGAAAATCCTTCTGAAATGGCTGTAAAAGTGAGCAACCGGAATTTTGGAGTCGGTTCGGATGGATTGATTCTGATCAATCCGTCCGAGAAAGCAGATTTTGAGATGGAGATGTATAATGCAGACGGTTCCAGGGGAGAGATGTGTGGAAACGGAATTCGTTGTGTGGCAAAATATGTCTATGATTATGGGCTTACCGATAAGACACATATTTCTGTGGAGACACTGGGCGGGATTAAATATCTGGATCTGACTGTAGAGGATGGAAAAGTGGTTCTGGTAAGAGTGGACATGGGAAGTCCGATCCTGACACCGGCGCAGATTCCGGTCATCGCAGATGAGGCGGAAGCGGTTGCTGTTCCGATCCTTGTGGATGAAACAGAATACCAGATGACTTGTGTTTCTATGGGAAATCCTCATGCAGTCATATTTATGGATGATATCGAACATCTGGAGATGGAGAAGATCGGACCGAAATTCGAGCATCATGAACGATTTCCGAACAGAGTGAATACAGAATTCGTGAAAGTCTTAGACAGACACACGGCAAGTATGCGTGTCTGGGAGCGGGGATCCGGGGAGACACTTGCCTGTGGAACCGGAGCCTGTGCAGTGGCAGTGGCATGTATTCTCGGAGGATATACAGAAAACAAAGTGACGGTTAAGCTGCTCGGAGGAGATCTGCTGATCGAATGGGATCGTGAACAGAATAAAATCTATATGACAGGACCGGCAGAGGTTGTTTTTGACGGAGTGTGGAAGGCATAATAGAAAAAGAGGCAGGGCGTTCGTTACGGTTTATCTCCGGTTACTATCAATACCTGAGATGAACGGTAACGAACTTTGCTTAAAAAATAAAAAAAGTGCTTGACTTTTTGAAAAATTGCGATATAATGTAAATGTTGAGTCTGACAGAAAAAGAAATGATGCGGATTGGTGTAATGGCAGCACAGCAGACTCTGACTCTGTTAGTAGAGGTTCGAGTCCTCTATCCGTAGCTTGTAAGACAGTCATAAAGGCTGTCTTATTTTTATGTCCGGAGTATGTTACTGTGTACAGTTGCAGAGAGATTTTTACTGTTGTTTTTGGAGAAAAAAACATTGACAATCAAGGACAAAAAGAATATAATAAAGCAGTATGACATAAGGAGAAACAGCTTACACCAAAGCCCCGGAGTATGCTGATTTCATATAGAAGAGTTAAAGTAAATAATCTATGATAATTAGTAAACAGGAGGAACACCCATGAAAACTTATATGGCTAACCCAGACAAGATCGAAAGAAAATGGTATGTGGTTGATGCTGAAGGATGTACATTAGGACGTCTGTCTTCAGAGATTGCTAAAGTGTTAAGAGGAAAAAATAAACCAGAGTACACACCACACGTTGATACAGGAGATTACGTAATTGTTGTAAACGCTGATAAAGTGAAAGTAACAGGAAAGAAATTACAGCAGAAAATCTACTACAATCACTCTGATTATGTAGGTGGAATGAGAGAGACAACACTGGCTGAGATGCTTGCAAAGAAACCAGAAAAAGTTGTTGAACTTGCTGTAAAAGGAATGCTTCCAAAAGGACCTTTGGGAAGAGCAATGATCAAGAAACTTCATGTATACGCTGGAGCAGAGCACAACAATCAGGCTCAGAAACCAGAAGTACTGACATTTTAAGGAAAGGTTGAAAGGAGGACATTACATTGGCTAACGCAAAATATTACGGAACAGGAAGAAGAAAAAAATCTGTTGCAAGAGTATATCTTGTACCGGGAACAGGAAAGATCACAATTAATAAAAGAGATATCGATGAGTATCTTGGACTGGAAACATTAAAAGTTGTTGTTCGTCAGCCACTCGTTGCTACAGGAACAACAGATAAATTTGATGTAATCGTAAACGTACATGGTGGTGGATACACAGGACAGGCTGGAGCAATCCGTCACGGAATTTCAAGAGCACTTCTTGAAGCTGATGCTGATTACAGACCAGTATTAAAGAGCGCTGGATACCTGACACGTGATCCACGTATGAAAGAACGTAAGAAATACGGCCTCAAAGCCGCTCGTCGCGCGCCTCAGTTCTCCAAGAGATAACAGGCCCGACAAACCAATTCAAAAATGCTCAAAAAGCCCGGAACCATGCGGTTTTCCGGGCTTTTTCCTTTCCAAAAAGTCTGTTGTCCTTTGTCTGGTTTTGGCAGGATTTGACCTCGCCTGACCCGGTTTTTCTTGATTAATAATGGGGCAACAGGCCCTTTTTGACCCCGTTATGATTAAAAAATGGGGCAACTGCGAGCCGAAATCGGGGTGTTTTAGAGGGCATTTTCCCCTTCATTTTTTCGATCCCATGACGGCCTGTGTGAGAGGTTTTTCTTTTGAAGGGGATGTCCTGATTTGTCAGGATTTGACCAAACCGAATCCAGTTTATCTTGTCCTTCTGAGTTGCCGCTGCTGTGTTTCAAGTGGATGAACTCTCGCACATTTGCGGCGTAGCGTTCCTTCCATATATACTGAAAGCGTAAAGGAGGAACGCCCTATGAAAAAACGGAAATTTAAGATAACCCTCACCCCCGCCGAGAACAGCATTGTGATCCAGAGCCTGAATCACCTGCGCAATACCATGCTCCGTGAAAACCGGGACACCGGCTGCCTGGATGAACTTCTGCTCAAAGCCATGTGCGCCCCGGTGAAGAAGATGTAAAATTACATATCGCTGCTTGATGAGCCGCTTATTCTTTTCAGCAAGAGTAAGCGGCTTTTTTCATGCCCATCTTTCAGACTCCCCCATACATAGCCGTTCGTCTTGCCAACGGGCGGCTAAATCTACGAAGAAGGAGGACATGAAAATGCCGGAACAAAGAAGCCGCCCCAGGGATGGCCGCGTGATCGCGCTGGCCAACCAGAAAGGCGGCACAGGCAAAACCACCACGACGGTGAACCTGGGCATTGGTTTAGCCCGTCTGGGGAAAAAGGTGCTGCTCATTGACGCAGACCCCCAGGGCGACCTCACTACCTGCCTGGGCTGGCAAAACCAGGACAGCCTGTCCACCACCCTGGCCACCGTCATGGAAAAAGTGATCCGGGATGAGCCATTCACCACGGATGAGGGCATTTTGCACCACAGCGAGGGTGTAGACCTTATGCCCGCCAACATTGAGCTGTCCGCACTGGAAATGAGCCTGGTCAACGCCATGAGCCGGGAGTTTACGCTTAGAACCTATGTCAATGAAGCCAAGAAGCACTATGATGTGGTTCTCATCGACTGTATGCCTTCCCTGGGCATGATTACGATCAACGCCCTGGCAGCGGCAGACAGCGTGATTATCCCGGTGCAGGCCCACTATCTCCCCGCCAAGGGCATGACCCAGCTTATGAAAACCATAGGCAAGGTGAAGCGGCAGATCAACCCGGCCCTGAAGGTGGACGGGGTGCTGCTCACTCTGGTGGATGGGCGCACAAACCTTGCCAGACAGACAGCGGATACCCTGCGGCAGAGTTACGGGAACGTATTGAAAATTTATCGTTCCGAGATTCCCGTAGCCATCAAAGCCGCAGAAATCAGCGCCGCAGGCAAGAGCATTTACGCCTACGACAAGGGGAGCAAGGTGGCCCAGGCTTACGCGGATTTTTCAAAGGAGGTGCTGGCGGATGGCGAAAAGCAGCGGGCTAAACTTCAATCTTCCCTCAGTCGATGACCTGTTTTCCACGGAGGAAGAACGAGCCGAGGCGCGGCTTGAAAAGATTGTCAATCTTTCGCCTGCGGAGATCAGCGACTTTCCGAATCACCCCTTTAAGGTCCGTATGGATGAAGCCATGCAGGAAATGACGGAAAGCGTGAAGCAGTACGGCGTTTTGGTCCCCACCCTGGTGCGCCCCAAGCCAGAGGGCGGCTATGAGATGGTGGCCGGACACCGTAGGAAAAAGGCGGCGGATTTGGCGGGGCTTGCGGAAATCCCCTGTATTGTGCGGCAGCTCACTGATGATGAAGCCACGATTATCATGGTGGACTCCAACTTGCAGCGGGAGCAGATTTTGCCCTCGGAAAAGGCGTTTGCCTACAAGATGAAGCTGGACGCTATGAAAAGGCAGCAAGGTGAACGTACAGATTTAACTTCTGCAACACCGTTGCAGAAGTTAGCCGGAAAAACTTCCCGGCAGATACTTGCGGAACAGTCTGGCGAAAGCCATGAGCAGATACGCAAATATATCCGCCTTACCCACCTTATCCCGGAAATTCTGGAGCTGGTAGATAACTCGGTGCTTAAAGACCAGGAAATGCTTCAGATTGCCCTACGCCCTGCGGTGGAGCTGTCCTACCTGCGAAAAGAAGAACAGGCCGACTTGTTCGCTATCATGGACGAGATGGACTGCACCCCGTCCCATGCTCAGGCCATCAAAATGCGCCAGATGTCCGAAGCCAAGACTGGAGGGGAACGGCTGGCCAAAGACGCCCTTGTTTCCATTATGAAGGAGGAAAAGCCCAATCAAAAAGAACAGTTCAAAATTCCAAAAGAAAAAATCAGCCGGTTTTTTGCGCCGGGGACGCCCACGCAGAAGATCGAGGACACCATTGTTAAGGCGCTGGAACTCTACCGCAAGCGCCAGCGCAGTTTAGAGAGATAGTCCACTACCAAGGGAGCAGTGCGCCCATTTGCAGGGAACCGGCGTTTTCGCTGTTCCCCCTCTCCACACCTCACCCCCTCGTACAACCTAAACAGCCTAAAAAAGAAGATATTTGGGGAGGCTGATTCTTTCAAGAATCCACAGGTTTGGCAGACAGAACGGATGAGGTGGAGAACGCCTGGCGCGCCTCTCTTTTTTAGAACGTAAACAGAATCCAGCCGTAAGCAGCACATCCAGAGCGATGTGCTTTTTTTGCGGCCATTTCAAGGAGGTAACACGATGAAAGCATTGAGAAAGCCTCTGTCCCTGTTCATGGCCCTGCTCATGTGCCTGGGCGTGTTCGTAGGGACAGGAACCACGGCTTTTGCCGCAGGCGAAACCATGACGACGTATATGATCGACCTGCCCCGTGCCAGCGACCCCAACAAGGCCGGATGGGGCCATCCCGCCCTGAATTTCCTGGGCGGCTGGTCCACCGGAGAGAACGACAGCTTTTCCGTCCACACCCAGGACGCCTTCAATGGCAGGGCCATCTACTGTATTGAGCCGGGCGTCGGTGTGAATACCGGCGACCAGTACACGGGCCGGGGCGAAGATTTCTGGGATAACTACCCGTCCAACCTGAACCCCACCATCCCGCCGGATACCATCAAAGAATATATCGGGCGGATTATGACCTATGGCTGGCAGGGCAACGCCAGCACCTCATGGATGAGTGGGAACCCGGAGGACGCCAGCAAGATCGCGGGATATATCGCTACCCAGCTTCTTGTTTGGGAAACCGTCGTGGGTGAGCGCGACAGCCAGTTTAACCATGTGGACGCCAATGCCCAGGGCAAAAACAACGTGACGGAATATATCAGCGCCGACCATCCCCTATATAGCGAGATTTTCAGCCAGTATTCCGCCATTGAGAGCGCGGTCAAGCGCCACACTATGCTCCCCAGCTTTTTCAGCAGCACCGCAGACGCCGGTGCCTATGAGCTGAAATGGGATGGCCAGCAGTATTCCCTCACTCTCACGGATGAAAACAATGTGCTGGGAGATTACACCTTCTCCAGCAGCACCACCGGCCTGAATTTCTCTGTGGATGGCAACCAGCTCACCATCACTTCTGCCCAGGCCATCAAAGGCTCTGTGACCATTAAGGCGGAAAAAGTGACTGCCCAGCGCAGCGGTGTTGTAGTTTGGACAGACGGCGTTACTGGCGGCGGCAAGCAGGACTTTGCCACCTACGGGGAAACCGTTTCCGACCAGATGGTAGGCTATCTGAATCTGGAAGTGAAAACCGGCAATATGAAGCTGATTAAGACTTCCGAGGATGGACAGGTAGCCGGGATCAACTTCACCATTACCGGCGAGGGGTACAGCGCCACCAAGACCACCAATGAGGCGGGCGAGATCGACATCTCCGACCTCAATCCCGGCGTTTATACCGTAACCGAGCAGTCGATTGATAAGTATGAACCCCAGGAAACCCAGCGCGTGACCATCGTCAGCGGCCAGACTGCTACCGTGAATTTCAACAACAAGCTGAAGCGTGGCAGCCTGGAAGTGACGAAAACCAGCGAAGACGGGCTGGTGGAGGGCATGACCTTCCACTTGTACGGCACATCCCTCTCCGGGCAGCCGGTGGATGAGTATGCTGTGACGGATTCCAGCGGTGTGGCGCGCTTTGAAAACGTGCTTATCGGCACAGGCTATGTATTGGAGGAGGTGGATACCCCCATCCGTTATGTGGTGCCGGATTCCCAGACAGCCACCATCGAATGGGGTGAGATCACCCAAAAGAGCGTGAACAACGTGCTGAAGAAGTTCCGCGTCACCGTCACCAAGAGCGATGTGGAAACGGGTGCGCCCCAGGGCGATGGTTCCCTGGCCGGCGCTGTGTATGGGCTGTATAAGGGAGATACCCTCATCGACAGCTTCACCACGGACGAAAACGGCCAGTTCACCACTGGATATTACGTCTGCGATTCGGACTGGACAATCCGTGAAATCAGCCCCAGCGAGGGCTACCTGCTGGATTCCACCATCCACAAGGTGGGTGCGGAGCCGGAGCTTTATACCATTGAGCTGAACGACACCGCCAACGACGTGACGGAGCAGATCATCAAAGGCGACATCGCTATTATCAAGCATACCGATGACGGGGAAACCCAGATCGAAACCCCGGAATCCGGCGCGGAGTTCCAGGTGTTTTTGAAAGCTGCGGGCAGCTATGAAAACGCCGAGGAATCCGAGCGCGATGTTCTCGTCTGCGATGAGAATGGCTTTGCACAGTCGAAGAAGCTGCCCTACGGCACCTATATCGTCCGCCAGACCAAGGGCTGGGAAGGCCGCGAGCTGATGGACGACTTTGAAGTGTATATCGCCCAGGACAGCCAGACCTACCGCTACCTTATCAACAACGCTAATTTTGAGAGCTTCATCAAGGTGGTCAAGGTGGACGCGGAAACCGGCGTCACCATTCCCTATGCGGGGGCCGGGTTCCAGATTTACCGCCCGGATGGCAGCAAGGTGGAAATGACCTTCACCTATCCGACGCCCACCACGATTGATACGTTCTACACCAATTCCGAGGGCTATCTGGTAACGCCTGAAAAGCTGGAATACGGCACGGGATATTCCCTCGTTGAAGTCCAGGCCCCCTACGGCTATGTACTGGACAGCACCCCGGTTTACTTTGATGTGACTGAGGACAATTCCAGCGAGGAAGGCGGCGTGACGGTGATCGAAGTCACTAAGCCCAACATGGCCCAGAAAGGAATCATCAAAGTCAGCAAAACCGGCGAGGTGTTCTCCTCTGTGGCAGAAAGCGAGGGCATTTACCAGCCGGTATATGAGGTGCAGGGCCTGCCCGGCGCGGTGTTTGAAATCACCGCCCTGGAGGATGTCTACACCCTGGACGGCACCCTGCGCTATTCTGCGGGCGAGGTGGTGGACACCATCACCACCGGCGAGGACGGAACTGCTCAGAGCCAGCCCCTCTACCTGGGCAAGTTCCAGGTGAAGGAAATCCAGTTCCCTCACGGCATGGTGGATACCGGCGAGAACGTCACCAATGTGGAGCTGGTGTACGCAGGCCAGGAGGTGGAAGTCACCGAAACCTTTACCAGCTTCTACAACCAGCGCCAGAAAGCCCTCGTGACGCTTAACAAGGTTCTGGAGCAGGATGAAACCTTTGGCATTGGCATGAATGGCGAAATTTCCGCCGTGACCTTTGGCCTCTATGCCCAGGAGGACATCACCGCAGCGGATGGTTCCGTGATTCCGGCAGACGGGCTTCTGGAAATCGTTTCTGTAAATGAGAATGGCCAGGCCATTTGCAGCACCGACCTGCCTTTCGGCAGCTTCTACCTGAAGGAGCTGTCCACTGACAGCCATTACCTGTTGAATGGCGAAACCTTCCCGTTCACCTTTGAGTACGGCGGGCCTTCCATTGCTGTGGTGGAGATTTCTGCCAATGATGGCGAGGCTGTCACCAACGAGCTGATCCGCGGCGAAATCAAGGGCCTCAAAACTGACGAAAACGGCACGGGCCTGGGCGGGGCTGTCATCGGCCTGTTTAAGTCCGACGAAACCGAGTTTACCGCAGAAAATGCCCTGGCCACCGCCACCTCAGCGGAGGATGGCAGCTTCTCTTTCACCAATGTGCCTTACGGTGATTGGGTGCTGAAAGAGCTGGAAAGCCCGGAAGGTTTTATCCTCTCCGATGAAGTGATCCCCGTTACCGTGGAGGAAGATGGGCAGGTTGTGGAAATCTCCCTTGCCAATGAGCGCGTGTACGGCGACCTGCGTTTGACGAAGGTGGATAAGGATTATCCCGATAACAAATTGACGGGCGCTGAATTTGAAGTGTACCGCGATACCAACGGCAACAAAGAGCTGGACGAGGGTGACGAGTTGCTGGGCAAGCTGGAGGAAACCAGCACTGGCATTTACGAGATGTCCCACATCCTCTACGGCGGCGTGTTCGTAAGGGAAACCAAAGCGCCGGAGGGCTTCCTGCTGGATGAAAACGCCTACTATGTGGAGATCACCGAGAACGGCAAAATCTACGAGGTAGAGAACGAGGCCGGGGTTGGCTTCACCAACATGGCCCAGACTGGCTCCCTGCGGATTGAAAAAACGTCCAGCGACGGCAAGGTGGAGGGCTTCTCCTTCCGCGTGACCGGGGCCAACGGCTACGACCAGACCTTCAAAACCGATAAAAACGGCGAAATCTTCATCGAGGGCCTGCGCGTAGGCGATTACACCGTGTCCGAGGTATCGGATGGGGCCAGCGCCAACTATGTGCTGCCTGCGGATAAAAAGGTGACGATTCTGGCGGATAAGACCACTGTGGCGCAAATGCACAATGAGCTGCGCGATACCCCGAAAACCGGCGATGACAGCAAGCCCTGGCTGTGGGCGGCCCTGATGGGCGTATCCGCTATGGGCGCTGCCGCCCTGGGCGTTGCGGCCTATGTGGGTAAGCGCAAGAAGGGCAAAAACACCGTGAAATAACTGCGGCTTGATTCTGTGTTAGGAGGAATGATTTCATGGAACTGAAAACGATCATTGCCATTGCGCTGGTAGTATTCATCATCGGCGGCTTGATTTTCCTGAAAATCAGAAGCCGGAAGAAGTAACCAGCCAGGGGCGGCCATGCGGGGGCCGCCCCTTTTACATACCAAAAAAGAAAGGAGCGTTGATGATGAAAGAACGATTTGAACAGCGGCTGTTCCGTATCTTTGCCCAGGCTGGCTACTCCCCGGTGCAGCTTCTCACCGTCACCCCGGAGGAAATGGTGGAGATTCCCGGCATTACCGTCCCCAACATCCGGGCGGTGCTGTGCGTCCAGAACAAGGTGCTGGCGGACCGCAACAAAGTCCGCAGCGGCAGGCTGATGGGGGAACTGCTGAAAGAAGCCGGGGAAAGCAGGTGAAGCCATGAGTGAATTGCACCTGCTGGATATACTGGCGGCCCGGCATGGCTGCTTTATCTCCGACTTAAACCTCACCCCCTTCCTGCGCAGGGCAGCCCTGGCCGATTTGTGCGGGATGGAGGAAAGCGCCCATCCCCTCTATCAATGGCAGGACGCGGTGCGTTACCTTACCGGGGATGAACGGGATTTTGCCAGTGTAAAGGAAATCAAAGCATTTATCAAAAAGGATATGGAGGCAGAGGGATGAACGATGATTCCACAGAAAAACGCATGGCCGGTGATTATGAGATTATCCAGGCGGTGCAGATTGGCGACCGGGAGGTTGTCCTGGGGGAAAATCCACAGGATGAAACCGGCATGAAGTATATGTGCGCCTTTTGCCGGCAGAACGCTTTGTTTGCAGAATACAGCGAAGTGATGGCCAGTGATGATTTCCCGGAGATTGTGGAGCTGTTCGGCCAGAGGATTGCCGAGCAAGCGCAGAAAACCCACATAGAGCTGAACAAGCCCCGCATACAGGGCATAGACGATCACCCCATCACGGCGGAGGGCTGCATCCCCATTTCCCATGAGGATGATCTACACGGGAAAATCGTGGTGATAAAGCCGGAGGTGCTGCGCCGGGAATACCGCAGGGCTACCCGCCAGCTCAAGCTCTGTCTGGGCGGCTTTGGGGCTTCTCCACACAGCCGGGGGTCCGCCTGTTACTGCGTTGACCTCTATACCGGAAAAGAAAGCCGCTATGAGCGCATGGACGTGCTGGGAACGATACAGCCGGAGGACCTTCCCGGTTGGGCCAAGCATGGCCTTACTGCGATCCAGCAGGAACAGGCCAAAAAGAAAACGACGAAGGAGCGTGAACGATGATGGATTACAGAGAAAACGCCGGATATATCATTACGGATTCCTGTCATGTGGGCGACAGCGAATTTGTGTTGGGCGTTCATTTGACAGCGCCCCAGCAGTTTGTCACCTGGAAATGCAGTAACCGGACGGACTACGATTGGGGCCACTATTTCAGCGACCTGTTTTCCGCGCAGAAGGATTTGGTGGCGCGGGCGCAGGAGGAGGTGCAGTGCCTGGAGGATCAGCGGCAAAACACTATTGTGCCGGAGACCCCTTTCTATTCCCCGTGGGGCAATATCCAGGAATGTGAAACGCTCTGCCCCGGCGTTTATTCCGTTTCCACCCCAGGGCATGGCGGAATTATGGTGCGCCGGGAACTGGCGGAAAAGATATTCCGAAAAGAAGCGATGGGCTGCGGCTTTGTTGAGGGCGGCTACCTCTGCTTTGAGGAGGACTGCGACGCGCAGGTGGCTCTCCGGGAGCTGATGGATAAAAAGATGATCCAGGCTCCGGTGAACGAGTACTTTGGCCCCGGTGCGTATGAGGCTGTTATCAATAGTAGTGTGCAAATCCACCACCCCGAATATTGGCAGGCACGGGAAAAGGCCATATCGGAACAAAACCGACAAGCGAAAAAGAAAGGACGTGAGCGATGATGGAGCTGACAATTACCAGCATGACCCCGGCGGATCGCCTGTATGCGTACAACCAGAGCAGCCAGCTTGAAGGGCAAACCGGCTGTATCGGCCATCTGCGCGGAGATTTTGGCAGCGGCCAGGAGTTTTACACTTCCTGGTTCGACCACCGGAGTGAATACAAGACAGATGAATTTAAGACGGAGCTTGATGAGGTGGTCAACACTCTGCGGGAGAAGGACGGGCTGCTCTGCACCCGTGACAGCATGACCAAGTTTTGCTATCAGCGCCCGGAGGCTGAGTTTGAGGGAAACTACTGCGCCGAGTACGGTTTTAAGGTGCAGACGCCACAGCACACCTATATGCTCCGGTGCAATCCCAATTATGGGGACTACAACTTTTATCTCTACGCCTACGTTGCCCGATTCCTGGAACACCACATGGAAAAGGCCAAACAGGGCATCCGGTTTATCACGCCCGGCTACAAGGAGCTGTTCCGTATCCCTGATGGCGACCACATCCGCATTTTCACGGGCGGTGGAGGAACCCGCGACCGCACCTGCCGGTTTATCGACGAAACCCATTTTGAAACCAGCGGAGGGTATTCCAGCGCCCTTTATCATATCTGCGAATTTGCAGAGCGTTTGGAGCAAACTCACGGGAGCGTGATCCCGCTGCGTTCTTCTCTGCCTGTACAGTGCTTTAGTACGCTGCCCTCATCCGGGGAGCTGATTCTTCTGACCAGGGGCGAAAAAGGATACAGCCCCTGTCCTGAATTTTCAGCGGCGGACGCCGGAGAAAATCGCAGATTTGCAGAGGACAGCAATGGAAAAAACGGCGTTACCAAAGCGCAGGAGGCCGCTATGCTGGCCGGCTCCATGTTTGGGTGGCAGACCCCCGCCGCCGATCCCCAAAACTATGACGAGCAGGGGCAGCCCATCAGGCCCAGGCAGAAAGATCGAGGTGAAGCCCGATGAAGAATAGGCATAATCAAATCTGGGCGCGGATAGGTATGACATTTTCTCTTACGCCGGATGAAATGGAGCTGCTTGTTTCTGGAAACGACTTGGACAAACGAAAATGTCTTTCCCGGATTTTCACGGAGTGCAGAGCCGTGGTTAATGGTGACAGCTATATTCCAGATTCTATTATGGAGAAGTATAACGAAACCTATGGAACGCATTATGACTGCGGGGACGTGGATTTAGATACAGAAGAACTCTCCGGGAAAACTGTGTGTTTGGGTAAATTCCCTTTAAGAAATCGAGGTGAAGCCCGATGAAGGAGGAAAGGCACGTTATCTGGAGCAATTATGGCCTGGACTATGAGGAGTGGCGGGACGATCTGGAGGCAGAATACCCGGATTTATCCGAAAATGAGCGCATTTCCCTGATGTATGAAATCAATGGGGATTACCTGGATGATGAACGCGCTAACCTCAATATGCAGCTCTCCCAGCCGATTTTAGTCGTAGGCGACCTGGGCCTGTGGAATGGGCGGCGTATGGGATATAAGGAAATCCCCAGCGGAAATATCCGGGACTGCCTGTATTCTGACACAGATTATTCCACCTGGTATGTGGACCGGCTGGGCGACCTGCGGTGCGACGCCATCCACCACGATGGCACAAACCACTATCTCTACCGTGTGTACAAGGACAGCGCCAGCCCTTCCCAAATTGAACTGCTGAAAGAAAAACTATATCGCGGCACTGCTACCCGCGCCGATATTACGAGAGTGACCCGCAGGCTGGGCGATGACATTGCCAAAGTCTACGGGTTTTCCATTCCCCGGCAGCGGCAGGCCGCAGCCATGGAAAGATGAGGTGATGAAAATGGCGTCTTTACCGCCCGTTATGCTGGACACGCACGAGGATTGGTTCAACTTGCTGATGACGGTTCTCCATCAGCAGGCGGAACAGAACCCCTATGAAGAATACCGGGAGATGGCCCAAAAGCTGATCGACCAGTTTATGCGCTATGGGAGGCCCTTTGTTGACAGCGACCATGCGCCCTGCGTGGCGCTTCGGATGTACCCAAAGGAGGCCGGAAATACCATCTGGCTGTTGCTGCTCTCCCTGTGCAATTATTATGACGCGGATAAGGATTACAGCGCAGAACTGAAAGCTGCGAAAAAAGAATAAGAAAAGGAGGGGCAACCGATGGCGATACGATATAAAGCCTTGACGGAGCTGTACCGGGAAACGCAGCGCAGCGTGACAGCTCCCGACCAGTGGCAGGCGTTTCTGGCTTCTGCCTGCCGCAACTACCGGCTTTCATTCCATGAACAACTGCTTGTCTTTGCCCAGCGCCCAGACGCCACCGCCGTCCTGGAGATCGAGCGATGGAACCGGCAATTTGGGCGCTGGGTAAACCGGGGCGCAAACGGCATTGCCGTTTTTGACGGGGAACACAATGGCAAGCCCTGGCTGAAATACTACTTTGACATTTCCGATACCCATGAGGGCCGGTTCCCCCGGCCCGTCCCCCTCTGGACGGTGCGGGAAGAATACGCGCCGGACATCATCGAAACGCTGGAAAACAGCTTTGGGGAGCTGGAGCATAAGGAGGATTTGGGTGAAGCCCTGCTCTCTGCGGCAAAGAACGCCGTGGAGGACAATATGCCCGACTATTTTTCTGAATTGAAAACCCTTACGGAAGGCAGCTTTCTGGAAGAACTGGACGAGCTGAACCTGGAGGTGGAATACCGGAGGGCGGTAGAAAACAGCATTGGATATATGCTGCTGGTGCGCTGCGGCCTCGATCCGTCTGATTACTTTGAGGATGATGATTTCAGAGATGTGCTGAATTTCAACACCCCGCAGACATTGAACGCTTTGGGCGTAGCCACTGGGGACATCTCCCAGATGTGCCTTTCCGCCATTTCCCGCACGGTCCTTGCCCTGCAAAGACAGCCCCAAAAAGAAAATCGCACATTTGAACCCCAGCAGGAAAACCAGTATGCTGTAACTGAACAGGAAAACACACAGCCGGAAAGGAGTTTTGAATATGACCGAGATCACTTACACCAGGCAGGGCGACTACAATCTGCCGAACCTTCTGCCGCCCCAGGAGGAGCCGGTTCCCCATGGGAAATACGCATTGCTTCGGAAGAAGTTCCTCAAGGAGCACCGCAGGGTGACGTACACGAACCTGTTGACCAGCGGGAGGCTTTCCAGCCATCTGGCGGAGATCCAGCAGACCGCCCAGCGCCGGATGGAGGAAATCGTGGCGCAGATGGCCAAGAGCCAGGGCGTGACGGAGGAACTGAAGGCCAGCGACCAGATGAAATGGGTGCAGATGATGAACAACCTGCAGAACGCGGCGGAGGAAACGGTGCTGGCGGAGTTGATCTACAACTAAAGGATGAACCGGAAGAAAGCGCAGGTGGTGATGAACTGCCTGCGTTTTTGGATGAAAAGCAGATCATGGCCATCATTGCCAACAAGGACGACGACCTGAAATATAAGAAAAATCAGATCGAGCTTTTCTTCTCGGTTCACAGCGATGTTCAGGAACGGGCGGAATATCTGAAATCCGCTTATCAGGACCGGTACACTGAGATCATCGCTGACGGGCAGCGCCTGGGATATAAGCCCCAGGAGAATGGCCTGCTCATGTGGGAAGGCTCTTACCCATCCCGCACCAAGGAATCCGTTTTTTCCTGGGATATTGTGGCCCAGTGGACTGCCCAGCTCATTGACAAAAAAGAGTATTTCATTCAGACGGACATCCCGCAGCTCCCTACCCAGGAGAGCCAGCAGATGTCCCTTTTTGATTTTGCGGCGTTTCAGCAGCCAGCCCAGGCCGAGGGTACGGCCCAACCATCCATTTTCCCTCACCCAGCTCTGCCTCAGCAGGTAATCGACGAGGCGCTGTGCATTGGTGCTAACGACCAGAACAGCCGCCTCATCATCTGCGCCTATTTCAAAAAGGATAAGCCGGACAATGCCAGGTTCCTGGCAGAGCACTATGGAGAGAACGGCGCTGGCTTTTATCTGGATGGCCGACAGTATGCCATCTGGTACAACGCCGAGGGAATCCGCATTGCCCAGGGCGAAAGCGCCCAGCGTTCCAGCGCCACCCTCATCCCCTGGGAACAGGCGGCGGCCCGTATCCGGGAACTGCTGGACTTGGTCCGGTATATGCCCCAGAGCGAGCTGGACCGGGTGGAGGGGTATGAACGCCAGCAACGGGCCGCGCAGCTATGGTATCTCCGGCAGGATTTTGCAGAAGGCACCGCCGACGCGGGCTATCTTCCCACGGTGAATGCCATTTACGGCAAAAATCATGGGTTTCCAGAGGAAAGCGCCGCCATAAGCGATTTGTTAGGCCATCCGGAGGGGCTGCAGAACCTGCGGGATGAGCTGGAGCAGTTTGTCCAGGCATACAGAGAGAACCGGGAACTGCTGCGATTCCATTTCCACCGTCCGCAAAAATTGCTGGAGCAGCTTTCCGACCTGCAGCGGGAACCGCTGCACTTTACCGCCGCCGAAGGGTACGCCCCCCAGCGGCGTTTTTTCATCTCCGGGGACGAGATCGACAACCTTCTCCGGGGTGGAAAACGCAGCACCGATTACCGGCTGGCCGTGTATTCTTTCTATCGCAACCACACAGAGCGCAAGGAACGGGAGAATTTCTTAAAGCACTACCACGGCGAGTACAGCGGCCATTCCGGTGGGAATGACGATGTGACCTACCAGCTCAGTAAAGGTGTTTCTTTCAGCCACGGCAGTATTACCGCCCCCTACGCCAAGGTGGAGCTGAAATGGAACGCCGTGGAAAAGCGCGTCAGCGCCATGATCGCCCAGGGGCGGTTCCTCACCGATGAGGACCGCGCCGCCATGCCGCAGTATGAGAAGCACCAGCTTGCCCGGAATATCCGCACTTTCTTTGAGAATGTGCCGCAGGAGCAGCCCCACCCCTATCCCTTTGGCTTTGACTATTGGGACGCGGTGAAGCTCATCGAGCCGCAGCTTGACGACCCGGCCCGTGTGGAAGAAATCTATCAGATGATGGTCCCCGTTTGGGAGGCCACCCCGCAGGATGACAGGATGTATGCCCTGCGCCAGCAGGCATTTGAAAACCTCACCGCCTTCCGGCAGGGAACCTTCACGCTCTTTGCAGAGCACAAGGAGCCTGTGGCTCCTGCTATGCCGCAAGCCAAAGCCTACGACCTGGGCTATGGCCATTTGGGAAATGGGATTACTGTGTGGAACCGGCTGGAGGAAGAACACGGGGACTACAAAACGGTTGCCCACATCGCGCCGGACCGCACGGTAACGATTTATGATGAGGAAATGCCCCAGGCAGTGCGGGAGGAAATCCAGCGGATTGCTGACACTTCGGAAATGACCATTTCCGTGACCCAGGACGCGCCGGTGTTCGCCGTGCCACCCAGGGTACAGGAACCGCCTCAAAAAGAAGAACCGGCAGACCCCTACCCGGAGCTGGCTGCCCAGGTGCTGCGCTTTGTGGGAGAGTTTGACGGTTCCCGCATGGGCTATGGCGAAGATGACGCCCAAGCGGTGGAAAATATCGCCCAGCAGCTTCACGACCCCGTTCAGAGAGAGGAAATCCGCAGACTGCTTCAATCCTTCCTGGACCATGCGGACCTGGAAGAAGAAATCGCGGTGGACATCACCCTCTGTATGGAGCAGATCGCGGAGCTGCCCCCGGCCCTTACCCCGGAACAGGCGCAGATAGAAGAAATCGCCGGTTATCTGGAGGAGGCCGGATATGCGGTATCCAGCGAACTGGTCGAAGAAGGTTTGATGGATTACCGTGCCCATGGCGGCAAAGGTAACAGCCAGGATGTTGCCGACTTCATTGAGCGCGAGTTTTTGTCCGAGGAGCCGGAACCTGCTTCATTGGAGATTGCCAAAGAATTTATCAACGATTTCTGCGAGGCCGAGTATGGCAGCCCAGCCGATTTCAGCGATTTGGAAAAGGTGGGCATTGCCTACACTACCGTCACCGATGAGGAAATCCCCATCCAGGTCAATGCAGATTTGGTCCATTACCGCATGGAGCGTTACCTGGACGGGCAGTTTTTGGAGCGCAGGCAGTATGAGAGCCTGGATGAACTCATCCAAAACGAGCTGGCCGAACTGGATTTTGATGACCTCATTTCCGTTTCCGATGGAGAACTGGAATCCATCGGTGCCACGCCGGAGCAGGGGTCAGATGGCTATTTCTTACTCAGCCGCCTAAAAGCCGACTGTGAATATTTCCTTGGCGCTGGCGGTCGGGCGGAAAAGCACCTGTGGGCCGGGAACGTGCGGGAGCAGATCGCCAAAATGCGGGAACTCTATGACGCCCTGCCGGAAAAACCGGAATGGCTCACCATGGAGGACATCGACCGCTATGCCCAGCGCATGGAGCCGCCTTACGAAGTGGTGGTGTACCACCACTTTGAAAATGGCTTTGATGAACGGCTGGATTACCAAACGCTGGCGGAGGCCGAACAAGCTGCGCAGAAATATGTGGCCGGCACTATGGAGGGCGAGGATGGCTTTGCCTATGATGGCGCGGGTATCTATGACCTTCAGGAGAACAGATGGCTGCGTGTCTACGGAAACTTCCCGGATGAACGGGCCATGGAACAGGCGAAACAAGCCCCTGCCACAGAAGAACCGTCAGCCAGCCCAGCGCAGGCCGATTTACAGCCCCAAAAAGAAGAATCACTCCCACCGCCGCCGAAGCGCCCCCGGCGTGAGCGCATTACCTTCACAACCCTGCACCCGGAGGTCCCCAGGGATCAGCGCCATGATTTCCACATCACCGATGACGCCCTGGGCCACGGCACCCCCAGCGAGAAATACGCGGCCAATGCTGCCGCCATCCGCACCTTGAAGCAGATCGAAGCTGAGGAACGGCTGGCCACGCCCGAAGAACAGGAAATCCTGTCCCGCTATGTGGGCTGGGGCGGCCTTGCAAACTGCTTTGAACAAACCAGCCCCCATTATGAGGAGCTGAAATCTCTGCTGGATTCGGAGGAATACGCGGCGGCCAGGGCCAGCTCCCTTACCGCTTTTTACACGCCGCCCGTGGTCATCCGGGGAATCTACAAGGCCCTGTCCCAGATGGGCTTTACCCAGGGCAACATTTTGGAGCCGTCCTGCGGCACCGGCAATTTCCTGGGCCTGCTCCCTGCGGATATGGCGGGCAGCAAAGCCTATGGCGTAGAGCTGGATTCCATTTCCGGGCGGATTGCGGGGCAGCTTTACCAGAACGCCAGCATTTCCGTAAACGGCTTTGAAACCGTACAAATGCCCGACAGCTTTTTTGATGTGGCCGTGGGCAACGTCCCCTTTGGGGATTTCAAGGTGTTGGATAAGCGGTACGACAAGCACCACTGGCTGATCCACGACTATTTCTTTGGCAAAACGCTGGACAAGGTGCGGCCTGGCGGTATTGTGGCGTTCATAACCAGCAAGGGAACTCTGGATAAGGAAAACTCCGCCGTCCGCAAATACCTGGCCCAGCGCGCCGATCTCATTGGGGCCATCCGCCTGCCGGATAACACCTTCAAGCGGAACGCCGGAACGGAAGTGACCAGCGACATCATTTTCCTGCAAAAGCGCGACCACATCACCGATTTGGAGCCGGATTGGGTGCATTTGGACACGGATGAAAACGGAATCCGCATGAATAGCTATTTTGTGCAGCACCCGGAGATGATTTTGGGTGACATGGTGATGGAATCCACCCGGTTCGGGCCGGACAGTGCCTGCAAAGCCCGCGAGGGTGAAGATTTGTCCGAGCAACTTGCCAATGCCATCCAGTTTTTGCAGGCGGAAATCAAGCCCTATGAGCTGGAGGAACTGGACGAGGAGGAAGATCGCTCCATCCCCGCCGACCCCACAGTGAAGAATTTCAGCTACACGATTGCAGATGGGCAGGTGTACTACCGGGAAAACAGCCTCATGCACCCGGTGGAAGTCTCCGTCACGGCGGAAAGCCGTATCCGTGGCATGATCGAGCTGCGGGAATGTACCCGCAGGCTTATTGAGTACCAGACCGAAGGCTACCCGGATGAGGATATTGCAGCCGAGCAGCAAAAGCTCAACGCCCTTTACGACAACTTCACCGCCAAGTATGGGCTGCTGAACAGCCGCGGTAACAAGCTGGCCTTTTCGGAGGACTCCAGCTACTGCCTGCTCTGCTCTTTGGAGGTGTTGGATGAGCAGGGCAACCTAAAAAGAAAAGCCGATATGTTCTCCAAGCGCACCATCCGTCCCCATGTGGCTGTCACCAGCGTGGACACGGCCAGTGAAGCGTTGGCGGTGTCCATCTCGGAAAAAGCCCGTGTGGATATGGACTATATGGCGGAGCTGTCGGGGAAATCCCCAGAGGAACTGGAACAGGAACTTGCCGGGGTGATTTACCGGGATATTCGCTGCGCGGAGAACCCGGAGGACATCCTGCCTTCTTTGGCCGATCTGAGCCGCTATCCTCTTGTCACAGCGGATGAGTACCTTTCCGGGAAAGTGCGCCAAAAGCTGCGGATGGCAAAAGCCTTCCTGGAAGTAGCCCCCGACCATCAGAAAGAAGCCGCCCGCAGAAATGTGGAGGCTTTGGAGGCGGTTCAGCCCCAGGACCTGGGCGCTGGTGAAATCGGCGTGCGCATTGGTGCGAACTGGGTGCCCGTCGAGGTGTACCAGCAGTTCATGGTGGAGCTGCTCACCCCCAATTACTATGTGCGGGACCGTATCCGAATCCTGCGCTCTGAAGCCACCGGCCAATGGAGTATCCGGGAGAAAAACGCCGACCGCAGCAATGTAAAGGCCAACACCACCTACGGCACCAAGCGGATGAGCGCCTACCACATCCTGGAGCAGACCCTGAATCAGAAGGATGTGCGGGTATTTGACTATATTGAGGACGAGAACGGCAAGAAAAAGCCTGTCCTCAACAAAAAGGAAACCGCCATTGCCCAGGACCGGCAGGAACTCATCAAGCAGAAGTTTGCCGAATGGATTTGGAAAGACATTAATCGCCGGGAACTGCTGTGCCGCATTTACAACGAAACCTTCAACGGTATCCGTCCCCGTGAGTACGATGGGCGGCACATCCGGTTTGAGGGCATGAACCCCGAAATATCCTTACGGCCCCATCAGATCAATGCCATCGCGCACATTTTGTATGGTGGGAACACGTTGCTGGCACACGAGGTTGGGGCAGGCAAAACCTACGAGATGGTGGCCGCCGCTATGGAAATGAAGCGCCTGGGCCTTTGCACCAAGTCGCTGATTGTGGTGCCTAACCATATCACCGAGCAATGGGCGGCAGAATGGCTCCAGCTCTATCCTTCGGCCAACATCCTTGTCGCGACAAAGAAAGATTTTGAAACCCAGAACCGCAAGAAGTTTTGCAGCCGCATTGCCACGGGGGACTACGACGCCATCATCATCGGACATTCGCAGTTTGAGAAAATTCCCATGAGCGTAGAGCGCCAGCAGGCCATTTTGGAGCGCCAGATCGAGGAGATTCTGTTCGGCATTGAGCAGGCCAAGGCGCAGAAGGCGGAACGCTACACGGTCAAGCAGATGGAGCGCACCCGGAAATCCCTGGAGGCAAGGCTTGCCAAGCTCAACGACCAGAGCCGCAAGGATGACGTCGTCACGTTTGAGCAGCTCGGCGTGGACCGGCTCTTTATTGATGAGAGCCATTATTTTAAGAACTTGTTTTTGGCGACAAAAATGCGGAATGTGGGCGGCATTGCCCAGACCGAAGCCCAGAAATCCAGCGATCTGTTTATGAAAACGCAGTACCTGGACGAGTTGACGGGCGGGCGCGGCGTGATATTTGCCACCGGCACCCCCATTTCCAACTCTATGGTAGAGCTTTACACCATCCAGCGGTATTTGCAGTACCGGCTCCTGCAGGAGATGGGCCTGATCCACTTTGACGATTGGGCGAGTAACTTTGGGGAGACTGTCACTGCCATCGAGTTATCGCCGGAGGGAACCGGCTACCGGGCCAAAACCCGGTTTGCCAAGTTTTATAACCTGCCGGAGCTGATGGCTGCCTTCAAGGAGGTTGCCGACATCCAGACGGCGGATATGCTGAAACTCCCCGTCCCCAAGGCAAACTTCCACACGGAAGTGATCCAGCCCTCGGAGCTTCAGAAAGAGATGATAAAGGGGCTGGCGGAACGGGCAGAGAAAATCCGTGCCGGCGGCGTCGATCCCCATGTGGACAATATGCTTCGCATTACCAATGACGGAAGAAAACTGGCTCTGGATATGCGGCTCATCAATCCCCTTGCCGCCGACGACCCCGATGGCAAGGTGGCTGTCTGCGCCCGGAATGTGTATAGAATCTGGGAACAGACCAAAGAAAAACGCTCTGCCCAGCTTGTGTTCTGCGACCTGTCCACACCTACCACCGATGGCTCTTTCAGTGTTTATGACGACCTAAAAAAGAAACTGATGGACGCCGGTATCCCGGAAGAAGAAATCGCCTTTATCCACACGGCAGACAGCGAAGCCAAAAAGAAGGAGCTGTTTTCCAAGGTGCGCGCCGGGCAGGTGCGAGTGCTGCTGGGGTCCACGGCCAAGATGGGCGCAGGCACTAACGTCCAGGATAAGCTCATTGCCCTGCATGACCTGGACTGCCCCTGGCGGCCCTCTGACCTGCAGCAGCGGCTGGGGCGTATCGTCCGCCAGGGAAATGAAAACGAGGAGGTGGAAATCTATCGGTATGTAACGGAAGGCACCTTTGACGCTTACCTCTACCAGCTCGTGGAGAACAAGCAGAAGTTTATCGCCCAGATTATGACCAGCAAGGCCCCTGTCCGTGTGGCGGATGATGTGGATGAAACCGCCCTGAGCTATTCGGAGATCAAGGCGCTGGCCACCGGCAATCCGTTAATTATCGAGAAGTGCAACCTGGATATGGAGGTGGCGCGGCTGAATATGCTGAAAGCCAGCCACTTGAACCAGGTATATGCGCTGGAGGAGCTGGTGTACCGCAAGTACCCAGAGGAAATCACCCGGCTCACGGAACGGATCGCGGGCTATGAACAGGATGTGGCGCTGGCGGCGGCCCACCCCAAGGCCCAGGAGGGCTTCTGCGGCATGGAGGTGGATGGCAGGCACTACACCGAAAAAGAGGATGCCGGCAAGGCTATCATTGATGTTTGTACCCGTATGACAGGTCCCGACGCTGTTCTTTTGGGGCAGTACCGGGGCTTTTCCATGGTGCTGGCCTATGATGGCAGGAGCAACGAGTACCGGATCACACTCAAAGGCACGCTTTCCCATACGGTGACGCTGGGCGCAGATGTGTTCGGCAATATCACCCGCCTGGACAACGCTCTGGAAAACCTTGCGGGCAGCCTGCAGGCCGAGCAGAACAGCCTGGAGGAAACCAAGACCCAGCTTGAAAACGCCCGCACCGAACTGGCTGCCCCATTTGCCCGCGAGGAGGAGTTGGCGGAGAAAACAGCCCGTTTGAAAGAGCTGAATATTCTGCTCAACATGGATGAGAAGGACAAGACTCTGCTGGACGATACCCCGGATGAGGGCGAGGATGTGCCTGCCCGGAGGGTTGCGGAGCTGGCACGGTAAAGGAGGATACGATGACCAACGAAGAATTGAATACCAGGCTCTATGAAAAAATGTTCGCGGAACAGGAACAGTTCCGGGATTGGCTGCTTTCCCAGCCGCCGGCTGAGATTCTGAACCACGCCTACGAGTACACGGTGCGGGAGGACATTCTGATGTCGTTAGAGTACAACGATTTGGAGGACAGCCAGGCCAGGGCGCTGCTGAAATCCGGCAAGCCCCTGAAGCAGATTTTTGAGCGGTGGGAAGATAAAGAAACATCCCACATGGAAAATATTTGGGATACCGTCCAGGAACAGACCAAGGCCGCTGAAGCCAAACAGAAAGCCAAAGCGCAGAAAGAACGGTGATCGCACATTTGCCGTTGCGCTGAGGGGCAAGTATAGTATAATAAAAATCGTAACAAGGGGTGATGATAGATGGACGATAGCTACTGCCTGCTCCCGGAGCGCATTTCCGAGCAGTTTTCTGAAATCGACAGCGACATTGTGATGGATTTGGCGGCTGCCAGCCCGGAATATGCCAAGTTAAAGGCCCAGATGGAAGAACTGAAACGCCAAAATCCTGTGATTGGCGCTCTGCTGGAGGGCAAGGGAGAACTTTCTTTTACTGCTGAGGAGCATGAAGCCTGGAAGGAATTTATCCGGCTGTATATGCGGGCCGATAATATGGAACGGGAACATATCTACTTCCGGGGCCATGCAGACGGATTTGCCTATCTGAAGAAAATCGGCGCTTTCAAAACAGAATAGCTCTTTAGGCGGCATGGAGAAATCCATGCCGCCTTTTACATACCAAAATTAATTCAAACCCAAAAAGGTTTTATGGAAAATAAGTTTTTACGGATTAGGAGTAAAAACTATTGATATTCTTGGAGTTTTTCGCTATACTATTAGTAAGGAACAAGGAGGCGAACGATATGATTATCCGACCACAATATATGAACACGCTGAAAACCTATCGGGATGTTCCGCTGGTGAAGATACTGGCAGGAATCCGGCGCTGTGGTAAATCCACAATTTTAGATATGCTGCGGGACGATCTGCTGAAAAGCGGGATTGCCGCAGACCACATTATCAGTATGCGCTATACGTCGGAGGACTTTGACGACGGTATGACCGACAAGGCTATGTATCAGGGCATCAAGGAGCAAATGACCGGCAATGGGCGCTACTATTTGTTGCTGGACGAAGTACAGGAAATTACCGGCTGGGAAAAAGCGGTCAACAGCCTGCTGGAAAACGCCGACACCGATATTTATGTGACCGGCTCCAATTCCAAGCTGATGTCCAGCGAAATCTCCACCTATTTGACGGGACGGTATATCTCTATCCCAGTCTATACCCTGTCCTTTGCTGAATATCTGGATTTCAAAAAACCGGATTCCCGTTCTCCCAAGGAGCTGCTAAACGAATACCTGCGGCTGGGCGGTTTTCCCATTGTGGCGCTGGGAAGCTTTGACGAACGCTCCGCCTATCAGATCGTGGAGGGCATCTATAACTCGGTGATTACCAACGATATTACCAAGCGGCATAATATCATGAACTTTGACTTGTTCAACCGTGTTGTAAAGTATATCGTGGAAAATGTGGGCAAGACCTTTTCCGCCAACGCCATTGCGAAGTTCCTCAAAAGCGAGGGGCGTTCCCTATCCGTGGAGGCGGTTTACAACTATCTGAACTGGCTGGAAAAGGCGTTTGTGATCTATCGCTGCCAGCGGTATGATTTGCAGGGAAAATCCGTGCTGAAAACCCAGGAAAAATTCTATCTGGCAGACGCTTCTCTGAAATACTGCATCATGGGTTTTAATCCGAAGTCCATTGCCGCTATGCTGGAAAACATCGTGTATTTTGAACTGCGGCGGCGGGGCTATGAAGTTTATATCGGGAAAAATGAAACGAAAGAGATTGATTTTGTGGCGGTGCAGCGCGACGAGCGTATCTACGTTCAGGTGTGCCGCAGGCTACCGGAGGAATCGGATCGGGAGGTTGCCAATCTCCTCGAAATCAAAGACCACTATCCGAAATATGTGGTAACGCTGGATGAACTGGCCGCAGGAAATGTCAATGGCGTGAAGATCGTGCATTTGGCGGACTTCCTACTGAGTGACACATACTGATCTAAGAGTGTGATACAGTGCTGAAAGAAGGGTGGATATGACCAAACAGGGCGATTTCCTCATTTATTGCGTGGAAACCTACAAAAACGCCAAGCACTTGACTGGCAGTCAGGTGGCGGAACTCTTTACCCGTTATGATGTATGGGACTATGTGTATTCCTGCTATGAAGCCCTGCACACCACCGGGGCCAATTATATTGTGGAGGACATCGACCTCTATATTGAGGCCAGGAAACCGGCTATGGCTTAAAACTGCCGCCCAAAACTGCACAGTCCCCCTTCATATCTGCATATAAACCGCAAAAGTATATGCAGAAAAAGCCGATTGGAGCAATCCAGTCGGCTTTTTCCATATCTGAAAAGAGTACAGCCCCCTTTACATAGTCAGCTACCTCACACGGGGCGGCTAATCTACGGCTATGTGAAGGGGGCTGTATTTTTTTATGCCTTTTTACGATTCAGAAGCCATCGAACGGGCAAGGCAGGTAGACCTGCTCACCTACCTGCAGACCTGCGAACCCCAGGAGCTGGTCCATGTGTCTGGCAACGTCTACTGCACCAAGGAACATGACAGCCTGCGCATTTCCAATGGGAAATGGTGCTGGTTTTCGCAGGGGTTCGGAGGGTACAGCGCGCTGGACTACCTCATCAAAGTCAAGGGCTGTTCTTTTATGGAGGCCATGGAGGCCGTTGCCGGCAGGGCTGCTATCCCGCCGCCGTCCCGTGCGCCTGTCCCCAGGGAGGAAAAGCCCAGACATTTGCTTTTGCCGCCGCCCGCCCCGGATAACCGGGCCATGCTCCAATATCTTGCAGGCCGGGGCATTGACCAGGAGATTTTGGACTACTGCGTTCAGACCGGGCGGATTTATGAGAGCCGGAACAAAGGCCACAGCAACGTGGTTTTCGTGGGCTTTGACAAGGACGGCAAGGCGCGGTTCGGCTGCCTGCGGGGAATCAGCGAAGCCCGGTTCCACGGGGATTTAAGCGGCAGTGATAAGCACTTTTCCTTTGCCCTGCCCGCTTGCATGGAGAATCCAGCAGTCCATCTGTGCGAGTGCGCCATTGATGTCATGTCCTACGCTACGCTCTGCAAGCTGGACGGGATTGACTGGCGGCGGCACAATCTGCTGTCCCTGGCCGGGGTGTACCAGCCGAAGAAAAAGATGGAGGAAAGCAAGCTGCCGGTGGCCCTCACCCGATTTTTGGATGACCACCCCCATGTGAAAACCGTCTATCTCCATTTGGACAATGACACGGCTGGCCGGCTGGCGGCCAAGGCAATCATGGCTGTCATGCCGGAGGGTTACCGTGTGGAGAACAAACCGCCGCCCCGTGGAAAGGATGTGAATGATTTTCTGTGCCACCGGCTGGGGATTCCCATTCGGGGCAGCCACAGCAAAGAGCCGGAGCGGTGAGTTGCCAGTTTTGCAGCTTCGACAGATTCTCCCTCTTGCAAATTGTTATCATATATGTTAACATTAAAGCAGTGAGGTGAGAGTATGGATGAACTGCGCAAACGGCAGAAAATCATATCCCAGCTTGTGGAGGCCCGTCTGGAGCAGGGCATTTCCCAGGCAGAACTGGCAAGGCGGCTGGGAATCCAGCGTTCCGGCATTAACCGCCTGGAAAGTGGGACACAGAACCCCACGCTTGATATGATCTTAAAAATCGCCTCGGCGCTGGGAAAGGATGTTTCACTGGAACTGAACGACAAGGAGGAGCCTATGAGTAATGTTTACAGTCTCCGCATTTATGATACGGAGCTAATGCGCTTTTCCATGGAAAAGCAGGGCTTGTCCGGCCTTGTGGCTGAAATCTTATACACCAACGAGGAGCAGGCCCATTTGCTGCCTTTGGATATGGAGCGCACCGGCGAGGGCGTCATTCATTGGCTGGAGCGGCGGGTTATCCCCAAAAACCGCGCCTTTGTGGACGAGATTTTGAAAACCCTTGGCCTCAGCCATAACGACACCAAGGGAATCATCGATGTATGCAAGGGGCTATCGCTTAACGACAGCTATTGGGTGGTGCGGTCAGGATTTGAGGGGGGATTCTCCCAATACAATCTTTACGAAAATCGCTTTTCCGAGATACTGGCGCTGGTGGCCTATACCGGCGCAGGCGGGAGCAGGCAGGCGTTTACCACATCCCCGGAGCTGACCACAGGCGGTATGCTGCCCAAGGCGTGGCGATATGTGGAGCACGATGGGATTTATCTCTACAAGGGCGGCACGACCGGCGCGTCCAATGCGGGCCGGGAGCCGTACTGCGAGTATTATGCTTCGCAGATTGCGGAAACCATGCGTCTGAACGCCGTGCATTATGACCTGGAGAATTGGAAAGGCATTACCGCCTCTAAGTGCGCCCTGTTTACCAACATCGACACAGCCTATATCCCCATCGGGCGCATTGTCCGAACCGGGGGCATTGCCGCCTGCCTTGCCTACTACGACAAGCTGGGGCCGGAGTTTTCCGAGCAAATCCGCAGTATGCTGGTGTTTGACGCTCTGATTTACAATGAGGACCGCCACTTTGGAAACTTTGGCGTCCTGCGGGATAACCACAGCGGCAACATTATTGCGCCCGCCCCCATTTTTGACAATGGGCTGTCCCTGTTCTGCTATGCCGGTAAGGAAGATTATGCGAATCTGGACGAGTATGCAAAAACCCGTTCTAACCCCTACAACATCTCCTATGAGGAAGTGTGTGCAGAGGTCATGGGGCCAAAGCAGAAAGAGCAGCTTCGCCGCATGATCGGGTTCCGGTTCAAGCGCCACGAAAGCCTGGGCCTGCCGGAAGAACATTTGCAGGCCATTGAGAAGCATTTGGAGAGCCGGGTGCGTAAGCTGCTGGCAATCCCCACCCGTCATCTGAAACAGGAGAAGGCGCGGTAAAAACGAATCTCTTTTTTGGAGAGCGTTCTGAAAATGGACGCTCTTTTTTGCTGCCCATTTTTAGAGAGGAGCGTGAGTGATGAACCATTATGATGTTACCATCCGGGAAACGCTGGAGGTGAAAATGAAGGTGGCGGCAAACAGCCGGGAGGAGGCCGAGCAGTTTGCCAGGGACCAATGGAAACGCGGCGAAGTCGTTCTGGACGCCAGCCATTTTACCGGCGTGGAGTTCCATGCCAAGCGGTATTCCCGTGACCGGGGCGAGCGATGAGTTCTTTTTTCGCCTGTCCCGGATTCCCCGCAGGGGAATGGAATGTAGCTGTACCAGCAAGCATCGCCTTTGTGATACCACAAAGGCCGCTTGTTAGGGGGAACGCCCCCTAATACCCCTTTTGAAAGGATGGAGGTTTTCATGGAAGGATTGTTTTTCGCCATTGGATTTCTGCTGGGCGGTGTGGTCGGCGTGCTGATTATGTGCCTGCTTCAAATCAACCGCATAGGCAGAAAGGAGGATTCGGAAGAATGAGAAAACGCAACGTACACGTACAGTTTTGGCTGGACAAAAAAGAGGCGGAAGTCTTCAACAAAAAAGTAAAGCGCAGCAGCCTTTCCCGTGAGGCGTACCTGCGCCATCTGGTGAACGGCCTGGTTCCCCAGGACGCGCCGCCGCCCGCCTACTACGACTTTATGCGGGAGCTTCACCGGATTGGCGGCAACCTCAACCAGATCGCCCAGAAAGCCCATGTGCTGGGCGTCATTGATGAGCGCCGCTATGATGAGGAAATGCGAAAATTCGACCAGCTCGTCCGGGACATCACCAAAGCGGTGATCCTTCCCCGCGCTATGGACACGAAGGGGTCCCCGCGAAGCCTGCTTCGTGGGGAGAAGGAGCACCCGCGAAGCGGTGAGCCTTTTGACGCTTGCGGCAAAAGCGGCAAGCGGAGCGCGGTGTGACGTGGCTACCACGTCTATCTGGCGGGTGAACGGCTGGCTGGGCAAGGTTCTCATCTATATCGAGAATCCAGATAAGACCGAAAATCCTGATTTCTTTGAAAAGCAGGATATGGATGGCAAGGAGGCCCAGGGCCTATCCGATGTGATCGAGTATGCCGTCCAGCAGCAAAAAACAGGCAAGACGGTGGAAAGCGAAGGCGAAACGGTCATGCGGCAGTTTGTTTCCGGGGTGAATTGCAGCCCCTCTACGGCCCGCGATGAGATGATAGCGGTAAAAAAGCGTTTCGGAAAGGAGGACGGGACTGTGGCCTACCACGGCTATCAGAGCTTTGCCCCCGGCGAGGCCACGCCGGAGCTGGCCCATGAGATCGGCCTTGCCCTGGCAAAAAAGCTGTGGGGTGAAAAATACCAGGTGCTGGTGGCTACCCATCTGGACAGGGAAAATCATCTGCACAATCATTTTGTAGTGAACACGGTTTCCTTCGTGGACGGCATCAAGTACCATCGTACCGAGCAGGATTATTTCGATATGCAGCGGGAATCCGACCGGCTGTGCCGCGAGTATGGGCTTTCTGTCATTGAGAACCCCCAGCGGGGAAAATCCAAGCACTACGGGGAATGGCGGGCCGAGCAGGAAGGCCGCCCCACCTATCTCTCCCTCATCAAAGCCGATGTGGATACTGCCATCCGCCAGTCTATGACGGAACGGCAGTTTTTTTATAATCTGCGGCAGATGGGCTATGACGTCAAGGTGGGCAAGGATATTACGGTCCGCCCGCCGAATTACCCCCGTGGACGCAAGCTCATGCGTAACTTTGGCGAGGACTACTCGATGGAGAACATCCGCAGGCGGATTTTAGCCCAGCGCCGCCCCCAGCGGGAACACAGGCCGGAGCCGTTTCGGTGCAGGCTACACGGGGATTTGAAACAGGCCAAAAAGGTGACGGGGTTCCGCGCCCTCTACTTCCACTACTGCTATCTGCTGGGGGTATTCCCCCAAAAGCAGAACCGCCCGCCCAGGCGGGTGCCTCATGCACTGCGGGAGGATTTGATCCGGGCGCAGGAGCTTACCGATGAAGCCTGCCTTCTTTCCCGCCACCGCATTGACACCCTGGAGCAGCTTAACACCTATCGGTCCGATGTGAAATCTCAGTTTGCCGGCCTGACGGAACAGCGGAAAAGCCTGTACCGGAAACTTCGCACCAAGGCAGTGCTGGCCGACCCTGCCAGGCAGGAGTATATCCGGGCTGAGATCTCCAAACTATCTGCGCAGATCAAGGAGCTGCGCCGGGAGGTGAAGCTGTGCGGGGATATTGCCCTGCGCTCCACTTCCATCAAGGATAAGATACAGGCCGCCCGTGAGGAAGTCTCCGGCAGGGATGAGAAAGCCCGCCAGGAGCCGGAGCAGGGCCGGGCGGCTCCCCCAGGAAGGAGATGATTTTTGATGTATAACTCAGGCGACGCGGCGGAGCAAGTGGTACGGATGAGCCTGGAGGGCGCTGAATTTGCCCTCAAAATCACCGGTTCTGCTGCTAAAAATCTGGCCGCCGCCCTTTACACGGTTCTGAAAGACCAGAAAAAGACCAAGGGCAAAGCCCGCATTGAAGCCATGCTGCGGGAGAAGCGCCCCTTAAAGGTTTACACCATCAAGAAGGAGGATTGCCCGGAGTTTGCCAAGCAAGCCAAGGGGTACGGGATTCTTTATGCGCCCATCCCGGTGAAGAAAGGCGACGACACCATCGACATTCTGGTGTTCGAGGATGACGCTGCCAGAGCCAACCGGATCGTGGAGAAGTTCAAGCTCACCGTTGTGGATACGGCTTCGATCAAGGAGGATATTGAGAAATCCCGCGAACAGCGCGGCAGCGAACCCGCCGCGCCGGAGCAGGCCATGCCGGAAAAGAGTGTGGACGACCAGCTTTTGGATGAGCTGATGGAAAAGCCCACCCAGAAAGAAAAAGCCCAGCCGGAAAATCCGGCAGCGGAGAAGAACGCCCCTTTTGCCCCAGCGGCGGAAAAATCCCCTCCGTCCGAGCCTATCTCCGAGAGCAGCAGCAAGTCCGCAAGGGGTACTTCTGATGGAGCCGAGAAGCCTTCCGTCCGGCAGGAGCTGCGGGACATCCAGGCCCAGCGGAAGAAGGAGGCGGAGGCTGCCAGGGCCGAGGAGCCGGCTGCACCCCAGAAGAAGGCGGCTCAGAAAACAACCCGGCACCAGCCGCCCAAACCCAAAAAGAAGCCCAAATCGAAAGAGAGGTAATCTGTGATGAATAATTTTGACGATCTGTTTGAACAGCAGCCCCAGGCGGAGGCCGCGCCGCAAAAGCAGGAAAGCCAGAAAGAGCGCCCCAAGCGCCAGTGGTGGCAGATCCGGGAGGAAAAACAGCGAAAAGAAGCCTATGCCACCTTGGACCGGATTTTTGGAGAGTTCTCCGAGGGTACGGGCAGTATGGAGGCATATCTGGATGTGCAGAGCCGTTTTCCCTTCCACTCTGCTCGCAATGCACTTCTGATTGGGGATAAATGCCCCGACGCGGTGCGTGTAGGCGGCTACAAGGAGTGGCACGCCCAGGGGATCGAGATTTTGGAGGATGAGAAGCGTTTGCCCATCATCATTCTGGAGCCGGGCAAGGCATACCGGCGTGAGGATGGCAGCGTGGGCCAGAACTTTTACGCCAAGGAAGTCTATGATATTTCCCAGACTACGGCGCGGGATCAGGTTCAGCCCCAGGTGCGCTACGATGACCGTCTGCTCTTAAAGGGCCTGATTGCCAGTTCCCCGGTGCCCATCCGGGCCGTGGAGGAACTGCCACAGGGCCGTGGGGCCATGTTTTCTGCAGAGCAGAACGCCATCCTGGTGAAAAAGGGCATGGACGCGCCGGACATCTTCCGCTGTGTTTCTCTGGAGGTTGCCAACGTGCAGCTTGCCCAAAGCATGGACGGCTATTCCAGAGAGACAGATGGCTACAAAGCCTATGCTGTCAGCTATATGCTCTGCAAGCGGTATGGCGTGGACGCCAAAGAGTATGAGATTTCCAAACTGGACGGCGTGTTTCAGGGGCAGGTCCCCAGGGAGGATATTCCTGCTGCCCTCACCGATATGCGGGATACGTTCAAATCCCTCAATGGCCGTATGGCCAGGGCTATGGGCCTCACCCGCGACAGCAAGCAGAAGGAACAGGAACGGTAAAGGAGGAGTAGACCCATGGAAAAACAGGAAAAAGTCGTCCTCACCCTGGACAGCTATGAGCATGGGATCATGATTCGCGCCCTCAACGAACTGCGCAACGATATGCTGGAGGAACAGCGCGACCCCGGCCCGGTGGAGGACGTTCTGCTGAAAACCATTGACGCCCCAGCCCAAAAAGACAAGAAAGCGAAGCGCCGGGATGAAGCCAGATAATAAGGCGGGCGGCCCCTGGCTCTATGCCCTGGGGCTGGTCCCGGTGATCTGGTTCGCCCTGCTGATTGCGCCTGCCATTTCCGGGGGACTTTCGGAGATCGTCAGCGCCCTGCCTGCGGCAATGAACAATCCATTCAAAATCGTGTGGTGTGAGGACAGTGTAAAAACTGTCCTCATTTTTATTGCCGCCTATGAGCTGGGCATTGGCATTTATCTTTCTTCCCGGCGCAATTACAGACGAGGTGAAGAACACGGTTCCGCCAAATGGGGCGATCCGCGGGCCGTGAATAAGAAATACCGGGACAAGGATCCGTTCAAAAACCGCATTTTTACCCAGCACGTCCGCATGGGGCTGGATGGCCGGAAGCACCGCCGCAACCTCAACACTTTGGTGGTGGGCGGCAGTGGCGCGGGAAAAAGTCGGTTCTACGCCAAAGTGAACATCTGCCAATGCAATACGTCCCTTTTTATTTTGGACTGTAAGGGGGAACTGCTTCGTGACTGCGGCGGCCTGTTGGAACAGATGGGCTATGAGATCAAGGTGGTGGACCTTCTGAACATGGAGAAAAGCCATTGCTACAATCCCTTTGCCTATCTGAAATCCGACAACGATGTGCAGAAGATGGTGACGAACCTTTTCAAAGCCACCACTCCGAAAGGGAGCCAGTCCAACGACCCTTTCTGGGATACTGCGGCCAGTATGCTCCTCATGGCGCTGGTGTTTTATCTGTGGTACGAAGCGCCGGAGGATGAGAAGAATTTCCCCATGATTATGGAGATGCTCCGAGCCGGGGAGGTGCGGGAGGATGATGATTCCTACCAATCGCCGCTTGACGAACTGTTTGACCGGCTGGAAATGCGCTCCCCGGATCACATCGCTGTGAAGTATTACAAGGATTACCGTTCCGGCTCTGCCAAAACGCTGAAATCCATCCAAATCACCTTGGCGTCCCGCCTGGAAAAATTCAATCTTTCTTCGGTGGCGGCTCTTACCGCCACGGATGAACTGAACCTTTCCAGCCTGGGCGAGAAAAAAGTGGCACTCTTTGCCCTCATCCCGGACAACGACGCCAGCTTCAATTTCTTGGTAAGTTTGCTGTATGCCAGCACTTTCCAGGAACTTTTTTATTCTGCCGACCGGGTACACGGCGGTAGCCTGCCCGTACCGGTGCATTTTCTCATGGATGAGTTCGCCAACGTGAGCTTGCCGGATGATTTCGACAAGCTGCTGGCCACCATGCGCTCCCGGAATATCAGCGTTTCCATCATCATTCAGAACATTGCCCAGCTCAAGGCGCTGTTTGAAAAGCAATGGGAATCCATCATCGGCAACTGTGATGAATTTTTGTACCTGGGCGGCAATGAAACGTCCACTCACAAGCTGATCTCTGAGAACTACCTGGGGAAAAGCACCCTCTGGCTGGACACCTACGGCAAGAGCACCGGGCATTCCGGCAGCTACTCCACCAACAACCAGATCACGGGCCGGGAGCTGATGACGCCCGATGAGGTCCGTATGCTGGACAATAACCTGGCCCTGCTCTTTATCCGTGGCGAAGCGCCGCTGATGGATGAAAAGTATGACCTTTTGAAACATCCCAACATCAAGTACACCACCGATGGCGGCGCGCCTGTCTATTCCCACGGCGGCACTGAAAACGCCGTGGCGGATATGACCATTGGCCGCCTCACCCCCGGCGACCTTGCCAATATCCAGGAGCCGGAAACCCTTTACGAACTTCTGTCCGATGAGGACATGGAGAATATCTTTCAATTTAAGGAGGACACCAAAAATGAAACTGTTTCATAAGGAAAGCAAGCAGAAGAAAGAAACCCGCAGCCTGCCCATGGGAAAAAAGAGCCGGAGCGCCTTTGCTGTTTATGCAGCCCTGGTGCTCATGCTGTGCTGCTGCACCACTACGGCCTTTGCCGCCAGCGACCCGTTGACTGTTATCAACAACCTCAGTGATTTCATCTTCGGCCTGATCCGCGCCGTGGGTATGATCCTGCTGGGCTTCGGCGTCGTGCAGATCGGCCTTTCTCTGAAAAGTCATGACCCCAGCCAGAGGGCTAACGGCTTTCTCACCTTGGCCGGCGGTGTTGTGATTACGTTTGCGAAGGAGATTTTGACCCTGATTACCGGCTGATTCTAATAACGGCAGTGTGGGGGCAGGCCCATGGCGGCCTGCCCCTTACCGTTGCCGGAAAGGAGGTTGTTGAATGTCCGATAACTGGGTTGTTCAAAATTTGCAAAATGCCCTCGACACCTGGAACAAGTACCTGTCCGAGATCTGGCAGCTCATCACCAAAAGCCCGGAACAGTTTAAGGGTGGCTCCATCTGGGGCGTCATTGTCAACATCCACGACGCGGTGCGGGCCATTGGCCTTGCGCTTTTGGTGCTGTTCTTTGTAGTGGGCGTCATGCGTACCTGCGGCAGCTTTGCCGAGGTAAAGAAACCGGAGCACGCCTTAAAGCTGTTTATCCGGTTCGCCATTGCCAAAGGCGTCGTGACCTATGGGCTGGAGCTGATGATGGCCCTCTTTAATATCGTCCAGGGCCTCGTTTCAACAATAATGAACGCGGCGGGCTTTGGAACCGCGCAGCAGACGGTTCTCCCCCAGGAGATTGTCACGGCGGTGGAAAGCTGCGGCTTTTTCGAGAGTATCCCCCTCTGGGCGGTGACGCTCATTGGCGGGCTGTTCATTACAGTCCTCAGCTTCATTATGATAATGACCGTTTACGGGCGGTTTTTTAAGCTCTATTTATATACGGCCATCGCCCCCGTCCCTCTCTCCACCTTCGCCGGGGAACCGACCCAAAACGTGGGCAAGAGCTTTATCAAGAGCTATGCCGCCGTGTGTTTGGAAGGGGCCATCATCGTGCTGGCCTGCATTATCTTTTCCCTATTTGCGGCGTCCCCGCCTGCCATTGACCCCAATGCGGCGGCAGTCACCCAGGTATGGAGCTATATTGGGGAGCTGGTATTTAACATGTTAGTTTTAGTGGGGGCAGTAAAGATGGCCGACCGCGTGGTGCGCGAGATGATGGGCCTGTAAAAAAGGAGGAAAACAAATGCGTTATCAAACCTATGTGCTGCACTTGATTGATGGAACCGCCATCCCAATGGTGGAGGATTACGACCTGCCCGCTGAAAAGGGAATTGTGGGGCACTTCTCCAAAGCAGCCCCTGACGAGATTTTTACCGTGGGCGACCGGCTGCTGGGCTTTGCCTATATCCCCAAGAGCAGCATTGTTTACCTGGAAACCGGCGATGTGATTGTGAGGTGATATTTTGGAAGTCAAGATCAACCGGGAAATCCGCAACTACACCGAATCCATGTTTTTCGGGCTGAGTATGCGGCAGTTCATCTTTTCTGTCCTCGCCTGCGGCGTGGCCGTGGGCCTTTATTTTATCCTGCGCCCCTACTTTGGGGTGGAAACCCTGTCCTGGATGTGCATTTTGGGGGCGGCCCCCTTTGCCATGCTGGGGTTCATCACCTATCACGGTATGACGGCGGAACAATTTATCTGGGCGTGGCTGCGCTCGGAAATGCTGGAGCCGAAGGAGTTTAAGTTCGAGGACAGCAACTACTACTATGCGGCTCTGAAAGATACCATCGAGGAGCTGCAAACCGGGCGGCCCGGCAAGAAGCGCCGGAAGGAGCCGAAACACTTTAGCAAACGGAAGGAGGCCAAGCATGATTAAGACCATCAAAACCATGTCTAAGCAGGAAAAGGAGCGTTACACCGTCCCCCGGAAGGTGCAGGATGTGATCCCAGTCCGCCGTATCTGGCCGGACGGCATCTTCCTTGTGGGGAACAAGTTCTCCAAAACCTATAAATTCAGCGACATCAACTATCTGGTGGCCAGCCGGGAGGATAAGGAATCCATGTTTCTCACCTATTCGGAGCTGCTCAATTCCCTGGATTCCGGTGCGGTGACGAAAATCACCATCAATAACCGCCGTATGAATCAGGCCAACTTTGAAACGTCCATCCTCATGCCCATGCAGGGGGATTTCCGGGACGAGTACCGGGGGGAATATAACCAAATGCTGCTGGATAAAGCCACCGGAGCCAACGGCATTATGCAGGAAAAGTATATCACCATCTCCGTGGTGAAGAAGGATGTTGAGGAGGCCCGCGCCTATTTTTCTCGTGTGGGAGCCGACCTCATTTCCCACTTTGCGGCCCTTGGCTCCAAGTGCGTGGAGCTGGACGCCACCGAGCGCCTGCGTATCCTGCACGACTTCTACCGCCAGGGCGAGGAATCCGAGTTTGTTTTCAATGCCCGTGAGATGATGAAGCGGGGCCACAGCTTCAAGGACTATATCTGCCCGGACGGGATCGAGAAAAACAGCGACTATCTGAAGCTGGGCGGCAAATTCTGCCGGGTGCTGTTCCTCAAAGACTATGCCTCTTATATTAAGGATAACATGGTGACGGAGCTTACCGATTTCAACCGCAATCTGATGTTCTCCATCGACATTGTGCCGGTTCCCACGGATGAGGCCGTGCGGGAGGTGGAAAACCGCCTGCTGGGTGTGGAAACCAACATCACCAACTGGCAGCGCCGCCAGAACGCCAACAACAACTTCTCTGCTGTGGTTCCCTACGATATGGAATTGCAGCGCAAAGAGAGCAAGGAGTTTTTGGATGACCTCACCACCCGCGACCAGAGGATGATGTTTGCGGTAATGACCCTGGCCATCACCGCCGACACCAAGGAGCAGCTTGACAGCGACACCGAAGCGGTGCTTTCCGTGGCGCGAAAGCACATGTGCCAGCTTGCGGTGCTCAAGTTCCAGCAGCTTGATGGCCTGAACACCGCCCTGCCCATCGGGGTGCGGAAAATCAACGCCTTCCGTACCCTCACCACGGAATCCCTGGCCGTATTCATCCCCTTCAAGGTCCAGGAGATCCAGGATAAGGGCGGCATTTACTTTGGAGAGAACGCCATTTCCCACAACCTCATCATGTGCAACAAGGCGAACCTTTTGAACCAGTCGGCCTTCCTGCTGGGCGTCCCCGGCGCGGGCAAGTCCTTCAGCGCCAAGGAGCTGATCGCGTTTCTTATGCTCCACCCAGATTACGCAAATGACGACATCCTGATCTGTGACCCGGAGGGAGAATTTGGCGCACTCGTCAAAGCCCTGGGCCGGGAGAAAGCGACGGTGGCCCATCTGGTGGCAGGCGGCAAGGACCGCCTCAACGCCATGTATATGGTGGAGGGCTACGGTGAGCAAAACCCCATCGTGGAAAAGAGCCAGTTTGTCATGTCCCTCATCGAGCAGATCGACAAGCGCGGCGTGGGGCCGCAGCATAAATCCATCATCGACCGCTGCACCGCCCTGGTGTACCCGGAGGCGGAGAATGCCGGGAGGGTGGCTACCCTCTGCGACCTGCGTCAAAAACTGCTGGAGCAGCCGGAGGATAAGGCCAGGGAGATCGCCCTTTCCCTGGAGCTTTACACCACCGGTTCCCTGGACATCTTTGGCCGGGAAAGCACGGTGGATTTGAACAAGCCCTATGTGGTGTTCGACATCCACGGCCTGGGCGAGCAGCTAAAGCCTGCCGGTTCCCTGGTCATCACCGATACGATCCTCAACCGCGTCACCCTCAACTGGAAACGGGGCAAGCGCACCCATGTGTTCATCGACGAGTTCCATGTGATGTTTGAGAATGAGCAAAGCGGCATTTTCTTTAATTCCGCATGGAGGCAGTTTAGAAAGCGTGGGGCCTACCCGACTGCTATCACCCAGAACGTGGAGTACCTTTTGGATTCCGTCCAGGCCAGCACCATGCTCTCTAACTCGGAGTTTATCGTCATGCTGAACCAGGCGGCGTCCGACCGGGCAAAGCTGGCGAAGCTCCTCAATATCTCCAACGAGCAGATGAGCTATGTCACCAATGCGGACGCTGGCTGCGGCCTCATCCGGTATGGCAGCGCCCTGGTGCCGTTCATCAACCGATTCCCCCGTGACACCAAGCTCTATGCCCTGATGACCACCAAGCCCGGTGAAGGCGTATTCGGCGGCGAGGAGGTGCCGGCATGAGCAATCTTCGCTTTGCGTCCCCGGAACACCGGGATTTCTTTTTGGATATGATGAGCGAGGCTCGGAGGAACGACTGTTACCACCGGGCCTTTTTCTATGTGATGGGGATTGCCCCGGAAACGCGGTCAAACATCCGCCAGATGTTTGACTTCAAGCAGGACTGTATCGAGCCGGATGGTATGCACGGCGGCTGGCAGACCAGCGGCACCGTCCGGGTGTGCCGCCTTGCTTTTAATCTCTGGAACGGCTATACCGACCCGGAGCACAGCAACGCCTATTCCCCGGAGGATTTGTTCTGCTGCGAGTTCGCCCCCTACTTTATGGAAGGCGTGAAAATCCGTTACCCGAAATACTGCCGGGAGCTGCCCCCTGTAAGAAAGCAGGCGGAACCGGCGCGATGATACGTTTGAGAATGGAGGAATGAACAATGGCTGAACCGGCTCTTACGTTGCGGGACCACCCGCAGATCATAGACCTGATTTCCGTTCTGGAACAGAGCGGGCTTCAAAAGCAGAAGGAAGAAGTACAGGCCCTGGTGGGCTATATCGACGGTATGGAAGAAAAGCTGTCCCAGATGATGGACGAAATGAAGGAAATGCGCCTGGAGGTGGGCAAGCTCCACGACAAGGGAATCCGCGCACGGTGCTCCCAGCTTGCGGACACTGTGGAGGGTAAAGTCCGCCAGACCAAAGTGATGGTTTCCACGGCAAAGGAAAACCTCATTTCATCTGCAAAGCAGATGGTGCAGACCTTCCGGGAAAAAGGGCGCTCTGCCCTGTGCCATGCGGCCCAGGCCCTGCACATCCCCTCAGTTCTTTCCCGGATGGGACGGGGCTTTGCCCATTCGGAAAAAAGCATGGGGCAACTCGCTGTGAGACTGGACTCCATGCGGGAAGAATTGCACCAGGCGGGTGGCCACATCAAAAACGCCGGGCTTGCCCTTACGGGAAAGGAACCCCAGGAAAGCAAGGAATTATCTGCGGATAAGGGTGTGCTTGCCAAGCTGCGGAGCTTTGTGCTGTCTTGCGGCAAGGTGTTTTCGGAAATGGAACGCGACATGGCGCTCACGGTGGAGCGAATCAATGGCGGGCGCTCATCGGTGAAAACCGAACTGCAGGGGTTGAGATCGGCCCAGGCCGGGCAGCGCCGCCAAGCGGCCAGCAAGGAACAGGCACGATAAGTACAGGAGGGTGAAATATGAGTGACAAAGTGAAAAGCAGACTGATGATCGCTGGGGCGGCCTTTTGTGCCGCCCTGTTCCTTTTCTCCGGGGCTATGTTGGCCCGCGAATATCTGGACCAAAAGCAAAGCGCCGAAGCCTTTGACGAGGTGGCCGGGCTGGTCAAGGAAGATGTGGAGTTGCCCGCGCTGGAGCTGGCCGATGACCCGGCCCAGGAGCCGGAAGAACTCACGGCTTTTGAAAAGTATGCGGATGTGTACGCCAAGAACAGCGATTTGGTGGGCTGGATTTCTATTCCCGGCACCCGGATTGATTATCCCGTCATGCAGACCAAGGATAACCCCAACTTCTATCTGAAGCACGCTTTTGATAAGTCGTACAGCAGCTATGGGGTGCCCTATATGCAGGAAAACTGCGACGTCGGCATTTCCGACAATCTGATGCTGTACGGCCATCACATGAACAACGGCAGTATGTTCTCCGATCTGTGCAAGTACGAGAGTGAGGATTTCTACCAGGACCACAAGACCATTCATTTTGATACGCTGGACAGCTTTGGCGAGTATGAGGTAATCGCCGCATTTAAGACGGTGGCCTACTCAGAGCAAGGCTTCAAGTATTACCACTTCGTCCGGGCCGAACAGGAAGAAGATTTTGACGAGTTTATTGCCAAGTGCAAGGAACTGGCGCTCTATGACACGGGCGTGACTGCGGAATACGGCGACCAGCTCATTACCCTTTCCACCTGCGAGTATTCCCGAACCAACGGGCGGATGGTGGTTGTCGCCAAGCTGCTGGAGGAATAAGGGCGGCCCCGCCCGGGGAAGGAGGTGAAGCCCATGGGCAAGGGTATAAAAACAAGAGTTTCTGAGAAAAAAGGCATTAAAGCGATTGATAAAGCGGCGGTTGCTTCTGAACGGATGAAGGAGGCATATATCCGCACCAAGGATAAGGCCGACCACAGCCTGTATGCGGAGGAAAGCTCTCCTGGTGAATATGCGTCCGACCGCCTTTCCGCTGGGGTGGATAACGTCACCCATGAAGCGGTTCACCAGTTTGATAAACAGGGCCGCAGAGGGGTTCAGACGACTAAGGAGAATATCTCCCAGCTCAAGGAGAAAATCCAAAAGCGGAAAGCCGCAGCCGAACAGCCGAAAAAACAAGCGGAGAAACAGGCGGCTCAGCAGGCTGGGCAGCCCGCCACACGCTGGAGTGGCCGTCAGGCAGCCGATACGGTTTCCGAGCCGGCCAAGGCGATCCGTCAGGAGCGCGGGGCCATCAAGACCCTGGACCGCGGCAAGAAAGGCATTAAGACAGTGGACAGGGGCCGAAAAAACATCAAGCAGGCTTCTTCCACGGCCAAGGGAACCATAAAAACCACCAGCAAATCCATTAAGACGGCGGAAAAGACTGCCAAGGCCAGTATCAAGACCAGCCAACAGGCGGCTAAAGCTGCCCAGCGGACTGCCCAGGCCACGGCGCGGGCGGCCAGGGCTGCAGCTCATGCCGCCCGCATAGCGGCTCGAACTGCGGTAGTTGCGGCAAAGGCAGCGGTCAAGGCTACGGTTGCGGCGGTGAAAGCCATCATTGCAGCCACCAAGGCGCTGATTGCCGCCATCGCTGCCGGGGGCTGGATCGCCGTGCTGGTAATTATTGTAATCTGCCTCATCGGTATGATTATCGGCTCCTGCTTTGGGATTTTCTTTTCCGGCGAGGATTCCGGCACCGGGCAGACCATGCAGACTGCTGTACAGGAGATCAATACAGATTACCAGGAGAACCTGGATGAGATCAAGACGTCCCACAGCTATGATGTGTTGGAGATGTCCGGTTCCCGCGCTGTGTGGAAAGAGGTATTGGCGGTTTACGCCGTCAAAACCACCACCGATTCGGACAACGCCCAGGAAGTGGCCACCATGGATGATGAGAAGCTAGAGCTGTTAAAGGACATCTTCTGGCAGATGAATGAGATCTCGTCCAGCACGTCCACCCAGACGGAAACAGTGATTGAAACATCCGATGACGGCAACGGCAATATCGTGGAAACGGAAACCACGGTCACGCAAACCTATCTGTATATCACTGTCAGCCACAAGACTGCGGAGGAAATGGCCAACCAGTTCGGCTTTAACGAGGACCAGCGGGAACAGATGGCGGAACTTTTAGCCGATGAGAACAATTCCCTTTGGTCCCAGGTGCTTTACGGCATTACCGGAGGGGATGGCGAAATCGTCACGGTGGCGCTCTCCCAGGTGGGCAATGTTGGCGGCGAACCGTACTGGAGCTGGTACGGCTTTGGCAGTCGTGTGGAATGGTGCGCCTGCTTTGTAAGCTGGTGCGCCAATGAGTGCGGTTATATCGAAGCCGGCGTGATCCCGAAGTTTGCGGCCTGCGCGTCCCAGGGTGTTCCCTGGTTCCAGGAGCGTGGGCTGTGGCAGGATAACAGCTATGAGCCGCGCCCCGGCGACATCATCTTTTTTGACTGGGATGATGGAGGCCAAGACGGTTCTTCCGACCATGTGGGGATTGTGGAGAAGGTGGAGAATGGCCGCGTCTACACCGTGGAGGGCAACTCTGGCGACTCCGTGCGACAGAACAGCTATCCCGTGGGATACTATGAGATTTACGGGTATGGCACACCTGCCTGTTAACAGCTCCAAAAAAGAAGAAGCCCAGCCGCACAGGCGGCTGGGTACATAATGATAATAACAAAAGCATCGTCCCCTTGACAGCAAGACAAAAATATGCTATTCTGATTTTGGTTTGATAATTAGATTATCTTAAATAAAGCGATTATCAGAGAAGGGAGGAAATATTTTGAGTTACTGTTCCGACTTGACAAGAGAGCGAATTATGGAATGTGCGAAAGTGGAATTCCTAAAAAAAGGCTTTCAGGCAACGCAGCTTAAAGATATTGTTACCGCTGCAAAGGTTACAACAGGTGCAATATATCGACATTTTAAGGATAAAGAAGCGTTGTTTTTTGCCTTAATCGAAGGTGTTTACCATTATACATTAGATTTTCTGGATAATGCAGAACCTTACGATAAAGTTGGAATTAGAGAAGCTATTGAAAGGGATTCTGTTGAAGCGTCATATGTTCAGGCAATGACATATGTCAACTATATGTACGAGCATTTGGAGGAATTTCAACTCTTGCTGAAATGCAGCAAAGGTTCTCGCGTCGAAAACTTTATAGAAGAAATTACAATTCAATATACGAAACAGAATGCCCTATTTGTAAAGGCGGCATATGAAGCGGGATATGCGAAATGTCTGCCAAACGATATAGAAATACACATTTTGACGCATGGATATATTACCGCACTATGTGAGTGTGTTTTGCACGATGTTCCTTATAAAAAGGCGGAGGATTATGTAAAAAATATCATAAAATTCCAGCACTATGGCTGGTATGGTGTATTAGGGCTTCCACTAAAATAAGTGGCTTTTGCCATTTATTTTTTGCCAAATAGTTAGTTTTCGCTAACCTATTTAAGGAGGATTTTTCATGAAGAAAAAAACGAAACCTGGAGCAATTCAGCAATTGTTGAGTTATGCAGGAAATAATAAAAAGCAACTATATCTTTCAACCTTTCTTGCAACGCTGGGCGAACTATTCGGGATGGCCCCCTTTATTACAGTGTCATTATTAGTCGCGGAACTATTTAACAAAACAGCTACTATTCAAAATGTATGTATCTTGTTTGCAGTCGCTTTGGGCGGGCAAATATTAAAACTGTGGCTTACATATCAATCCTCTTTTATGTCGCATAAGGCTACATATAAAATATTGAAAAATATCCGTAGCAAAATCGCAGATAAAATGCTTCGGGTTCCAATGGGCGTCATGTTGGATACGCCGAGCGGAAATTTCAAAAATTTAATGGCAGATACAGTTTCAAAATTAGAGGATTCGATGGCTCATTTTATGCCTGAAATAACCTCTAATGTAGTGGCTCCACTATGCTGTATACTACTGGTATTTATTCTTGACTGGCGCATGGGATTAGCTGCATTGATTACAATTCCCCTCGGACTTTTGGGTTACATTGGAATGATGAACGATTATGTGAATAAAAGTACCACTTATATGAAAGCACAAAATGCGATGAACAGTACGCTGGTTGAGTATGTAAATGGTATAGAGGTTATTAAGACATTTAATCAAGGAAGTGCTTCTTATAGTAAATTTACAGGTGCAATTAACTTCTTCCATGACAGTACTCTGGCATGGTGGAAGCAGAGTTGGCTTTGGTCAGCAGTCATTCAGGCTGTAATGCCGACAACATTGTTGGGAACGCTTCCGATTGGCGCATGGCTTTATATGACTGGAACATTACCATTGTCAGATTTTATCACTTGCATTATCCTTCCTATTGGATTTATTGCCCCGCTTATGCGAGTAGGAAAATATTCTGAACAATTTAATATGGTGAAAGCCTGTCTCGATCAAATACGGGATTTTATTGAGAAACCGGAACTGAAACGTCCAGAAAAAAATGTTGCACTGGATGAAACAGCCTATCGCTTTGAAAATGTTTCTTTCGCTTATAACGAGACGGAAGTTCTGAAGAATGTATCCTTTGAAATCAAACCAGGTACTGTTTCAGCAATTGTCGGCCCTTCCGGTTCCGGAAAATCAACGATTGCAAAGCTCATGGCTGGTTTTTGGGACGCCACAAAAGGAAAAGTTATTTTTGGCGGAAAGAATATTAAAGAGATTCCTTTCGCACAGTTGATGGGTGAAGTCAGTTATGTTGCACAGGACAATTTTCTGTTCGATGAAAGTATCCGTGAAAACATCCGGCTCGGAAAACCGGATGCGACAGACGATGAGGTGGTAGCTGCTGCAAAAGCTGCCTGCTGTCATGAGTTTATTATAAAGTTGGAAAACGGATATGATACAAATGCCGGAGACGCAGGAGGAAAACTTTCTGGCGGAGAACGTCAGCGAATTACTATCGCAAGGGCAATCCTAAAAAATGCAAGAGTAATTATTCTTGATGAGGCCACGGCCTATGCTGATCCAGAAAATGAGTATCTCATTCAAAACGCTATCAGTAAACTTGTAAAAGGAAAAACCCTCATCGTAGTAGCTCATCGTCTTGCGACCATCCAGAAGGCTGATCAAATCCTTGTGGTGGAAAATGGAAAGATTGTTGGCTGCGGCAGGCAGGAAGAGCTTTTATCAGAATGCCCACTTTATCAAAGATTATGGAGTGATTATGTGAGTTCAGCAGATCAAGTGGAAGGAGGGACATTTTAATATGTTTTCAATTATAAAAAGGATTTTACGCTTATCTGGGAAATATCGTCCCCGTGTAATTGCCGGACTGATCTTCAATGCTCTGAAATCCTGCTGCGCCGCCTTTGTATTTTTTGCTGTGCTATTGGTAATGTTGAATATCGAACACTTAACAGAGACTGTCATTTTACAGGCATTTGGAATTGTTGCACTTAGTGTTTTGGGCCGCTTTTTGTTTCAGTACCTAAGCGATGTGCTAATGAGTGCGTCTGGATATGAGATTTTCCGGGAAAAGCGTCTTGAGATTGGAAATCAGCTCAAAAGGGCACCAATGGGCTATTTTACAGAAAATAATCTCGGCACCGTACAAACAGTATTGACAACAACAATTTCCGATCTGGAAGGGAATTGTATGCTTGCGCTAACATTTTTGGTAGGAGGTTTTGTACAGGCGCTTGCCATGACGCTAATGTTGGGTATATTTTGCTGGCAGATTGGGTTTTTGGCTTTAACAGGAATTTTAGCGGGAATTCTTGTGCTGGGCCAGATAAAAAAACGGGCCGGCGCGCATACGGAAGATATGCAAAATGCTCAGGAATTGTTGGTGGGAAGTGCATTAGAATACATAAAAGGCATTTCTGTTCTGCGCATATTCGGAAAAGGCAAAGAAGGAAAAGGAAAAGTGGATCAAGCCTTTGAAAATAAGTGTCGCAGCGATATAACGGTCACAATTTCTACTGCCGGAATTATGAAGCTGTATGAAGCCGTATTTAAGATTACAAGTTGCCTGTTATTTTTATTGTCAGCTTTGCTCTATTTGTGGGGAGTTATCACATTGCCCTATTGCCTTTTATTTATCATCTGTGCATTTTTAATGTTCATGGAATTGGAATTGATGAATGACGGGGCCTTTTTGAGTAAAATGCTCGCTACGCAGTTGGATCGGCTGGATTTCATCTCAGATATACCGGTTTTAGATGGAGACGGAAAGGATATTGTCCTGAAATCATATGAGATTGAACTGAAAGATGTTACTTTCGCTTATGACAGCCGCCCGGTTTTAGATGGAATTACCTTGAAAATCCCACAGAACTCTACTTGTGCTATCGTTGGGCCGTCAGGTTCAGGGAAAACAACTTTGTGTAATATGATTGCAAGATTTTGGGACGTAAATTCTGGAAGTATTAAAATTGGAGGACACGATGTAAAAGAATTTACTTGTGATAGCCTTTTATCATATGTAAGTATGGTATTCCAAAAGGTGTATCTGTTTAATGATACGATTGAAAGTAACATCAAATTCGGAAAACCTAACGCGACCCATGCGGAGGTGGTAGAGGCCGCTAAAAGGGCCCGCTGCCATGATTTTATAGAGGCGCTCCCGCAAGGCTATGAAACAATGATAGGAGAAGCAGGCTCCACTTTGTCTGGGGGAGAAAAACAGAGAATTTCAATAGCAAGGGCGATATTGAAAGACGCGCCCATCGTTATTTTGGACGAAGCGACATCCAGCGTAGACCCGGAAAATGAAAAAGCTCTTTTGGACGCAATTTTTGAATTGACGAAAAATAAAACACTAATTTCTATCGCTCACAGGTTGTCTACTGTTCGGACGGCAGATCAAATTATTGTCATTGATCAAGGCCATATTGTTCAAAAGGGAACCCATAAGGAATTAGCAGAAAAAGAAGGGATTTATCGTACTTTTTTGAAGTGCAGGGAGAAATCCATCAGTTGGAAGCTATGAGGTGTGTTGCCATGAAAAAACAATTTCCAATTATATCTTTTGAACATGCCTCTTTTCAGTATGAAGGACAGTCTCAGGAAAGTCTAAAGGATGTAAAGCTTATCATAAAATCGGGAGAATTTCTTGTTATTACTGGGCAGAGCGGATGTGGAAAGACCACATTAACCAGGTGTATCAATAATTTGATTCCCCGCTTTTTTGAAGGCAGATTATCCGGCGAAGTCATTGTATTGGGACGTTCCATAAAAGAATCGGACGCCGGTGAGGCTGGCAAAGAGATTGCTTCAATTTTTCAAGATCCCCGCAGTCAATTTTTTACTACAAACAGTTCCAGCGAAGTTGCGTTTGCCTGCGAAAACTATGGAATTCCACATAAAGAAATCGTTAAACGTGTTAACAGCGCCTTTCAGTCACTGAATATGGAGAACCTAAAAGACAGAGATATTTTTGCCCTGTCCAGTGGAGAAAGGCAAAAAGTTGCTTTTCTCGCAGCGACTACTCTTAATCCACAAATTTATGTTCTGGATGAGCCTTCGGCTAATTTAGACATTCATACAATCTTACAGGTAAGAGAGATTCTTTCTGCTTTGAAAGCCGCTGGACACACGATTATTGTTTCAGAACACAGATTGTTTTACTTATACGGACTCGCAGATCGCTTTTTAATTATGGAGGATGGTCAAATCTGCGAAGAATTAACAGGTGAGGAAATGGCAGAATTATCTGCTGTCCAAATGCACAACAGAAGGCTTCGCCCGTTAAATTTGGATTTAATACAAATAGAAAGGAAAGAATCTATTTGCCGCTCGGAAGTATTTCTCCAAATTAGAAATTTGAGCTTTTCGCATAAAGCCATGCCGGAACTTCTTCACAACATTTCATTAGAAGCCTACAAAGGCGAAACGATTGCCTTGATTGGAGAAAATGGTTGCGGGAAAACAACATTGGGGAAAATCTTGTCTGGCTTGATTCGCTGCCGCCAAGGTGCGTTTTACATTGATGGAAAGAATGTGAAGCAACAAAAATTATCCGACTATGTGTACTTTGTTATGCAGGAGGCAGATCACCAGCTTTATACAGACAGTGTGACGGAGGAATTGAGGTTAGGAAACAAAAGGATTCCAAGCATAGATGAAAAAGTGTCTCAAATTTTGAAAATGCTCCATCTGGAAAACTTCAAAGACTGCCATCCGTATGCTTTATCAGGCGGTCAAAAACAGAGACTGACAATAGGAGCGGCAATGCTTTCGGAAAAACCAATCATCGTTTTGGATGAACCAACAAGCGGGTTAGACTGGGATAATATGTGCGCTGTTGCCAATGCTGTTAATTATATGCGTGAGGCTGGAAAGCTGGTCTTTATTATTACGCATGATCTGGAGTTTATCAGCCTGACCGCCTCGCGCGCTTTGCTTTTGAAGGAAGGGATTATTAAAGATGATTTACAAATGACGGAACAAAACAATTTCAAAATCGTAAAGAATTTTATGGTGGAGGAAGGTGGTGAATAAATTGAGAAAGCATGGAGTATATTACGATTCTCGCATAAAACTTCTGTTGATTCTATTGACATCAGCTTTGGCGTTTGCTTTGGGTGGAGGCTTAACAGGCTTGTTACTCTTTGGCGTCGTTTGCCTGTTTGCTTTGCTAAGTGGACTTTGGAAAACAAGTATCAAAGTTGCAATAGTTTATATAGTTCTGCTTATGTTGGCGCAAGTCCTTCCAATTCATTTATCTTCCGTGATAACATTCTTTTTACTAAGAATTTTGACTATTGCACTTGCTTTGAATATTCTATTTCAGACTACGGAAATATCGGAATTGATAGCAGCGCTTCAGGCAAGTCATATCCCTCAAGCAATTGTGATACCAGTGGCTATCATATTGAGATTTCTTCCATCTTTGAAACAAGATGTGCTTTATATAAAACAAGGGATGAAAACGAGGGGCGTGGGATTGTCTTTTTGGAGAATAGTAAGTCATCCGGCGCAGACATACGAAGGCTTTTTAGTCCCTATACTTATGCGCCTTCTGATGACGGCGACAGAATTATCCGCATCAGCGGAAACGCGAGGCATCAGCTATCCTTGTGAAAAAACTCACTATATATTAGTTGATTTCCGCTTAAGAGATAGTATTTTGTTGATAGGTATGCTTGCTCTTTTTGCGGTTATCATATGGACATCGTTCCAACCAATATCATTTTAAGGAGGATTTATTTCATGCAAACCGAAAACAAAAAAGGATTTCAAGTAAAGGATTTGATCGTCACAGCTCTTTTATCTTTGTGCGCACTTGTTATCTATATCATTTGTGCGTTCCTATCTTTTTCTCCCTACACGATGTTAGTGGTAAGTCCATTGTGGTCATTATTGGCAGCTATTACATATTTCCTTGTAGCAGCTAAGACTAAGAAACCGTGGGCACTGTTCATTTTTTGTGCGGTAACAGGCATTTATGGATTTTATCCGCCCATGATAATTTGCTGCATTATTGCTGGCATTATTTCTGCGTTGATCGCGTGGAAAACAGGTTGCACTAATGGAAAAACACTTACGTTCAGTTATATCATTTATATGGTTTTAGCAGCATTCAGTGGTACATATATTCCCTTCTTGTTTTTCTCAAATCAAACACTTGAGCAGTATGCGGGAATGTTTGGCGAAAGTTATTTGGGAATTTTGCAAACGTTAGTATCACCTGTAACAGCTATCATAATGCTTGTCGTTGTTGCAATTTGCGCCTTTGTTGGCGCGCTCATCGCTAAGAAACTGCTCAAGAAGCATTTCAAAAAAGCAGGTATGGTGTAAATGAAGTAATTATATGTGTCAGAAGGAGGTGTACCATTATGCCCTTAACATCATCTATGGAGGACTATTTAGAGGCAGTTTTAATAGTAGCTAAAAAACAATTGAGGTGCGCTCTGTTGATATAGCTCGACAATTAAATGTTAGCAAACCAAGCGTCTGGCGGGCAATGACTGTCCTAAAAGATGGTGGTTTCCTTACAATGGATGATCACAGTTTTCTTTTACTCACAGATTTAGGACAAGAAACAGCCAAGAAAATCTATGAGCGTCACTGTTTTTTTACTGAACAGCTTATCGCCGCAGGTGTTGACCCCAAGACTGCGGAGGCCGACGCCTGCCGGATTGAACACAACATCAGCGACGAAAGTTTCTCACGGCTGAAAGAGACAGCAACACAGAAACAAGATTAACCTGGATAAATTTTTAATGGCTAACTTATGGGAGGAAAAATGAAGATTAAATAGAAAAGACACGCCGACGGGCTTGCAGAGTAGCAAGTCCTCAGCCATGTCTTGGAAACAAGAGAATGGAGGTGGTTCCCATGCAGCAAACAGAATGGGTTTATTGTCCCGTCTGCGGGAATAAAACCCGTGATCGAATCAGGGAGGATACGGTTTTAATCAATTATCCTCTCTACTGCCCGAAGTGCAAACGAAAGAGCTTGATTCAGGCGAAACAGCTACACATCGTTGTCATCAAAGAGCCAGACGCATAGACGCAGAGCCGATGAACCCGTGAGAATTTCCCACGGACATCGGCTCTTTTTCACTCTTTGGGCTGGCTATCCAAGGCCGCTCTAACTGTCGCCTTGATGATCTGCATAGAACGCTCATCGCAGTTATACAGCATACGGACAAGGCTTTCCATTTCAGAATCCTCAATCTTCTTTTCCGGGAAGAAAATCTGATCGGGTAAAATGGACAGCTCCCGAATCAGCTTGTACAGGATGTCGTAGCTGGGCTTTTTGCCTTCGTTCTCGATACGATATATAAATCTCTCGCCTACTCCGACCTTGGCTGCCAAATCTTCGACCGTAATATCTGCTTTCATGCGGGCATTCTTGATGATCTCGCCAAGCATTTCATGTTCATTCTGCACTTTCAGTTCACCTCTCCTTCTATTTTACGGATTTATGCCAGATTTATAATGGCATAGCAGTTCAAATTTTAGAGAACTGATAGTGCGGATAAAAGTGAACTGACCAGGATCGTATAACTGGCCCTGCCAATAAAAAAAACGAGGTTTTGGCAGGTTGGTTTGTCATGCCCATCCCTCCAGACCACGTTTTGGCCTGGAGGGATATTTCATGCGTTGGTCATCCTTCGCACCGCTGCTTATTAGAAGCAGCGAGTATGATTCTATGTCGTAGGCCGCCTGCTTGACGGTGTACGGTCAAAAAAACTTCCCGTTTTTCAGCGGGATACTATGCCCTTCGCACTGAACCATCATGCCATGATTTATACGAACTAAAAAGAAACGCACTTGCTGTTTGGGGGAATATCCCATTCTGCAGGTGCGTTTTTCAATATAGAGAAACCCCATTTTCACGTTGTAGGGGACCGCCGGCCAGTCTGAATTTCTCGCAATTCAGACTGATCGGAGGGAAAACAGCGTGGACGCTGATAAAAAAAGAATATGGATTCGCGGCCAATTTGTCGAGGTCACGGATGAAGTGTACCGGGCCTATATGCAGGGCGACCGGAAAATGCGCTATTTTGAGAACGATTTGAAAACCGAGCGGTTCGTTCTCGGAAAGGAGGGCCAAGTGGTGCAGATCATCCCCAGCCGCGAAGATTCTTTGGACCGGCTGGTGGATGAAAATGCCCGGCAATTCTCCGATGAGCAGGAAAGCGTGGAGAGCGTGGTGCTCCACAAGCTGGAAGTGGACAGGCTACATACCGCGCTTTCCCTGCTTACCCCAGAAGAACGTGCGCTGATCCAGGCATTATTCTTTGATGAGCGCAAGGAGAGCGAGCTGGCGGTGGAACTCGGCATTTCTCAGCCCGCCGTTTATAAGAGGAAAATGAAAATCCTCAAAAAGCTAAAAATTTTTCTGGAAAAATAAGTTTTAGCGGTTATAGAACCTCTCACCCAACGGCAAATAGGGTGAGAGGTTCTTTTTATGGCCTCATGGCACCTTGAAAACTGCATACCCATTCATCAGGCACATTCCCGCTGCTTTGGCGAAAGCCAAAGCCCAGGTAGCGGCTGCGCAGTGATCTGCCGGGGGAAAACAACGAGACACCACCGAAAAAAGAGATTGTAGGTCTTTGGTTTGTTCTTCCAGGCAAGGAGCGAGAAACAGCAGGCTGCCAGTACCGGGCGGCTCCCGGTACGGCCATAACCAGCAGCGGGGACAATGATACTCCCGTCCAGCCTAACGTCCGAGCGTTGAAGCGGTTTGCCGCCGTGATCCGTCGCAGGCAATGGGGGCGGTTGCGTGAGAACCACGCGAGGGGTGAGATTCCCCGTGGAGCTGGTGAGCCGCCAGCCGTTTGATGACTTCCCGCAGTGTTCCGGGGTGTCGAGGACAAATAGGAACACTTTGAAATACGGGCCGTACAGCAGGACGGGCCAATGAAAACAGGAGGATTGTTTTATCTCTCCCTGGCCTTCATTCTGTTCTGCTGTCCGGCTCTACATAGGCGGCACCTGCCGCCTGCATTTCAAAGGGAGGTCATAGACATGAATAAGACATATCTGCGCGGCGATATGTACTATGCCGATCTGGGCCGGGGAATCGGCTCCGAACAGGAAGGGTATCGCCCTGTCCTTATTATTCAGAACGATACTGGAAACAAGCACAGCCCCACGGTCATTGTGGCAGCCATATCCAGCAAAGTGGACGCCAAGGCCAAGCTGCCCACTCATTACCTTCTCAAAGCAGAGAACGGCCTGGAGCTGCCTTCTCTGGTGCTGATGGAGCAGCTCCGCACCATTGATAAAAGACGGCTGGAAACGTACATCGGACATCTGGAGGAACAGCATATCCGCCGGCTCAACCGCGCTCTGGCAGTCAGCGTGGGATTGATTGAAGAAACGCCGAAAAATTTAATCATGTGCCTTTGTCCGGCCTGTGCCAATAACTTCTACGGCACAGGCTCTTATTATTTGCGCCGGGTCCACCCTGGCCGGGTGGAAAAGGACATCTGCACCTACTGCGGCCAGCGGCCCGGTTTTGATTATGAAGTAGTAAAAAAGAAGGAAAGGAAGTGAAGATTGGATATGGAAAAGCTGATTACTCGTAAGGAGGCGGCAAAACTGTTGGGAATCAGCCTTGCCACCTTGGATGAAGCCAGAAACAGCGGTTTGATTTCCTATATTCAATATGTACCGAATGGGTGCGTATATTTCACTTCTGCCTACCTTCAGGAATATGTTGCTAAATGCACCTATCGGGCAAAACCTGTGGAAAAGAAAGCAACCTACCGAAATGTGCGAGGAAACAAATCGCACCTTTGAGCAAATCGTGCGGTTTTGGTAAAACAAAGATACAACACCGATTGCATTTGGAGGTAGAAAAATGGCAGCAAAAAGAAAACGAATTCCCAGGTACAGCAAAGTCCAGATAAATGGGCATGAGTATTACAAAACAGATATTGAGGACGCAGATGGCAAACGGGTGATTCTTTACGGAAAAACCCGCGAGGAAGTTTACGACAAGGAAATGGCGGCTCTTGAGCAAATCGACAACGCCACATTCCGGCGTAAATCCCCCACGGTCGCCGAGTATTGTGAAAAGTGGCTTCTGATGCAGTCCGTCCATATCCGTGCCACCACATTGATTGATTATACATCCAAGGTGCGGCGGCATATTATCAAGGAGCTGGGTGAGAAACGAATGGCCGATGTAACCCTGGATGACATCCAGGTTGCCCTTGTGCCAGTCTCTAAAAAGTCGGCTTCAGTATATAAGTCCGTGGTAATCCTCTACAAGTCTATTTTCCGGGCGGCCAAGGAGAGCCATGTGATTGATACAAACCCGACGATATACCTTGAGGCAAAAGGCGGAGGCGTTCCGCAGGAGGAGCGGCAGGCTTTGACGGATGAACAGGTAGAACGGCTTTTGGACGCCATTCGTGGGTTGCCGCCCTATGTATTTGTGATGATTGGCCTGTATGCCGGGCTGCGGCGGGAAGAAATCCTTGCACTGCAATGGGATTCGGTATATCTGGATACAGATGCGCCGTATTTGACGGTCCGGCGGGCGTGGCACACGGAACATAATAGGCCGGTCATTCTCACAGAGTTAAAAACGAAGGCTGCGGAGCGGAATATCCCTCTCCCGGATCGTTTGGCAGAGTGCTTGAAAGCGGCAAAGAAAAAATCGACATCAGACTATGTAATTGCCAACCAGGATGGAGAGCCGTTGTCTTATACGCAGTTTAAGCGGCTTTGGCAGTATATCGTGACACGGACAGCAAAACCGAGGATAGCTCGCAAACTTGTGGACGGGAAATATGTGAAGTATATGCTTTACCCGAAGCTGGGTGAAAAAGCACGGAACAATGGTCATGTGGTATATAGCTTGGATTTTGAGGTTACGCCACACATGCTTCGTCATACCTACATCACAAATTTGATTCATGCTTCGGTAGACCCGAAAACAGTTCAATACTTGGCTGGCCATGAGAGCAGTAAGATCACGATGGACATTTATGCGAAGGTAAAGTACAACAAGCCGGAGCAACTGGCAGGAGTTTTAAGCGGAGCCTTTGCAGAATGGGATGGCGGTGAATACGAAGCGGCACAATAATTTGACGGAAAACGTACAAAGGGCGGGGAGTGTTCCCCGCCCTTTGCGTTTCCCAGAATCGCACCTTTGATAGAGCCATGATTTTTCAGTATAAAGAAGGTATCGGCGCTGAAATACATATTAAATAGAAAGGAACTGAAATCATGGCGAAAAAACAAGAAAATGTTCCCCGGTATGGCACTGCCATGCGGAGGGGGATTCAATATTACAGGACTCGGATCACCGATGCCGATGGAAAAAGGGTGGACTTGTATGCTGAAACCTGCGAGGAACTCCAGTTAAAGGAGATGGAGGCTCGACGCCAGGTAGAGGAGGCGGTTTTCCGCAGAAAACATCCAACGGTGGCAGAGTATTGCGAGAAGTGGTTGCTCATGCAGTCGGCAAAGGTATCTTCCGGCACGTTGAGAGGATATACCCAGACCATGAACAACTATATTGTCAAACCTTTAGGCGATATGTATCTTGAGGATGTGACTGCAGACGATATTCGGCTTGCGATGATTCCATTGGCTTCAAAATCTGCTGGATTGTATAGTAAGGTAAATATGCTCCTGAAATGTGTCTTTTATTCGGCAGAGCGAAGCCAGTTACTTGAATATAATCCCTGTGAGGGACTCTCGGCCAAAGGGGGAAAACCGGGGGAAAAGATAAATGCCTTGACGGATGAGCAAGTGAAGCTGCTTTTAGATACTGTCCGAGGACTTCCACCCTATACCTTTATAATGATCGCTTTATATTCCGGTCTGCGGCGCGAAGAAATTTTGGGACTGCAATGGGACTGCGTATTTCTGGATGTTCCTACGCCGTACATCTCTGTACGGAGAGCATGGCGCTCAGAAAATAACAGGCCGGTGATTTCCACAACGCTGAAAACGAAGGCGGCTCGGAGAGATATTCCGATCCCAAAGTGTTTGACAGACTGCCTGCGGGAAGTGAAAGAGAAAACCGAATCGGAATATGTGGTTGCTGACAGAAATGGAAATCCTCTTTCATCTTCGCAGTTTCAGCGGGTATGGAAATATGTAACCGTTCGCTCTACGAAACCCCATAACTATTATAAGTATGTAAATGGCCAGTGCGTGAAGTGTACGGTAACGCCTACCCCTGGCAGTCATCAGAAAAATAACCCGAAGTTAGTGTATGCCATTGACTTTGATGTAACCCCACATCAACTTCGTCACACCTATATTACTAACCTGCTGTATGCAGGCATTGACCCAAAAACTGTTCAATATCTTGCCGGGCATGAAAACAGTAAGACGACTATGGACATTTACGCGCAGGTGAAGTATAATAAACCGGAGGAACTTCTGAGTGTTGTAAATGCTGCATTTGCTCCATCTGTTGGTGTCTAAAATGCCCCCATTTTTATGATTAAATACTGGGGCAACATTTGAGGGCAGAGGCCAAAAAGCCCATAAAATCAAGGAAAACCGGCGCTAAACTGTACGCCAGTACGGTCTCAAAGCAGCTCGTAGAGCACCACAGTTCTCTAAACGTTAATTTCAAGGTTATCAGAGAGAGCAAAAACCGCAGAAGTTCAGCGTGTTCAGCCTTGTGCATCTTGCACAAGATATGCACAGTTTCTTACACGTTGCTTACAAAGAGAACTATATAAATACCCCGGAAATGAAAGTTTCCGGGGTTTCTTTATGCCTATATTTTATTGATTGCTTCAAGTTTGATTTCTAAATCTAAGTGAGTATATACGGTTTCTGTAACACTTTTTCCTTTGTGTCCAACAATTTTCTTTATGATTCTTTCGTCAACTCCTGCTTCGGTCAGAAGTGAAACGCAGGTGTGCCGGGTGTCATGTGGCTTATGTTCCATGTTCAATAATTCCATCATATGTTTCCAATAAGAATCCCTGAAATTGCGGTCAAGGAATTTTCTACCTTGTCTGTTGGTAAATACATATTCATTGTCTTTGGTCAGCCAATGCTCAAAGAATGGAACAATCTTTTCAGAAATTGGGACTTCCCTGATTCCGGCATCTGTTTTTGATTCTCTGACATAAAACCATCTTTCTTCAAGGTGAACATCTTCCGGTTTTAAATTCCAAAATTCACCAATACGCAGCCCGGTATAAGCAAGAATTAAAGGAAACTGCAAATATTCATCTGATTCAACAGTATTCCAAAGAACTTCAATTTCTTGTTTGGTGAACGGTTTGCGATCATATTTATTTGGGTTACGGTCTTTGTATTGCCGTATGTCAATGTATTGGGAATAGTCCTTGCTGCACAGATCATTTTCCATAGCAAACTTATACATGACATTGAATAGTACCCGGAGTTTTCGCAGCGTAGGATAATTCTTTCCACAGGTGTCAACAATATTCTGTAAGTGTGATTTTCTAAGGTCAACAAATTTCATGTTATATAGCGGTTCACATAGCTTATATGAAGCATTGTAGCCATGAATATTGGATTGTGATATCTTTGGAAAATGCTCTGCTGACCACTTTTCAAATACATCTGCAAAGGTGGTCTGAGCATACCGCATTTTAGTGTGTCTTGGTATAAAAAGGCTATGGACAATCCGGTCATGTTCACTAAACCTACTATTTTCAGCATGAATCCGGCAACGGGTCAGGCAAGATGTGCAGGTGAAGCAGGTGACGAACTGATGATTGGTAAGGAAACCATGCTGAACATGATTTCACAAGCCTCAGGTACTTCATATCTTGCAGCGCTGCTTGAAAAATTAGATTTATTCCTTGCTTTAGCAAGTGAATATTTTCCGGAGATGTTAAATAGGATAGACAGACCGATTGTATTAGACAGCGGTGAACTGGTAGGGGCAACTGCTGATAAGATGGATGAAGCATTTGGTAAAATTTTGAGGGATAAAAGAAGGGGACTGAAATAAGTCATGGCAGATGAAGAAAATGCAAAACAGAGTTTGAGTGGTGTGAGATTTGGCACAAAACACAGTTATGATGATTTTGGGCTTGTGCTTCAGAAGAAAGACTTGTCACTTCCAGAACCCAAAACAGAAAAGATTGAGGTCACAGGCAGAAACGGGGGAACGGTTATGTTAGGTTGGATTGTAGCAGGTTTAGTATTTTGTGGTTGGATGGCATCAGCGTATAAGACAGGGAAAACAATCATTGAATTGAAAAATCAGATTATTTCATTATCATATTATGCAGGTGTACCGCATTATCAGATACAAGAACTGAAAGAAAAGTATGGAATCAAATAAAATGGCATATTTACAAGGTGATGGTCGAAAGGCTGTCACCTTTTTGAATATATGAGATTGCAAGAACAATAAAAAATAATTATAATAAGTTACAGAAAGTTGAGGTGTATCATGAAAAGTAAATTTTATAAGAATAACCCGTTAGATCAGATTTGGTGCTTTTTTAATGCTTATATGACGATTATATGAGTTGTCAGCGGTATCTAAACGTGATAAAATGCTGCTAGGGAACAATCGTGTTACAGGGTGGCTTGACCTCATTCTTGAAGAATGGGGGTGATGCTGATGGACAACAAAAATCATTTTGATTTCAAAGACTTAATTGCCTTCGGAATGTTCATTCTTGCATTGCTTACATTCGTTTTTACGTTTTGTAAGTAGCAATACATAGCAAAAACCACCCTGATACTTTGGTCGGTTCGGGTGGCTTTGCTTCTTAATTTATCCGGTCAACTCACCCAGTGGGCGGTTGTTCTCTTTACATCTATAATATAACACGATTGTTCAGAGTGTTCAATAGAAAGTTCAGGGATAGTTATGGAATTTGAGGAAGCATTGAAAGTCTATGAAGATTGTTTTGGAGAAAACTATTTCTTCTATATGGGATTTACCAAAACAGATCAGGAAATTATTGAAGAGATACAGAAGTGCATCAAGACCGGAAGAAAACAAAAAGCCCCCCCCCGGTATGATGAAGATAAAATATATTGAATATAGTTCAGAGTGCATAATAATTCATATAAACTGGACTTCTTACACGTTGCTTACAAAAAGGCTGAAATACCTTGTAAATACAAGTGCGTAAATTATCAAAACGTTAATCATACGTTTCAGAACATACAATTTCAAAAGATTTTTCGACTCCTC
>OBUZ01000128.1_pt1 | contig 72088 bp, 69 predicted proteins | sample 1494961 | NCBI WGS metagenome assembly OBUZ01 (sample SAMEA2579939, study PRJEB22360) | human gut metagenome | biome: human gut; feature: human-associated habitat; material: faeces | place: Denmark | collected 2008/2010
GGCCTTACCGCAGGAGCCGCGGCGATCGGCCTGGGATTTCTTATCGGGGCCTTCTGGTCTTTTCTGAAGATGATGGTGAAAGGCAGCTTTCACGAGCGCTTTGACCATCTCACAGCCTATATCAGGCGCATTTACCATACAAAAAAAATAACGGCCTATTATGATTTTGCCAGGGATGGGGCGGAGGCGGTAATCCCTCTGGGAGTCTGTCTGCTCTTTGGAACCATGGCTTTCATCATGATACCGGGATAGGAGCAAAGGTGTGACAAACAGAATTATGGCGGTCTACGACGTGGACCCGTTTTATGCCGACCGGTTTGCAGATTTTGTAAACCAGAAGGAGAAGGTGCCTTTTACCGTCATGGCGTTTACGACGCTGGAAAGGCTTAAAAATTATGCCATGGAGCATGAGATTGAGTTACTGCTGATTAACAGTACTGTGCCTAAGGAGGAGATTGACCGTCTGGGAGCGGCCAGGGTGGTGACGCTGGCTGACGGGGAGACGGTGCCGGTCGATGGACAGTACCCGAGCGTCTATAAGTATCAGGCTACCGATAATATCATGCGGGAGGTAATGGCATGTTACTGCGTGGGGACGACTCAGCCTGCGCTTACCGCGATTGGGAATGTCGGTGATATCATCGGTGTGTACTCCCCCGTCAACCGCTGCTTAAAGACCTCCTTTGCGCTGACTGCGGGCCAGCTTCTGTCCAGAAAATCACGGGTGCTTTATGTAAACTTAGAAGACTGCTCCGGACTGGAAAAGCTGTTTGGGGAAGAGCACAAGGCGGATTTGTCCGACCTGCTGTATTTTTACGGACAGGGAAATTACAGCTGGGTACGGCTGAGCTCTGTTATCTACTCCTGGGGGGATCTGGATTACATACCGCCGGTGCGGTATCCGGAGGATTTGTGCCAGATTACGGCCGAGGATATGGCAGATCTGCTGACGCGGATTGCAAAGGAGAGCGCCTACGATATCGTGGTGGTGGATTTAGGACAGTTTGGGAAAAAGGCCGCTTCTGTGCTGGAAGTATGCAGTACGGTCTTTATGCCGGTGAAGGATGACTGTATGTCTGTGGCAAAGGTGGAGGAATTCGAAGAGTACTTAGTCCGTTCGGGGCATGAGGCGCTTAAAGAGCGGATTCAGAAGATTAAGCTTCCGTATCACAGCAGTTTTGGAAGAAAGGAAAACTATCTGGAGCAGCTGCTGTGGGGAGAGTTAGGGGATTATACGAGGCAGCTGTTGAAGGGGAGGTAATCGTAGTAACGGAACAACAGGAAAAGAACGAGAGAAAACGGCAGTCAGGTGACAGGGGGCATAAGCGATGGATCAGGAATTATGAAAGGAACTGAGGCAGGAACTGATGACGCTTCTGGAGGGACAGAACCATACCAGCGACGAAGAACTGTATGAGCTGATTGACGAACGGATTATGGAATACGGGCAGGCCAGATACCTGCCGTTAAAAGAGCGGGTGGACCTGCGCAGCAGCCTGTTTGATTCTTTCCGCAGGCTGGGGGTGCTGCAGGAGCTGGTGGATGACCGTGAGGTGACTGAGATTATGGTGAACGGACCGGATCATATCTTCGTCGAACGGAAGGGGCGTGTGGAGGCGTGGAGTAAAGGCTTTGAGAGCACGGAGCAGTTGGAGGACATGATTCAGCAGATTGTCAGCCGCGTCAACCGTACCGTGAATGTCTCCCGGCCGGTAGCAGATGCCAGACTGCCGGATGGATCCCGTGTACACATCGTCCTGCCGCCCATTGCATTAGATGGTCCTGCGGTGACGATCAGAAAGTTTCCGGAGCCGATTACGATGGAGAAATTAATCAGGTTTGGCTCGGTCAGCGAGGAGGCGGCTGTATTTTTAAAGAAACTGGTGATGGCGGGGTATAACATTTTCATCAGCGGAGGAACGAATTCCGGGAAAAGCACGTTTTTAAATGCGCTTACCGCCTGCATTCCGGCTGAAGAACGATTGGTTACGGTTGAAGATTCCGCGGAACTGCAAATCCGTGCCGTTCCCAATCTGGTAAGACTGGAGGCCAGAGGACCAAACGCAGAGGGTGAGGGCGCCGTCACGATCGCAGATCTGATTCGCGCGGCGCTCCGTATGAATCCGGACAGAATCATTGTGGGGGAGGTCCGGGGGAAGGAGGCGCTGGACATGGTTATGGCCATGAATACGGGGCATGACGGCAGCTTGAGTACGGGACACGGCAACAGCCCGAAGGACATGCTCTCCAGGCTGGAGACGATGATGTTAATGGGGGCCGAACTGCCTCTGCCGGCGATCCGCAGTCAGCTGGCCTCGGCTCTTGATATTCTCGTGCATTTGGGGAGACTGAGAGACAGGAGCAGACGGGTGCTTTCAATTGTGGAGGTGGATTGTTATGAAGAAGGGGAAATCAGGCTTCATTCCCTGTATGAGTTTGAGGAAAAGACGGAGGAACGAAAAGGTCCGGACGCGGTCGTCTCCGGATGCCTTAAAAAAACCGGAGCGCTTAAGCACACGGAAAAACTGCGGGCAGCAGGCATTGTGTTATGACAGGTACCGGCTGTCCGCCGGGGAATGGTTCCAATATGCGGCGGCAGGAGCCGGTTTTGCGGCGGCCGTGTCCTATGTATTTTATCGGAGTCTGCCGGTATTTATTCTCTTGAGTCCGTTCGGACTGTGTTATCCCCTGATCAAGAAGCGAGATCTAAAAGAACAGCGTTTAAAAAAGCTGAATCTGGAATTTAAAGAAGGGATTCTGATTCTATCCTCCTTTCTGAGCGCCGGATACTCGGTGGAGAATGCATTTTCAGCCAGTGTGAAGGAACTGGTGGTCATGTATGGACCTTCCGGTATGATGACCCTGGAATTCAGCCATATGGAGGGACAGATCCGTATGAACCGCCCGGTTGAGCAGGTGTTGAGGGAATTTGGCGACAGAAGCGGACTGGACGATGTAAGAAATTTCGCCGAGGTGTTTGCCGCAGCAAAACGAAGCGGGGGAGAACTGGTCTCGATTATTAACCACACTTCGGGCGTGATTCGTGACAAGATACAGATTCAGGAGGAGATCACAACAATGACGGCTGCCAAACAGTTTGAACAGAAGATTATGAATCTGATTCCTTTTTTCCTGGTGCTGTACGTCGATGTCAGCTCACCTGGATTCTTCGACATGATGTATCAGACCAGTGCAGGGAGAGGGATCATGACGGGGTGCCTGGTGCTCTATGCGGCAGCGTATGGTTTGGCGGGAAGAATTCTGAGAATCGAGGTGTAGCAATGGGGAAATCCATAAGATTTCCGGTTCCAAAGTTTTCTGTGGCCTGTGCCGCGGTCGGAATCATACTGTATGTAGTATTACTGATTTTTCAGGGAGGCAAATGGGTGCCCGTATCTTCTTTGCAACGGGCGTCCCACGGAGAAGGGGAACTCCTGTATGAGGTAATGGTTCGGGAGTTGGGAGAGGAAGGGCGGGAAATACCGGTTACGATACCGGTGAGAGACCGGCAGTATTCAGACGAGGAGGCCAAAGCACTGTATGATACGGTACTTCCGGAACTGACAGACCGGATTCTGGGCGGAAACGAATCACTGGAGGCGGTTCGCGGTGATTTGGATTTAGTACGGGTGTTGGAGCCCTACGGCTTAACAGTCCGCTGGGAATCCGAGAACACAGAGCTGGTGGACTCCTTTGGTACTGTGGTAAACAGCGGTGTTTCGGAGGAAGGGGAGACGGTTTGGTTAAAAGCAGTCTTAACGGATGGAGCCCATACGCAGGAATACGACATACGGGTGACTGTGATGCCGCCGGTCTTAAACGGGGATGAGCAGCTTAAGGAAAAGGTCATGGAAGCGTGCCGCCGCCTGGATACCAGGCAGAAGACAGAGAAAGAGCTTCTTCTTCCGGAGGAAGTGGACGGAAAAAAGCTGAGCTATTACCGGGAGCGTGATACGGACTATACGGTGATCCCTTTTTTGGGAGTTCTTCTTGCCTTTTTGTGGGCGGCGCGGGAGAAAATGAAGGAGCAGAATGCAAAAAAACAGCGGGAGCAGCTTTTGCTTCTGGACTATTCTGAAATTGTATCAAAATTCATGGTATTTATTAGCGCGGGGATGACGATAAGGACTGCCTGGGAACGGATTGCCGTGGGATATGAAAACACGGTCCAGGGAGGAACACGGAAGCCGAGGCCTGCCTATGAAGAGATGTGTCATACGATTTCCCAGTTAAAGAGCGGAATGGCCGAGAGCAGGGCATACGGTGAATTTGGGCGAAGGTGTGGCCTGCAGCCCTACGTCAAGCTGGCGGCACTGCTGGAACAGAACCGGAAAACCGGCAGTAAGAATCTTAAAGCCGCGTTGGAGCTGGAGATGGTGGCTGCGTTCGAACAGCGGAAAAACCTGGCGAAAAAACTGGGAGAAGAGGCTGGGACAAAGCTGCTGCTGCCGCTGTTTCTAATGCTTGGAGTTGTCATGGTCATGATGGTAGTGCCTGCATTTCTGGCTTTTTATTGAGAAGGGAGGTGAGTGGTATGGAAAGAATAAAGAAAGAGCTGGCTGCATTCCTGAAGGAAGAGGATGGCGTGGGTGTAATTGAGATTGTATTGATTCTGGTGGTGCTGATCGGTCTTGTAATCATCTTTAAGAAGCAGATTACAACCCTGCTGAACAATGTATTCAAAGAAATCAACAGTCAGTCGAAAGAGGTATATTAATATGCGCAAAAGCGGGCAGATAACCGTATTCTTAAGTCTGGTTATGCTGTGCGTCTGCAGTCTGGTGTGCGGGCTCGTCGAGTCCGCCAGGACCGCAGGGGCAGGCTGGTATCTGAAGATGGCGGCAGATTCAGCCATGGATTCTGTATTCAGCGGCTATCACCGGGCGGCATGGGAGCAGTACCGGCTTTTCCTGCTGGAATACGAAGAGGAGGACGAGCCAGGCAGTACGTGGCTGAAGTATATGGAGCCTTATATGGAAAACCATGGCTGGTATCCGGCTATCATTCAGTCTGCCTCAGTCAAAGAAATTTCCCGTATTACCGACGAGCACGGAGCCAACCTTAAGCGGGAGATACAGGATTACATGCGGTATGGAATCTGGGATACTGTGGCGGAGGAATCTGAAGCGGAAACTCTTTGGAAGGAACTGAAAGAGGCGGAATCCCTGCAGACCGTTTCCGAGGCGTACAGCGGCCACGCGAGGGAGGCGGCACGCATGGAACGTGCGCTTGAAGCCATATGGAAATCGCTGGAGAATCAGGAAGAGTATCGTAAAAAGGCCGCCGCCAGGCTGTCCGGCTGGGATGGATCCGGTTTTCGGACCGCCGCAAAGCAGTTAAAAAAAGAGGCGGAGCGCCTTCCGGGGCTGATAAAGACCTACGAAAAGAAAGCTGACGAACTGGCTGCACATCTGGAGAAAACGAGGGCGGACACAGAGCAGCAGAGGGATGATTTAAGCGAAGGTATACGGAGGGCCATGGAGGAGGAACTGGCCAGCTATGAGTCATACATTTCTGAGAACGGAGAGAAGCGGAGGGAGATAGAAGCCATGCTCCCCGGGACAGAAGGAAATGCGGCGCTGATCGACCGTGCGGTGGAGCGGTCTTATGAGGTCGAAGAAATTATCGATGAATGGGATGACGAGGACGAGGGAGATGGGCCGGATGAGGATGCATTATGGGGATCTGTTGAGGCTGTCTGGGATAGAGTGAAGATACCGGAGCTCTCCTTTCGGGCGGGGCTGAAGGAACCGGAAAAGCAGAATCTTCTGGAACAGATTCAGCAGATGGCGAGACTGGATCTGTTGATGTTAGTCCTTCCTGAAGGACAGGAGGTTTCTAAAGGTGTGATTCAGACAAAGGGACTTCCATCGGCAATGCATACAGAAGACATTTTGAAAGATAATTTTCTGGAACGCATATTGACAGATGAATATATAGGCAGATTTTTCACCTGTTTTTTGTCGGCTGACCAGAAGGAGGTGCGTTATGAGCAGGAATATGTGCTGGGAGGCAAATCAACAGATGAAGAAAATCTGAAATTCGCCGCGGCGAAAATTCTGGCAGTGCGGGAAGGACTTAATCTTATACATATCTTGTCAGACAGCCAGAAAAGAGAGGAGGCGCGTGCGCTGGCCGCGGCAATTACCGGTATTATCGGGACCGCACCGCTTACAGGGATTGTTGCGTTCTTTGTTATGACAGTATGGGCTCTGGGGGAAGCGGCGGCAGATCTAAAGGCTCTTCTGGCCGGAGACAGAGTTCCGCTTATAAAGACGAGGGAGACGTGGAAACTGAATTTAGACGGACTTCTGACCCTGGGAGAACAGGGAAAAGTGGAAGCAGGACAGGAGACGGGGGAGGGAAAGCGCTATGAGGATTACTTAAAGATGCTGCTGTTTATAGAACCGGCAGAGCGTCTATATTATCGGGTGATGGACGTAGTCCAGATAAATCTCTCCAGAAAACAGCCGGATTTTACCATGGAACGGTGCGTGTACCAGGCTGAAATTGTTGGCACTGGCACTGGAAAGCATCTGTTTTGGCTGGGTGGGGATCCACGCTATACCATGGAAGTGCATACGGACAAAGCGTATTAGGACAGGAGGCGAAGGATAATGCCCTTTTTTCAGCGGCCCTTATCAAAGGATTTTAATAAAAAAAGATCAGTTACTCTCCAGGTACGAATCCCCCTTGAGATTTACGGCCTCCCTGTAAAGAGGGTATTATCTTTCGCCTCCCCCCGGCATGTCTGGTACCGGCAGCCGGGAGATCGGCTTCGTGTGTGCGGCAGCATAACGGTAGAAGCCGCGCTGGCACTGCCGCTGTTCCTGTTTGCCATGATGATCCTGATGATTCCGATGGTACTGATGAATGAGAGCAGAAAAATACAGACGGAGCTGGAACAGGTGTGCGCGGAAATCAGCCAGTATGCGGGGGTGCTGTCCGATTCCACGCTGGAAAGCGAAGACTATAAGAAAAGTGGAATTCCGGAGGAACTCATTGAGGATATGACGAAGACAGGCTTTCGCTTATATGCGGAAGGAAGGATAAGAAGCCGGATTCATACGGAGAAGGCAGGTCAGTTTTCCCTGACCGGCTCCCGGATTCTGGAGGACGGAGAAACCATAGACTTAATTCTCAGCTACCAGATGATTCTTCCATTTCCTGTATTTCGCATGAAGAGTGTGCCAATGACGGCCAGAAGCTGCAGAAGAGCATGGATCGGCAGAGACGGAGGAAAGGGGAAAGGGGATACCGGACAGGATATGGAAGATGAACTGGTCTATATCGGCAAGAGCAGTACCCGGTACCATAGAAACAGGAATTGCCACTATCTTTACAATCATATCAGCGTAATCTCTTTTGCAGATGTAGGAACTGTGAGAAATTCTGATGGAAGGAAGTATAAACCGTGTGCCAGATGCGGCGGCCTTGCGGGACCGGGAAGTTCTGTATATATCATGCCAAGTGGGGAGAGCTATCATGGCGACAGGAATTGTTCATCTATTGTCGCTTATGTGCGTGCGGTGCCGTTGGCGGAGGTGGAATATCTGGGGCCATGTTCTTATTGCGCGAAATAGAGAGGGACCGGGAAAAGGAGGACACTCAATGGAAGATATAAAACTGGTACATATGATATTTATGACATTTTTAGCGGCTGCAGCCTGGCAGGATTTGCGGAATAAAAGTGTAAGTGTATGGCTGTATCTGGGCTATGGGGCAGTTGCAGGTGCCATCAGGCTGACTGGTGGGGAGCCTGTTTTACAGGCCCTGAGCGGGGGCCTGGTGGGTGTGGTGCTTTTGGCAGCAGGCTGGATGACCGCAGGTGCGATCGGAATTGGCGATGGCTTGTTTTTCGTGGTCAGCGGGCTTTACTTAAGCTTTTATGATAATATGCGGCTGCTTTTATACGGAATATTATGGGGCGGTATATTTTGCCTGTTTTTATTTCTGCATGGGAAAAAACATGGAATAAATATACACAGAATGACGGTGCCATTTTTGCCGTTCCTCATTCCCGGATGGATCTGGATGGTGATTTCATGAAAAAAAGACTGGCAGGAAGTTATACCATAGAGGCAGCCTTCATTATGGCGCTTGTCCTGTGGGCAGTTTTGTTTTCTGTTCAGGCAGCGTACAGGCTGCGGGATGAGACAGTGGGAGCAATGGCCCTGCAGGGAGCCTCAGAGTATTTACGTCATGGAGAGGAGATTACGGCGGAGGAGGCGGTGGCCTATGCAGAGCGCCTGGCAGGAAGACCATTCTCCTGGAGCGGCTATAAATTCATCATAGAGGAAAAAAGAACGGCACTGATGGGACGGAGCGTCAGCGCCTCTGGAAAAGGGGGAACCTGGTCCCTTTCAATCCGCCAGAATGAATATGATCCGGAGAATTTCCTGCGGATGTGCAGTCTTTTAAACCAGGAGGAATGAAATGGAAATCAAATATAAAAGAGAACTGAAGCATAATTATCTGATTATTATCCCGGAAGAAACTTTTTACGACAGCTATGAGATACGGATGATGGCCTCCAACTGTATCGATGGACTTTTGAAATTTCATGTGAAGCAGGTGGATAACATAAGATCTTACTACTATGAAATTACATCGAGACAGCCTCTGACGCGGCTTCTGGAATACCAGAGCCTGGGGGCAGAGGAGCTCCGATGCCTGATTACGGGGATCGTCAGGACTCTGGAGCGGATGGAGACATATTTACTGCAGGAAGGCCAGATTTTGTTAGAGCCGGATTATATCTATGTGGAGCCGGAAAATTTTACGGTATATCTCTGTCTTATTCCAGGACGTCAGGGGATATTTCCGGAAGAGATGACGGCTCTTCTGCAATACCTTCTGGGAAAGGTTAATCATCAGGATAAGGAGTGTGTAGTAATGGCATACGGCCTTTATCAGGAGAGCTTGAAGGAGAACTATGGAATGGGGGATCTTCTGAGGCTGACAGGCCGGGACAAGTCTGATGATATGAGAAACGAGTGGGGGAAAGAACCGGAGATGAAAGATAATGAGTGGCAGGCGGATGCGAGGGAAACCGATAGAGAGGCGGAACTGTTACGATTGGTGAGCAGGAATAAAAAAGCAGTGCGAAGAGAATCTGAGTGGAAAGAGCGCGGAAAAAAGGAGTTTGAGAACAGAAGTACATTACAGGAGGGCAGTGAAAAGAGAGAAAAAAATCTGGTGGAAAAGAGAGTCCTGTTCCGTAATATTCTAACCTTTGCCGTAATTGCTGCAGGTGGACCTGTTTTTTGCTGGTTTTTATACGGAGAAAGAGGTATAAAACGATACTGGCCGCTTCTGGTTGCGCTGGATGTGCTGACAGTAATTTTTTTATTTGTGCGTATCGTCATTCCGGAATTACTTGAGGGGGATCAGAAGGAACGAGATTTTGTTGAACGAGAGGACAAAAACAGCTATGATGAGAAAGAAAGTCGTCATGAGTGGCAGATGGTATTTCAGGAAGAATCTGAGAACAGTCATGAAATTCCGGTTACAGGTAATCATGAGGTAAATTTTAATCATGAGGAGTGTACTACGGCCCTATTGACTGAACCGGAACGGCCTTTAAATTCCAGATGCCTCCGCAGTACAGAACCGGGAATCCCTGACATTATCATTTCCTACGTACCGTTTATTATTGGTAAACAGGAAGGACTGGCAGACTATGTATTAGCCCGTGATACAGTCAGCCGTCTCCATGCGAGAATAGACAGAGAGGGGGAGGAGTACAGGATTACGGATTTAAATTCGACAAACGGAACTACGGTAGGCGGAAGGCTGCTGGAGATGAATGAAACCGCGGTACTTTTGCCTGGAGAAGAAGTTTATATCGCAAATATTGGATTTATATTTACATAAAGCGGCAAATTGTGCTAGAATGGTCGTAAGATTATAAGGAGAGCACAATGGAAGATTTGTACGGACGAAAAAAAGCATATGTGAATACCGGCCTTATCGCGCTAAACGTGCTGTACTTCCTTTTTCTGGAGGCGACAGGTTCTTCGGAGAATACATCATTCATGGTGGCACACGGCGCCATGTATGCGCCGCTGGTAATAGAAAAAGGGGAATATTACCGGTTGATTACCTCTGTATTTATGCACTTTGGAATCAGCCATATTATGAACAATATGTTGATTCTTTTTATCCTGGGTGATAATCTGGAAAGAGCCCTGGGTCATATAAAATATCTGTTTTTCTACCTGATCTGCGGAGTGGGGGCGAATATCGTATCCATGGCCGTGAATTTAGGGGAGTACCGAAACGTCGTATCAGCCGGCGCTTCGGGAGCTATATTTGGTGTGATAGGCGGACTTTTATACGCCGTCATCATAAATCGTGGCCGGTTGGAAGATTTGAGTACCAGACAACTGGTTGTGATGATTGTATGTTCCCTGTATTTTGGCTTTACCAGCACAGGTGTTGATAATGCCGCGCATATTGCAGGTTTATTAATAGGCATTGTAATGGGAATCCTTTTATATCGCAAGCCCAGGAAAAAACGCAATACCGAGATATGGGGATAAAATGGAAGGAGGTGAGAGTGTGAGGGATGACAATTGTATTTTCTGCAAAATTGCTAATGGCGAGATACCGTCAGAAACCATTTACGAAGACGAGACGTTTCGTGTAATTCTGGATTTGGGCCCGGCATCAAAAGGACATGCTTTAATACTTCCAAAGCAGCATTACAGCGACATCTGCGAGTTGGATGAGGATGTTGCGGCCAAGGTCCTTCCACTGGCAGCAAAGATAGGAACGGCGTTGAAAAAATCTTTGAATTGCGCCGGGTTTAACGTAGTCCAGAATAACGGGGTGGAAGCAGGACAGACTGTATTTCATTTTCATGTGCACATTATTCCTCGTTATGAGAAAGGGCCTGTTATGGTTTCGTGGGTACCGGGAGAGGTGAGCCCGGAAGAATTAACAGAAACAGGAGCTGCCATAAGGAGCACCCTGTAACCAAAGGGGGCATAGGAGATGAGCATGCAACAAGATGAAGATATGCTTTTACAGTCGATTTACGAAGAGTATCAGGGAACGCTCCGCCGGATTGCGAGAGCGCTGAATGTTCCCAATATGGAACTTGAAGATGTAGTTCAGGAAACTTTCATAGCTTACTTTAGGAAGTATTCCTTAACATGGTCGCCAACACGCAAGAAAGCGATGCTGGTGAAAATCCTGAAAGGAAAAGCGATTGATTGTCTCAGAAAGAATGGACGCTATGAAAAGGTCAGTCTTGATGAGGAGAATTCAGTTAGATGTATTGAGATGCTGACCACGTATGTGGTAACGGATCCCATTGATATTATAATCAGTGAGGAAGCAATACAGAGAATTACTACGGAAATCGCCAATATGAGACAGGAATGGAAAGAGATGGCCGTTCTGTATTTCCTTGAACAGAGAACTATACCGGAGATTTGTGAGATGCTGGAGATACCGGGAACGGTATGCCGCTCCCGGATTTACAGGACAAGAATGTGTCTGAAAAAGATTCTCGGACCAAAATACGATATTTAACAATTTAACAATGTTTAGTTTGAAGCCAGAGATTCAATCATATCCACGATTGTATCGACGGCATTATGCAATTCGCTTTGTTCCATGCGGCTGATATAGGTTTGACGGTCGTTATATGTTTGGGTAATGGCCTGGAACAGGGAATCATCAGAAAGCTTCTCTTCTTCCAGGACGCAGCTGAAGCCCTGTTTTTCAAATGACCGCGCTTTTAGGATCTGGTCACCGCGGCTGGCAGCAGCAGAAAGTGGAATCAGGATATTAGGCTTATGGAGTGCCAGAATTTCACAGATAGAATTGGCACCTGCTCTTGATATCATTAGATCCGCTGCAGCGAATAAATGTTTCAATGGTGCGTCAACGTACTCGTACTGTACATATCCTTCGGTGGTTTTCAGGCTTTCATCCAGATTGCCCTTGCCGCAGATATGTATTACCTGGAAGGTCTCAAGCAGTTTTGGAAGTATATGGCGTACAGAGCGGTTAACGGTAACAGAACCGAGACTACCGCCGATAATAAGAATGATAGGGCGGTTGGCAGACAAACCGGTGTATTTAAGTCCGGTAAGCCGATCGCCCTGTAACAGTTCTTTACGTATCGGTGAACCGGTAAGGCATGCCTTTTCTTTTGGAAGGTATCCCAGAGTCTCCGGGAAGTTACAGCAGACCTTTGCCGCTGATGGAATACAGATTTTATTAGCCAGTCCGGGAGTCATATCGGATTCATGGATAATAACCGGAATTTTATAATGCTTTGCCGCAAGAACAACGGGAACGGCAACAAAACCGCCTTTGGAGAAGACGACATCGGGCCGGTGGAGTTTTATCAGCTTCAGGGCCTCGCCATAGCCTTTCACAACGCGGAATGGGTCGGAGAAATTTTTGATGTCAAAATATCTGCGGAGTTTACCGGAGGAGATACCATCATAGGGAATACCCGCTCCTTCGATGAGTTTCCGTTCGATTCCCTGATAGGATCCAATATAACGGATCTCATAGCCATGTTCTTTCAGAGATGGAATCAGAGCAAGGTTCGGGGTAACATGTCCGGCTGTTCCGCCGCCGGTTAAAATGATTTTTTTCATAAGACGTTGCCTCCCAATATCGATATACTATTATAGTAAACGTTAGCAACAAAATGTCAACCCCAAAGCGTGTGGGAACTTCAGGATAACCTGTAATTATGAGGTGTGTGCGTGGACCAAGATAGGAATCATGGAAAAAAATGTTCTGTTTTCAAGCGAATAAAATATTTTTTAACACGACAAGTAAGAATGGATGCACGGTTGCTTGATTTTATGCAGGAGCACCCGGAAATAGCACCAGATTCTGATCTACTTGAAGCACCGCCCGGTGAATTTCAGAAAATATTGGCTGAGATGGATAAAAGAGGAATCAAGCCTGCTGTTAAAAGGCAGGTAAAACTAAAAAACAGTCTGACCAACGCAGGAAGATATATGCATAGGCCTGCGTTTGTTGCGCTGTTAGTGGTTTTGATAATTGGTGGGACTTCTGTGGGGACATCGGCGAAGAAGGCTTATGATTATAGAATGAGGGAGAGTGAAGTTGGAAAAAGCAATATTGTTTGGAACAACGATCAATATGTGCTAACAAAAGATGCTGAGATTGAAGATGCATATAAAAAAATAGAAGATGAATTGGGAATAAACGCTTTAAAAATGCTGAGTATACCATTTGGTATGAAATTTGATCATTTGGATATAAGTGATGGTGTGGCGACAATAAAATTAACATATCATGAAAGGTTATTTTGTTTTATACAATCTAAAAATGATATTACATCTTCTAATAATATTGTCTCTGATAGGGCTACAAGTAGTGTAATTTATAATGACTGGCTTAATCAAAATGTAACTATAGAAAAGAATGAATTATCAAATAATCTAATTGAATATAGTACTTGTTTGAATTTTGAAGGAGCAGTTTATTATCTTTATGGTGTCATGGATGAAGAAGAATTTATTAATATTGTAAGTTATCTTAGTTTTTAAAAGGAGAAGGTTATGAAAAAAAGATTGATAAGTACATTAATGGTATTAGTAATGAGTTTGACCTGTGTTATGTCATCATATGCACAATCTAATAAAGAAACGACAGTGATATCAAGTGACTCTCCATTTGTGCTGACACAGGATAATAAAGTATCTCGATATTTACAGATACAGCCTCGAGGTAATGTAATTTCAACAGGAATTTTACAGATTTCTAACAAAGGAAATGGGAATATTGGTGTTTACATTCAAACTCTTACACATGTGGAAGTGGATGAAACTACATTTGGAGTATTTTTAGACCGCTGGATTGAAAGTGAACAAAGGTGGGCAAATGTAGCAAGCTATAAATTTTCATATACAAAAGAAGACAATCCTGACGATGATTTAACAATAAAGTCATTGTCTTTTGATGTAGAAGGGCAACCCGTTGATTGTTATTATAGATTACGGGGTGCACATATGGTGATACTTAATGGAACTCGTGAAATGCTCTCAAGTGAGACAGATGGTATTTTGATAACGAATAATAAAAGCTAGAAATAGATACACTAACTTATTTCTTAAGTAAGAAGGCAAAGATTTTAAATTTTATAGAATTTTGCCTTCTTATCTTTCATTTTAAAGTTATATAAATTATTACTATAAAGCCTATTTTAATTTATTACTCCACTCCACTTCCTTAAACCCAACCAAAACAAAATCTTCCCCCACAACAATCGGCCGTTTTACAAGCATGCCATCTGTAGCCAATAATTCCAACTGCTCAGCCTCAGTCATTTCTGGTAAACGATCTTTTAAATTCTGTTCTTTGTAAAGATTTCCACTTGTGTTAAAAAACTTTTTCAGAGGGAGCCCGCTTTTCTTGTACCAGGTTTCCAGTTCTGCCGCGGTGGGGTTCTGCTCTTTAATATGGCGGGCTTCATAGGAGATTCCATGGTCATCCAGCCATTTTCGGGCGCGTTTGCAGGTGCTGCATGGGGGATACTGTAAAAATAATATGCTCATATTGGATATTCCTTTCTTTTTATCATATTTTTCATATATTTATTGGGACCTTCGCATGGGTTAAAAGCCCATTCTGGCGATTGAGCGCGTTACTTTTGGTACAACTGCCATTGACTCTATTTTATCCTGGATTGCCCTGAATGAAAAGGGGATTTTTGAATAGAATGTAGTAATAGACAGAATTGAGGAGTTTCAATGAGCTTTATTTTATTTTTATCGGAGGCAATGGTTCCGCTGATTCTTTTTTATATCGTTGGATTTGGAATTCTTTCGAAACGTCCGGTTTTTGATGATTTTATCAATGGTGCAAAAGATGGGATGAAAACAGTTGCAGGGATTATGCCAACGTTGATCGGATTGATGACTGCGGTGGGAGTACTGCGCGCTTCGGGCTTTTTGGATTTTCTGGGGGAACTTTTGAAGAATCCTGCAAGCTGGCTTTGTCTTCCGGCACCGGTGGTACCTGTGATTTTGGTGCGATTGGTATCAAACTCTGCAGCGACAGGACTTGTGCTTGATATTTTTAAGGAATACGGCACAGATTCCTATGTTGGCATGCTGACTTCAATTTTAATGAGTTGTACAGAGACTGTGTTTTACTGCCTCAGTATCTATTTTGGCACTGTGAAAATCAAAAAAACAAGGTATACTATGGGAGGTGCTTTGGTGGCTACAGCGGCAGGAGTGGCAGCAAGCATTATTTTGAGCCGATTTTTGGCATAAAATCCAGTAATTAAACAGTTTTTTAAGAATTTCATAAGAATTCAGGTGGTTGCCTTAGGATTCATTATCATGTATAATCATGAGGAAGCTTTTATTGGCAGGAACGTATGAAAGGGATAGACGTGGATACTTACGGGACTCTTAACGAAGTATTGGTAAGATTGTTTCGCGATATTATGGACATAGAACAACAGGCCATTATTACGTCTGAGTTTAAGGACTTGACGAATAATGATATGCATGTCATAGAAGCCATTGGGATCGAAGAACCGAAGAATATGTCAACTATAGCAAAAGAGCTTTCTGTGACAGTCGGGACACTGACGATTGCGATGAACAGTCTGGTTAAGAAAGGCTATGTGACTCGTCAGAGAGGAAAAGAGGACCGCCGCGTTGTCTATATATTTCTTTCAGAAAAAGGAAGGGCTGCTTACGAGCATCATGCCAGATTCCATAAGGATATGATCGATGGCGTTATCGGTCAGCTGAGCGGAGATGAGGTAGAAGCTTTGATTAAAGCTCTGACCAAGTTAAATACCTGGTTTCGGAGCCTTGAGGAGAACTAGAAGGAGGCTATAATTAATCATGAAAAAATTCATCATGTGTTTTGTAGGAGCTATGCTGGTATTATCTTTGGCGGCATGTACACCAACTCCCGTAAAACAGTCAGAATCAGCAACAGAGCCTATGGTTGAGGCATCGACCGGCGGGGCCAGCGATAAAGTACCGGACCCGAACGTGGAACCGATGGAGATCATATCTGTATACAGTTCTAACGAAGATGCGACAGGATTAAATCAGGCGATGGATGCAGTAGATGAACTGACAGCGCAGTCGCTGGTTGATAAGCTGATTGAATATGGTGTTTTAGAAGAAGGGACTGAGGTCCTTAATTTTAACACAAAAGATGGCATCGGTACCCTTGATCTTTCAAAAGTACCATCCAGCGGGACATCAGGGGAATTATTAATGCTGACAGCCATTGGGAATACATTTACGGAAAATTTTGAACTGGACAAGCTGAAGCTTCTTGTGGATGGAAAGAATTATTCCAGCGGACACATTGAGCATGGCGATAATGATTATCTGGAATACAACAGAGATTATAAAAAGCTGTAAAGAGGCATGCAATAATTATTATCATATCGAAGATACTGGTTATGTGTGAAATTATAAAATAGTAATATGGCAGATAGATAAAGGTGCCGCTTAATCACTAAGTAAATGTGATTAAGCGGCACCTTTATTCAGTACAAATTAAGGGCTGAATAAACATACTAAGAAATTAGAAAATGCATGATCGATGGAATCGTCAGTTGGTCAAATGTTCAATAAATAGAGTTGGATAAGAGCCAGATAAATACCCACTAAATTCCTTTTCTGATCCTACTGATCCATCTGTTCCGCCAGCCACAACCGGAAATATGGCTGTATAATGCTGAACTGAGCCGGACCGATGTCGAGGAGGAAGGTGTGGAATGCTTTTAAATCAAACTGATCTTTTAAAATCTTTTCCGCTGTATCTCTCATTTCCATAATTTCCATATATCCCACGTAATACTCCATATAGTTGGTAGGATTCTCCACCAGGCTGTAATAGATGGTATCTGCGACATCACTGTCACCGATATTATAAAATTTACTGAGATATTCTTTTACCTGTCCTTTGTCCCAGCCATCGTAATTAATGCAGATATCGAGCAGTGCATACAGGCCGAGAGAGATGGCGGCATTGTGGGCCAGAAGCTGCCCCATGCTCGGATCGAGTCCATTGTCGAGCGTGTAGGAATAATACTCTACATAGGTGGCCCAGCCTTCCGAATAGCTGGAGAAGGACAATATCTTCCGAAGATCACAGGTGTTATTGCTGATAAAGTAAACATTTTGATATAGATGGCCTGGATAGCCTTCATGAGCCAGTGTCGGAAATAAATCTTCATTCTGAAACCTGGTGCCGCCGTTAATGTAAATGACGTTATCCTGGTAACGGTCCAGCGGGGGCACAAGGTAAAATGCAGGACTTAAGGAACCCTCCAATGCTTTTGGAACGTATTTGACCTTATAGCTGCATTTGGGAAGCGCGGGGAAATCTTTGGAAATCTGCGCTTTTAAGGTCTCCAGAATTTCATCGGGCTTTGTATACTGGAATGCATAGGTATCCAGGGCATCGACCAGCTCGGGATGAGTCTGCACGATTTCTCCCAATGCCTTTAGATCAGAATTTAACTGTTTCTCAATTGCCTTCTGAAGCTTTACAACGCTGTCATAGGAGGTGGCCGTGTTGGATTTTACAAGATATTCAAAATATTCCTTTCCCTGTGGAAATTCACTCAATCCTTTTTCATTAGTCCCTGTTCCCATCAGCGAAGTGATTCCGTCAATGAGGTTCTTATAGGCGGGGATAAAATGTTCTTTTAATACCGCAAGGTTTTGCTCTTTATATGCAGCCTTTTCTTCCGGTGATGCATCGGTAAGAGCATCAACCCGTTCGTTAAAGGTCTCCGCCAGGAAACTGTGGTCCGGTTGAATTAAGTAGGCCTCACAGGACTGTAGAACATGGTCGGCGGCGGTGTCACACATGAAAAGTCCTGCCTCCGATTTTTCCTTCTCAAATTCCAGAATCTGTCCATAATATGTATCAATCGTGGACAGCAGGGCCAGGTAGTGATCTACGTCCTCTTTACTGTAAAATGAGTATTCGGCCAAAAGGATAGGGAGCTGTGCCTGAATGCCGATCGTGCTGGTTAAGGGCTGTGCATAGAGTTCCAGGCCTTCCGAAGATAGTTCCGTCTCAAGATAAGAGGAGAGTATCTTGTAGGTGAGTTTCTGTTCCTTAGTCAGCTTCTTTATATCGATGGAGCCAAGCGCTTTCTTCAAATCCTGCATTTCACCGTAGTTTTTCTTCATGTTGCCCAGAGAAAATTCTCCAAAAGTATCAGGAACTTCTGTGATGCCGCGTGAAGCAGGATCAGCCAGCGTGTAATGAAGATCCAGGCCTGAATTCTTAAGTTCTTCTTTGAAAATGGTCTGAGTGAGGGCGTCAAATTGATTCTGGACGCTCACATTTTCCGATTTGTACTGTTCGTACTGGGCGGAAGACGTTTCAGACGGTGCAGGTGTCTTTGGTCCCGCGCAGGCCGCCAGCATGGAGGCCGAGAGAAGAATGGCCAGCAGACGGCGGGCCTGTTTTACGTGTTTGTTTGTCATAATTATTCCTCCAATATTCACTATTATAATTATATGGAGAAAAAGAGAACTCATGAGTTAAAGTTTGACGAAAAACAACGTGTTTTTCAGTTTTATCGGGATTTCTAACCAGTTTCCCGCTTGACAAACCGGATGGAAACTATTACACTAAGAGTTACAAATCCAGTTTATATAGGAATGCAGAGAAAAGAAGAGTAAGAAGAGCGCTTCATGTGCAGAGACTCCCGGGAGCTGAAAAGGGAGCTTGAGGTCCTTCCCAACATGGTCTTGGAGCAGCAGAGCCGAAGTGGCGGTTACCGCCTTTAAGCTTTGACGGTCACACCCGTTATCGTGTCAGACTGTAATTCCCGTTTCAGACGGGAGCGCAGCCGAAGAGGTCCGTGTCGTGAGAGACGGATAAATTAAAGTGGTAACACGGGAAATATTCCGTCTTTAAGTGTCCTGAAAGGATATTTACAGGCGGTTTTTTATTTCACAGAAAAACAGGTCCTATGAAATAAAAACGCTTGCCGGACTCTTTATTCTTTTCAGTAATGAAATGCAGTTAGTTATAAAACGTACAGGAGGGAAAAACAATGTGTAAAGATTGTAAGAAAGAACCATATTATATTACCACTGCCATTGCCTATGCGTCGGGAAAACCGCACATTGGTAATACGTATGAGGCAGTGCTTGCGGATGCGATTGCCCGGTTTAAGAGAGCCGAAGGGTATGATGTATTTTTCCAGACAGGAACAGATGAGCACGGTCAGAAGATAGAGGAAAAGGCCGAGGCAGCAGGCGTAACACCACAGGAATTCGTAGATCATGCCGCGGGGCAGATCAAGACGATCTGGGATCTGATGAACACTTCCTATGATAAGTTTATTCGTACAACGGATAAGGATCATGAGGCCCAGGTACAGAAAATTTTCAAAAAGCTGTATGATCAGGGGGATATTTATAAAGGCTATTATGAGGGACTTTACTGTACTCCGTGTGAATCTTTTTTTACGGAATCCCAGTTGGTTGACGGCAAATGTCCGGACTGTGGCCGTGAAGTTAAGCCGGCGAAGGAAGAGGCATATTTCTTCCGTATGAGTAAGTACGCAGACCGCCTGATTAATCATATTAATGAGCATCCGGAGTTTATTCAGCCAGTATCCAGGAAGAATGAGATGATGAACAATTTCCTCCTTCCAGGACTTCAGGATCTTTGTGTATCCAGAACGACATTTAGCTGGGGAATTCCGGTGACCTTCGACCCGAAGCACGTAACCTATGTATGGCTTGACGCTCTGACTAACTATATCACTGGAATTGGATATGACTGTGATGGAAACAGCAGTGCGCAGTTTGCGAAACTCTGGCCAGCAGACCTTCATCTGATTGGAAAGGATATCATTCGCTTCCATACTATTTACTGGCCGATCTTCTTAATGGCTCTTGACCTGCCGCTTCCGAAGCAGGTGTTTGGCCATCCGTGGCTGCTTCAGGGTGACGGCAAGATGAGTAAGTCCAAAGGAAATGTCCTCTATGCAGACACTCTGGTAGATTTCTTCGGCGTGGATGCCGTAAGGTATTTTGTCCTTCATGAGATGCCATTTGACAATGATGGAGTGATCTCCTGGGAGCTGATGGTAGAGCGCATGAATTCTGATCTGGCTAATATCCTTGGAAATCTGGTCAACCGTACAATTTCCATGTCCAATAAATACTTTGGCGGCGTGGTCAACAATGCAGGCGATACGGAGGCGGTAGACGACGATTTAAAGGCAGTCGTACTGGACGAAGTGAAAAAGGCCCGCGAAAAGATGGAGAAGCTTCGTGTGGCGGATGCCATTACGGAAATCTTTAACATATTCAGGAGAAGCAATAAATATATTGATGAGACGACACCCTGGGTTCTGGCGAAAGACGAAGCGAAAAAGGGCCGTTTAGAGACTGTGCTCTATAATCTGACAGAGGCCATTACCATTGGAGCATCTCTGCTGGAATCCTTTATGCCGGATACTTCCGCAAAGATTCTGGAGCAGCTTCATACTGAGAAACGCAGTCTGGAGCAGATGGATCAGTTTGGACTTTACCCATGTGGAAATCATGTGACGGATAAACCGGAAATCCTCTTTGCCCGTATGGATATCAAAGAGGTAATGGAGAAAGTAGAGGCCATGCAGGCTGCCTCGGCTGTCGGAACCGCGCAGGAAGGCACTGGTGAAGAGACGGGAGCAGACGCACCTGAGGTTATCGATATTGAGGCAAAGCAGGAGATTACCTACGATGACTTTGCGAAGCTGCAGTTTCAGGTAGGTGAAATAATCGCTTGCGAGGCAGTGGCAAAGTCGAAGAAGCTTCTTTGTTCCCAGGTACGTATCGGAAGCCAGGTAAAGCAGATTGTAAGCGGAATTAAAGCGCACTATACTCCGGAAGAGATGGTAGGCAAGAAGGTTATGGTAGTCGTAAACTTAAAGCCTGCGAAGCTGGCGGGAGTACTTTCTGAGGGCATGCTTCTGTGCGCAGAGGACGCGGAAGGCAATTTATCCCTTATGGTACCGGAAAAAACGATGCCTGCGGGAGCAGAAATCTGTTAATAGAGTAGAAGGTTGGGGCTGGGTTCCGGGAATCCGGCCCCAGTAATCTATACTCCAAATCTTTGCGTACTCAGTACCTGCTATTCACGCCAGGATTTGGAGGACAGACTACTTGTTTTATGAAAGGAGTATGGATGGAGCAGACTTCAGCAAAATATGGAGCCGGCGAACGGTCAGGTGGAATTTCGGGAAATACACTTAAGATGGTTGCGATTGTTACCATGCTTATTGATCATATCGGAGCGGGAATTGTGGAACCATATCTCAATATGAACATGGTAGCGATGGAAGGAAATGAGTTGCTTGGCCGCCTCTATTACCTGGATATGGGGCTGCGCATCATTGGAAGAGCTGCCTTTCCGATTTTCTGCTTCCTGCTGGTGGAAGGATTTCTCCACACACATAATGTGAAAAAATACGGGAGCCGTCTGCTTCTGTTCGGTCTGATCTCTGAGATTCCATTTGATCTGGCATTCTTTGGTACCTGGTTTTATCCGGCATATCAGAACGTTTATATCACACTTTTTATTGGCCTGGTGGTCCTGGTTGGATACCGGCGCTGGGAGTATGACGCGGTTAAGAAAATGTTAGTGGTGGCGGCTGGATGTGCGGCGGCTTATCTGCTGAGATGCGATTATGATATCAGCGGTATACTGATGATTGTTATTCTATATGAATTCCGGAGAAATAAACGGTATCAGGTGCTTGCGGGCGGACTTATGGCGGCGCTGGAAAGCATCAGCTTTTTTGGAGCGGCAGTGCTGGCATTTATTCCAATCAGCATGTATAATGGTACGAGAGGCCGTATAAATTTAAAGTATTTTTTCTATTGGTTTTATCCGGTCCATATAATGGTATTATATCTGATTCAGCTCCTGGTTGTCAGGTGACAGGCTCGTTTTGTCAGCGCGGGCGGAACTGGGTTCAGAGATATGAGGGAAGAAAATGATGATATTTGATACACATGCTCATTATGACGATGAGCAGTTTGACGAGGAGCGGGATGAACTCCTTGCTTCCATGCAGGAATGTGGAGTGGAAGCGGTTACTAATATTGGGGCCAGCCTTGCTACCTCGCAAAATACGATTGAACTGACAAAGAAGTATCCGTTTGTCTATGGAGCAATAGGCGTCCATCCCAATGAGGTCGACGAACTGAATGAGGATGGTATTGCCTGGCTGAAAGAAAATTCTGTTCTGCCGAAAATTGTGGCTGTCGGTGAGATTGGTCTCGATTATTACTGGGATGAGCCGGGGCGGGAGGTTCAGAAAAAGTGGTTCCTGCGTCAACTGGAGCTGGCTCGGGAAGTGAAGCTTCCAGTTGTGATTCACAGCCGCGATGCTGCGAAAGATACGCTGGATATTATGAAGTCATTTCATGCAGAGAATCTCGGCGGAGTGATTCACTGCTTCTCCTATACGAAGGAGATGGCGCGGGAATATTTAAATATGGGTTTCTATCTGGGAATCGGCGGAGTCGTAACCTTCAAAAACGCAAAGAAGCTGAAGGAAGTCGTGGAATATATGCCGATGGGGCAGATGGTTTTAGAGACAGACTGTCCCTATCTTTCGCCTGTTCCAAACCGTGGTAAACGCAACTCATCGCTGAATCTCCCGTATGTGGTAGAGGAAGTGGCCCGCTTGAAAGGGATATCGGCGGACGAGGTAATAGAAATCACAAACAGAAACGCGAAAACAATGTACAGGCTTTAATGGAGGGCGCGAATGGCGACACTGGGAAACCCCCAAAAGACGATAGAGATCATACAGAAATATGAATTTGTATTTCAGAAAAAATTTGGCCAGAATTTTCTGATCGATACCCATGTGCTGGAAAAGATTATAGCGGCTGCGGGTGTGACGGAGGACGACTGTGTGCTGGAGATTGGACCGGGAATCGGGACTATGACGCAGTATCTGGCGGAACATGCCAGAAGCGTTGTAGCGGTGGAGATCGATAAGAATCTGATTCCGATTCTTCAGGAGACACTGAAGGAGTATGAGAACATCATCATAATCAACGACGATATCTTAAAGGTTGACATAAATAAACTGACAGAGGAATATAATGGTGGACGGCCGATTAAGGTGGTTGCCAATCTTCCTTATTATATTACGACGCCAATTATTATGGGGCTCTTCGAAGGAGGCGTTCCCATCGACAATATTACCGTCATGGTTCAAAAAGAAGTGGCGGAACGTATGCAGGTAGGGCCGGGATCCAAGGACTACGGAGCGTTGTCGCTGGCGGTGCAGTACTATGCTGACGCCTATATTGTGGCCAATGTGCCGCCTAACTGTTTTATCCCGAGACCGGGGGTTGGATCCGCAGTAATCAGGCTGACAAGGCATAAAGAACCACCGGTAGAAGTGGATGATCCGAAGCTGATGTTTAAGCTCATACGTGCGTCCTTTAATCAAAGGCGTAAAACGCTGCAGAATGGGCTGAACAATTCGCCGGAACTGCCTTTTGCCAAAGATGAGATTGCAGATGCCATCGAGAGTCTGGGCGTCACTCCTCAGATACGCGGGGAGGCGCTGACACTGAAACAGTTTGCAGATTTAAGCAACTATTTTACACGTAACAGGGGGTAATATGTCAGATTCACTCATTACAAAAAAAGCGATTGCCGCGGCGCTGAAACAGGTTTGCAGGGAAAAGCCGTTTGATAAGATATCGATCGCGGATATTACCGCGGTATGCGGATTAAACCGTCAGACGTTTTATTATCATTTTCAGGATAAATATGAACTGCTCAGCTGGATCTATTATAACGAGAACTTTTCTAAAATCACAGAAGATATTACCTTCGATAACTGGGATCAGAAATTCCTGGAGATGCTTCGGATTATGGAAAAAGAAAAGCCGTTTTATGTAAACACACTGAAAGAACAGGAACACACCTTTGAGAGCTATTTATTTGAGATGGCCAAAGCCCTGTTTTTAGAGGCTATTGCCAGATTGGATGAGAATAATCATTTAAATGATGTAGAGCGGGAGTTTGATGCCGAGTTTTATGCGTATGGTATTTGCGGAGTTATCGTTTCCTGGACTCAGAGTGGAATGAGAATAAAACCAGAAGTTGTGGCGGAACACTTAAGGAGCCTGGCCAAGGATACAGAGCGGATCGGTTATATCCGAAGCCAGGGCACTGTTTAAGAAATCTTATTCATGATATAGCTGATGCATTCTTCCATTGAGGAAGTCTTGATCAGCTGGAGCAGCTCATCGTATTTCATACGGCACTCACACGGGGAAGTACTGAACTTGTTTAAAAGTTCCTCGATGTTGCGGGCCGTCCGTTCCGGTGATTTTTTACTGTTTTTTAAAAAATGGAAGAGCGCCGTTTTAAACACGGATTCTCTTAGATGTTCCTGCATGGTTGCATACATGACAATCCCCCCTGACTAATCTGACTCTGTAATTGAACGCTGTAATCTGACTATATTGTAAAAGATGAGAATCGATTTATCGATAGACAAAATAGAAAAAATGTCTGGTTTTGCGACACCGTATTGACGGTGTCGTTTTTTTTGACAATAAAAATTTCATGTATGGTGACAGGCCAGATGAAGTATGCTAATATTAGGCTATGAACAGTAACCGATTGACGAGGTAAGAAAGGAAACGGATATGAAGAAAAAAAATGGACTGGGAAAAGCGATTGTCTGGGGCGCGGCAGCAGCGGCGGCCGGTGTAGCGGCAAAAAAAGCGTATGATAATTCAAAAAAGAAACAGGAAGAGAAAGTAGATAACGTATCGGATCAGGTTATGGAGAACCGCAGCTATGAGGGAAAGAACGCCTATTTTGTTGGCGGCGGACTCGGAAGCATGGCAGGCGCGGCGTATTTAATCCGTGACTGTAAGTTCCCGGCAGAGCAGATCACAATCTATGAGGGAATGCATATTCTCGGCGGCAGCAATGATGGAATCGGTACTCCGGAAGGCGGATTTGTATGCCGCGGCGGCAGAATGTTAAACGAAGAGACGTATGAGAATTTCTGGGAGTTATTTGGCTCAATCCCATCACTCAATAATCCTGACAGAAGTGTGACAGAGGAGATATTGAATTTCGATCACGCTCATCCGACACATGCAAAGGCCCGGCTGGTGGATAAGGATGGAAACATTCTTGATGTGAGAAGCATGGGATTCACTCAGGAAGAGCGAATGGCCCTGCTGAAGCTGATGAACACACCGGAAGATAAACTCGATGATATGACAATCGAGCAGTGGTTTGCGGACATGCCTCATTTCTTTACTACGAATTTCTGGTATATGTGGCAAACGACCTTTGCTTTCCAGAAATGGAGCAGTCTGTTTGAATTCCGTCGTTATATGCGCCGGATGATTCTGGAGTTTTCGAGAATTGAGACGCTGGAAGGCGTGACGAGAACCCCATTAAACCAGTATGACAGTGTAATTAAGCCACTGGAAACATATTTGAGAGATAAGGGTGTTAATTTTATTGAAAACTGTACGGTGACAGATATTGATTTTGCAGACGGAGACGGAATTACTGCAAAAACACTGCATCTGGATGATAACGGAGAAGAGAAAACTGTTGAAATCCAAGCGGGTGATATCTGTATTATGACTAATGCGTGTATGACAGACAGTGCAACTCTGGGTGATCTCCATACACCTGCTCCGGAACCGGAATTAAAGCCTATTTCGGGTGAACTCTGGAGCAAGGTGACGATGAAAAAGCCAGGACTGGGAAATCCGGAACCGTTCTTTGGAGACGTACATGAGACAAACTGGGAGAGCTTTACTGTGACAAGCCGTGGTAATAAGCTGTTAAAAATGATCGAGGATTTAACCGGCAACGTACCGGGAAGCGGCGCCCTGATGACATTTAAAGACTCTAACTGGCTGATGAGCATAGTAATAGCAGCGCAGCCACACTTTATTAATCAGCCAATGGATGAGACGATATTCTGGGGTTATGGCCTGTATACGGATCATGTAGGCGATTATGTGAAGAAACCGATGAAGGACTGTACGGGGGAAGAAATGCTGACAGAACTTCTTCATCATCTGCATATGGAGGACCATATCGATGAGATCATGGCCGATGTGGTCAATGTTATTCCATGTATGATGCCTTATGTAGATGCCCAGTTCCAGCCGCGTAAGATGACCGACCGTCCGAACGTGGTACCGGAGGGCTCTACCAACTTCGCCATGATCAGTCAGTTCGTAGAGATTCCGGATGACATGGTATTTACAGAAGAGTATTCCGTGCGTGCAGCCAGAATCGCTGTATATACTTTGATGGACGTGGATAAGACGATCTGTCCTGTTACACCATATGTAAAGGATCCAAAGGTACTTTTAAAAGCAGTACAGACGGCATACCGTTAATTGGAGGGAAAGGCCGGGGAGCAGAGAAATTAAGCTTCCCGGCTTTTTAATTGCTCTATTTATTAATATTTCCACGAATCTTCCAAAAAATGAAAGGATTTTACGGATTGCAAGAAAGTTAAATGTATGGTATGCTATAATCTGCGCTGTCTGTCACAGACAGACAAAGAGAAAAGATATGGAGGGAAAGTAACATGAAAAAAATGGCACTTGTATTAGCTGCTGTTCTGGCTTCCGGTATGGTTCTGACCGCGTGCGGCGGATCCGGCAATGCGGCGAAGGAAACAACAGGTAATAATACATCGACTACAACCACAACCACCGGCGGACTTGATCTTGCAGTTCAGGTTGGACCTGATCCGGAGACTGTAGATCCGGCGTTAAACACGGCAATTGATGCATCTAATATCATTCTGCACGCATTTGAGACGCTTCTTACCTTTGATGAGAACAATGATATTGTTCCTGGACAGGCAGAATCCTTTGATGTGAGCGATGACGGACTTACTTATACATTCCATCTTCGTGATGGATTAAAGTGGAGCGACGGCTCTGATTTTACAGCGGAAGACTTTGTTTATTCCTGGAAGCGTCTGGCCGATCCGATGACGGCGGCTCCGTATGCAGCAGACATGCTGTCTATGGTAAAAGGCTATGAAGAAGCTGCGGCCGGAGACATCGACGCTTTGGCAGTGTCCGCACCTGACGCAAAGACTCTGGTTGTAGAATTAGCCAGCCCTTGTGTTTACTTTGACAAAATCATCACTCACGCAAGCATGGCTCCTGTTAAAAAGGATGTTGTAGATGCTAATGGTGATCAGTGGGCTCTGGCTCCTGAGACCTATGTATCCAACGGACCGTTAAAGATGATCGAGTGGGTGCCAGGATCTCATATGACTTTTGCAAAAAATGAAAATTACTGGAATGCTGACAAAGTTACCTTAAATTCCTTAAAGTTCGTTCTGATGGAAGATTCCAATGCGGCTTACAGTGCTTATCAGACTGGCGAAGTACAGATGATTAAGGATATTCCAACTGAGGAGATTCCAAGTCTGCAGGATAGCCCGGATTACCATCTGGATCCTCGTCTTGCTACCTCTTATACGATCTTTAACACACAGAAGGCGCCATTTGATAATGCAAAAGTGCGTATGGCTCTGAGCCTTGCTGTTGACCGTGAGTATGTAGCTAATACACTGATGATCGGCACCGTTGCCCCGGCAACCAACTTCGTAGGCCCTGGCATCTCTGACGTTGAATCTGGTTCCTCCTTTGAAGAAGTTACACGTGCGAATAACGGCGGGGATTTCTTTAATGTAAATGATTATGAGGCTGATCTGGCAAAGGCGAAGGAACTCCTTGCTGAAGCAGGATATCCAAATGGAGAAGGCTTCCCGATCATTGAATATATGACCAATGATGCAGGATATAACAAACCTGTTGCCGAATATTTGCAGAGTGCCTGGAAAGACCTTGGCATAACCATGGACATTAAGATCGTAGAGTGGTCTACCTTCACACCAACTCGCCGTGCCGGTGATTTTGAAATCTGCCGCGGAGGCTGGGTATACGACTATGATGATCCATCCAATATGCTGAACTTACTTGCAAGCACAAGCGGAAACAACGATGGAAAGTATTCCAATCCGGAAGTTGACAAGCTGCTTGAAGAAGCGCGTTCTACTGCTGATAAGGCAGAACACTATGAGAAGCTTCATGCTGCAGAGAACCTGATCATGGAAGATGCAGCTGTTTCTCCGCTTGTTTATTCAAGTGATTTCTATCTACAGAATCCGAAGTTAAAGGGAACATGGCATTCTCCATATGGCTACTGGTACTTCATGTACGCAACCATGGAAGAGTAATTGGAAATAACAGAAAATCAGAGATCTATAAAGAATTAAATATCTAAGAAATATTGGAAAGGGTTCCGCCACTTGTCAGACAATGTGGCGGGATCCTTTTTGACATACTGGATCATTTGTTATTTTTTTAGTATTCTCATTAAATAGTTGATATCCAGCAGGTTTACTGTTTCAAAATTACCATTATAAAACACACCCCAGTTATTGAATACACAAGGAAGTTCCTTTGCTTTTTGGAGCGTATCTACTTGAATAAAAGATACGGGAATCTTACTCTCTTCACAATGCTGCTTAATGATCTCGATGTTTTGATGAATATAGGGACATTGCAAATCATAATAAATGGTCAGCTCTTTACTTTCGATTCCAGGGGTTTTGACGTTTGGTGCAAATCTTGGAGTTGTCCCATCCAAGGAAAGAGCATGCAGCTCGTATCCATTGTCAGTAGTGTCGACAACTTCGAAGCCGAATTTCTTTGCGAATGCCTGGTTGGAAAGCCAGGATTTTTGTTTTTTTGCCCCTAGCATGCAAATACCGGATTTTCCTTTTTCTTTGGCATCAGCCAGACAATATTCCATCAGAGCTTTCCCATATCCTTTTCCTTTGTAACTGCCAGTAACCCATAAGCAATAAAGATACAGATAGTTGTCCCCGTTTATAGGGACCCAGGCTGTTTCAAGAGGCGCATATTCTATAAAAACTGTAGCCTTTGCATCTAACTTTCTAAAAACATGACCTTCACTCAGCCGCTCTGAAAGCCATTGGCGCTTTGCCTCAACACCGGGATGGGATTTTTTACTGCGGATAATACAGCATAAATGCTCATTGGCAAGGTTCTCTGTCGTCAAGTTTATAAATTCAGTATCCATATGCTGCCTCGCTTTCAATAAACGGCTGTTATTTTCTTAGCCTTGCGGTATCTTACATTAGTTCAGGATTGTAATGGGCCCGCTCTCCGCCAATAAATTTAGGCCTGGTTCGCGCGCAGACAACGCGGGCGGCACCTACGTATTTGGTGGCGATGCGCACGGGTACCGCAACTGCTTTTAAATGCATGCCGATCAGAGTATCTCCGATATCAATGCCGGCGGCTGCCTGAATATGTTCCACTGCCACCGGATGCTGTAAAGTATGGTACGCCGCAGTGGCAAAGGAGCCGCCGGCCTTTAACTGAGGAACTACATTCACTGGTTCATATCCATAGCGTGCGGCAGCTTCTGCTTCCAGGATCAGAGCCCGGTTTAGGTGTTCGCAGCACTGGGCAGCTACGTCAATGCCGTGAGAAGACATGATCTGATAAATAGCGGTGTATACTGCTTCGCCGATCTCCTCACTGGAGTGAGAGCCGATACGGTATTCTGCAATTTCACTGGAAGAACAACCGATAACGACAAGATCGTGTTCTTTTAAATGAGCGGCTTCCAATAATTCTGCAGCGGCGTCGGCCGCCTGCTTTCTGATGTCATCTAACATGGATTCCACACTTCCTTTTTGGTTTATCAATTATAATGCGGCGCGGATCGCAACAGCCATGTCTTCATACTCTTCATCAGTTAAATAAATCTTGTCTGGATTCATGGCAAATGTTCCGCCCCATTCATCCCCGCCACTGTATTTGGGCACGATGTGCATATGAAGATGGCAGCCAGTATCTCCGTAAGCACCATAGTTCACTTTGTCAGGATTAAATACCTTGTGTACAGCCTTGGAGACCTTGGCAACATCAGCAAAAAATGCGCTGCGTTCATCATCGCTGATATCGATCAATTCACTGACGTGTTCTTTATACGCGAGAATAACTCTGCCGCGTTTGCTCTGTTCCTTGAATAAATATAAAACGCCGGTTTCCATCTCGCAGACAGGATAACCAAATTTTGCGACCAGTTCTCCCTGCATACAGTATGCGCAATTCGGATCTTTCATAATATTAGTACCTTCTTTCTTTTATTTTATTATTCTGGATCTATTTTATCAAAATAGAGTGGGGATGGGAAGAGGGCAGAGTGTTAACTTTCTCAATATAGAGATTAAACAACAGGTCAAAGAAATAACTTACGCCGTATCGGGTGTATACATTTTGAATGCCTTCTGTAATGCGGTCACTGGAATGAAATTTGTGACTGAGATAAATCACACTGTCATAACAGGACTCAAATTTTTCGGAATGATTAAGGGTAATCAGCACTTTGCAGGTGTGGACGCTCTGCAGGTCGGAGAGCGTAGCTATGGCGTAATTGCCGGTGGTAGAGGTAACGATAACCAGGTCTTCAGGCTTTAGATTTTGCAGGAGAGCAGTATCAGGATAGGCATCTGTAACAATACGAATCAGCTTACCAATCGCAGCCAGTCCCTGCTGCAGTACCTTCGCTGGATAACTGGACAGATCCGCAGCCAGGATAACGACCTGTTCACTGTCGTGGATGCGTTTTACCAGCACATCGAGATTCTGGGCCAGGAACATCTCATTGATATCCTGCATCATATCATCCATGGAAATACGAAGAAACTGGTCGAATTCCGGATGGCAGGCATACTGAACAAAGGCATCCATGTGCTGTCGGGTAATTGGTGCATTCTGTTTCATGGCAGTAAAGCTTTCGTAGCCGATCAGTTTGGCAAATCGTTGAATACTGCTTCGGGAAACATAGCATTCCTCCGCCACATCATAGATACTCAGGTTTTTCAATTCATGAAAATGTTCCAGTAAATATCTTGCCAACACCAGGTTGGTATCATCATCTTCATTGGAATTTAGGACTGCCAATAAAGACGTCATCAAATTAAAATAACTTAAACTGAATTTGTTTTGGATTTTATCTGTATTCATAGCCAAATCATATCACAGGTTTTTTATTCTGTCATCGATATTCACAATAAATTCTTATTCGACTTTCCATAAATGCAGTGTTTTTCACAAAATGTGGATTCAAATGTTGAACCCCATCGATTTCGCTTCTTTGGTACACTGTTTGTATGAACCAAACGTAAAAAGCGAAAGACGAATTTTGAAAGGAGACATATTTTATGAAGTATTCAAAGAACCCGGTTTTTCCAGAAGGATTCTTATGGGGAGCATCCAGCGCAGCATGGCAGGTAGAGGGGGCAACCACTGAAGATGGCCGTACTCCCGCGATTATTGATTTGAATTCCCAAACCAAGAAACCTTATGCAGATAACTCAGTAGCATCTGATCATTACCACCATTATAAAGAGGATGTAGCGTTGATGAGGGAGTGCGGCTTTACCAGCTACCGTTTTTCAATTTCCTGGTCCCGTGTAATTCCGGCGGCTGACCGTGAGGTGAATCCCATGGGAATCGCATTTTATAATAACCTGATCAATGAATTGCTGGAGGCAGGGATTACTCCGATTATCACATTGTATCACTACGATATGCCATGCTGGGTAGATGAAAAGTACGGTGGATGGCATAATCGGGCCATTATTGATGAATTCGATTACTATTGCCGTGTCTGTTTTGAGAACTTCGGGGACCGTGTAAAATACTGGCTTTCTATTAATGAACAGAATATGCAGATTGTCTATGGTGACTGGTTAGGTGTATCCAAGGGCTGCACAGACTGGTTTAAGGAAAAGTGGCAGATAAACCACATCATGAATTTGTGTCACTCCAAAGCCGTTGTCGCCTGCCATGAGCTGGTTGAAGATGGAAAAATTGGTCCAGTGCCTGGATACGTGCCGATTTATCCTTATTCCTGCCGGCCGGAGGATCAGATAGGTGCCATGAATGCGGAGGAACTGACGCAGAAAATCTGGGATGACTTATATGTATTCCGCGAGTACAGCAGTTTTGTAAAAAATTACTGGAAGGTTAATGATATCGATCCGGATATTCGGCCTGGCGATATGGAATTAATAGCCCAGGCGAAAATCGATTTTATCGCGGTTAACTGCTATCGATCTGATGTGGGAATGGCCCCCGATGCCAGCTATAAGCAGGAAATCGGTCTTAATAAATCCGGTATCAAGGGGGAATTCGTATATCCTAACTTGCCAGGTGAATATGCGCTGGCCAGAAATCCTTACGTAGAAGTGACGGATTGGGACTGGCATATTGATCCAGTCTGCATGCGCTATTCACTGCGTTACCTGTGGGATCACTACCACCTGCCGATGGTTATAACGGAAGCGGGATATGGTGCTCATGAAGAGCTGGGAGAAGATGGTAAGATCCATGATCAGGCCCGTATTGATTATCTTAGAGAGTATGTTTATAATGTAGGTCTGGCGATTCAGGATGGGGTAGAGGTATTCGGATTCAATCCATGGTCCTTTACCGATCTTCTCAGCACTGGAAACGGCATGGCAAAGCGTTATGGCCTGGTCTTTGTAAACAGGACCGACGATGACTTAAGGGATATGAAACGGATTAAAAAGGACTCGTTTGACTGGTATTCCACATTAATACACTCTAACGGTCAGGAATGGGGAACGGATATGTCACAGTGGCGTAATTTTGCTAAAAATAAGGCAGAATAAACAATAAGAGGGGGTACCAACATGGCTAAAAAGAATTATGCGGCAATCTGTAACTCGATCATCGCGGTGTGCGGTGGTGAAAATAATATCTCCCGCATTAGTCACTGTATGACTCGTTTGCGCGTACAGCTTTTAGACGGAAGCAAATTAAACAGAGAGGAAGCAGGAAAAATACCCGGAGTTCTGAATCTGGTAGTACAAAATGGTGAATATCAGTTTGTCATCGGTCAGGATGTTCCAAATTTGTATGCAGAATTTATTAAACATGAGGGACTCAAGACTGGCGGAGAAGTTACAGACGCCGCTGCATTAAAGCAGGATACGGAAGCGAAGAAGGGAAATGTAATGAATACCATTATGTCCTTTATTGGTGGAACCTTTTCTCCTGTGATTCCCGTGTTAATAGCTGGCGGTCTTACCGGGGCTGTATTGACGCTGCTGACTGCATTCTTTGGAGTATCCACAGAGTCAGGTACTTATACGGTTATCTATGCGATTAACCAGGCGACATTTTACTTCCTGCCGATCTTCATAGGCTTTTCTGCAGCAAACCGACTGAAGTCCAATGGCTTTCTAGGGGCCTTTCTGGGGGCAATACTGCTGTTCTCCACTATTAACAATGTAGAGGGGCTTAATTTCCTTGGTATTCCCATTCAGCAGATTAGTTATAATTCTACGGTATTTCCGGTTATATTGGGTGTGCTTTTTATGGCAGTCGTATACCGCTTCCTTTCTAAGGTGGTTCCCGTGTATCTGCGAACTATCTTTGTACCGTTGATTACCATGCTGATCACAGTGCCTGTGACTTTAATTGTGTTAGGCCCTATTGGTAATCTGATGGGAACATGGCTGGCAAACGGTGTATTTGCCATCTATCGTGCGGCTCCGCCGGTCGCTGTTATGATTATCGGTATAACGACGCCGTTGATGGTCTTCTTTGGTATGAATAATGCGACTTATCCTATTGTATTTGCTCTGTTGGCAGAGGTTGGATCTGATCCACTGATCTGTACCGGCATGGCCCCGGCTAATGTTGCCGTAGGGGGAGCCTGTCTGGCAGCTGCGCTGATTGCAAAGGACATCAATGACAGAAGTGTGGCTACTGGCGCGGGGATTACTGCGCTGTGTGGAATTACTGAGCCAGGTGTCTACGGAGTGTTATTTACGAAGAAGTATCCTTTAATCGGCGCCATGGTTGGAGGCGGAATCGGCGGACTATTGGCCGGATTGGTGGGGATGACCCAGTATGTAATCTCTACGCCAGGCTTTATCTCTATACCGGCATATATTAATCCTGATGGTACGTCAGCTAATTTGATATGGGCTATGGTAGTCATGGTCCTTGCAGTAACGGTTGCCTTTGGAGTTACTTATGTATTAGGATTCGGGTGTCAAAAGGTCGATTTTGGAATTAAAGCATGAAACATAAATATTCAATCCCAATTCAGGCAACGTTTAGCCTTGTTAAGTGGAGAAAAAATACCAAAATATACGCTATATTGGCATCTGAATCCCATGCACTTTACTTTGAGAAAGTGCATTTATGAGAAAAAACACCTTTTGACACCCGAATCGTATTAGGCAAAAAAATGGAGAAATAGATTATGAACAATGAGGGCGACAGCTAGGAGGCTGGACATTAAAAAAACGGTATGCTATGATTGAGAAAATGTATAGAGTAAAGGGGCAGTCCCATGAATAAATTATTTACTATCGGTGAGATGGCGAAGCTGTTCGGTATTAATGCGAAAACGCTGCGTTATTACAATGAAATAGGATTGATCCGTCCGGAGCATACGGACCCCATGACAGGATACCGTTATTACTCTACCGGGCAGTTTGAGCGCCTTAATACAATTAAATATTTAAGAGCACTGGATATGCCGCTGGCTAAAATAATGCGTTTTTTTGAAAATAAGGATATCGGTCAGATGATGGAGATTCTGAAAGAGCAGCAGCAGGAGGTTCTTGTAAAACGCAGAGAATTGGAACGCATAGAGCACAAGATCAGTGAACGCCTCTCACAGCTCCATGATGCACTGTATACCATATATAACCAGGTGGAGGAGGTTACTCTGCCGGACAGAAAGCTGGCTATGCTGCGGACGGAAATTCCGGCCACGGATGATCTGGAATATTCTATCCGCCAGCTGGAACGGCAGACACAATTGGAGGCCGCCATGTTTTTGGGTAAGGTGGGCGTGTCCATTTCAATGCTTCATGTGATGTCACATAAATTCGATGAGTTCTGCTCCATATTTGTTGTGCTGGAACCTGGAGATGTCTATGACGGAGAGGCAGCGGATATTCCGGGCGGAAGGTACCTAACACTGAGGTACTGTGGAACGCATACGCAGTCATCGGTCTACTATGAAAAACTTTTGTCTGAAATGAAAGTGAGAGGCTATGAACTGGCCGGAAATTCTATTGAAATTACGTTAGTGGATGCGGGAATGACAAACGATACTACACAGTTTGTAACAGAGCTGCAGTTGCCGGTGACAGTTGGGCAAGAGTATGGCCTTAGGAATTAATATAAAAAGGAATATAGCTTTTATAGTAGAGCTGCCGGCCGGCAGCTCTGCTTTTCATATAAACTGTAGTGAATAAGAGATAGTATGCAATGATAAATTAGAATAATAAAAGAATAATGAAAATTACTGTGGCTCCGTCTCTTTTGGTATATCGCTGTTGTTACGGAGACTTTCTTTGTGTTTCTGAAAGGTCTTAATCATATCAAGGACATAATCCTGTTCTTCTTTTGAAAGTAAGGTAGATAAATGATAGATCTCGGCAAGAAGATGAGCACTTCTTTCCGCGTCTTTTTCTGATTCCATGGGGCCTTCACCCTGAAGAAGCCACGAACTGTTAATTCCCAGTTCGTAACAGATTCCCCGAATGACGAGCATTTGCGGTTCTGCTTTTTCGTGTTCAATGTTTGTGATGACACCGCGGGAGACACCAATTGCATCAGCAAGAGAATTCTGTGTATACCCTTTTGAACTGCGGGCCTGTTTGAGACGGGCACCTATTCCCATATGATACTCCATTCCGCGTAGGCGCTGCGCCATAATCGATAAGATGGTAGGACATGCGCCAATCCGCCATTTAATTTAGATTAATAAAACATTTCATAAAATTCTGTGAATCCTGTACTTGGTGGTTTCGTTCAGACTTTATCTGTAATATGAATAATGTACAGTGCACTTTCCAACGATTCAAAAGAAACCTTAAACGGGAAATACATGTTACATGTCAGGCGCATGTGATTACGATTACTTTGAAGGTACAGGTTTAACACAAATAGGAAGCTTATTAACCATGGTAGTTTACGTATGCAGTAACACATGCGTTGAAAATACAATGTGAGTACCGTAACAGAGGTCAGTAACAGTAATTAATCATGTATAAACAATGTACTAAAAATCCTGATAACTAATCTTAACACGGCAAAAATGAATTGTCAAGACAAAAATGTATTGAAAAGACGGACAAACGTCTTGACAACGTGGTGGAAACATGATAGCATGTATTTATAAAACATAAAAAAGATTTATTAAGTCAAAAGCCAAAGGCGGAGGGTGTAGGATTGCAGTCCATAGAAAGAGATCAGGAGAAGAACCGTCCGGAATTAATCCTTGAAGAGTCTGGAAAGCTTTCTGTTAAAGAGCAGGAGTGTATTCTGGCAACAATAAGAGGAATGGTGTTTACCAGAAGTTGTTTTTTAAAAAATGGTGTGTATAAAGACGAAAAAGAATGAGTTTGTTTATAGTGAAAAAGAATATTTGAGTTAGGTTGGAGTTATTAAATTCAGCAATAGCTATGCACAATTCTATGCGCATTTCTGAATAGTTTATAAAATTTAAGATCGAACAGTCTGCCATTATTATCATAAAACCCAATAAGGATAGATGCTTTTATTAGTTTTTTTGGAGTTGATTTTTTTCAGTCCATCCCGATGAGGGTAGATTTTAATAAAATTATCGTTATTCACCATCAGTCCCAGTTGTTATAGCTCTTTGATAATAGGTGTATGGCTTTATTATAATGCTGCGTTTTACAGATTATTTAAAATGATTAATGTAATATGTTTGAAGTGTAGGGCAGAGATAATGACGCAGGTCTTACATATTCTGGTTTCACGCAGAATGCTTTGTATTAGGAATGATTATTCTGGCTGTATTTGGCAGAATCTTTAACCTGATATCCGGGAACGACCTTTTGAGGAAGATGACCAGTTTAATATCATTCCAATTAACGATAACAAAATTAGTGGATATGCTGTGAAAAAACAAAGATATAATGAGATTATTGTTGACATTGTTTGGTAAATGTGTTACTGTATGAATGTACAAAATATTGAATATTGAGTACAATTACTAAAAAGCAGGTATTTAGATGGGATACGAAGTTGGAAAAAGCATCTTATATCAAAAAACAGGTTTAGCCAAAAGTCTGCTGGCGTTGGACTTACTGTCCAAGAATACGGGTGACAGAATACAGCCTATCTCCGAGTATCAGGAAAAGTTTGGAGTGTCCAGGGGGACTGTTCAGAATGCGTTTACATATTTAAAAGAGTGTGGTGCAGTGGAGCTTGAGCATCATGGGCATCAGGGAACCTATATAGAGAGGCTGGATTACCACAAACTACAGGAAAACTGTATGAGAAAAGAGCTGTTGGGTATCATGCCGCTGCCATATTCTCTAACTTATGAGGGATTTGCTACAGCTATTTACTCGGAACTGGATGAACTTAACTTTAATATGGCTTATGCGAGAGGTGCAGTTGGAAGAATTGAACTCGTGGAGTCGGGAACCTATCAGTTTGCCATTTGTTCCCGCTATGCAGCGGAACAATCCATAAGCAGCGGCAAGAAGATAGAGATAGCTTTTGATTTCGGACCGGGTAGTTTTCTTTCAAAACACGTGCTCTTATTGGCTGATGAATCAAAAGATGGTATCTGTGATGGAATGAAGGTTGCATACGACAGCAAGTCCCTTGACCAAAGTAGGATTACGGATAATATCGTCAAGGGGAAAAAGATAACACTGATACCGATCAGGACACAGCAGACGATCGGCGCTCTGATAGACGGTACCATAGACGCTGGTGTATGGAACTATGACGACGTGTTGGAAAATCATCACGACAGGCTCAAAGTGGTTTCATTGGCTGAAACAGACTATAATAATTCTTTTTCGACTGCCGTCCTGGTGATAAAAACAGGTGACGAAGCATTGAAGGCACTGCTTAAAAAATATATAAGTGTGGAACGTGTACTGGGAATTCTTTCTGAGGTCAGAGAGAAGAGGCGGGAGCCGGTTTTCTCTTGTAAAAAAAATAATTCCAGTGGACTCGAATACCCTGTATCAGTATGTCAGGATATCGTTTTATTGGTAATGCAGCCGGTTAGCCGTAGTATAGATATCGCGAAGATTACAGCCGCGGTATCTATACAATATAAGCAACAACATGCCATTCATACCATATAACCAACAGCTAAACTGCGAGTTTGCCTTTGCCGGCGGTAACAGACAATCCAGCGTTCAGGTGTACGAGCAGTCGTAACACAATTCATTGGCATATAGCCGTTAAAAAGAAAATAGCAGGATATTTTTATATCAATATACAAAATATTGTATATTGCAGAAGGAGGAGTATTATGAATCTGGAGGAATCCTTAAATCAGCGTCTTGAGATTCTTTTAAGCAGTGGTGTCATAACACAGAGGATTTCTGATTATTCGAAAACAGTGGTGAAGCTGCTGATTAAACAAAAACCGGAGGCAGACAGTGACAGGGCTGCCATGTTTATTACGCATCTGGCCATGGCCGGGCAGAGGATCTTAGAGGGAAAGGAGGAAAAGCCGCTGGATGGCCAGATTTTAGAGACAGTGAAGCAGGAGCCAGTTTATGGCAGTGCATTGGATTTTCTGACAAACATGCTGAATCAGACTGATCTGGAATTTCCAGATGCGGAAAAGGATTTTTTAACAGTTCATCTGTGTAACCTGTTTATGTGATGGGGTGGAAGGCTGTAAGGCAGTAATACACTAATGCAAAGCGTATGCTGACGGGGATGAGATACTGCAGTAAATTGAATGTAAAAAGAGAAGGAGAAAAAGATGGGGACAGGAAAAGAAGGATAGGAAGAAGCGGATAATAAAAGAAAGAAATAAACGCAAAATAAATAAACACAAATAAACGCGAAATAAATAAACATAAAACAAGTAAAATTAAAATAAAAAGGCAAGAAATGCATTTACATATGGGAGTTTTGAAAAACTATGAATTTTAGGAGGGAAAAATATGCGTTATATAGTTATATTTTTAGCCGGCGCGTTTGGGGCACTTTTAGCTAACAGGGGTATTGCGGTTTTTAATGATGCGGTAAGACCGGTTGTTCCGGAATACCGAGAGGGACGTATGACAAGGCTGGAATTTGCAACGACGACGTTTGCCCTGAGTTTCGGTCTGGTTATTGGATTTGGAATACCGTATTCTATTATGTCACCCATTATACTTGTTCACTCTCTATGGCTGGGAACCGATGTTATCGGCATTTTCTTTCCAGCAAAAAATATTGAAAAATGGTATCTGGACAAAGAGAGTCTGATTGGTGCGGGTCTTTCCGTTCTGGTAGGCGGTCTGTACGGAGTGCTGCTGCTGGCAGGGCTCCAGGGGTTTGTCAATATGATGCAGGCTCTGCCGGTTAATGTATTTGATGCATGGCAGAATATTTCAGGCCCGGTTATTTCTGCATTTATTGCATTCCCGTGTGTTGTGATTACCATGGATTACGGTTGGAAAAAGGGTCTTGCATCACTGGTTGTATCTGTTTTGCTTCGGCAGATCATGGTATTTATAGGAAAAGGAGATATTGCTGATGGTGTTGCCCTGTTAACCGGTCTTGTTCTTATTATTGTATTTGCAGTAAGGGATAAATCCGAATCAACAGGAAATCTGGCTTCTATTTTTGGAGATCGTGTAAAGAATATTAGAAAGAACATTATCTGGATTGCCATTATGGGCGCAATCTATGGACTTGCCTGCAATATGCATCTCCTGATGGAAGGTCCACAGTCTCTGGTTGCGTTAAAGGATGGAAATATTTCTTCTGCAGTCAGCATTAGCTTCGCGAGAGCATTATCCTTTATTCCATTAAAGGCATTAACTTCCCTGACAACAGGTACTTTCGTGACGGATGGATTTGGATTTACCGCAACAGCAGGTCTTCTGGCACCGAACGGAGTACTGGCAGCGGTATTTGGCGCAGTGGTAATGTCTCTGGAGGCATTGTCTCTGGCAGTAGTTGCAAAACTGTTTGATAAGGTTCCAAGTATAAAAAAATCAGCTGACAGTATCCGTGTTGCGATGACCAAGCTGCTGGAGGTAGCCATACTGGTGGGCTCCATGTCGGCAGCGGAGGGCATGGCACCTGGATTTGGATTTTTGGTAGTCGGCGGTTTCTTTGTCATGAATGAGTATTTTAAGAAACCGATTGTGCGGATGGCGGTAGGGCCAATTGCCGTAATCGCAGTAGGAGTTCTGGTCAATGTACTGGCAGTTGTAGGTTTGTACAGCGTTTAATATTATACAGTAACGCGTGAAAGGAGCAGTCAGCATGAAGATAGTAATTGGCGGACAGATGGGAAAAGAAGAGATAAAAGAACTGGCAGTCACGGCCATGGGAGATGAAGGTGAAGTCGTCATCAAGGACGATGTGGCTGCGGCTATGGATGTAAAGGGCGGGAAGGCCGATTTATATCTGGGAGCGTGTATGACTGGAGGCGGAGGTGCGCTTGCGATGGCCATTGCCATTCTGGGCTATGGAACGTGTATGACAGTAGCCGATGCGGATGAAAATACCATTAGAAAGGCACTGGAATCGGGAAAGAAAGCATTTGGGTTTACTCCTTCCATATCGAAAACGGTGGTTCCGGTAATTGTAAGGCTTGCGAAAGAAGTCATGTGTAATTGAGAAACCGGATACTGCATTGCACAATTAAGGACACATAGCATCTGCGATCAGCGCAATGCAGCACAGGCAGAAAGGAGAAATGATGCAGACATATCCGTTACAGAGCATGTCCATGGAAGAAGCAGCCAGGCTTCAATTCCTTGTGGTGGACTGCATGACAAAAGTATTTGAGGGGCATGAATCGCTAACCAGGGGAGATTTGGGTGTTGTCATGGGCCTTAATAAACCTGTGACGACCTGGAAGGCCGAAAAGGTGATTGCCGATGTATTTGGCGCGGAGGCGTGTATCCTGGTACGGGGGGCGGGAAGTGCCGCAATTCGTTTTGGACTTCATTCCATGCTGAGGTCCGGCGACCGGATCCTGGTACACAGGGCGCCTATCTATAATACTACGGCGGCGTCTCTCGAAATGATGGGAATTGACGCGGTGGAAGCCGACTTTAATGAACTGGAAGAGCTTCGCCGGGTCCTGAAGGCGAATCCTGATATCAGGGGAGCGCTGGTTCAGTATACGAGACAGCTGCCGGAAGATCGTTACAATATGCATGAGGTGGTGCGTGTGATCAAAGAGACCGCTGATATCCCTGTGCTGACCGATGACAATTATGCGGCCATGAAGGTAAAAGAGATTGGTGTACAGTGTGGAGCAGATCTTTCCTGTTTTTCCGCATTTAAACTGCTGGGCCCGGAAGGTGTAGGTGTAATCGTTGGAAAACAGGAACTGATCAAAAAGCTGGTTAAAGAGAGCTATTCCGGCGGTATGCAGGTACAGGGCCATGAAGCACTCGATGTTCTGCATGGATTGGTTTATGCGCCGGTAGCACTGGCTCTTCAGGCGCAGGTCAATGAGGAATGTGTCAGACGCCTGAACAGCGGTGAAATACCGGCAGTAAAGCAGGCATTTCTGGCAAATGCCCAGTCTAAAGTCCTTTTAGTGGAGTTCAGGGAAGATATCGCTGGACAGGTGTTGGAGGAAGCTGAGAAATATGGTGCTGCGCCCAATCCCGTGGGTGCGGAATCTAAATATGAGATGGTACCCATGTTTTACCGGATATCCGGCACGTTTCGGAAGGCAGATCCGGAACTGGAACATCGGATGATACGTATTAATCCTATGAGAGCCGGAGCCGACACTATTTTGAGAATCATAAGAGAATCTGTAGAAAGAGTGGTGTAAATGTTCCTGGAACAAACAGTAAAACGGAATTCCGAACTGGTTCGCCTGGCATTCAGCCTTCATCAAAAGGGAGTAATAGCGCCGGATTCTTATCTCATCGATGTGGATACCTTTCTGCAAAATGCGGCCGAAATGTTGGCGTGTTCCAAACGAAATGACGTAAAACTCTATTTTATGCTAAAACAGTTGGGTCGTAATCCCTATCTGGCCAGGGAACTCATGCGCCTGGGATACTCCGGCGCGGTGGCAGTTGACTATAAAGAGGCTGCCGTGATGATGGAGCATGGGATTCCCATTGGAAACGTGGGACATCTGGTTCAGATACCGACGGCTTTAGTGAGACAGATTGTCTCCTGCCGCCCGGAGGTAATCACGGTCTACTCTGAGGAGAAGATCCGCCAGATTGATCAGGCTGCGTCGGAATTGGGGGTAATCCAGGAGATTCTTTTGCGGGTATATGGGGATGGAGATATGATCTATTCCGGCCAGACTGCCGGTTTTAAGCTGAATACATTGAAGGAACTGGTGAGCCGTATCGTTGGTTCAAGCCCTCATGTGAGAATCGCGGGTGTGACTTCCTTTCCCTGTTACCTGTATGACGAAGAACTGGATGACATTATACCTACGGCCAATTTACAGACTGTAAAAAAGGCGGCGGCCATTTTGGAGGCGCAGGGAATAATCTGCCGTATCATCAATACGCCATCTGCAACCTGCTGTCGGACGATTGAACGCATGAAGCAGGACGGAGGAAATTGCGGCGAACCGGGACACGGATTCTCCGGGACGACGCCCATGCATGCCGCCCATGAGCAGCCAGAGAAACCATGCGTGGTTTACATAAGTGAAATATCACATAATTTTGAAGGCCGCGGATACTGTTTTGGAGGCGGCCATTACAGGCGTTCCCATATGAAGAATGCGTTAGTGGGAGAAAATCTCCTAAGCGCAAGACATGTGGAAGTAATTCCGCCTTCGGATGACAGCATTGATTACCATTTTGGATTATCGAAAGAGTGCCCTGTCGGCCAAACCGTGGTGATGGCATTTCGGTATCAGATATTTGTAACCCGATCAGACGTCGTTTTAGTCACCGGACTTAGAAAGGGCGCGCCGAGGATTGAAGGAATCTATGACAGCGCGGGCAGAGAAAAATGAGAAAACGATTTATCGTTATTGTACTGGACGGATTTGGAATCGGGGCCATGAAAGATGCCCATATCGTGAGGCCGGGGGATGAAACGGCCAATACACTGGGAAGTATTTTAAAGGACTGCCCCGATATAAAGCTGCCGGTTTTGGAACGGCTGGGGCTGATGAATGCATTTGGAAGGGAAAGCAGGAATATGAAATTCAGCCCCGCCGCCAATTTCGGACGGTGCGAATTGATGCATTATGGCGCGGATACATTTATGGGGCATCAGGAGATCATGGGAACGCTGCCGAAAAAGCCGGAGGCTCATCCGTTTTTGGAGAAGGCGGAAGAGGTCAAAAGGCATTTGATACAGAACGGTCATGAGGTCCGCGTGATTGAGAAGCAGGGACTGAAATATCTGGTGGTAGATCAGTATGCTACTGTAGCAGACAATCTGGAGGCAGATCCGGGAATGTGTTACAATGTGACTGCACCGCTTGATTTTATGCCGTTTGATAAAGAAATGGAGATTGCACGTCTGGTCCGTGAAGTGGTAACCGTGGGGCGGGTCATTGTGTTTGGCGGAACTGGCAATACGATGGCTGACTTGTGGAATGCGGAAGAAATAAAGCTTGGAAAATATATCGGCATCGCCTCCGCAAAATCGCGATCCTATGAGCATGGCTATCAGTGCAGGCATCTGGGCTATGGAGTGGATAAAAATGTACAGGCCCCTACAATACTGACAAACGCAGGATTTGACTGCACACTCATCGGTAAGGTGGCAGATATTGTAGCAAATGACGGCGGTGAGAGTATCTCCTGTGTGCCGACAGAGGAAGTGATGCGGCTCACGGTCCAGGCAGTAAAGAGCATGGAAGAAGGTTTTGTTTGTACAAATGTACAGGAGACTGATCTTGCAGGCCATTCACAGTCTGCGGCGGCTTACCGGGAGATACTTGAGATCGCCGACCAGGGAATCGGCGCGGTGCTGAAAGAAATGACAGCAGAAGATATCCTGGTGGTCATGGCGGATCATGGCAATGATCCCGATATCGGTCACAGCCGTCATACGAGGGAATGCGTGCCCTTACTCATTTATAAAAGGGGGATGAGCGGCTGTGAAACAGGCACCAGAAAGACACTCTCAGATGTTGGTGCGTCAGTATGCGCCTGCTTTGGGGTGAAGAGTCCGCAGAATGGAACTTCATTTATGACAGACTTCAGTTTATTATGAATGGTAAGAACTGAATGTAACGTGCTGATCGAGAAATTAGAATGAGATTCAGAAAAATGGCTGAAAATCCGCCTGAAAAATCCAGAATGAGATTCGGAAAAGCTTGAAATCAAGGTTTAAATTGATTATAATAAAGATGTAGAAGGAACAACCGCCCACAAAGTGGTTGACCTGGTTAATAAGTTACATTCATAGAAATGCCACCCACTGACCTGTCAAAGTATAGAGGGTGGTTTTTCTATGCTTTAAATAAGCACTATCGACAGAACGTAAAAACGAAAGTCAGCAATGCCAGGATGAACAGCCCAAAAGTCATTAAGTCCTTAAAGTCAAATTTCACCCGCACCACCTCCATTCTATGTAGAAAGGAGGTCAACCACCCTGTAACACGATTGTTCCATGAAAATAGTTTACCGGTGGTGAACTACTTCTTTTATCCTCTGCTTTCTACGACTTTTTCCAGCTTAAATACAGTCTCGCTATCACATCCTCAATAGGAGCTCTTCTGATTTCTACATCTTCGATTCCCTGAAATCCCGCAAGATTACCCAGAACCTCATGGATTCCCGTCTGGCTGCGGTTAAACTCATATTCGTATATGCCCTCATTGGAAGAAAGCAGCTGCAGCCCCGGGATTGTGGGAGCGGTTAATGCTTTATCAGATGTTAAAGATTGCTTTTTAGAGCCTGGATTCTTCATGGTGACAACAATGCGTGAGCAGGCGCCGGCCGTATTTCTGAGCTTGTCAAAATTTCCGTCAAATGCAATCTGCCCCTTGTTGAGCAGAATAATCCGCTGCGCCATTTCCTCCAGATCATCCATGTCATGGCTTGTGACGACAATGGTGGTTCCGCATTCCCGGTTAATTTCCTTTAAAAAATGTATCATCTGCTGTTTGGCCAGCACGTCGAGGCCGAGAGTCGGCTCATCCAGAAATATGACGGAGGGGTCATGCAGCAGCAGCATCCCAATGTCTGCCCGCATACGCTGGCCCAGGCTCAGTTCCCTGGCAAAGGTGCGCAGGATGTCTTCGAGATCGAGCAGTTCTGTAACCAGGGAAAGGTTCTTTTTATATATCTCCTCCGGGATGCCCCACACCTCTTTTTTCCATTCAAAGCTGGTAATGATGGGATGATCCCACCACAGCTCTGTTCTCTGTCCAAACAGCACACCGATATGGCGCATCAGCTCAATTCTGTCAGTGACCGGGCTTAAACCGGATACGGATACCGTGCCCTCAGAAGGACTCAAGATGCCGGAGAGAATCTTTATGGTTGTGCTCTTGCCGGCTCCGTTGGCCCCGGCGTAGGCGACAAACTCGCCTGGAGCCACTTCAAAGGAAAGGTGGTCGAGAGCGGTGATGATGCGTTTCTGTGGGTGAAGCATATTTTTTAAGATATCCCGGGCGTGACCGCTTCTCTGCCATTGGGAGTATTGTTTTGTAACATTATCTATGACCAAAGCCGGAGTATCGTGGTGAACCATTGACTGCATAATATTTCATTCCTTTCTTAAATACATAAATTGTGAGTAGTGACAATGCAAACGCCGCTGTTGGCAGATAACATGCCTGCAGGAGCATGGGAAGGTCAAATTCGCCGTAGCCCGCCTTTAAAAGCAGCGCCGATGGAAACCAGGCCGCCAGTCCCACTGGGAGTACGGTCAGGAACAGCCGTCTTACTGAATGGCTCATCGTACCTAACGGATAAGTCTTCAGAGATGTAAATAAATCCTTGCCCACCTGGGCGATCTCCTCGGCTGCCGCGGGTGCGTAAAATGCGGCGCAGGACAGCAGGGTCATAAAGGAGATAATCAGAGCTGTAGCGCTTACTGCATAAATAAGCAGCAGCATAAGCCATGGCATCGTGACGGATATGGGCAGCCGGCTGACAGCATACGTGGTCAGTCCAATCCCGCATATAAGCATGCTGCTTCCTGAAAGTGGAGAGAATCCCTGGGCCAGCAGCTCCGCCCATATGGGAACTGGCTGTATCATGACGTGATCCAGTTGACCTCGCCCGATAATACGGCTTATCATGGCTGTATTATTTCCAATAAAAAACATCATATAAACTCCGTCAACGAGGGTGGAGAAGCCCATCATAAAGAGAATCTCCGCCTGATTCATACCGCCGAAGCCGCCGAATTTTTCGGACAGAAGGAATACGCCGGCGATGGTGCAGCAAGCGCATATAGTATCTGAAACGATCTGAAGCAGACAGTAGCGAGTGTCCCGAAGGAACCATAAAAGATCCATTTTTGTATATTGCCTGTAGAGGCGTAAAAGTATTTTTAAATTATCCACCAAAAGAGATCATCCTTTCTTTACTTTTCTTGAACACCCTGGCCGCGGCGATCCACAGAACGATATTCCAGACGAGCTGCAGCCCGATGGTACTTAAAGGAGCAGCGGCCGTTCCGGTATAGATCGTGAGCGGCGCATGGGCGATGGAGCCAAAGGGGAGGAAGGAAAAGACCTGATACAGTCCCCAGGGAAACAGGGCGAAGGGGATCATTTCCCCCGACAGGAGGGAAAATGCCGCCTCTCGTATATTGTTTGCCACCCAGCAGCCATTTTTCAGGAACATGGCAAAGGCGGCGAATAATAAGTCCATGGCAAATCCCAGAGAAGCTGAAAGTGCCAGACTGATGAGCGCTAAAGCTCCGGATGTCAAATCCGCCGGCGCTGGATTTACGCCCAGAAACGGGGCGATAATCAGCAGAGGGAGGCCGAAAAACAGAAAATTCGGAATCCACCATCGCCCGATCGTCTCAGCGATAAAGCTTATGGGAACGGGAACCGGCCTGGTAAAACGTCCAATGACAGAACCTTCCCACAGCGAGGCGGTGGCCGGTGAAACAATATTTAATTCCTGATGCAATACGGTCGACATCAGTGTGTATGTCATCAGCTGATTTAACGCCATGCCGCCTAAATCGGAACCTTCCCGGTCCAGGGCGGTCCAGATAAAAATAAGCATGACAAACTGTACGGCAGAAACAAGGTATCCGCCTGTGATACACAGGATGCCGCCGTCAAAAATTTGTTTTGTACACATCAAAATAGTGGAGACAATGGCGCGAGGCCCGCAGCCATGTCCGGCAAGAAATGTCTTAAATTTATTCATGATAAAACTACCTTTCTAAAAATGGAATAATAGAACCCATTTTCCGAAAAGGGCAGATTTTTTATGTGACAGGAACATGATTTCATCACATAAAAATACCCAAAAGCGCAAGCGCCTTCGGGTAGATAAACCATCATGAAAACCAGTTGTTAAGACAGCCGGAGAATCGATGAATTTGAAGGGCAGACGCTGCTATTATCGTAAAAATGGGCGCACTGATACACGGAATCGTCATTTTTATACGAAATGACAGCGACATTGTCAATATTTGACCATAATGTTGTAGCCTCGATTGTGATACAATGCATAGCGTCCACCTCCTTTTTTCGAAATATTTGTTTCAGCATACCATGGAAGAGAGGGAGAGTCAAGAATAATTTGTTTCTGCACTTTGAGTTTCAGCATTTGTATTTATCTCAACCCAATTCCGCTCAGAACTTCATTGGTAGTGATGCCGCTGTAATTGTATTTTAATTCTTTTTTATGAAATGGCAACGCAGCTTTGGCGTCGAGTTTGATCAGCTTATAGTTGTTGCGCAGACGGATCGTATTGTTTAAAATTGACTTTTGAATCGTTGGTTTTGTGATGCTTTCTGCGTTTGCCAGTATGCTTTCTAAATTGCCGAATTCATGGAGCAGTAGTGCGGCAGTTTTTGGACCTACTTTGTCTGCACCTTTTATATTATCTGCATTGTCCCCCGTAAGCGATTTGAAATCTGCATATTGATGCGGTGTGATGTTCAGCTTTTCTTTTACATATGTAGTATCACAAATGACCGTATTTTTACCGCGGTATCGTAAGATTTTTACATTGTCATTGATTAGCTGGAAGAAATCACTGTCAAAGGAGGATATCACAATCGGCATCTGTTCCCCATATGTATAGGCGTAGCTTGCAATTACGTCGTCAGTCTCAACCTGCTGTACTTCGGTATGCCTGATGTTCATAAAAGAGAGTGCACGATATACATCATCAATCTGTGAAAATGGATTGTCTTCCTCGGCAACCAGTGAGTAATCCGGTCGGTTAGACTTATATTCAGCAAGCAGTTCGGTGCGGGCGTTAGGATGTTCACCGTCAAAGAGTAGTACAAGGTGAGTGGGGTCTGTCATTTTTATAATTTTAATTGTTGCGCCGATAAAGCCGAGCGTGCCCTGAATTGCCTTTCCGTCTTTGTTTATAATACGCGATGGCATGCCGTAAAACATTTGAAAAAGCAGATTTGTTCCATCAATGATTAACAACTTGTCCATATTGTCAATACCTCACTAAAAGGATATACTAAGCAAATATTTATATTTGATCAGTAAAATTAAGCTTATCATATATTTCGGTAAATGAAAACATAGATTTCGGTAAGTGAAAATAGGGGTGGAGAGCGGTACAGGGAAATTTCGGCTGATTAGAAAGTGGTGGAAGAAATAGGACAGATAAGACTCTGGCAGGTAGTGTGTGACGGTATTATGTGACTCGAAAAAGCAGCTGGATTCTATGGAGTATATGTCAGTAATTGCCGTACATGATGGGTCTGGATGTAATGATGGAATTAAATGTAATGATGGAATTAAACGTAATAATGGGGGTAAACGTAATGATGGGATTAAACGAAAAGCCCCTCCGGTATGAAACCGGAAGGGGCTTTTCATTTATGTACCGTTCAAACAGTACCGCAGTTTTTATTTGCAGCAGTCACCGAGTTTTGTAAGGGCAGCATCATCAGCTACGATCGTTACGTCCGGATGCAGCTGTAAGATGGAAGCTGGAACGCGAGGAGTCACTGGTCCGCAGATGACTTCACGTAAGATGGCAGCCTTGTCCTCGCCGCTTACTACCAGCAGTATTTTTTTCGCGCTCATGATGGTTCCGATACCCATGGTATAAGCCTGGCGCGGAACATCGTCAATGGAAGCGAAGAAGCGCTTGTTTGCTTCGATGGTGCTTTCCTGTAAGTCTACGATATGAGTTTCCTTCGGATATTCATCGGCCGGCTCGTTAAAGCCGATATGGCCATTATGGCCGAGGCCTAAAAGCTGGAGGTCTACACCGCCTAACTCATGGACTACTTTTTCGTAACGCGCACACTCTTTTGCGGCGTCAGGCTCTGTGCCATCAGGGATGTTGGTGTTCTCTTCCTTGATGTTGACATGTTTGAACAGATTCTCGTGCATGAAATAGTAGTAGCTCTGATCGTTATCTCTTGTCAGTCCCTTGTATTCGTCCAGATTGGCAGTCTTTACTTCAGCAAAATCCAGATCACCGTTGTTGTACCATTCGATCAACTGCTTGTAGGTCCCGATCGGTGTGGATCCGGTAGCGAGTCCCAGTACGCAGTCTGGTTTCATGGTAACCTGAGCGGAAATAATGTGTGCCGCTTTGCGGCTCATGTCATTGTAATCCTTTGCGCGGTAAAGTCTCATTTTTATAGCCCTCCATGTTCTTGAAAAAAAATTTTATTTCATTTATAGCATTAGGATAACATTTTTATGGCATAGTTTCAATGGCTAATTGCATAAAATATTTATAAAAGGGGTGATATCATGTCCAATTATCGGAGACTAATCTCATATATCTATGCCTATGAAGGCGGAATCAAAGGAAAAAACATTGGGTTCGCGAAAATAGAAACGCGGGGCAGCCAGTGTAAGATTACGGTGAATGTTAAGAAGGTTTATGTGGGCGGCAATGATATCGGCGTCTATCTGCTGGCCGGTGAAAAGGAAATCTTGCTGGGAAATATTTTTATCCGCGGAGGTTCCGGGGAATTCCGTACGGTCGTTTCGGTAAGCGACGTGGAACACTCCGGAATTCCCATGGATCAGTGTTACGGTCTGACGGTCCATGATGTGGAAAATACGTGGCGCTCTTACACGACGATCTGGGAGGACGCGGTGGCCCACGCCGCTGAAGTAGAACTTTCCAACACGCTTCCCGAGAAAAAGGAAAGAGAAGAAACGGCGCAGGAAGCGCAGATTAAAAAGGCAATGAAGGAAATTGAGGAAGAGTTTCCTGTAGAAGCTGTCCAGGAAACAAAGGAAATTGAGAAGCAGGATAAAATGTCCCGGGAGCAGTTAAAGGCATTTACAGAGAGCGCCAGAGAGCAGTCGAAAGCATTTGCGGAGAGCATCAGAAAACAGGTGGAACAGTCCGCAGATACGACGGAGCAGACGGCGGAAGCATGGATCAGGCAGCAGGAAGCCAGGATGGAATGGTCCAGAGCAAAAGCTTCTTACATAGAATCCATGAATGAGCCGGCGAAGCCGGAAATGGTGCCGGTGGAAGAGCCGGTGAGTGATCTTCACAGCACGGAGGAACCGGATGCAGATAAGGATACTCCAATTCAGGAACCGTATCGGCAGCAGCAGGAACCCATGAAAATGGCACACGCGGATGAGGGATCATATCGAAAACAGGGTAATTCTGCGCGCAGCTACACCGGTTTTTCCAGTATCCCGGCTGTAGAATATGCCGCTGAACTGATGCCGGATATCGAGACGGTTACCACACTTCACACAGGAATAATGGAGTCGGATACGGAGGAATCTTATTATATAGAAGAAAAAAATCAGGCTCCGTTTATGGCTGAAGGGCAGTGTGGTGCTGACCCGGAAGAGATGCTGTATAATGTGGAAGAGACTGAAACCCGGAGTGATTTTCTGGAAGATATCCAGGGAGAGACGATCTGCTACCGGGCCGATACATCAGGTTCCTTTGTCTCCAGACAGGAAAGCGGATCGTACCAGCAGCTTGAAAAAATGGAAAATTCAGAGCGTTTAGCCGAAGAAATGAGGATGAATGAACCAGAGCTGAGCGCGCCGGAGTCAATAAAATCAGGAGTATATGCGCCAGAACTTCGGGAAGCAGAGATGTCAGTACCGGAAAATGGTCCGGAAAATGAGCCGGAACGTATATCGGGGTATGCATCACAGCACGCATCGGAATATGCGCAGCAAGCCCCAGACATGTATGGCAGCCAGGACACATATGAAACGTACGGCGCTCATTCAGCAAGCGATATATATGGCATTCCAGGCACATATGCCATGGAGAATACACAAAATTCTGTTATCTCCGGCACAATGACCGGTACGCAGAATATTTCCAGTTCCCATACAGAGGAATCCATGCAGGAAATATCAGAAACGTATTCGACAGACGGAATTGATGACATTTCGGAAATGACCTCAAAAGACGCTGTTCAAAGCTCTTCAGAAACCGCCGCGCCAAAAGGAATGCGCGGATATCCGGTTAATCGTCCGGTAGAAAGTATGTGGTACAGTTCTGACATACGCCCGGCGGGAGACACACATGATTCTCTCAAAATGAGCGCCTCAGAAAATTACGCAGCGAAATCTCGTATGGCGGAACCTATACAGGAATCCGGAGAGCCCGAAGAACCGGCCGCAGTAAGAGGTGAAAATCCGGATAGATATGCATCAAAATCAGCAGCGTTCTCATCATCAAAACCATCGCCGTTAACAACATCAAAACCAGCGCCGGAAATAATACCGGAAAATGCAGAATCCCACAGAACGGATGAAGTATCGGGAGCCGCGCTGGCGCATACGGTGGATGAAGAACCCAAGGCACCGGAGCCCCAAAAGACTCAGAAACCTCAGCCTGTTCCGGGCAATCCAATGGAACTGGAACGGTTGTTAAAGACTGAGGAAGAGGATGAAGATTCCAGCGAACGGGTATGGGAGAATTTGAGACGGGATCACACAAAAATCCTGGATTTTGACTATGAAAAGGGCTGTGAAATCCTGACTATTAAGCCACAGGATATCGGCCTTCTGCCCAGAGAGATATGGGTATACGGAAATAACAGTTTCCTGCTTCATGGATATTATAATTACCGCTACTTAATTTTGGCAAAACTGTTTAACCCGGAGGGGACTCCACGTTATCTGCTGGGGGTCCCGGGGCATTATTACAGTAATGAGCGGTATATGGCATCGATGTTTGGTTTCCCCAATTTTGTTCTGTCAAAGAATCAGCCAATAGAAGACGGACGTTTCGGATACTGGTATACCGATGTCAAGATTGGAAGCTGATACCGTCAGCCATCTGTCAATAATCGATTCCGCGCAGAGAAACGCCAGCCATATATGGATGGAGAATTTCTGCAAAAGCCAGAAGCTCTTCCTTGGTACACGAACTGAAGCCGGAACAAAGGACTTCACCGGAGTCCACATAGTTTTGGAGGTAGTAGTGCCGGCAGCCCTCAAGCCACCGTCCGATATCCAGAAAATCCTGGCTGTCATGAAGTTCCTTCACGACGGTGGTGCGGAACTCATACGGGATGGAGCCATTTATCAGAAATGCCGCACTTTCCTCTATTTTTTCCATCTGAATGCCGGGAATGCCTGCCACGCGCGGGTAATTTTCCCGGCCGGCCTTGATATCCATTGCGATATAATCGAGAAGCCCTTTCCCGGCGAGATCCTTTAAGACGGCGGGCTTATAGCCGTTGGTATCCAGTTTGATTAAGTAACCCATCTGCCTGATCCTGCGGATAAAATCTTCCAGATCGTCGGAGAGTGTTGGCTCTCCGCCCGTGATGCAGACCCCCTCTAAGACAGATGTGCGCCGCTTCAGGAAGGTGAAGAGAGAAGCCTCACTCATGGCTTCTTCGGCATCATTTTCCAGGAGTCCGCTGTTGTGGCAGAAAGGGCAGCGGAAGTTGCAGCCGCCTAAAAATATGGTGGCCGCGACATGGCCGGGGAAATCCAGGAGAGTTGTTTTTTGCAGACCGCAAATTTTCATAATTTTCGCTTCCTTATTTTCATGGTGTATTTTTCGTGATATACTAAAATGCATTGGTTATCAGTGCACTTAAAAGTAAGTATATCATAAACACTAAGTTCGTGAAAGACCTCCCGGTGTGTTTGAAAGAACCTGGCAAGTGTTCATTGTATACCATATTTTTGAAATGAGTGAAAAGAGGGACCGGCATGAATGCTGATGAAAAATATATGCGTGCTGCTATAGGACAGGCCCGGAAAGCGGGGGCTATCGGGGAAGTACCCATCGGATGCGTCATCGTCTATGAGGACAAGATTATTGCGAGGGGATATAACCGGAGAACAATTGATAAGAATGTTCTGTCTCACGCGGAGATCATTGCCATAAAAAAAGCATGTAAGAAGATGGGGGACTGGCGGCTGGAAGGCTGTACCATGTATGTGACCCTGGAACCATGTCCCATGTGCGCCGGGGCAATCGTCCAGGCCAGAATACCCAAAGTCGTAATCGGCTGCATGAACCCGAAGGCCGGGTGTGCCGGCTCTGTGCTCGATTTGCTTCATGAAGACGGTTTTAACCATCAGGTTGAGATGGAGAATGGCGTTTTAGAAGAAGAGTGTTCGCGGCTTATGAAGGATTTTTTTAAGGAACTCCGCGAGGCGAAGAAGGAAAAGAAAAAGAACGAAAAAATATAGACATGCCATTATAAAGCATAAAAGGCAGATTGGTGTGCGATGAAACAGGTCCTCAGGGATCTGTTTTTTATTTATAAAAAAAGTTTATTCCCAAACTCTTTATTCTTTTACTACACAGAAGGCACTTTGCTCCCCGCTGAACCACAGCGGTAAAGAGAAAAAAAGAGGGACTTTCCAAATCCAGTCTGGTTATGGGATGGCTTGGAGCAGCCCTCTTAAGATTTTGAAGACACGATTATTATCACTCCTGAACCAGAGTCGCGATTTCACGAAGTTGTTCGATATTTTTTACAACATAATGACTCTTGCTTTTGGCAAGGATGCCATCATGTATAAAAGAAAGGATCGTATTATTTGAGGTAACACGGCTGGTATTTGCGATAGCGGCCAGTTCCGTGCAGGTAAAACGAATGCTGATATAGATGCCGCTGTTGGTTTTCTTTCCATAGTTTTCGCACAGGCAGAGTAATATTTTTGCTATGCGCTGCGGTGCTTTTTCAAATGAAAGCATGGCGACCTGTGATATCAGAAGCCTGTTTTTGCGAGCTTCATACTGAAGCAGCCAGTCAGCTAAATACGCTTCGCTGTGAAACAGACGCTGAACCTCTCTGGAAGGGATACAGTAGAGTTCGGTTTCCGTGATGGCAGTCGCGGTGGTCTCATATGGCTGACTCAGAATGCAGGCGGTCTCACCAATCATGGCGCCGGCGCAGGCAATGTATAAATGCTTCTGCTGGCCGTCACTGTGAAGAATACTAATGCATACACGGCCTTTTGCAACTATATAGATGTTCGAATGCGGTTTGTCCTGCCAGAATATATCGTGATTTGCCGGATATCGGACACGGGGGCGTTCCTGAATAAGGATATTCCAGATGTCCATATCTACGGAAATCCAGGGTGATTCCAGATTACCCCAGTTATTACTCGGTATAGCGAGCATAGTCTTCACTCCTATCTTAAAAATACTATTCTGATTCGGTCGATGAATCACCTCAAAGGTTTATTCTATTATAGTATCCGAGCCATTCGTTTGTCAAACCAGCCATCATAAATAAATGTTTGAAAATATAAAATACTTAACATTTTTTTTGCCTGTAATTTGTTACATTGATAGCGAAGAGGAAGCCGGAAGGAACTGCTGGCTGAGTCTAAATGACAAAAGGAGAGATCAATATGGGTAAAGTGGAAGAAAGGCTGCGAGCAGCCGGTGTTGTAATTCCCGAGGTACCAATGCCATTAGCGGCATATGTACCAGGTGTCGTGTATGGTAATATGGCCTGCACCTCTGGACAATTGCCAATGGCAGCGGGGGCGCTTGCATACAAAGGACGTTTAGGGGAAAATGCTTCTGTGGAAGAAGGTTATGCGGCAGCCAGACAGTGTGCCGTAAACTGTCTTGGGGTCTTAAAGAGCCTGGTCGGTGATCTGGACCGGGTCACCCGGGTGGTGAAGGTTACAGGATTTGTAAACAGTACTGCCGATTTCGATAGTCAGCCAAAAGTTATAAATGGAGCGTCAGAACTGATGCAGACTGCATTTGGCGATCTGGGCGCGCATGCCAGGTCCGCGGTTGGCGCTGCAGCACTTCCCCTCGGAGCAATGTGCGAAGTAGAAATGGTAGTAGAATTTAATTAAAAAATTTAGGAGTGATTGAGATGAGTAATATAATTGACTGGAAAAAAATCCGGAAAGAAGAATTTCCTGTTCTGGAGACGATGACATTTCTGGATGCTGCATGTGTAAGCTTTGCACCACAGTGTGCCGTAAACGCGGTGAAGGCTTTCGCGGACATAACGGCCCGCCAGGACGAGGCTAATAGCAGTGCACACCATATTGCCATGGACAGCCTTCGTTCTAAGGCCTATGTGGAAGCGGCCAGACTCTTTAATGCAGATCCGGAAGAGATCGCCTTGGTGGAGAGCACCTCTCATGGTCTTAATATTGCTGCACGGGGAATAGAACTGGAGGATGGCGACAGTATTATCACCACAAATCTGGAATTTATCCAGGTGGCGCTCCCCTGGTGCATGATGCGAAAAGAGAAGAAAATAGATATTCGTGTCTGCCGCACGTCTGACAATAGATTCAGCGTAAAGGACTTTGAAAAACTGGCTGATAACACGACAAAGATTCTGGTTATGTCCACGGTTGAATGGTGTAATGGCTGGGCCAGCAATCTAAAGGAAATCGGTGACTGGTGCCAGAAGAATGGTATCATGTTTGTAGTAGATGCGGTGCAGCAGATGGGAGTCACCAAAATTGATACAAAGAATTGCCATATTGACCTGTTGACAGCCGGCGGCCACAAATGGGGGAACAGCCCTTATGGTACTGGTATTCTATATGTGAATAAAGATTCCCTGGATAAGATCAAGCAGAGTTATGGCGGTTATTTAAATACTACTGTTCCTGAGGGCGGCTGGGGGGCTTACTGGGAGAAATGTGACGCGCAGGCAGTTTCAGACTGGACATTCCCCAATACTGCGCGTAAATATGAAATTGGTGGTACTTCCAATTATCCGGGAGCAATTGCACTGGGCGAATCTTTGGGGCTGGTAAATGAGATAGGGATTGAAAATATCCAGGAACACGTTTGGGAAATCGGAGAATACTGCATGGATGAAATCGAGGCGATCGGTGGCACGCTGATTACACACCGTGATCCAGGCTGCCGCGCAGGAATTATTATTGCCAGACTGTATGATGACGTGGAGATTGACCGCAAAATTATGCGTGAACTCCATGCACGGAAGATTTTTATTGCCCAGCGGTTTACAGATAATGTGGGTGGCTTCCGTATTTCCTGCCACTGGTTTAATACTACAGAAGACATTGATGCTATGATTACCGCGATGAAAGAAATCATTGCTCTGATCGGCCGCAGCCCTGATTTTAAAGGCTGATGCTGTAAAAGTAAGAATATAAAATATGGAAATGCTCAGAGCAGAGACATACCATAAATTTCCATATAATTAAGGAGGGGAGATATGATACAAAAGTATGAGTTAGTAAAGGCATATATTGACAACCACCGTAGCGAGATGCTGGAGATGTGGCGGGATTTTGTCGAGACGCCGAGCCAGGCCCGCGATCGTGAGGCCGCTATGAACATGAAAGAGAAACTAATTGGTATCCTGAAAAACATGGGGTTGAAAGTAAATGAATATGATGTTGGTCCGGTTAATAGTCAGACTATTGAGGCGGTTTGGGGAGAAGATCGTCCCGGCAGTCCAATCCTGTTTGCCGGCCACTATGATACTGTAAACTGTTCTGCTGTCGAAGACGCAAAGCCGGGAGCGGCTGATACATTCGACGGTACCCCTCATTTTCGTACAGACACAGAGGGAAGGGCGTATGGACTGGGCGTGCTGGATATGAAAGGCGGAATCGTGGCAGCCGTCTGGATTATCCGGGCATTGTCCTCCATCGGCTGGAAGGAACGTCCGATCAAGCTGCTGCTTGCGGGAGACGAAGACAAGGGACATTTTGATGCTAACACGCCAGAGATTCTAAGGAATGTGGCAAAAGGCGCGCTGTGCTGTTTTAATATGGAAACGGGACGTGTAAACAATGATATCTGTATCGGGCGAAAAGGCGGAGGTGAAGGAGAAATGTCTGTCACCGGTGTGGCTGCCCATGCCGGAAATGACTTTATAAGCGGACGTAATGCAGTGCTGGAGATGGCCTATAAAACTATTGAACTTTCAAAACTGACAGATTTAAAGGCGGGAACCACCGTCACCCCCACAGTAATAAAGGGCGGAACGGTTCCCAATGGAATTCCCGACAGCTGTCACCTGTACTTTGATGTGCGTTATACGAAATCTGGTGAGGCTGACCGGGTAAAGGAAGGATTTCGGCAAATTGCTGGTATAACTTTTATTGAAGGGACACACACCAACTATATATATAAAGAATATATGGCTCCTTTTGATATGACACCTGCCGGCGATGCACTGGCAGATTTTGTGGCAGAGGTATCCAGGGAACATGGACTGGGAGATATGGGAAAGATCGTTTTGGGCGGAAGTTCCGACGCCTGCTACTTTACCAGTGAGGGTGTTCCGACAATCTGTGCAATGGGTGTGTGTGGTCAGTTTAATCATTCCAGCAAGGAATACGCAGTTGTGGAATCTCTCTATACCCGTGCAAAATTGTTGGCCTGTTCGGTATTGGATATAGAAAGATTTGCCGGCCTTTGACAGGAGGCACGAAATGATGGAACGTGGGAAAAATATCAGAAACAGGAATCAGATGCCGGAATGGCAGCGATATCTGGAACTTTTTGCCGGTACATGTATCAGTGTGGCCGCCCTGCAGCTGTTTATTACCCCCCTGGGGCTGTACAATGGCGGCACAGTAGGAGTATCTCAGATTATCAGGACACTGCTGGCCAGGTATCTGGGCATGGAACCGGGTTTTGATCTCGCAGGAATCATTAATTTGATCATCAATATACCGCTGATGGTTATGGCGTATAAGTGCTTAAACCGGGAATTTTTTATACGTACCTCGTTTGTAATGGCAGTACAGACGTTTGTAATATCAGCTATACATATTACACAGCCCATTATTGCAGATGAACTTACCAGCTGTCTGCTGGGAGGCATCGTAGCAGGCTCCGGATGCGGAATTATTCTGCGGGCGGGCGGAAGCGGTGCTGGCTTTGATATTCTGGGGGTCTGGCTGGCTGGCAATAAGGTTCGCGCAGGTGTGGGCACTCTTACGACACTGATGAATGGCTGTGTCTATATTGCCTGTGCAGCTTTATTCAGCCTGCCTGCCGCCATTTATTCCATTATTTATGCCGTGTTCTGCGCTCTGATCATTGATCGCATCCATACGCAGAATATAAGCTGCGGCGTAATCATTATATCCCGCAGGGAGAACCTGCATGTTCGTATTATGGAAGAACTGGAGCGAGGTGTCACCTACTGGGAGGGGAGTGGGGGACAAAGCGGAAGTGGAATGTATGTCTATTATACGGTTGTATCCAAATATGAGGAAATAATACTGCGGCGTATAGTTCAAATGGAGGATGAACATGCTTTTATTGTCGTAGATGAAAACCAGCGGGTATATGGCCATTTTATTCGAAAGTTGAACTAGAAAACCAGGGAAAAAAGGAGAAGGTATGAAACAATCCAAAGAAATTCTCGATCTGGTCTATGACTATATCGATGAACACCGTGATGACATCATTGCCATGTGGAAGAAATTCGTGGATACGCGCAGTGATGCCACAATTAAGAAAAATGCAGATACGATGGCAGAAATTCTGAGAACAGAACTGATAGCTATTGGCTGTGGCTGCACGCTCTTTGATATGGGCGAAAAAAATGGCCATGCGCTGGAGGCCGTCCTGGGGGGCGGACGGCCGGGAAAGCCGGTTCTGTTTACAGGACATTACGATGTGGTTCCGCTGGCAGGGGAGCATCCATTTTATATTGATGAAGAAAACCGGGCTCACGGGCTTGGGTGTCTGGATATGAAGGGTGGTATCGTAATGGCTATCTGGATTGCGAAGGCACTTCAGAATGCAGGCTGGAAAAAACGTCCCATCAAGTTCCTGTTTGTCGGCGATGAAGAAAATGGACACCAGTGGGGCAATACCAAAGAGTTTTTGCTTACACACGGAGGCGGTGGACTGTGTGCGTTTAATATGGAGACTGGTCTGCCGGACAATTCCATCTGCGTGGGACGCAAGGGAACCGGCCAGGCTGTTGTGACCACACACGGTGTGGCGGCGCACTCGGGCAACAATTATCTGGAAGGACGCAGTGCGATAACTGAGATGATGTATAAGATCCGGAAGCTGGAGGCACTGACTGACTTAAGAGCTAATACTACGGTCGCAGTCACTACGATTCAGGGTGGAACCGTGATCAACAGTATACCGCCGATTTGTTCCTGTACTGTGGACATGCGGTTTGGAAGCATGGCCGAACGCGATCGGGTAATTTCCGAAGCGGAGCGGATCTGTAAAGAAAATATTGTCGAACAGACAACCACAGAATTTGAATTCCGTGAAATAATGGCGCCGTTTGATGGAACAAATGACGTTTTGGCACTGGCAGATTTTGTGAACCACACGTCCATGGAATATGGGTTTGGCGAAATGGGAAGGGTTTTCCTGGGCGGTGGTTCCGATGCCTCATTTATACTTCTGGCAGGTACACCGTGTATCTGTTCAATGGGAGTACGCGGTCAGTTTAACCACTCGGAACGAGAGTATGCGCTGGTAGACAGTATGTTTGAACGGGCAAAGATGCTTGCGACAGTAGTTCTTTGTATTGATGATTTTGATAACGAATGATAGGGGGGTTAGGAAATGTTTAGTTCTTTGTATTTCTATCTTATGGTGGTAGTTGTAGTATTTGCCATTGGCGATTTGATTGGCCATTTTACGGGAGGAAAACTGTCCGGTATGATGATTGTTATGCTGCTGTTCCTGGTCGGTTTTCTTGCTAATGTCCTGCCTAAGGACATTATCGACCAGGCCGGTCTGACTCAGTTATCTTCTGCAGCGACCGCAATGGTATTGTTTAATATGGGGTCTACAATTAATATTAAGCAGCTGACGCGGGAGTGGAAGACTGTATTGATGGCGGCGCTATGTATGGTATTTTCCTGTCTGGCTATGCTGTGCGTGGCTCCGATTGTGGGATTTGATACGGTCCTGGTTGGAATGCCGGTTATCAATGGTGCGGCTATGGCTACTTCTTTAATGACACAAGCTGCTACAGAAAGAGGTCTCGTGACTGCAGCGGCACTCTGTGCAGTTATCTATTCCGTACAGAAATTTGTAGGAGCTCCTATTGCTTCCGCGATGGGACTGCGGTATGCAAAGAAACTGATGACAGATTTTCGCAGGGATCCGGACAGCCATATGGCAGCTCTGGCGGCAAAACAGAAGGGAACGACCTCCACGAAGGTGCAGTTCTATGAAAAGCATAAGGAGCTGTTTACGGCAAATGTGTTGATTGCAATTGTCTGTATTGGTGCATGGCTTGCACGGATCCTGGGCATGCTGACACCAATAAATTACAGTATTTATGCGCTTCTCCTGGGTTCTGTTTCCGGTATTGGAGGTTTCATTCCACCAAAACCACTTCAACGAAGCAATTCCTATGGACTCATGATGATTGCTGTATTTGGTTCCATTATTCCGTCTCTGGGAAAGGTTTCACCGGCTGATTTAGGGACCATGGCATTTCAGACAATCGTCCTCTTTGCTGCCGCATGCATTGGAATTGTGGTGATTGGCTGGATACTGCCTGGCTGGAAACTGGTTGGAGACCGTGATTTAGCGGTGGGAATCGGAGTGGAACAGTTCTTAGGTTTTCCATCCAATGTTGTCATCTGCCGTGAAGTCAGCGAGGCTGTAGGTAAAACAGACGATGAGAAAACTTACATAGAAGAGACCTTGAGCGTGCCATATGTGGTTGGCGGCATTACGGTCGTAACCATACTTTCCACCACGCTGGCAGGTATTGTAATCAATTTCCTGTAGAGAGGGAAAGAAAAATGTAAAAAAGGAGGATATTTGCCGGGGCGACGGTAAATATCCTTTTCTTTATGTATTGATTAGAAAGTTGCCGGGATTTAAACTATAGTGAAGCAGGTTTGCGGCAGAGACCGTATCAAAAACAGGGAGCCGAAGGAACTCCGATACGTCCCGTGAGTATGTGGCGAGATTACTGCACTCCAGAATTACAGCCTGGAGATCTGGCGTTTTTTCTCGAAGTTGTTTAGCAGCCGTCAGTACTTCCAACCGCATCCGGTTGAAGTCCAGTCCAGTCCCACCATTTAAGACGATTTCGCTGAAGTGCTGCATACACTGCATCCCCTCAAGCGACAGTGAAATGGAGGGATTCCAGCCAGAATTTATTAGATGAATTTCCTTTAGAAAGTCAGTATGGCCAGTTATAATGCCGATGGTGCCCTGACAGCCGATTATCTGCCATATGATTGGCAGCTGACAGAGGGAGGAACCTACAAATGGGATATGTAGCTGTGCACCAATGTCCTTTTGATAAAGCGCCATCAGGCCGCAGTCCGCAATAATGCCGCGGATTCCAATATTTTCCAGATCCCGGCACGCGTCCAGTATTTTACCGCGTATCAGGTCAGATCCGTTAATCAGGTCGTAAAAGCTGCCATCTACAATCTGATAGCGGACTGGATAGGGAAATGTAGCAGCATGGCCGGGATCACCGGGAATTCGTGGAGCTCCACCTGTAAATACCAGAATTCCGATGGTTTGTCCATAAAATGGGTATCCAAATTCAATCATCATATAAAACCTCCTGTATTACTGCAAGTATTTGCATGTTATCTGCGCCGATTTTCAGAACGCGTAATTAATGTAACATGGAAATAATAATCGTGGTGTTAATTAGATTACAAATTTCCAATTTCAGAGTAGGATTCCTGTTTTTCTGCCTGTCGGGACCGCTTGACAAATGGCCTGTTTACATGTATACTGAACAGGCTAAACAAAATTATATAAAAGATTTATCTAAGCAGATGTATATGCCTGGGTATAAAGAATACGCAGGACATACAGACCAACACATGTCATAAAGTTTCCGTGCAGCCGGGGAGATAGCGGTGCCCTGTACCTGCAATCCGCTCTAGCAGGGGTGATGTCTCACCTCGGATCGTCTATTGCAGGGCTGCCCCTGATAAGTGGCGATGACGTTTGGGTCTTACGCAACAGGAATTCATGAACCGTGTCAGGGCAGGAATGCAGCAGCACTAAGTGGAACCTCCTGTGTGCCGTGAGGCAGCCTGGACTGAGTTAACTGTCAGGGTAACGCCTGTGGTAACGATACAAAGTGAGACGCACGGATTAAAAATATAAATAAAATACAGCGAATAGAAGACAATAAGACACCGGGGAAGCAAAATCCGGTGTCTTTCTATATGTACAATCATTACCATTTAACTGGTAATTTTCTTACATTTCCCGATAGAACAAAGTTTTCCCTTGCCCCACCCTTCCCTTTGTATTATAATTATGTACAAAATGGGTATATAGTATCTATTTTCCTAAACATGAATCTAAGAAGGGGTGTGCTTTGATGATGAGAGTTGGAATGCTTACAAGCGGCGGCGACTGCCAGAGCTTAAACGCGACAATGCGCGGTGTGGCAAAGGCGCTGTACAGAATGTATGACGATGTGGAGATAATTGGTTTTGAAGACGGATACAAGGGCCTGATTTATGCTGATTACCGTGTTATGCAGCAGTCAGAGTTTTCAGGGATTCTGACGGAAGGCGGGACAATCCTTGGCACCTCGCGACAGCCGTTCAAACTGATGCGTACACCGGATGAGAACGGACTCGACAAGGTAGAAGCGATGAAGCACACCTATAAAAAGCTGAAACTGGAATGTCTCGTTGTTCTGGGAGGAAACGGCAGTCAGAAGACGGCAAATCTTCTTCGCGAGGAAGGGCTGAATATCATTCATCTGCCGAAGACAATTGATAACGACTTATACGGAACCGATGTGACCTTTGGTTTTCAGAGCGCCATCAATGTGGCGACCAACGCCATTGACTGCATCCATACCACGGCGGCATCTCACGGCCGTGTATTTATTGTGGAGGTCATGGGCCATAAAGTAGGCTGGCTTACCCTGTATGCAGGAATCGCAGGGGGAGCGGACATTATTTTACTTCCCGAGATCCCTTATGATCTGGATATTGTCGTGGAAGCGTTAAAGAGCAGGACGAAGAGGGGAAAACGTTTCTCTATCCTGGCAGTGGCGGAAGGTGCCATTTCCAAGGAGGACGCCGCTCTTACCAAGAAAGAATTGAAAGAAAAGAAGAAAAACGGAGTGATCTATCCGTCGGTCGCTTATGAGATCGGCGCTCAGATTACAGAACGCACGGGACAGGAAGTCCGTGTGACTGTTCCCGGCCATATGCAGAGAGGCGGTGAACCATGTCCATACGACAGGGTTCTTTCGACACGTCTGGGCGCGGAGGCCGCGTATCTGATTAAGAATAAGGAATACGGCAATATGGTGGCAGTGATCAACGATGAGATCGTGAAGGTGCCGCTGGAAGAAGTTGCCGGTAAATTAAAGACGGTCGATCCTGAGAGTTCTATCATTAAGGAAGCCAAGATGATAGGCATCAGCTTCGGCGATGAGTAAGGAGCCATAGAGCATGTCGTATACGGCATTATACCGGAAATGGCGTCCTGCGTCCTTTGCGGATGTCAGAGGCCAGGACCATGTAGTACAGACTTTGAAAAACCAGATAGTATCCGACCGTATCGGACATGCGTATCTGTTCTGCGGTACCAGAGGTACCGGTAAGACCAGTATTGCAAAGATATTTGCGAAAGCGGTTAACTGTGAGAATCCGGTGGACGGCAGTCCCTGCGGAGAGTGCCAGACGTGTAAGAATATCGCGGCTGGCTCCTCCTTAAACGTAGTGGAGATCGACGCCGCTTCCAACAACGGCGTCGAGAATATCCGTGAGATCAGGGACGAGGTCCAGTATCCCCCTACGGAAGGAAAATACCGGGTTTATATTATTGATGAGGTTCATATGCTTTCTACAGGAGCCTTCAACGCCCTCTTAAAGACGCTGGAGGAACCTCCGTCTTATGTAATCTTTATTCTGGCGACCACCGAAGTGCAGAAAATACCGGTCACGGTCATGTCACGGTGTCAGCGGTATGATTTCAAGCGGATTACGGTTGATACCATTGTGTCTCATTTGCAGAAGCTGACCGAAGCTGAGCATATTTCAGTGGAGGACAAGGCGCTGGCCTATATTGCCAAAGCGGCGGATGGGGCCATGCGTGATGCGCTGAGCCTTCTGGACCAGTGCGTGGCCTTCCATTATGGAGAGATTCTGACATATGACAATGTGCTGGATGTCCTCGGCGCCGTAGATATTACGGTATTCAGCCAGTTATTTCGCGCTGTCGTGGAAAACCGGACGAAGGACTGTATTAAGAGTCTGGAGGAGATGGTAATCCAGGGACGCGAGCTGGGGCAGTTTGTAACAGACTTTATCTGGTATCTGAGAAATCTTCTCATTGTAAAGTCTGTGGATGACGCGGAAAATATGCTGGATATGTCGGCGGAGAATATGAATCTTCTGATGGAAGAAGCCGGCCTGGTCGATGGAGAGACGCTTTTGCGGTTTATCAGGGTGTTCTCCGATCTCTCGAACCAGCTTCGCTACGCATCCCAGAAGCGGGTGCTGATCGAGGTGGCTCTCATTAAACTGACCCGCCCCGAAATGGAAGAAAACCTGGATTCCGTCATTCAGCGAATCGGCAACATTGAAAAACAGCTGGAAGAGGGCGTCTTTGTAACTGGCGCCATGCCGGCAGGTGGTATCGGTGTGGATTCTGTACCGGCCGGAGACAATGGAAGAACGGGCGGAAACGGTGCCCCGTCAGAACCGATGACACCCGCGGAACGCGTTGCGCTCCCCAAGGGGCAGTTGGAAGACTTAAATCTGGTCCGCAACGAGTGGGGAAAGATTGTAAAAGACCTGGGAGGTCCGATCCGGGCCAGTTTCCGGGATACGGTGGTGGAACCGGCGGGAGAAAGCTGTCTCTGCGTTGTGTTCACAGACCAGAGCAATTTTATTATAGGCAGCCGTCCGACGACTCTGGGAGACATCGAACGGTATGTGGAAGAACATTATCAGAAATCAATTTATTTTAAGGCAAGACTGCGGGGCGGCGGAGAACGCCTCGATACCATTTACGTCAGTGACGAAGAATTAAAAGAAAACATTCACATGGATATTATAATAGAAGATTAACAGGAGGACATACACCATGGCAAAGCGTGGCGGTTTTTCAGGCGGAATGCCTGGCAATATGAATAATTTAATGAAGCAGGCTCAGAAAATGCAGCGTCAGATGGAAGAGACGACGAAGGAGCTGGAGACAAAAGAGTATACGGCGACAGCGGGCGGCGGAGCAGTATCCGTTACCGTTTCCGGAAAGAAGGAAGTGACTGCGGTGAAGCTTACTGAAGAAGTGGTGGATCCGGATGATATTGAGATGCTGGAAGACTTGATTGTGGCTGCGACCAACGAGGCGTTCCGCCAGATGGAGGAAGAGAGCAGTGCGGCCATGTCCAAGCTGACCGGCGGCCTCGGCGGTATGGGCGGAGGCTTTCCTTTCTAATCATGGATTATTACAGCAGTCAGATAACGAAATTAATAGAAGAGCTTTCCAAGCTTCCCGGAATAGGAAGCAAATCTGCACAGCGTCTGGCATTTCACATTATTAATATGCCGGAGGAATCAGTAACGAGCCTCGCCTCATCCATTACTGAGGCGAAGCATAATGTCCATTACTGCAAGGAGTGTTTCACTCTAACAGACCAGGAGCTGTGCCCGATCTGCAAAAGTGACAAACGCAACCATAAAGTCATCATGGTTGTTGAGGATACAAGGGATTTGGCGGCTTACGAAAAAACGGGGAAGTATGACGGCGTTTACCATGTGCTTCATGGAGCGATCTCTCCCATGCTGGGAATCGGCCCGAATGATATCAAACTGAAGGAGCTGATGCAGCGGCTTCAGGGTGATGTGGAAGAAGTTATCATCGCTACCAATTCCAGTCTCGAAGGGGAAACTACGGCGATGTATTTAAGCAAGCTGATAAAGCCTACAGGTGTGCGGGTAACCCGTATTGCCAGCGGCGTGCCCGTCGGCGGAGATCTGGAATACATAGATGAAGTAACATTGTTACGGGCCCTGGAAGGCCGGGTCGAACTGTAACTCATTAACCTTGTTAGGAGATGCAAAAGAATGGATAAGTACGAGTTTAATATTAAAGTTGAACAGATAAAGAAGCTTGTCGGCAAGAGTGATTATGAGACGGCCATGAAGATTGCCGATACCATTGACTGGAGGCGTGTGCGGAACACGAACCTGCTGTCTATGGTAGCCATGGTTTACGAAAAAAATGAGGACTATGAAGAGGCCAGAGAGATTCTTCTTCTGGCGTTTGAACGTGCCCCCATTGGGAAACGTCTGCTCTATAAGCTGGCAGAACTCGCATTAAAAGAGGGCAATATTGATGAGGCTGAGGCATATTACAGGGAATTCAGCGATCTGGCCGGAGATGATCCGAGACAGCAGCTTCTACGCTATTTAATTTTGAAAGCAAAAGGTGCGCCTGCCCAGCAGTTAATCCATTCTCTTGAATCTTATACAAGTCAGGAAATTGATGAGAAATGGCTGTATGAGCTGGCTGAGCTTTACAGCATAGCAGGTATGGCCGACAGATGCGTGGAGACATGCGATAAGATCATGCTGATGTTTGGTCTTGGAAAATACGTGGATAAGGCAATGGAACTGAAAATCCAGTACGCACCGCTTACGACCTACCAGATGGATCTGGTGGAAAACCGTGATAAATATGAGGCAAAGCTTCGCGCTGTGGAACAGGAATACGGACTCGGCGGAGGCCAGATGAATGTTCCGGAGCAGGATGAAGAATACTATGATGATGGGAATCCGGGGATGGACATGCCGGAGGAACCCTATTATGGAGATTTACAGGCCAGGATGCAGGAGGCCGAGGTTCAGGAGGGACTGGCCCGGGAGATGTCCCGCATGTCTTACGAGGAACCGCCGGCTGAACAGCGCCCCAGGAGACATGACAACACACGGGTGCTCGATGATATCAGACGGATTAACCGCCCGGTTATGAGGAACTCTGAATACGATGGCGCTTCTATGGCGGCCGGAGAGACCGCAGCAGCAGGAACCGCATATGCAGGAGGTGCATTTGCCGGGGCGGCAGACGGAATGGCTGGTGCTGCATACGGTGCAGCGGATGCCGTAGTCCATATGGCTGGGAATGCAGAGCGCCTTGCCTCTGCGATGCCAAGACCGCGCGGAATGATGCGTATGCCGGAGATGGCTGATGAAGTCCCTGCAGAGCCAGTGATAGAGGAAGACTACACCTATGGAAATTCTGGATATGGAGAATCCTATGGGGAATCTTCTTATGGCGATACCTCCTATGAAGACGGCTCCTATGGCGACACTTCTTATGGCGGACAGGCTTATGGCGGAGATACCTATGGAAAGCCAGGATATGGGGAGACTTCCTATGGCGAGCCGGCATACGGAGAGAATGCGTATGGAGAGGCAGCTTATGGAGAAAACGCATATCGAGAGCCAGGCTATGGGGAACATGCATATGGAGACGCCTCCCATGGCCAGAGTACCTATGGAGAGACCGCCTATGGTGAAAACACCTACGGAGATTCTGCCTATGGAGAAAACAACCATGAAGGCGCAGCTTATGGAGATAACTCCTATGGGGAAGCAGCCTATGGAGAAAATACTTCTGAAGAACCGGCCTATGGCGGGGGTTTGGCTGGTGACGTAGGTTACGGGGCATCTGATTATGACGATCCGGAATATGGTAAGACTGCTTATGGTGACACTGCGTACGGTAAGACTGCCTATGGCGATACTGCATACGGCGACGCTGCTTATAGTGACGAGGTTACTGGTGAATCAGTTTCCGGTGAATCGGTTTCCAGTGATACTGCATACGGCGATTCCGCAGATGGTGAATCAACTGGTGATGATCCGGTCTATGGAGAGACTGCCTATGATGAACCAGAGACATCCTATGATGAATCAGAGGGCGACAATTCCTCTTACGTTCAGGGGGATTCTGAATACAGCACACAGGAAGACCATACCGCAAATGTCACTGTTTTGAACAAACGGCGTACAGAAGATGACGTTCTTGAGATAGAAGACCTTGAAGAGGAAGAAGAAGAACCTCCTGTATTAAATCATTTGATGATTGAAGCCAGGACTCCCGAAAAAGGACTTAAAATTGCTGTAGAGGCATTAAAGCAGATTCATAATGAATCCGGCATAAAAAATCCGGTCGCCAAGATTACAGGAGAGAAGCTTTCCAAAAGAGGTGTGCTCGCATCCGCATCTAAACTGGCCGGAAAAGATCTTGTTATAGAAGAGGCAGGAGATTTGACTCCGGAAGCCTTAGAAGAATTATATGAACTGATGAATCACGATAACAGCGGCATGATCGTTGTTTTGATTGATAATCCCAAACAGATGGAGAATCTTCACAGAAACCATCCGCGTCTTGCCAGCAAGTTTGAATGCATAGGAAGCGGAGAAGGCTATGAACCTGGCGAGGAGCATACTCAAATCATATCTCCGGCACAGGAGCCGCGTCCGGCGGCAAGAAATGAAGAGCCTGCTAAGAGGGCTGCTGCTCCCAAAGCTGCGGTGAGACCTCTCTATCCGGAACGAAATGATGCTCCGGTCAGACGCCAGCCGGCTCCACCAGTCCAGGAGGTTATTCCTGAACCGCGCCGTCAGCATGCTTACGCCGATGAACCTTATGAAGAGAATTCTTACGATCAGGATATCAGAGATGCACAGTCATATGAGACGGATTCTTATGAAGAGGAAGCTTACGATGATTTCCCGGATGCGGAAGCGGCGCCGAAAAAGAAAAAAGGTCTGTTCCGCAACCGTAAAAAGCCGGTTTACGAGGAGATGGAACCGGAAGAGACCTATGATGAAAATGACGATTACTATGTGGAAGAAGACGAAGACGGCGAGGAAGCCATGTCTTACCGCAATGATGATGGTCCTGGAAGTCACGGGGAAGAGATGGATATTGACGAGTTCGCTCAGTACGCCTGCCGTTATGCTAATGAAATTGACTGCAGCATAACCGGCAAGAGCATGCTGGCCCTGTATGAGCGAATCGAGATCATGGAAGAGGATGGAGTGGCGCTGACAAGAGAGAATGCGGAAGGCCTGATTGAAGAAGCGGCAGACCGTGCAGAAAAGCCATCCTTCGGAAAGCGCGTCAAGGGAATATTCTCATCCAAATACGATAAAGACGGCCTTCTGATCCTGAAAGAAGAGCATTTTATTTACTAATCAAAACGGCGGTAACTCTGCTGTAAACCTTTGATTCTGCACAGGAACCGAATTGGTGGACGGCGGTATCAAATAACTAATTGGAGCATGAACTGTGGATATCAGATTAATTGCACTTGATTTGGACGGAACGCTTCTGGACAGCCAGAAGCGTCTGTCTTCCCGTAACAGACAGGCGCTGACGGAATGCCTGGAACGAGGCATTCACATTGTTCCGACGACCGGAAGAACCGTGTCTGGGATTCCTTCAGTCGTCCGGGAACTGCCGGGAGTACGGTATGCCATTACAACGAATGGCGCCGTGGTAGAGGATATGAAAGAAGATTTAACGCTGTCGGAGTGTACCATTCCATGGGAGCTGGCGCTGAAGATATTAAAAATTATTGATCAGTATCACGTAATGTACGATCCATACATTGAGCGTCGCGGCATTACCGAACCGCATTTCTACGAACACTTAACGGAATACGGTCTGAGGCCGGAGCTTCAGGAAGTGGTCCGGATGACCAGAGATGTTTATCCGAATATTATTGAGTTTCTTGAAACCTGCCGGAAGCCAGTGGAGAAAATTAATTTGTTTTTTCCTGAGATAGAAGAACGAACAAAGGTAAGAAAGGTGCTGGAAGAGATCGATGGAATTCTCATTACCTCCTCCATGCCCACGAATCTTGAAATCAACGCGCCAGGAGCGACAAAAGGTGGTGGTATCCGCCGGCTGGCGGAGCATCTGGGGCTTAAGAGAGAGCAAACGATGGCTATGGGAGACGGGGAAAATGATTTCTCCATGATCTTAGAGGCCGGAATCGGTGTAGCCATGAAAAATGGCCGACCGGATCTCTGCAAGGCAGCTGACTATATTACGGACACAAACGACGAAGATGGAGTGGCATCGGCCATATACCGATTCGTCCTGGAGGCAGAATTATAACGAGGAATTTTATGGAAAATTGGTTATCGATCGCGGCCGGGGTCTACCTGCTGTCCATGGTTCTATACGGACATTACAGGGGATTTATCCGGCTTGCGGTATCTATGGTGGCATTAGTGGCGGCTCTGGCAATTGTGCACGTATCCATGCCGAAAGTAACAGAATATTTAAAAGAAAATACGTCGATACAGCAGACGCTGTCCAACAGCATGAAGCAGGCAGCAGGTATCGGCCTGCCGGAAGAAACTGGTGATGAAGAAGAGAAAGATGAAGATGTGCCATCCGTACAGCGCACGATTATCGAAAACCTTAATCTGCCTCAGAATGTCAAATCGGCGCTGATAGAAAATAATAATCACGAAGTCTATGAGCTTTTGGGAGTCAATGCCTTTGCTGATTATATAGGAAACTATCTGGCGGACATGATTTTAAATTCCGTGGGCTTCGTCCTGATGTTTGCGATCGTATATCTTCTGATTAAGCTGGTGGTGCGCTGGCTGGATTTGATTGCCCGCCTTCCGATCCTTTCTGGAATGAATAAAATTGCGGGTGCGCTCCTCGGAGGTGTTCAGGGTCTGATTTTTCTCTGGATTCTCTGTCTGGTCCTAACTGCGTGCTCCGGTACTTCATGGGGAATGACACTGATTCATCAGGTGGAAGCCAGTAAATGGCTGTCCTTTCTATATGAACATAATTTCCTGAATGCAATTGTTTTGAGCGTCATCCATGGTATGCTGTAGGTCTGCAATTGTTGATATCATATATTCAATTAAAACAAATCGCTGGTCAGAATGAAAAAATGTCTGTCCGGCGATTTTTGTTATAACCACAAAATATAGGAAAAATCAAGAAATAAGAGCATATTTAGTGTTGCAAAAAATTGTTTGAGAAAATGGAACAAATTCCCTTGACTTTATTTGGCGAACATGATATATTATAACTCCAGCACGGACACAGTCCGGTGCAGGCTCAGCTGAAGAGCTGAAAAGAAAATTTAAAAAAGTTGTTGACAAAACAGAGACGATATGGTAATATAAACGAGTTGCTGTTGAGAACATAACAACACAAAGCACTTTGAAAACAGAAGATTGAACAGTATGTAAAACCCTGAAAATTCTAATAAAACAAGCCATTGTTTGATGGCTTTGAATGAGAAAATTCAGAACGAATACAATTATTGTATACGAACCAAACAACAAGTAAAACGGGAAATAAATTAGCTAGTTAGTTGATTTTGACCCCGGATCAAACGAATCATTTAACATGAGAGTTCGATCCTGGCTCAGGATGAACGCTGGCGGCGTGCTTAACACATGCAAGTCGAGCGA
>OBUZ01000145.1_pt1 | contig 66587 bp, 61 predicted proteins | sample 1494961 | NCBI WGS metagenome assembly OBUZ01 (sample SAMEA2579939, study PRJEB22360) | human gut metagenome | biome: human gut; feature: human-associated habitat; material: faeces | place: Denmark | collected 2008/2010
GGACCACCTGAAACCTTGGTCCCAAAAAAAAAGGGGCGCGCCGCCATATCCTTTAGAAGTACCGGATTTACATAGTAGCTCAGAATAAGGAAATGAATCAGATAGATGGAAAAGCTGTACCTGCTGACAAATATTCCCAGCTTTCCCGCCCATACAGGCACCTTCCCGCCATAATATTCAAACAGAAGAAATACTCCGGCGCAAATAAACACCATGGCCGGCGACTTATGGGGAGTTTGGGGAACCCACCATGAAAGGCCGATATCCGCAGCCACATCCATGGCCAGGCCAAAAACTGACAGGACCGCAAATATGGGAAACTGTTCCTTCCTGCATAAACGCTTAAGTCCGTATCCCAAAAGAAAATAGTAGACCCACCCTGTATACAGCACAAACTGGGCCCATGGCTTCACGTCCAGTTCAAGAATTTCTCCGGCCACCTCCACCACATGGATGCCCAGCATCAGAAGCAGGAACACCTTCATTTCCCGGTCCGTCATATTTTTTACCATCCTGGACAGAAAGGGCGCACAGATATAAAAAGACACAATGGCATACATAAACCACATATGGCCTGCCCTGGGAAGCCCGGCCGTCAGCACCTGTGCCAGATACCGGCCGGCATGCTTCCAGACAGGCAGAACCACTCCGTCCGCATGGACATTATAACAATAGTAAATAAGGCCATAGACCAGAAACGGAATTCCCACCGTAATAAAACGCTTTCTGTAAAACTCCCCGATGCGCTCCGTTCCATGTTCCAGCAAAAACATACCGCTGAGCATAAAGTAAATTCCCACAAACGACAGCAGGAAGGGCGTCATAATGCTGTTAAACCACCATTGGCGGGCGCTGACTGTTTCCACCGGCATGGCATGCACCATGATGATTGCCATGACCGAGACAGTCCGCAGACAGTCATATCTGGGGTCCCTTGCTTTTGAATTGCCGTTCCCTGTTTTCTTTCTGTTCTTTTCTGTCTGTCTCATACAAAAAACCTTTCTCCGCCGCAACACTCAGGATTTAATGTGCAGCCTGTCCGTCCAGGCAAAGCTCCATACCCACCCCCACTTCCTTCACGTTCAAGACCTCCATCATTCTGGCTTTTGCCCTCAGTGATACACAGTGGCAGGGATAAATTTGTTCCGCACCGCAGCATTTCAGATAGTCAATTGTGCGCACCAGCCGTTCATCTGCCTCAAAGAGATGGAATCCCCCTATGATGCCGAGAACCCGCTGCTGTCCGCATACCGCTTGGGCGTATTGTACTATATTGCATATACCGCTGTGGGAACATCCTGTTATAATAAAAATGCCTTCCTCCCCCCGGTAAACCAGGGCGGAATCATCCCTTACATAGTCATCCTGCCATTTTCCTCTTATCCTAGTCCTGCCAATGGCGTTTCTCGTTTCAAAGTCCACTGCATCCGGTATCTCTCCCAGAAATACCAGCCGATCCGAGATGTTACACGGCCCGCCACACGGCCTGTATCTGCAAATACCAGCCATGTCCGCAGCAGAATAGGGCGCACCGATGGATTCCTCACCAAACACCTTTTCATCAAAGCAGGACGGATGGGCAATGACCTCCATCCCCGACAGCTCCAGACGCTCCTTCATGAATTTAAGTCCCCTTGTGTGGTCATTATGGCCATGGGAGAACACCATGTGCGTAACCAGGCCAAGGTCGATTCCAAGAGCCTCTGCATTTTTAAGGAATACATCCGAATACCCGGCATCAAACAGCAGTCTGATACCGTCACATTCAATATAATAGCTGACCGCGGGTTCCCCCAGATAATACCTGTCTATGTACGTGTTGTTATCAACCAATACCCTTAATTTCATCCCGTCCGTACCTGCCTTCTTCAAAAAGCCTGATATCCTATTCTACCATAAACCCGCTTTATCGTCCATGTTTCCCTTTTAATCCTTATTTTCCTTTGCATCCCCGTTTGCGTTCTGAGCCATAATGTCATTTTCATGCCAGCTCACTCCTTGCAGCTCACACCTGATTTATCTGATTTCTCCTCCGGATATCCTGCCTGTCACGCTCGGACAGAAGCCTTTCAACCAGAAAGGAAATCACGAATACCACTGCCAGATTGAGAACAAACCGGCAGGCCGCAAACCGGATACCCAGTGATGATATCTCAAAAAGCAGCAGCGGAATTCGGATACTCACACTGGAGCACAGGAAAATCAGTACATTGGAAATGCGCCCTCCCTTTTTTAACAGCAGGCCGGCAATGGGAAGCAGCACATATACAGGCACTGCTGTCAGCATTCCCAGCAAAAGCGATATCCCCATCCCGGAGAGACCGGAGCTGTCTCCCATCATTTTTATCATTTTGTCTCTTTCAATCCATACATCCATCAGACCCACACAGAGGAATACAGGAACCAGATTCCATATAAACTGCCCCAGACCCGTGCAGGCGCAGGCTCCTATCTCCCCGGACCTTTCCGGAATAAAAATAAATACCGCCAGATACGCCGCCGCTGCTGCCTTCCAGGGTCCCATCGTCTCTGCTTTTATCACCTTATGCTTCATAATAACACCTCCAGCAGAGAGGATGTGGCAAATGCCAACAGAAAAAATAACAGATTTCTCAATACTGCTGCTTTGGCTCCCATATATTTCACTTCCAGGGGAATGGTGACAATTCCTACCGTTGTCAATGTGGAAATAAAGACCGCCATCTGCGCTGTCCCGGCCCCATTTTTAAGAAGCTCCGAAACCACCGGGAATACAGCCAGAACCGGTACAAGAGCTGCCGCCCCGGTGACTGCGGCCAGGAGCATTCCCCTTATTCCCGACTCTGTCCCCATAAGAGTTTGAACCGTCTTGGACGGCAGAATAAAAAAAGCGGTTCCTGTGACCAGCAAAATGATCAGAAAATAGGGCAATACCCCCAGCATCATGAATAGAGCCTTTCTGACCGCACGATTTGTCTTTTCTCTGTCCTTTCGGAAAGATAAGGACAACAGGATTGCGGAAAGGCCGTAAAAAAATAGGGTAAAACCAGTGTTCATCCCTGACTCCTCCTTTATCTGTGTTTTTTAATTGCATGTACACGTCAATTATAATACAATACAGTCAGGAGGTAAGTTGCGCAGGCAACCAAATCACAATGAACGAAAACATTCAGGATATCATGCAGGCCAAACTGTTCTCCGGCCTGTCGCAAAAAGATGTATGCCGCCTCCTGGCCTGTCTTAAGGCGCAGTCGGTGAATTATGCCGGGGAGACGGTTGTGGTTGAAGAGGGCTGCCCGGTCAAAAAATTCGGGATTCTCCTGGCAGGAAGAGGAAAATCATACAAAACAGATTCCCAGGGCCATACCCTTACGGTCACACTTTTAAAAGAGGGAAGTGAAATCGGTGTCATACTGGCCGCCAGTCCCGGCCGCAAGAGTCCGGTATCCGTAACCGTGGAACAGGGCAGCTCGGTCCTGTTCATCTCCTATAACCGGCTTATAAACAATTGTACCAGAAACTGCCCCTGCCACAGACAGCTTCTCAAAAACCTCATGTGGATTGTGGCAGAAAAAGGGCTGGTGCTTCATGAGCGGCTGGACTGCCTGCTCCGCCCAACTGCCCGTGATAAGATTCTGACCTATCTGAAGAATTTTTCCGGTTTGGAAAACGGCCTTCCCTTTACCATTCCTCTGGACAGAAACGCCATGGCTGAGTATCTGAACATGGATCGCAGCGCCCTATCCAGGGAGCTGTCCGGCATGAAAAAAGACGGAATCATAGATTATTACAAATCCACGTTCCGCCTGTTTCACTGACAATATTCAATTGATAGGACAGCATGGGCTGCCGGAATAGGACCGGTATCAGGACACTATATCCATTCCGGTCATGTACAGAGGAATCACATTGATAACCGGCTCCTCATAGGGATGGACCTTCTTTATGGCGGCCAGGGTTTCCTCTAACCGCTCCGTCCTGCAGGTCACCTCTGCCTTCAGTTCCGGCTCCATGCTGATAATGCCGCATTTACCGATAAACGGGCTGCTGCCTTCCAGCGGCCTCCAGCAGCCTGTCACCGGACTGTATGACATACAGCTGTCATATTTTCCTATATGCCCTGCGTCCACTTCCTGCAATGCCTTCTGCAGCGCCTTTAAATGGGTTTCCGGTATGAATATCTCCAATTTGCAATACGTAAATGGCTCCATGAGCTCCCGCCTTTCTCTGCCCGTTCCACCCGGCAGCACCATTTTGCCCGGTTTCAGAGACGATACATGGTCTGCGCCACAGTACGCCAATTTTTGCCGACAAGGCTCCTTAGTCATAATAAATTATGGTTATCATATAAAATCTGAGTTGTTCAATGATTATATTGAATTGGCATTCTTTGATACTTCATCTGCAAAATTTGTTAATGTGGTTAGATAATCTACCATTTGCATAGCATACGTACCAACCTCATTTGACTTAGGATTCTTTTTATAACTGTCCACTAACATTTTGCAACAAGCAGTACTCTCTTTCACCTGTTTAGCAATCTTATCTAAATCTGAAGAGGTGAATTTCTCAATAAATTCAGGTGTCTCATTTAAATCCTCAACAACTGCGCTTAATGAATCCATGGCTTCACAATATGCATTGTAAAATTCAGACATATCCCCCTGGCCTAAATATGCATTTGCTATAGCTATTCGTCCGTTAAAAAGTATGCATTCTGACTCAACAAAAGTAGCGATTTCTTCTAAACTGTGTTTATTTATAGTAAATGCATAATCAAAAATGTTATTTTTTGTTATATATAAGGAAAAATCATCAAACGTCTCTACTGTTGGCTCTTTTAAGAACTTTTGATAATATTCATCCAAGGACTCTTTATAATTATTTTTTACCCCCATTGCATCTGAACGAAATTTAAGCGTACACAAGAATGAATAGTTATATCCGAAAGCAACCATCTGTTTATCGTTATCCAAAGTACACTTATTGTACAAATCATAATAACTATCTTTAATTTCTTTTTCTATAGCATCTATTCCTTCATCTGCATCAGAATCATCGTTTTTAAAGTCCTTAAGAATTTCGGCTATCTTCTCACCGAATTGGTTGGAATTAAATCTTTCCATAAGGGCCAAGGTCGAATTATAGGTTTCTTCACTAATTCCATTTTTATCGAAATTAATTTTTGAGGTACACCCCGTCAAGAGTACAAGGGTTAGTACTAGTAAATACAACATTTTTCTACACATAAGCTCTCCTTTAATATCATATGTTTTAAAATAGTATATATTATTTTCAGTTATAAATCTACTATTTTTATAACTTTCAAAAAAACATGAGCAGAGCTTATTTTTATTCTGAAAAATTGTCCAGAAATTTGTTATCAAGAAAACAAATGCCCGGAAATAAATCGTGTTTCTCTCCCGCTATAGGTAAGCGTAAGCCTGTGCATGGCCCGTGTACAGGCAATATATAACAGACTGCGGTCAAAATCAGAGGCATACGTTCTTGAGTCAGCCTGGGGAATCAAAACCTCATCAAACTCCAGGCCTTTCGACATGCGGACCGATGTAATGGATATCCCGTTCTGGAAGCTGGCACTGTCCCGGGTAATCAAGTTTATACCCCTTTCTTTTGCTCCGCTTTCTCCTATTTTGCCCCTTTTCCCTTCATTTCCCTCTCTTTCATTTCCCTCTCTTTCACTTCCCTCCCATTTACTTCCTTCCCTTTTACTCCCTTCCTTTTCGCAGCCTTCCGATCCATTTCCTTTTGCCCCATCGTATCCTGCCAGCACCTCATACATATCCCTTGCCGCCGCATCCGTCTTTAAGATAATCCCCAGCGACACATTCCCTCCTGCCCTGAAACGGCGGATTACCTCTCTTATCTTCCTGATCTCATCCGCTGCGTCCAGGCACGGAACCAATTCCGGAGGTTCCCCATGGCGCTCCATCGGTTCCAGGGCAGATACATGGTTAATTTTCTTTGCAAAACACATAATTTCGTAGGTAGAACGGTAACTCTTATTCAATTCCACAAACCGGGCCTTGTCATAGATTGTCCGCAAATCCTCCAGGCAGTGCAGATGGTTAGGATTAATATACTGTCCGTAATCCCCCAAAATGGTTTTCTGGCATGGAAACATACGGTTTAAGGCGGCGTACTGGATAGGCGTGTAATCCTGCATCTCGTCAATCACAAGGTGCCTGGTGATATGGCTTTCCTTTAATCCCTGGAAGGCGGCATGAAGATATAAAAACGGGTACACATCCGCCCACTCCAATGTCCTCCTGGCAGCCATGACAAATTGTTCCGCAATTCCCATCCGCTTATAGAAATCCTTATAGACAGCCAGCGTATCCTTCATGGCAAGCATGGAATTCAGCTGTTTCAGTATCACCCGGGGCCGGGGCACCTCCTGTTCCATTATATTATCCGTCTCAAAGCGGTCATGGATATCATCTGCAACCATTGCCAGCCGCTTCTTTACCGGACAGGTCCCATAAGCTAAGAACCGATCTCTGATCCATTCACCAGTTACCCTAAACCCTTCGTACACATAATCGGTTGGAACAAAAATAAACTCCGGCATCTGCTCTATGTACTGGTCCATCATATAAACAAAGTCCAGTGTGGACTTAAACCGCACCCTCTCCTTCCAAGCCCTGTCCTGCATCTCAAAAGGATCCCTGTCCGGTTCAAAACCAATGACTCCCTCCAGCTGGATATCAGCAAGTTCCTCAAAGCTCATCTCATAAATGGGTTCTTCTCCCAGCTCAGGAATCACACCGGAGATATAATCTCCGAATACCTTGTTGGGCGAGAGAATCGTAACGTTCCTGGCGCTCAGCCTGTCCTTAAAACGGTACAGCAAAAATGCAATACGGTGAAGGGCAATGGAGGTCTTGCCGGATCCGGCCACCCCCTGGATAATCATTGTTCCCTCTTTCTCATTTCTGATAATCTGGTTCTGCTCTCTCTGAATGGTGGAAATAATGGACTTCATTTTTTCATCGGAAGTATGGCTCAGCTCTCTCTGCAAAACATCATCCTGTACATTGGCAGAGCTTTCAAGCGCGTATTCCATGATCCCGTTCCTGATTTTAAACTGGCGTTTTCTGGTAAGCTCTCCCGCTGTCCACCCGGCCGGCGCCAAAAATCCGGCCTCTCCAACCTCGCAGTCATAAAACATGCTGGATATGGGGGCGCGCCAGTCAAAAATCAACGGTTCATTTTCATATTGAAAGGCAAATCTCCCGATATAGTACGGCTGTCCTTCCTCCTCCTCTTCCTCCTTAAAATCAATTCTGGCAAAATAGGGGGAATCCTTTAATTTCACAATCCGATCCCGCATCTCCACAGCAAAGGCGCCTGTCCTGTCTGTCTGCTTTAACAGAAGTTCATTCTGGAACATCTCATGGGGGTCTATTTCTCCCCTGTGGTCCGCCATGTATTTCTTGGTATCCGTATATTCCCTGTCCGCCCTACTGACAGATGCCTCTGCCCTTTGCAGGGCTTTTGAGAGCCTGGCACTTACCTGTTCCAGATGGACTAATTCATCGGGAAACGGAATGGCTGGATAATCACTCATGCTCCCGTTCCTCCTGCTGTAAGATAAAACGCTGGGTGGGGTAGCCGTATTCTACCAGCAGCTCTGCCTCTGCAAAGCCCAGCCCCTTTATCTCCTTCCGGTATCCGGTATCTGCCTTATCGCCTTCCCGGTAGGTTGTAATGCTGATCTCCTTACCCTTAAGCAGCTCCTTCATAACCTTGTCCAGCATGGCCTTCGGAACCCCATTTTTCCTGTAAAGCGGATGGCTTCCCATGAAATCAATGCTGCCGTTTTCATAGGAAAACAGCATGATGCCGATGGCAGATCCTCTGTCCTTCATGATAAGCGCCTGCCCTGTGCTGATTTTCTGTCTTAAGACCCGGATATACTCCTCCTCATTCAGATGGGGAAAGCCGTCAATCACAAGCCTCACCAGTTCCATCCAACTGGGAATATCCTCATCCGACGCAAACGAAATCTCCCATAAAGCCTTTTCTTTTCTGTCAAGCATTTCATAACTCCCTTCAAAATTGAATTTGAGCTGCAAGGGATAAAACCGTTCATTTTCCCTGTACATATTGGGAGGCATCTTATACATGGCTGTAAAAGCATTGGTAAATGCCTGCTGGCTCTGGTAGCCGGATAAAAATGCAATCTGCACAATGGGTTTGCCGGAAAAAACAAGCAGCTTGGCCGCCTCTGTCAGCTGCCTGCGCTGAATGTAATCATGAATGGTTAGACCCACTGTATCGGAAAACACGCGGTGAAGATGATATTTGGAATAATGGACTGCGCCGGAAATCATGTCCAAATCCATTTTTTTCGTCAGATTGGCTTCAATAAAATTAATTGCCAGGATTACCTCATCCATACTGCTCATTACACAATTGCCTCCTTGCCGACGGCACCTTTGGACCGTGTCCCGGTTCCCCAAGCGCCGTGTATTCCACAATAGTATAATCAAAACAAATGGGGTTGTCTTAAGAAATCTTGCGCATTTTCCGGTGAATCATACGCGGCAGCTGTTCCCAGACGAATTGCGGCATTCTATCTTATGGAGCCATACAACATTCTTCTTTGTAACACAAAAATCCGTAATCACAAATTCTACGGTCTGTAATTTTACCGTTCCCAATTCCACATCCCGCAGCCGTGAAACAGCCCTGTGAAGAGATGCCAAAACATGGGGAGCTGCGTCAACAATCCGTATTATATTCATATGAACAGGGGATTTATCTTCATATGATATAGGGAATTCACCGGAATTTACCAATTCTTCACCCAGTGATGCTCTGAGCTCTTCCCAGTTCCTATTCTGAGGAAATCCCTGAATAAAAATTTGGTTTCCCACAATTCCGATGCCTCTCAGAATAATTTCCGCCGGCTCTTTCTTTTCTATTTCCTTTATACAGATATGTTTGATCTTATTAATCTGAGCATGTTCAAATACATTTGTATTTTTTCTTTGCGTACATCCAAGCAAAGATACATGAAGCGACTCATCCGGATAAATAAATTGAGTGTCAGCCGCTTCAAAGAGTTCTGATAATGCATTTCTGATACCACAGACTACTTCAGCACCATGTGGCTGCTGAATCAGCCGGGCAATGGTAGATATACAGTAATCTACGGGATAGATTTCTCCATCTTTAACTGCAGAAGGGATGATATTAGCCCTGAGCAGTTTATCACCTTCGATTTTCCACAATCTCTCAAAACGCGTGAGTGCCTGATTATCAAGTTTTTCCATGTATACCACCTATGCTTTCGTTTTTTTCTGTCTCCTGACCCTGTTGTGCTATCCGTATTGCGCTATCTATACTGTTCTATCCATATTGCACTTTCCATACTTCACTATGCATACTGCGCTATCCATACTACGCTATCCGTATTGCATATCCCGGCATGCCGTTCACCGCATTCATTGTATATGCAGTCTATCCTTTCCGGAGAATCTTGTCAAGAGCACTGGCACAACCCAACTTTTATCTCTGCCGGAACATGAACAGGGCAGGATTCTAACGAATCCCGCCCTAAGCATTGGCACAGCGCCCATTTTTAATCAGCTATTTGTATGATATGAATATAAACTTATTTGTCCCGATCCCCAAGCATCTTTGTAACCACCCCGGTCAAAGCAAACAGAGCAATGGCATTGGGAATAACCATCAACTGGTTAAACATATCAGAACATGCCCATACCAAATCACTTTCCCCAATTGTTCCAAGGAAGATAAATACTAAAGCAACCAGCATAAATGGTCTTTGTGCTTTCTTCCCAAATAAATAAGTTACATTAATTTTAGCAAATAAATTCCAGCCAAGAATTGTGGAGAATGCAAAGAAGAATAAACAAATGGCTACAAAAACAGCGCCGGCCTTGTCGCCGTATACAACACCAAAAGCTACTTGTGCAAGGTTTGTATTCTTTAATGTATTTGCTGCTTCTCCTACATAGCCGTTTGCCAGAGGGCCGTTTCCCGCATAAAGTGTTGAAATAATAACCAATGCATTCAGTGTGAGAACGATAAAGGTGTCAATGAATACGCCGACCATTGCAACACAGCCCTGCTCATGAGGATTTTTCACCAATGCAAGCGCATGTGCATGAGGAGTGGAACCCATACCAGCTTCATTGGAGAACAGGCCTCTTTTTGCTCCCTGGCTCACAGCCGTCTTAATAGCTATACCAAATCCGCCTCCGATAATTGCCTGGGGCTGGAATGCATATTTGAAAATCAGACCAAAGGTTTCCGGAATATACTGGAGCCTCATAGCGAGTACTCCCAAGCCGCCGATCAGAAAAAATGCCGCCATGACAGGAACTAATTTTTCAGTAACGGAAGCAAGACGATCTACACCTCCCATGAAGATAAATCCACAAATAATAACAAGGAAGATACCTACAATCCAGGACGGAATCCCGAATGCCATCTGAATTGTGGATCCAATTGAGTTGGACTGTACCATGCATCCGAAAAATCCAAGAGCAAGAATAATTGCGATTGAAAAAAAGCCTGCCAGGAATTTACCAAATTTGCCTTTAAAGGCTGTCTGGATATAATACACCGGTCCGCCCTGAATATTGCCCTCTGCATCTGTAACACGTGTCTTCTGCGCCAGTGTTGCTTCTGCATAGATGGTAGCCATGCCTAGAAATGCAATTATCCACATCCAGAAAATAGCTCCAGGTCCACCCACAAGAATCGCTCCGGCTGAACCTACAATATTCCCTGTGCCGACCTGTGCCGCGATTGCAGTTGCAACCGCCTGGAATGAACTCATTCCGCCTCCCTGTGAACCGCCTCGCAGTGAAAAACCGCCAAACAGCTGTTTTAAACCTTTCCAAAGGTACCTCTGAACACATTTTGTTTTGACTGTATACCAAAGGCCTACAGCCACCAAAAGAAATACAAGTATGTAATCAGAAAGATATGAATTAATTGTGTTAACTATCTGCAGCATATAATGTCTCCTCCTAATTATAAAGTGTAGGGTTTTAGTCCCCAACGGCCCGTCAACCTATTATTTGCAGCCATTCATTTTAGATAGGCTGAACCGCCTGCCAACCGAAAGCTTATGCCATCTTTTTAGTTTCTCATCCTCCTTTTGCTGAGACGTCATATGATTGATGGCGCTGTGTATCTTTGAACTGAATGGATTGGAGTATTCCTTTGCCGGACAGGAACGCTCCCATGGCACGTCTTACTGCGTCTGCATGCCTGATGGTGCAAATTGTCCGCATCTATTACGGTAAAGTCAAAAAATAATCTGCGTATCTTAGAGCAGGCTGTGCACACCTTTCTACACTTTATCTTCAAAGACAGGCTTTCAGGCGTCCATAAAGTTATACCCTAAAAACCTTATCAAGTTACTTAACCAGGAAACTTACTTATGCTTTTTTGTGAAAACTAACCAAAAAGTTTTGCTTTAGTAACAGTATACTCCCTAAATTCTCTAAAATCAATCCCAAATTCCCACTTCAGTGTTAAGATTGCGTGAAAATTTAGCAATAAATACACATTTTTTTAACACTTTATACACACCATGCCCCTAAAATACTTGTCAGTAGAAACTATCCTTTTAAAACATGCATCCTGCAATGTCCCTGTAATGTACCAGAATGGACAGGAACGGTCTTTCGCGGTAAGCGCCAACCCATTGAACATTTTATACTCCCCTCCCCCGCCCGGCGAAAAGCGCTCCGGTCCCTCGTCTGGCATCCGGTTATCCCTCTGCCTTTCCAGTAGTAGTGAAAGTTCAAACCTATATATTGTGAAATAACATCAAACGTTGTATAATCAGCCTATAAACTGATTCGCTTTTACAACTATGTGAAGCTCTTACTATTGCAATGGACATTACATTTGCCAGCAGATAGTTTTGTATAAAAATATATGAAAAGGGGGGACGCGGGATATAGATTGAACACATACCCGGATAAATTATGAAACAATGCCCATACTGCGGAAGCGATCTTCCAAATGACAAAGAAATATTTTGTGTCAAATGCAGCCATATAATCGACGATGATTTCCTCCTCCGAAAAGAAATCAAAAAAGAACTGGAATCAATGAGTCCGACCAAAAAGAAAGCAAAGAGTAAAAAGAATCATACACAACCATCTGTATCCAACAAACGTAAAAATGACGGTTATGTTTCTGTAAAATATGATGAAAAAAAGTCATATGCCAATTTAGTTTTAATCGTCATTGTAGGGATTCTCCTTTTATATTTGTTTTTAAAATAATTATCTGAGATGCTTTGTTGTGGCGCTCAGTTGGTTTTTGACACACTAAAATAAGCCCGTGAATATGCAATGCAGCTGCATACTCATGGACTTATTCAGATGTCCGAATATTTAGTTTTCTACCTTACGCCCTTCCCATAATCGCCTACTCCTCTGCATCTAACAGGTAAGGCGTCACCTGGTACACATAATAGTTCAGCCAGTTGGTATACAGCGTATTAGAAGTATTCCGCCACGTCAGCGGCGGCGCTGAAAACGGATCGTTGTCCTCGTAATAATTATATGGGACCTCCGGATTCAATCCCTTATTTAAGTCCCTGTGGTACTCATTATTTAACGTCATCCTGTCATATTCGGGATGGCCCTGGACAAATATCTGCCTTCCGTCCCGGCTCATAACCAGGAACATGCCGGCCTCATCGGACTGCGCCAGAATGGCCAGCTCCGGATGCTTTAAGATATCCTCCTTCCGCACCTCCGTATATCTGGAGTGGGGAGCCAGGAAAAAGTCATTGAGGCTTCTCACCAGCGGAACCTTCCTGTCCAGGACCCTGTGGTTATAAATACCTGACAGTTTCTTCTTCATAGGGTATTTGGGGATACCGTAGTGGTAATAAAGCCCTGCCTGGGCCCCCCAGCATATATGTATGGTGGAGGTCACATGTGTCTTGCTCCACTCCATCATCATGGACAGCTCCGGCCAGTAATTCACTTCCTCGTACTCCAGATTCTCCACCGGAGCCCCGGTTATAATCATCCCGTCAAACTTTTTCTTCTTTATATCATCGAATGTAACATAAAATTTGTTGAGATGGCTGGCTGACGTGTTTTTTGACACATGGGTGGACAGCATCAGGAAGGTACAGTCCACCTGGAGGGGTGTATTGGACAATGCCCGCATAAGCTGGGTCTCTGTTTCTTCCTTGAGAGGCATCAGATTCAAAATCAGGATTTCCAACGGACGGATATCCTGGCTCATGGCCCTGTCCTCATCCATAATGAATATGTTTTCTTCCTCCAGAATCGCTTTTGCTGGCAGATCTCTCTGTACTTTTATAGGCATGTTCGCTCTCTCCTTTCAAATGTTGGCTGAATTTCACACGGAAACCGCACAGCGTCTGCCGGACCCGGCAGATACTGTGCTACAACATTCGCAGGAACTCCTCCTCTGAGATTATGGGAACCCCTAATTCCTTTGCCTTTTTATTCTTGGACGAGCCGGACGCTGCATCGTTGTTAATCAGATAAGCTGTCTTGGCTGTGACAGAACCCGTGACCTTTCCGCCCTTGCTTTCAATCAGCTCCTGAAGCTCCTTTCGGTTTGCAAAATGCTCCACGGACCCGGTTATCACAAAGTTCATTCCCTCAAAGACTGCCTCCCCGGCTATCTCCGGCTGTTCCTTTTCAATGTTCAGCTCCGCCAGCAGACGGTCCACCATCTGGTTGTTTCTCCCTAAAGCAAAGTAATCCATCCAGGCCTGGGCCAGAACACCGCCGATACCATCCACCGCCACCAGTTCTTCCTCTCCGGCATGGCGCATTTTATCAAAATCATACTTAAACTCGCGGCACAGCATCTTTGCGTTAGCCAGTCCGATTCCCGCGATTCCCAGGCCGTACACCATCCTGGGAAGGGTGGTATTTGACGCTGTCTTTATGGATGCAATCAAATTGTCATACGACTTCTGGCCCAGACCCTCCATTTCCACGATGGCATCCCTGTGTTCTTCCAAATGGAATATATCCGCATATTCGTGAATAAAACCTGCCTGGATGAACTTTTCCAGGGTGGCCTCAGACAAACCGTCAATGTTAAGTGCATCGCGGCTGACAAAGAGGGTAAAGCTCTTTATCTTTTTGGCCTGGCAGTCAGGATTGGTGCAGTACAGGCTCTTTACATCATTTACCTTGCGGATTTCCGTCCTGCCTCCACATACGGGACATTCCTCCGGTATGTCCTTTACACCGCTGCGGGTCAGGTTTTCCTCTATCTGAGGGATAATCATGTTGGCCTTATACACGGTTATGGTATCTCCCACTCCCAGCTCCAGCCCTTCCATGATGCTCAGATTGTGGACACTGGCCCTGCTGACCGTGGTTCCTTCTAACTCCACAGGCTCAAACACAGCCACGGGATTGATTAGTCCTGTCCTGGAAGCGCTCCACTCAATATAGGAAAGGGTGGTCTCCCTGATTTCATCCTTCCATTTAAACGCAATGGAATTGCGCGGGAACTTGGCTGTACGTCCAAGGGATTCTCCGTAAGCAATGTCATCATAGGTCAGCACCAGCCCGTCAGAGGGAATGTCGTTTCCTTCCACTGCCTTTGCAAACCCTTCCACCGACGCAGGCAGGCTCGCAGCGTCCACCTCTTCATAGTGGACCACCTCAAATCCCTGGCCTTTCAGCCACTCAAACTGGGCCTTCCTGGAGTTATGGAAGTCCACCCCATCGGCCTTCACCAGGGCAAATGCCTCAAAATGCACATTCCTCTCCGCTGTAATCTGGCTGTTAAGCTGGCGGACAGAACCGCTGCACAGGTTTCTGGGGTTCTTATATTTGGCATCCACATCCTCGATTCCGCTGTTAATCCGTTCAAATTCCGAATAGGTAATGACAGCCTCCCCCCTGAGAATCAGCTGTCCCTGGTAGGAAATATTTAACGGGATATTGGCAAACACCCTGGCGTTGGGCGTAATGACCTCGCCAATCTCCCCGTTTCCCCTGGTAACCGCCTTTGCAAGGGTTCCCTCCTCATAGGTGAGCACAATGGTAAGACCATCCATCTTCCAGGACAGCAGTCCCTTCTGGTCTCCCAGCCATTCCTGCAAATCCTCCACACTCTTTGTCTTGTCCAAAGAAAGCATGGGGGAACCGTGGGTCTCCTTAGGCAGCTCGCTTAATATCTCATACCCCACCTGCTGCGATGGACTTCCTGACAAGGTGACCCCGGTCTCCTTTTCCAGGGATACCAGCTCGTCATACAGCTTGTCATATTCAAAATTGCTCATGATTTCCCGGCTTTCCTGATAATAAGCCTTTCCTGCTTCCCGCAGGATGGAAACCAGTTCCTTCATTCTCTGAATCCTGTCTTCCATTCTGTTCTCCTGATTATTGATTCTTTCTCTCCTTAAGGGACAGACTGGAGGAGTCCTTAAGAAGCCCTGTAAGCTCCTCATACTCCTCCTTGGTTATCTGGCGGTAAGCGCCCGTTCTCAAATTGCCCAGACGTATGTTCATGATGCGCACCCGCACCAGACGCTTGACCTGGCAGCCGCAGGCTTCACACATCCGCCGTATCTGCCGGTTCAGGCCCTGGGTGAGAATGATGGAAAATGTATTCCGATCCACCTTCTTCACCTTGCAGGGCCTGGTCACCTGGTCCAGCTCAGAAAGCCGGATCCCTCCCGCCATCTGTTCCAGAAAATGTTCCGTCACCGGCTTATCTATAGTGACAATATACTCTTTCTCATGAGCATTTCCGCTTCTCATGATTTTATTCACCAGATCCCCCTGGTTGGTCATGAGAAGCAGTCCCTCTGAATCCTTATCCAGCCTTCCCACAGGGTAAATCCGCTCCGGATAACCCAAAAAGTCCACAATATTCTCAGCTCTGTCCTTATCAGTGGTGGTACATACAACGCCTTTTGGCTTATTCACTGCCAAAAGCACCGGTCTGGGCCGTTGGCTCCGGTCCACCCGGACCATTTTTCCATTGCATACCACCTTCTGGCCCGGCGTTACCTTCTGTCCCATGGAGGCAGGGCGGTTGTCCACCAGCACCTTGCCGGCCTCAATGAGACGGTCCGCCTCCCGCCTGGAGCAGACTCCCATCTGGCTCAGCCATTTATTTAAACGTTCTTCCATCTTTTCCTGCTTTCTTCTGATGTTTCCTCAATCCCTACCGCTTCTCAGCAGCCGGATGGGCTGCGATAAACATGGCGTCCCCAAAGGAGAAAAAACGGTAGCCTTCCTTCACAGCTTCCCGGTAGGCATCCAGTATGTGCTCCCGTCCTGCCAGCGCGCTGACCAGCATCACCAGTGTGGACTGGGGCAGATGGAAATTCGTAATCAGGGCATCCAATACCTTAAAGCGGTAGCCCGGATAAATGAATATCTCTGTCCAGCCGGTTCCGGCCTTAAGCACACCTTCCTCTGTGGAAGCTGATTCAACGGTCCTGCAGCTGGTAGTGCCCACACAGATAACCCGGCCTCCGGCAGCCCTGGTGTCATTCACCTTCTTTGCCTCAGACTCCTCCACTATATAAAACTCGGAATGCATATGGTGGTCCTGGACATTCTCCACTTTTACAGGGCGGAATGTGCCGAGCCCCACATGGAGGGTCACGTGGGCAATCTTAACTCCCATGCCCTCAATCTCAACCAAAAGCTCCTGGGTAAAATGCAGGCCCGCCGTAGGCGCCGCCGCAGACCCTTCATGCCTGGCATACACGGTCTGGTAACGGTTCTTGTCCTTCAGCTGGTGTGTAATATAAGGAGGCAGTGGCATCTGGCCCAGCTGGTCCAGGATCTCCTCAAAAATACCCGTGTAATGGAACTGAATCAGGCGGTTCCCGTCATCCACAGTATCCACCACGGTTCCTGTAAGCAGACCCTCACCGAATTCAATGACAGTTCCCGGCTTTGCCTTCTTTCCCGGGCGCACCAGGGTCTCCCATATATCATTCTCTCTTCGTTTCAGCAGCAGTATCTCTATTTTCGCCCCTGTGTCCTTCTTCACTCCGAAGAGCCGGGCCGGTATGACCTTTGTATCGTTAATCACCAGGCAGTCCCCTGGCCGTAAATATTCCGTGATATCCTTAAAAATTCTGTGCTGAATCTCCCCTGTTTCCCGATCCAACACCATCAGCCTCGACGCAGAGCGGTCCTCCAGCGGGTCCTGGGCAATCAGTTCTTCCGGCAGTTCATAATCAAAGTCCTTTACATCCATGGTCAATCTTATCCTCCAAGCCTATTCTATCTTCACACTGGAACCGCCTGCCGTACCGGCACTTTCTTCTGTACCGGAACCGCCTGCTGTGCCGGAATCAGTCCCCTGGCTTTCCTGGGCGGCTGCCGGTGTTCCTTCACTCTCCCGGGCATTTGTACCTTCCTGTCCGGCCGGAACATTCTGTATCCCTTCTCCCTGGGAATTCTGGCCCGTGTCAGCAGACGGGTCCTGGGACGGCTGTGGACCTCCGTTTTCCTGGCCCTCACCGCCTTCCTCCTCCAGGATAACCGTGCTGTCTCCTGTCTCTGTCTCTTCCTCGGAGGAATGTACCACTGCTCCGTTCCTTAAATCCTTGTAAATTCCCGCAAGAACCGTATCGCTCTCAATGGCCTGTCTCAGCCTCTCATTGACCTGGTTGGACAGCAGCTTCACATCCTCAGACTGGTTCTGCTTCGCCACATAATCCGCCTCATCACCCACTACATTCTCCCGGATAATGTAATTGCCGTTGTCATCCTTGACCACATAACACCACATAAGGCCCGGCGCCAATGTCTCCACGCGCCTGAATTTCACCTCATAGGTGACATAGGCCACATAGGAATCCTCTGTAAGCCCCGGCTTTGTATAGCAGACGATATCCACATAATCCTCAATGTATACCGCCTCATTCTTCAGTTCTTCCTTTCGCGCATCCAGCCCCGTATCATCGCTCTTCCCGAATATCCGGTACAGGGTCTGCGCATCCTGGTCCACCTTTGCCTGAAAATACTCGCTAATCAGCTGGTTTACCTGGGGTATCTCGTCCTTTTTCAGCTCATACTGGGAAAAATCCGTGGTGTACTGATTGTTGTCCGGCTCCACCCCGCTATCATCCGGCGCTGGGGAACTGTCGCTGCTAATATTGATATCCTCTTCCGAGGAAAGTGACACGTCCGTTGGGGCGGATGCTTCCTTATCCGACGGTTTCCTGTCCATCACCAGTATAACTGCCACCAGCACCAGCACAATAACCAGCGGGATTGCCGCCATGCGCATATATTTTATCTTATCGTCCGCAGAACGTCTGCTGCCTGTCCTTCTTCTGTTTTGTCTCATGATTCAATCCTCCTGTCCCGACTGCGAAGCCCGGAGTATGTTAGTATTCAAGTATCTCCGCTCTATTCTAGCAAAAAGCGGTTCAAATTGCAATCTGTACCAAAAAAATACCGCAGATAATCCAACACTGAAACAGATTATCTGCGGAATTCTCACAAGGGCATTCTGCCCTTTTTTGACCAATACAAAATGCGTCTGATAGGAATCGAACCTACGCACGCGGCTCCGGAGGCCACTGCTCTATCCACTGAGCTACAGACGCATCCCTATTATGATACTATATTTTTTCCGAAACTTCAAGTCCTAATTTTACACTTTTATCCTTTTCTTCTTTCCCACCAGTTTAAACACAGAATCCATCAGAAACACCGCCAGGGCTATGGCACCCGCAATCTGAAGTGTTTCCACCAGGTAATACATGGATTCCTCCCTGCTGTTGCGGATAACGTAATACACACTGTTATAGATGGATGTACCGGGCACCAGGGGTAAAATTCCCGGCACAAGGAACACACTGACCGGCGCCCTGAAAATCCTGGCAAACAGATGTCCCATAAGGGCCACGGACAGACTGGAAAGAAATGCTCCCAGTATCATGGAGCCGGTGCCTGCCTTTACCAGCAGATATACCAGCCAGCACACCCCGCCGGTCAGCCCTGACCAGCCCAGGTATTTTCTCGGCATCTCCAACACCAGCCCGAAGCTGAGTACTGCCATAAACGAACCTGCCACCTGAATCGCCGCTACCATATTCCGCCTCCTCCTGTCAGCTGATGGAACAGTGCCATGCCCGCACCCACTCCGGCCGCCACTGCGAGAGCAGTTACCACTGCCTCCAGCATCCTGGCTGCCCCTGAGGAATAATCCCCGTTCAGAGTATCCCTTACAGCGGTGGTAAAGATAACGCCGGGCAGCAAAGGCATAATGGCGCTGATGATAACCACGTCATTACTGGCCCCGGTCAGAATCCACCGGTTCATGGCCAGGGCAGCTATCCCGATGGTAAATGCCCCCAGCCCATTGACGCAGAAATCATTGAATCCCAAACCTGATATGGCGTATACCACCAATCCCAAAATCCCGCCGATCACCGCAGCCCCCAGGCAATCCGCAGGTCTCCCGCCAAGGACCACGCCGAAGAATACGGCGATAAACGCATAACTGAGGGCCTTTAACTCCCTTTTATACTGACAGCTGTCCTTTATTTCTTCCAGCTCCCGGTAGGCCTCCTTAGGGCTCATAAGGCCGCCGCACAGCTTTCTGGACACCTCATTCACACGGTATATCCGGTTCAGGTTGGTAGAGCGTGCCTCCACTCTCCGCACCAGGGTCAGCGCCTCTCCCTCGGGGCTGTCCAGACTCACAAAAATGCCTGTGCTGAATACCATGGTCTGTGCATTTCTGTCATGGCAGCACCCCAGTATATAATGTATGGTTCCCTCTATCCTGGCAATCTCGGCTCCGCTGATCAGCATGATTTCCCCGGCCAGGACAGCGGTACTGGCTATCAGATGATCCTCGCTCCAATGATGTTCGTCCACTCGTCTCCATTCCTTTCTGAAACTATAATCGAGTATATCAGTACCACGGCCATCCGTCAATTTCATTTCTTGCCATTTTCCCGTGATTTCCCCACCATTCCCGTCCGTATAGTCAATAGAATGACAATATATCCCTGGAAATCCCGATAAAATGCGGCTTTTCCCGCCCCGTGCCTCTCCCTGGCGGCCCGGCAGCAAAAAAATCCCTTTCCCGTCTATTGACAAACATGGCCTTATGGATTAAGCTGGTGTCAATTCATTTACTTTCTGATATTCATATAATATCTGATATTCATTTATAGTTTGATATTCATTTTATCCATCTTAAATTTATCCAAGGCAATTTCACCGGAAGTTTCCCTTATGAACCAGTTCAGAAAACCTTATCATTCCGTTCAGTAAAGATATGGAACTGTTATTCAGTTTACATAAATATCATCAAAAGGGGGTATACATTTGGTATACGAACAATTTTTAGCTGCTGTAAAAAAACGTATGGAGGCAGAGCTGGGAAGCAGCTATGAGCTGGAGCTGCACAAGGTTCCCAAAAACAACGGGCTCATTCTGGATGGACTATGCATCACCAGAGGCAATACCCATATCGCTCCTGCCATCTACCTGAATCCCTGCTATGACCAGTACCGCAAAGGGATGCCTTTGGACCAGATTGTGGCAGAGCTTCTGACTCTGTACCGCCAGAACGATACACCGCCACCCCTGGATTATGAGATGCTGTCCGATTATGAAGGCATACGCTCTAATATTGCCTGCAAACTGATACATGCTGTCTCCAATGAAGCCATTCTGAAGGACGTCCCTCATATTCCCTGGATGGACCTGGCCATTGTATTCTACCTCTGCATACATGAGGATGACTCCGGCCTCATGACCGCCATGATTCACAACAGTCATCTGCGTATCTGGAACATTTCCCTGGAAGATTTAAAAACATCTGCCCTGGCCAATTCTCCCAGGCTGTTTCCTCCTGTCATCTCCAGCATGGCTTGTATCATCGAGGAGATGAACCGCGGACTGAATCCCCATTTTCAAGAAACCCGTCCAAAGCCGGAAACCCCTGCCCCATTTTACGTTCTCAGCAACCGTTCCGGTATCAACGGCGCTGCCTGTATCCTGTATGAGGACGTATTAAAAAACTTCGCAGACGGGGTGGAAAAGAATTTAATCATCCTTCCATCCAGCATCCACGAAGTCCTGCTGCTGCCTGACGACGGCGATATATCCTATGCGGAAATGAGCCGGCTGGTGACTCACATTAACCGGTCCGAGGTCCCTGAGGAAGACCGCCTGTCCAATCAGGTATATCTCTATTCAAGGGAAACGGGGGAGGTCACCATGGCATCCTCCGGCCCCGCTTCCATTTGCTGACCTTAAAATTCCGGACTGCCCAGGCTGTTCCCCGGTACGGTCTTTATCCAAAGATAAGGCTGCCCAACTGAAATACCAGCATTGCCCCTGCCCAGGCCACGGCCAGCTGGAACAGCACCATTCCTATGGTCCATCTCCAGGATCCTGTCTCCCGTTTAATGGTTGCCACTGCCGCGATACAGGGTGAATACAGAAGACAGAATATCATCAGGGCATAGGCGTTCACACCTCCAAAACCAGCCATGGCAAGCTGAGTGGAAAGCGCTGTCATACCGGCAGCAGAGTTTACATTGCTGATTCCGTACAGAACGCTGAAACTGGAGACAACCACTTCCTTTGCAGAGAGACCGGAAATAAGGGCTACTGCCACCTGCCACTGCCCCAGACCAGCCGGCCTCAGAACCGGCACCAGAACATGACCGATGATTGCGGCAAAGCTGTGGGACACGTCGGACACGAATCCCTCCGGCCCAAGGTTCAGCACGAACCAGAGCACGATGGAGGCAATGAAAATTGTGGTTCCGGCCTTGCTGAGATAGTCCTTCACCTTATCCCATACATAGATGGATACCGTGCGGCCGTTAGGCGTTTTATACTCAGGCAGCTCAATCAGCAGGGCGTTCTGGGCGCTGTCATTCTTTCCATGGATATGTACGATAAACGCCACCAGGATTGCCATGCACAGGCCGATGATATAGAGGGAGTAGGCCACAATCAGGGCCCTGTCCGGAAAGAACATTTCCGCAAATAATACGTAAATCGGCAGCCTGGCAGAACAGGACATAAAGGGTGTGATTAAAATAGTCCTCCGCCTGTCCTTCACACTCTCCAGAGCCCTGGTAGCCATGACCGCGGGAACCGTACAGCCAAATCCTAAAAGCATGGGTAAAAATGCCTTACCGGACAGCCCTACCATTCCCATGGTTTCATTCATCACATACGCTACCCTTGCCATATATCCGCTGTCCTCCAGGAAAGCCAGGGCAAGGAACAGGATAAAAATATTGGGCAGGAATGTAAGTATACCGCCCACGCCTGCAATGATGCCGTCCACGATCAGGGATGTGATCCACTGGGCCGCGTGGACACTGGTAAGAAGTGACAGGACTGCGCCGGAAAACATATCCAGCCCCATCTGAAAATACTCCTTTAAAAAATCACCCACTGTAAACGTCAGGAAAAATACAAGAGCCATAATCCCCAAGAACACGGGAATCCCCCATACAGGATGGGTCATAAGCCGGTCCGCCTTATCCGTGGTAGCAGCCTTTTCATCCTTATTAAAAAGGCACTCCTTTATGACTTCTTCTATATAATCATACTTCTCGTTGATAATCTGTTTTTCATAATTGCGTGGAAGAATCCTGGCAATATGGTCCAGAGGATGATCGTCAATCACCACCTGGTCAAACTCCAGGAACTTAATGGCATGCCAGCGCATATTATCCATCTCGCCGTACTTTTTATACAGCGCTTCCTCAATCAGCCTGATTTTCTCCTCCACCTCCTGGCTGTAGCGTATAACCACACCCTGAGGCCCCTCCTCATAGTGGTGGACCACTGCGTGCATCAGCACATCCAGTCCCGTCCGTTTCCTGGCTGATACAGGGACAACCGGTATCTCACCCAGCATCTCCGGCAGACGGTGCATATCTATTTCCATGCCCCGCTCTTCCACAATATCCATCATATTCAGTGCCAGGATTACCGGCTTCTTAAGCTCAATGAGCTGCATGGTAAGATACAGGTTCCTCTCCAGGCTGGACGCATCCACCACATTGATGATGACATCCACGCCGCCGTCCTCAATACATTTGCGGGTGACCTTTTCCTCTATGGTATAGGAAGTAAGGCTGTAGATGCCCGGCAGGTCGATGACCTTGATGGGGCGCCCTTTATAGCTGGTCTCGCCTTCCACCCGCTCCACCGTAACACCGGGCCAGTTAGCCACCTTAAGCTTAGCGCCGGTAAAGGCGTTAAACAACGTGGTCTTGCCGCAATTGGGATTGCCCACAAATCCAACTGTAATCGGTGTCCTGTCATCCTCATGCTGATTTTGGGAATCCATCTTCTTCGCCCCGCTGTCTCCCAGAATCACACTGCCGTACGTATCCGTCCCATCTGCTCTTGCGCGTCCGTTCATGATGCCTGTTCCTCCCTGACCGTAATACCTTCAGACAATCGCTTTCCCAAGGCCAGACGCGTCCCGCGCACCTTGATGATAACGCTTCCGCTGCCTTTCTTATTCAATATATTCACAGGCGTCCCCTCATTGACCCCCAGGGCCTCAAGACGTCTGGTAATGCTCTCATCCACCTGCACGCCCGTTACAACATACCGGCCGCCGATCTCACACTCGTTCAGCTTTTTCTGCATTGATGCCTGTCTCCTTTTGTAGTTACATTTAAACCATATTCATTGTATGCTTAATGCGAAAAAATGTCAATAAAAAGAGTTTGTTATGACAAACTCAATTCAAAAAAAGATACAGCGAATCTCTCCGCTGCATCTTTTCCTGATTTTTCTATATTTTTCTGTATTTTCCGGTTCTGTATATTCGTATTATGTTTTACTGCACCCAGGCTCCGGAACCATCCACATATTTTCCATCCGGCGTCCATGTATTATAATACATGGCTCCATTGGTGCCCAGATAGTAGTACTTGCCGTTGATAGCCTGCCAGCCGGTCTGCATGGCGCCGCTGGGGTCTAAGTAATACCACTGGCCTCCCAGCCTCTGCCAGCCGGTCTGCATGGCGCCGCTGCCGTCCAGATAATACCATCTTCCATTAATGGCCTGCCAGCCGGTCTGCATCTCACCGCTGCCGTTCATATAATACCATTTGCCGTTGATGGCCTGCCAGCCGGTCATCATAATACCGTTGGAAGGATTCAGATAATACCAGGTTCCGTCCAGCTTCTGCCAGCCGGTAACGATATACCCCTTGTTGTTGAAATAATACCATGCACCGTTAATCTGTTTCCAGCAGGAGGCCGGATATCCGCCGGTGTCATACGCATACCATACACCTGTACCGTCCTGCTCCCAATGTCCGCTTCCGCCATAGCGGCCAAGCTCATCCTCATCAATATACAGGGAGCTGGAATCCTCGGACCATTCTCCTGTCTTATTATTGTAACGGGAAATAGCCCTTACACGGAAGGTATAGTCTCCCTCCCTGTTAAAATAACCTGCAAAGTTATATGAGGTTCCTGTAGTGCTGACCGTAGTGACCGTCTTATCGTCACGGAGCAGCTTTACATCGTAACTCTTAGCGCCCTCAATCTCTTCCCACTCAGCCGTGGTATCATTCCACTCCAGCTCCGACGCGCCCTGAAGCTTACCGCCGATACGTTTTAACTCAGCATACACTTCAATGTACTGGCCATCATCATATATCTTTGCTTTCTTGAAATCCGCGTTACATCCGGAAAGAGAGAAATGGCTTTTGGATGTATAGGAGAACTTGTATCCGTCCTTGGCTGACAGTTCCACCTTTACCTCCGGTATATCTCCAACCGTCCAGGTATCCTGGTCCTCTATATTGGTATACTCGGCCGAGTCCACTTCAAATCCGCTGCTGCCGGCCTTAACCGTAATGTCTCCTATCTCGTCTCCGCTCTCCGGCGCCTTTGAATAGGAAAAGCTCAGCTTCACTGTGTCAATCTTTTTATCCGCTGCCAATGCAGTGAAACTACTGCTCAATGCCATTGATGCTGCAAGCAGCAGACATAGCCCTCTTTTTCTCCTCATAAAACTTATCCTCCTCGTCTATATTTGCAACTAATTGTTATTTATTGCCTATCTTTATTATAAAGTAGTGACATCTATTGTACAATTTAATAATCCTTAAGAGAATATTACATTTTTAGGTACAATGTTCCATGAGTTACAGAAAATTACATGTCTTGCAGCATTTTCTTAATTTCTATCATTCTGTCACGCAGCCTTGCCGCTTCCTCGAAATTCAGCTCCGCAGCAGCCTGGTGCATCTTCTTTTCCAGTTCCTTTGACAGCTTCTTTAATTCCTTCTCGTCCATGGACTCCGGATCCTTCTTAAAGTGCTTGTCATCTGCATTCACAGCCTTGGATATGGCAATCAAATCCCTGACAGCCTTTTTGATGGTGGTGGGTGTAATTCCGTGGTCCTCGTTGTACTTCTGCTGTATCTGGCGTCTTCGGTTGGTCTCCTCGATTGCCACAGCCATGGAGTCCGTCACCTTGTCCGCATACATAATGACATGGCCTTCGCTGTTGCGGGCTGCACGGCCAATGGTCTGGATCAGGGATGTTTCCGAACGCAGGAAGCCCTCCTTATCCGCATCCAGGATGGCCACCAGTGTAATTTCAGGAATATCCAGTCCTTCCCGCAGCAGGTTGATGCCCACCAGGACATCGAACACATCCATTCGCATATCCCGGATGATTTCAGCCCGCTCCAACGTATCAATATCCGAATGAAGATACTTAACCCGGATACCTACCTCTCTCATGTAGTCGGTCAGGTCCTCTGCCATCCGTTTGGTCAGAGTGGTGATAAGCACTTTGTGATGGGCCGCCACCTCCTTGTTCACTTCAGAAACCAGGTCGTCAATCTGGCCCTCCACAGGCCGCACCGATATCTCCGGATCCAAAAGTCCGGTGGGACGTATGATTTGTTCCACCCTCATAAGCTCATGCTCCGCCTCGTAGGCAGAGGGAGTTGCAGAAACAAACATCATCTGATTGATTTTAGACTCAAACTCAGGAAACGCCAGAGGTCTGTTATCCAGAGCAGATGGAAGGCGGAACCCAAAGTCCACCAGCGTGGTCTTTCTGGACCGGTCGCCGGCATACATTCCGCGCACCTGGGGAAGTGTTATGTGGGACTCGTCCACAATTATCAGGAAATCTTCCGGGAAGTAGTCAATCAGTGTACAGGGAGGTTCCCCGGGCAGGCCTCCGGTCAGATGTCGGGAATAATTCTCAATGCCCGAACAAAATCCGGTCTCACGCATCATCTCCACATCAAAGTTGGTCCGTTCCGATATGCGCTGGGCCTCCAGAAGCTTATCCTCACTCTTAAAGAATGTGACACGCTCCTCCAGCTCTGTCAGAATATTCTCTGTGGCTTCCATCATCTTCTCCTTCGGCACCACATAATGGGATGCCGGGAAAATAGCCACATGGCCCAGCTGGGCTTTGGTTTCATCGGTCAGCGTATCAATCTCAGATATCCGGTCCACCTCATCCCCAAAAAATTCTACCCGGTAGGCCACACCGTCGGAGTACGCCGGGTAAATATCCAGTACATCCCCCCGCACCCGGAAGGTTCCACGCTTAAAATCCATATCATTCCTGTCATACTGAATATCAATGAGTTTGTGAATGACCTCGTCCCGGTCCTTAATCATACCGGGTCTCAGTGAAATGACCATCTCCTTATAATCAATAGGGCTGCCCAGACCGTAGATACAGGATACGGAAGCCACGATAATTACATCCTCCCGTTCGGAAAGGGCTGCGGTGGCGGAATGGCGCAGCTTGTCTATCTCATCATTAATTGACGAATCCTTTTCAATGTAGGTGTCCGTGGACGGGACGTAAGCTTCGGGTTGGTAGTAGTCGTAGTAGGACACAAAGTACTCCACCGCATTGTTGGGGAAAAATTCTTTAAATTCGCTGTAGAGCTGGGCGGCTAACGTCTTGTTATGGGCGATAATCAGTGTTGGCTTGTTCAGGGCCTGTATGACATTGGCCATGGTGAAGGTCTTACCGGAGCCGGTAACGCCAAGCAATGTTTCAAACTGATTTCCTTCCTGAAAGCCTTTGACCAGCTCGGCAATAGCCTGAGGCTGGTCGCCGGTAGGTGCATATTCTGATACTAATTCAAAATGATCCATGAAAATCTCCTTTTAGCACATCAATGCATTATAGTAATACTTTTGGTGTTTCTGTGAATATCAACTTCATCAAAACTTTTATTTCTTAAAATAATGTTCTAACTTGTTTAAAATATATACCAATAAACCTGCCAATCCGTTCAACTGTCCGAAAAACCGGAACTTGTAGGTTTCTTATAATTCCAACCTCATATAAATAACTTCTTGAAATCCTGTCACGCGGGAATTAAAGCCTTTCGGATTTCTGCCATATTTAACAAACCCTGCTTTCTCATACATGGATAATGCCCTTTCATTTTCAGCAACCACGTTCAGCTCCAGCTGAATATACCCCGCCGCCCTTGCACATTCAATACACGCTGCCATTAGCGCCTGTCCAATCCCAAGTCCCCAAAAATCTTTAGCGACGCTAATACCAAATTCGGCACGATGCCTTACCTTATATTTTGTGCCTATTGCTTCAATTCCAGCAGTTCCAACAACTACATTCCCGACTACGGCAACTATCTCAATCTCATTTGAACTTTCGGATTTTTCTTTCAGAAATTGACTTTCCTGCATCACGTCGAAACTATTTTCATCTGGATAGGATAGTAAATAATCGGTTTGTCCATGGGTCAAATTAAAGCAATCCCATACAGCCTGTCCATCACTTTCTATGCCGTTTCTCAAACAGCATTCCACACCATTCTTTAAAATTATTGTCTTACTATATTTCATAACTTATTCCACTCCAATTCATATTTTTTATTCCGCCGGATTGCTCAGTCAATTCCAGTTTATCTTGTTGATAAACACTTGTTGGAACGGTTATTAAAAATTATATCATATACGTCTTGAAAAGTATAGGCGCAAGTGAGAACATCTGTTCTTTTTATCAATTGAATTTTTAGGACCAAAGTCCCGGATAAAATCCCGGTAAAATTCTGCTGCTGTATACCATACTTATGCCATACTTATATCATATTTATACCATACTTATACCATACTGCTTCCGGCAGAAGGGCGCCTTTGAATAGAATCGTGGATATATCAGGTACATTTGTCCCAGCGGTATACCCTTTGATCGTTTATCGGGTGGACAGGCAGCATGATCGTGGAGCATACCAACACCAGGAAAAGAGACAGACCTGACAGCTGCAGACCGTCCAGAAAATACGGATAAGACAGCGGCCCGGACAGTACGAAAGCCCCGGTCATGGATGCCATGACCGGAGCCTTCTTTCACACTGCTTATTTATTTTCCTTCAACACCTGGACTGCCTTCTGAAGCTGGTTGTCTTCCTCCGGCTTCACCACGGCCTGGGTTTTAAGCTTCTCTTCCAGTTCCACTTCCACATCCGGTTCTATTCCCTTTCCATGCAGGTCAAAACCGCTGGGCGTGTAGTAATGGGCTGTGGTAATCTTGATGGCGGAACCGTCTCCCAGAGGTATCAGGTTCTGTACAATTCCCTTTCCGTAGCTGGTGGTTCCCACCACGGTGGCCCAGTCATAATCCTTCAGGGCGCCTGTAAACACCTCGGAAGCGCTGGCTGAGTCCCCATTGACCAGAATAGCAATGGGTATTTTCAGCTCATGACCGTCTGAGGCGGTAAATACATCGCCCTTTTCATTCTTGTCGGCCGTGTAAACAATCAGGGTTTTTCCCTTGCCCTTTTCATACTGGTCCAAATCATCGGGGAGAATATAATCCACCATCTTAACAGCGCTGTCCAGGACTCCGCCCGGATTGCTCCGCAGGTCGATAATCAACCCCTCCATACCGTCCTTCTGCAGCTCATCCACTGCCTGCTCAAACTGCTCCACTGTAATCACATCAAATTCCGAGACTGCAATCCGGCCGATTTTATCGTCCAGCATGCTGTATTCCACGGTGGGCACTTCGATTTTGCGCCGCGTAACGGACATATCCACATACTCATCTTTGTCTGCCCTGTACACCGTGATAGCCACATCCGTGCCTTCTTCGCCCTTGATGTAATTGTTCACCAGCACATCCAGACTTTCGGAAGCCACCAGGGTATCGCCCACCTTATATATAATGTCCCCGGGCTGCATCCCTGCCTCCAGGGCCGGGGAACCCTCGAACACCTTCACGATGGTACATAATCCCGTGGTTCTGTTCTGGCTTAACATGGCTCCGATACCGGAGTAGGTTCCTTTTGTGCTGTCATTGATGGAACGGAAATCCTCCTCCGTATAATACGTGGAATAAGGGTCATCCAGGCCAGCCAGCATTCCTCTGTAAATAAAATCCTCCACATTGCCGGCGTCCTCGTCGTACAGAAAGTGAAGATCTATGATTTGCTGAATCATGGACATCTTGGCCGTAACCCGGTCAAAGTCCACTCCGCCTTCATGGCTGCTTCCGTCTGTGATTCCCGGTCCCTTGCCCTCGATGGCCACGCTGGGCTGACGGCTCATAACCCGTTTGCCGAAGATATAGATACCGGCCGACATGCCCACCACAATCAATCCCACAAAGGCGGTTACAAGGGCTCCCACCAGAGCCCCGGCCCAGAACCGGTTTTTTCCTGAGCTGTTCCGGTTCCCGTCCTGGGGTCCCGGTCCGTTGTCCCTGAAGGGACCATCCGGCTGTCCGCCCATATTATGTTCCTGTCTGTCAAATTCACGATTTTCCAATTTACGTCTCCTATCTGTCCGTTCCCTCTATCCTATGACAGGTCACGGACTTACATAACTTCGGGGATTCACATAGGTGCCCCCTGAGCGGATTCCAAAATGCAGGTGGGGACCGGTGGAATAACCGGTGGAACCTACCTTTGCAATCACCTGGCCTTTTGTCACCTTTTCCCCCACGCCCACCAGCAGCTTGGAGCTGTGCATGTAGACCGTGCTCACCCCGCCTCCGTGGTCAATCATAATATAATTGCCCGCCGAATAGCTGTATGTAGATATCACCACCTCGCCATCAGCCGCAGCAATGATATCCGCCCCTGTGCTGGCACTGATATCAATTCCCTTATGGTTGCTGGATGCCCCTTCTGTGGGAGACTCCCTGTCTCCAAAATTAGAGGTAATCCTGCTGCTGGACGGACAGGGCCACTTAAAACTAATATTCCCTAAATTCGATACGGTATACGTCTTACCGGCTGCTTCCGCCTTTTTTCTGGCCTCCTCTTCCCTCCGCTTCATCTCGGCCTCGATTCGCTTCATCTGATCTTCCTGGGCTTTGATGTCTGCATTGTACTGGTCCAGCTCATCCTGGGCCATGGCAATCTTGGAATTATAGGAATCCAGCTCCTTCTGCTTGGAATCCATCAGCTGCTGCATGGAAGCCTGTTTGGCCTGGGTGGACTCCTGAAGCACTAAAAGCTCTCCATACTCCTTCTCCAGGTTCTGTTCCCTGACAGCCACCTGCTCCTTTGCAGAAGCATAGGCAGTCAGCATCTTCCTGTCATATTCCGCAATCTGGCTCACGTATTCCGCGCGGTTTAACAGCTCCGATATGCTGCCGGACTCCATAACCATATCCAGCAGATTGTTCTGGCCGTTCTCATACATGTACTTGATGCGCAGCTTCATGCTGTCATACTGGTGTTCCTCCTCGCGTCTGGCCTCCTCTAACTGTATCTGGGCCTGGTCTATCTCCTCTTCCTTAAGGGTAATCCGGTTTCCCAGCTGTTCCAGCTCCTCTGCCAGGGAGGACAGACTGCCATCCAGCTTCTTTACATAAGCTGCCGTATCTGCCTTTAATCCCTCCAGCTGGTTCAGGGTACTCTCCACCTTCTTCTTTTCCTCTTCCAAAGCAGATACCTGTTTCTTGGCATCCTCTATCTCCACACTGGTGGCGTAGGCTGAAAATGCCGCCATACCGCCCATCAAAAGACCGCCTGACAGCGCTGCCGCACAAATCCAATGTCTCATCCTCATTCACATCCTCCTTCCCTATACCTTCAAGTGACGGTGGATGGTAAAATAACTGACAAAAAAACCAATGCCCACACCCAGGCACCCGGCTGTTGCCGCCATATAGGGAAATATATTTCCCAGAGGTATGGGTTCAAACATGCCTGTCAGCATCTGATAATGCTCACCGATATAGATGACCGCCCTCTGGTAAAGCGCATACATGCCTGCCAGAGGCACCGCTGCTCCCAACGCGCCAAGGAGCACGCCCTCCACCACAAAAGGCGCACGAATCATATAATTGGTGGCGCCGATTAAGCGCATGATTTCATTTTCCCTCCTGCGGAAGGCCGCGGCCACGGAAATGGTATTGCTAATCAGGAAAACCGCCACGGCCAGCAGTACGCAGATAATAACGGCCGACATGGCCCCAACCATCTTTCCCGCACTGGTCAGCCCGGCCACAGCCGTACTGGAATAACGCACCTTTCTCACGCCTTCCATGCCTTCCAGACGCTCCACGATTTTATCCTGTTCCTCAATATTATTGAGAAATATCTCATAGGAGGCGGAACCGGACAGCGGATTGTCGTCTGCAAATCCCTCTGCCAGCTCCTCCATCCCCTCAAAATAATCTGTCTTAAAGTTCTCCCATGCCTGGGCAGCGGATATATACTGCGCCTCCCGCACCTCTTCCCAGCCCTGGATGACATCGCCGGCAGCCAGAATCTGATCCTCCGGCATATCCTCATCAAAAAATACAGTGATTCCCACTGTTGTCTCTGCTGTCTTTGCCACATTCTGCACATTGGCTATCAGGGCGAAAAAAAGACAGAATAAAAAAATACATGCAGAAATAGTCGCTATAGATGCCAGCGAAAACAAAATATTTCTGCATATATTAATGATGCCCTGTTTCAGGCAATACCAAAATGTACTGATTCTCATTGCTGTTCATTTGCCTTTCCGGCGGAATAAGCATACCCGTAAGCTCTCCAGAGCCGCTGCGGCAGCACCCTAATAATATCCGCCCACATCACTGATAACCGACCCCCGTTCCATGGTAATGATCCGCTTGTTCATCTCATCCACCATTTCCTGACTGTGTGTAATCACAATCACAGTAGTCCCCCTCTGGTTAATCTCCTCCAGAAGCCTCATGATTTCATGGGTGTTAAAGCTGTCCAGGTTACCGGTGGGCTCGTCTGCAAGGAGCACCTCAGGGTCATTGATCAAGGCCCTGGCAATGGCCACTCTCTGCTGCTCACCTCCGGACAGCTGTCTGGGGTAGGCCTTGTACTTGGACGACAGCCCGACCAGCCTGAGCATCTCCGGCACTGTTTCCCGGATTATCCTGGGCGGCACCCCGATTACCCTCTGGGCAAATGCAACATTCTCAAACACAGTGCGGTCCTTCAGGAGTCTGAAATCCTGAAAGACCACGCCTAATCTTCTGCGGTATTTGGGAACATACCTTCTCGGCATCCTTCCCAGGTCCATATCGTTCACCACAATACGTCCCTTTGTGGGTTCCAGCTCCTTGAGGAGCAGCTTCATCAGCGTACTCTTGCCGGAACCGCTTCTTCCTACGATGAACACGAACTCACCGTCATCAATGGTAAGGGATACATCCTTAATGGCCTTGTTCCCTGTCTCGTAGGTTTTGCTCACATTGCTTATCTCTATCATCCACTGACTCCGGCCTAATAATCCAGGCTTTCCATATACTTCATATACTTGGCAACCATCAGGGCAATCTTAAAGGTAATAGCGTCCTCAAAAATGCGCAGATCTAATCCGGTGCTCTTCTGAAGCTTATCCAGACGGTATACAAGGGTATTCCTGTGGATATAAAGCTGTCTGGAGGTCTCGGACACATTCAGGCTGTTCTCAAAGAACTTGTTGATAGTGGCCAGTGTCTCCTCATCAAACTCATCCGGAGACTTGCCGTCAAACACCTCGCGGATAAACATTTTGCACAGCGGAATGGGCAGCTGATAAATCAGACGTCCGATACCCAGGTTGTTGTAAGCGATAACGTTCTTATTGGCATAGAAGATCTTGCCTACGTCTAACGCCATCTTGGCTTCCTTGTAGGAACGTGAGACTTCCTTGATGTCATTGATAATGGTGCCGTATGCCACCCGCACCTTTGTCATGGCCTCGGTGTTAAGCATATCAAGTACGGTGTTGGCTGTTTTGTCCAGCTCCCCGTAGGTTTCTCCCTGACGTACTTCCTTCACCAGAATAATGTTCTTCTCATCTACTGCGGTGATGAAGTCCTTTGTCTTGGACGCGAAAAGGCTTCTCACTGTCTCCAGTGCGTTGACGTCCTTCTCGTTGTGGGTCTCGATGATATAGACCACACGCTTTACATCCGTGTCAATGTGCAGCTTCTTTGCCCTGTTGTAGATGTCTACCAGCAGCAGGTTGTCCAGAAGCAGGTTCTTGATAAAGTTGTCCTTATCAAAACGCTCCTTATAAGCTACCAGCAGGTTCTGAATCTGGAATGCGGCCAGTTTGCCAACCATGTATACATCATCGCTGGCCCCCTTTGCTAAGAGGATGTATTCCAGCTGGTGCTCATCAAACACCTTGAAGAACTGGTATCCCTGGATAACCTGGCTGTCCGCCGGTGAGTCCACGAAAACCAGAACCGAGCTCTCGGAGTCTTCTGCATCGGTAAATGTAGAAGCCAGCACTTTTCCCTCTGTATCACATATACCCAAATCAATTCTTGTAATTGCCTTTAATCCATCCAGTGTGGTTTGAAGTATCTGATTTGAAATCATTCTATACTCTCCTTTTCAAACGTATTCGGAGTAACTAATATCCCTATTTTCATATTTTAATGCAAAATTACAAAAAAAGCAAGAGAGTTGTATACTCTCCTGCTTCTTTTTACCTTAATTTTCACTTACGGTTTGTTTGTATTAGTTAAGAACAACCAGTTCCGTATCCTTGTCGAAAATGTGGATCTTCTCTAAATCCATGGCCAGCTTGATGGTATCGCCAGGCCTTGCGGTGGTACGAGGATTTACCTTGGCAACAAAGTTCGCGTCCTCGATATCAAAGTATAACAGAACCTCGGAGCCTAACATCTCGTATACGCGGACAGTGGCCTCAAATACGCTCTTTGGAGACATGGCCAGGTAGGATTCCTCATCGTGAAGGTCCTCTGGACGGATACCCAGGGTAACTACCTTTCCTATGTATCCGGCATCCTCTAACTTCTTGGACTTGGCCTCAGAAAGGGCTACGGTGTGTCCGCCGAAGCTTAAGGTTGTCAGAGCGCCGTCCTTGCCGACGGTTGCATCTATCATGTTCATCTGGGGAGCTCCGATGAATCCTGCCACAAACTTGTTGCATGGCTTATCATACAGATTCTGTGGGTTATCCACCTGCTGGATGATGCCGTCCTTCATAACGACGATTCTGGTACCCAGTGTCATGGCCTCTGTCTGGTCATGGGTAACGTAGATAATGGTGGTCTCCAGTCTCTGGTGAAGCTTGGAAATCTCAACACGCATCTGTCCTCTCAGCTTTGCATCCAGGTTGGACAGCGGCTCGTCCATCAGGAATACCTTGGGGCTGCGGACAATGGCGCGTCCCATGGCAACACGCTGTCTCTGGCCGCCGGAAAGAGCCTTTGGCTTACGGTCCAGCAGATGCTCCAGGTCGAGAATCTTGGCTGCGTCATGCACTTTCTTGTCAATTTCATCCTTCGGCGTCTTTCTCAGTTTCAGACCGAAAGCCATATTGTCATATACAGACATATGTGGATACAGAGCATAGTTCTGGAATACCATGGCGATATCTCTGTCCTTTGGTTCAACGTCATTAACCAGCTTATCGTCGATGTAAAGCTCACCGGATGAGATGTCTTCCAGACCAGCAATCATACGAAGGGTTGTGGACTTACCGCATCCTGAAGGACCTACGAAAATGATAAATTCCTTATCGGCGATTTCAAGATTAAATTCCTTAACTGCTACAAATCCATTTGGATATTTCTTTGTTACGTTCTTCAGTGATAAACTAGCCATTCTGTTTTTTCCTCCTAATAATACGCTTAACACATATGTGTTTTACCCTCTTTTGTAACTGCTCTTATAATACATGAAACCCCCTGGGGAATCCATATCGCAAATCCACAAAATCAAAATTGGGGTTTTAGCTAATTTGTATACGGGGAAAAAAAAATGTCCTAAATCACAAAGTATTCCAATATTTGCCGCCAACTTTTTGTTAATTATGTTAATCAACTGCGTTTTTCCCGAAAATATCGGCAAAAGCCACAAAATTCAGGCCCTAATATTCGATAAATCCTTCACCAAATACCTCTCTGGCATCACTTACAATAACAAATGCGCTGCTGTCAAACTCCGCCACAATCTCCTTTAACCGCACAATTTCCTTTTTTGAAACCACACAGAACAGCATTTTCTTCTCCTGGTCCGAGTACATTCCCCTGGCTTCCAGGCTGGTCACTCCCCTTCCCATCTGTTCCATGATGGCCTCTGCAATCTCCCGGTAATGCTGGGAGATAATATAAGCCTGTTTGGAAAACTTAAGTCCCTCAATCAGGCCGTCCGTAACCTTAGCCACACAGAAAATGGCGATAAGGGCGTAAAGAGCGCTCCTGATGCCGAACACGGAGGCGCCGGCCACCACAATCAGCCCGTCCAGAACCTGCATGATTTGGGCCAGGGTATAGTGCTTAAGGCGTTTCTGGATCAGGGCCGCCAGCAAATCCGTGCCTCCGGTGGTGCAGCTGGTCAGAAACACCAGGCCGGTTCCCACACCGCTTATGATTCCCCCGAATAGGGCCGACAGAAACAGGTCGCTTCCCAGATAGGACGCCTCCGGCAGAACATACAGGGAAACAGAGAGCATAACCGTGGCGAACAGGGTGCGCTTGATAAACCGCCAGCCGCAGAAAAAGAATCCGGCTGCAAATAACGGGATGTTTAACACTGTATTGGTCAGCCACAGAGGAACAGACCACAGTTCCTTGGCAATAATGGCCACGCCCGACACACCGCCCGTAACCATGCTCACAGGGTCATAAATATTCTTGATGGCAAAGCCAATCAGGAATGTACCTGCCACAATCATGGTATAATCCGCCGCCGGATTCCTCTTTTTCATGTCTCCCCGTCCTTTCCCCAACCCATGCCTCCATGTACCGGAGCCGGCCTGCGCCGGCTGCAGGCACAGACAATCCGTTCCTCCGGCACATTTTATGCTGTACTAAAAAGTATGTGCCTTCCTTCCCCATTCCATACGCTTATACACGCTCAATCGTCTTGTCCGTAATACGAATCCTGCCTTCCTTTAAAAGCCTGCCCACGGCCCGCTTAAAGGCATTTTTGCTCATGCTGAACTCACGCATGATTACCTCCGGCTTTGCCTTGTCATTAAAGGGAAGCACACCGTCGAATTCGTCCATGACCTTTAATACCTTCTCTGCGTCAGTCCCCATCTGCACATAGGACTTTTCCCTGACGCACAAATCCAGCTTTCCGTCCTCGCGCACCCTGGTAACCCTGGCCTGGACCGTATCCCCCTCCCTGAACCTGCCGTAAAGCTCCTTTTTGGGAATGAGTCCGTAATATTTGTGGTCCACCGCCACAAAGGCGCCTATGGTTTCATTAATTTCATAGATGGTACCCGTAACCCAGTCCTCTGCCTTATAAGGCGACTGGTTGCTCATATGGGAATAGACGCGCATGGTAGCTGCCAGACGTCTGCTTTTATCCACATACAGGGTGACAAGGCACTGCTCCCCTTTTCTCACCGGGTGGGTCTGCTCTTTAAACGGAAGAAGAAGGTCCTTCTCCAGTCCCATATCCAGAAAAGCCCCTATTTTAGCCACATCCTTGACCTCCAGCTTCGCTGTCTCGCCCACCTGAAGTTTGGGCTTTCCCGTGGTGGCAATCAGGCGGTCCGATGAATCTTTGTAGATGAACACCTCTACCTTGTCCCCGATCCCGGCTCCCTCCGGCACCTGCTTCTTTGGGAGAAGAACAGCTGCCTCATCCCCCTCCTTCTCAGCCAGATATACTCCGAATTCTTTTGTTCTTATTATTACAAGCTCCTGCACTTTACCTAATTCAATCATCTCAATCTTCCTCCTGTCCTTTTGTTCTCAGCCATACCACAGCGCAGATTTCTCCTGTACTGCCCTCAAGGACCACTGTCCACTCCCTATCCCGGGCCACGCTTACCCGCGGAGTCAGGACATCTCCCAATACAGCCGCCTTTTTGTAATCAGCCCGTATCTCTTTTATCACAAGCCCTTCCGGTATGGCCTCCCTGGCCATCTCCACATACTGGGCGTTATTCACATGGTGGTTTGTGTCAATGTGGTGTCTGGCAACCATAATAGGCTCACCCGCCCTGCAGTCTTCAGGCACCGGTATCTTTCTGGGGCAGGGGCTTAATACCAGCCTTGGCTCCGGCTCGCCGTAAGGAGCCGTATCTCCGGGCTGCACCCGGATCGGAATGTTCTTATCCGTATCGTAGAGGAACCACATGGATTCAGCCCTGACCACATCCGTCCCCTCCCAGTCCCGCAGAACGAAGTTACGGTAGCCGTATATCCCCTTTGACGCACAATGCCAAGTTCCAACCACCAGCTTCTCCCCCAGTCCGGGATACCGGTCTATCATAATCTGCCAGGATGACAAAAGCCATGCTTTATGGCTGGCTTCCAGATACCCCACTCCCACACCGCAGTCCTCTGACTGAAATGTGCTGCAATCCTGCATATAATTGATGATACCTGAAACCGACAGGCACCCTCCTTCGTCCGTTTCGCTGTAACGGACCCTGCTGTTAAATGTATACATATCTACCTCATTCTCCCGTGACCAGGACGCAGCTTTTACTGCCGGTGCTTCCATGTCCCGCCCCGGTATTACGCCCTTCATTGTATCATAAATTCCCTTGGGTATACAAGCAAAATCCCACAGACTTTCATCTGTGGGATAGTAGCTGGGCTACAAGGATTCGAACCTTGAAATGACGGAGTCAGAGTCCGTTGCCTTACCATTTGGCGATAGCCCATTATTCAGTTCAACATTGTAACACAACTTTTGCTATATTACAATATTTATTCTATCATTTCCATAAATTGTTTCCATAAATTTAATTTTTACATAGTAGAAATATGCACATCCGTGAGAGCAGATTCCGAAGAACCTGCCCTGCCATAATCCTTCATTCCGCGGGAAAATCAACTGTATGGGGAACGAATTCCCCATACATTGTTCCCGGCCTTCCTAATAATGTCCGCCGTCTTTTCTGTTTTCATCCAGATCGAAGCGCACCTCATCAAAATATATCTTTGTCTGGCCCCAGTGTTCCTTCTCCGGCCAGGCAAAGGGGTGCAGATGTTTTGCCCGTTTTGCTGTTTCCAGAGCTTCCTCTTCTGCCTTCAGAAGGATCTCCCTCTCATTGATTCCCACGGCCTTGCCGTCCCTCAGCCGGATCTCACCATCCACCACCACAAGGTCCACATCGGAGGGGTGTCCGTTTCCAATCAGGGTTTCTATCAGGTTAATTCTCGGCATAAGGCGGGGATTCATCAGATCGATTGCTATAATATCCGCTCTTTTTCCTGTTTCAAGGGAACCAATCTCCTCATCCAGTCCCACACACCTTGCAGCGTCAATGGTGGTCATCTCCAGCACCTTCTCCGCCGGCAGATAGTAATCATCATTCATGGCGCGGCGGAAGATCATCTGCGCCCGTTTCATGGCGTCGAACATGTCAAAACCGGATGTAAGCATGGAACCGTCCGTTGTCAGGGCCACCGTCACTCCTAATTCCAGCAGCTCAATCACCGGTGTCCTGTTTACCAACTGGCGCATTCCCGGCGCCACGCTGATATGGGTATCTGTCTTCTGTATGATGAGCGCTTCATCAAACGAGAGGCCCGTACAGTGCTGCAGATGGACATCCGGGCCCAGGAGGGCATTTTCTTTATCCTGGTAAGCCAGATGGACCATACCCCCAAAGGCATCTGTATGAATACGGGTATTGTATTTTTCCGCAATTCTCCTCATATCCCTGGCCTGTTTCAGGTCATGCTCTGTAAGCTTCACGCAGCGGTCCGCAGAAGTGGGGGCAGAGGGATCCACGGAGGTGACTGCCCCAAAGGGTGCAACGTAAGCCCTGGTCCGGTCGTTGTTGGCATGATTCAGCTCCGACACAACTGTCTCCAGGCTCTCTAACACAGTCTCATAGCTAACCTGGGACATATGCCTCTCTCCGTCCTCCGTATAGCGGCTGAACCGGTGAGGCCACGGCACATGGCAGGGTCCTGTGCAGACAATATCCTTAACCCCCACCTCTGCGTATGCCCTGGCATTGTTAAAGGCGGGAACAGGGGAGTCACAACGCGGCTGGGAGCCCAGCACGCATACGCCGGTGGTGACTCCGGCATGGAGGCGTTCCAGGGCTGAAAGCCGGCCTTCATTGTACCAGAAGCCGTCAGTAATATAGTTTTTATATGTGTGGGTCATCACAGGCATCCAGTAGCTTGTAAGATCCACAATGGACTTAAAGGCGCTGTGTCCCCCATGGCCATGGGCATCCACAAACCCCGGCATGACCACATGGTCTTTACAGTCCAGCACCTCCTTTGCCTCAAATTGCTCCGCTTCCATGCTATCCCCCACAAAAGCTATCCTGCCATCTTTTACTCCTACAGCCCCATTCTCAATCACACGCCGTTTCTCGTCCATTGTAATGACTACAGCATTGGTGAGCAGCAAATCGTACATATGTATCCTCCTTAATCCTGACCTTTCTTACAGAACAGTCCTTCTTATTTATGAATGGGAAATGACGGTCTAAACAGCTCATCCTCAGACAGATGGCGGTAGTCCCTCTCCATATATCCCATCCTCATCTTGTCATAATACTTCTGCCCCTTTGCCTTTATCTCCTCCAGGTCCACACCTTCAATGGTCCTGTCCTTCATGACGGTCTTTCCGTTAATAACGGACATCTTCACGTCACGGCCGCAGCCGCACATAAAAATCGTGCGGATGGGATCATCCACTGCTCCCATATGGAAATCCTCCAAATCCACAGCTATCATGTCAGCCTTTGCACCGGGAGCCAGACGGCCCAGGTCCTCTCTCCCCAAAAGAGCGGAGCCTCCAAGGGTTACTGCCCTGTACACGTCAGCCATGGCAGAGCCTTCCACCTTGTTCTCCGCCATCTGTGAGAACCAGGAAGCAATGCGGATATTCTGGAAAAAATCAGGTGGAAATGTATCTGTTCCCACTGCCACATTGATATTCCTGGCGCGGTATTTTGCAAAGGAATCCTGGTAATGCCCGCTTCTCCCTATTATAACCGGGCAGAATATGGCAGTGGTACCTGTATTGGAAAGAATTGACAGATCGTCCCCTTCATCCTCCACCCACCTGGTACCTTTTACGATATAGCAGTGGGGAATTCCCACGTTCTTTCCGAGAAATCCAATGCTCTCCAGATATTCTACCGGGCTTTTGCCTGTCCGCTCCTTTATGAAGCGGTATTCAAACAGTCCCTGTGCCGCGTGGAGCTTGATGGGACACTTTAGTTCCTCTGCATACTGTTTTGTGCGGATCAGGTTCTCCTCTGTCTGTGTCTCAATCCTCTCAGGCAGCAGGGCCCCACGGATCAGGCCATCATAGGCCCCGTCATATTTGCGGATAAATCGGACCGCTCTCTCTAACCCTTCCTCTCCCTGCCCCTCCAGGTAACGGACTGTCATGGTACCGTCAGGACGGACTACGTTCAGACCGCACTGGTAGCTGGGAGAAGTGTACAGCCTCAGACCCAGTCTGCCTGCGTGATAGACACCTGCCTCTTCCTCTTCATAAGTATCCGCCCATTTTTTATAGTATGTAGATGTGATGGGCATGGCTGTGGTAATGCCGTGCATAATCAGCTGTGTGTACGCGTAGAGGGACTTGAAGGCCTCCTCCTCTGCTGTCATCACCTCATGAGTGCCCTTCTCAAAATACTCCTCTGAAGGATTGAGGCTGCTCCTGATATTACTGAAAGCCTCCGTGTGGAGAATATCATGGTCAATATCCCCAAGGGCATTTAAGTCAATAAATCCAGGCATGATGACGGCATTACCTGCATCCTCTGTCTTGCTGACTTCCCCCTCATAATGCTTTCCCACATAAATGATGGTATCATTCTCGTAAACCACCTCACCGTCCCGGATAATCTCATGATCCACTCCGTTATAGCCGATCACATAGGACCCTTTGACTCTCGTAATCATATTATTCCTCCTCGCTATGAGCTCTTGCACGCCGTAACCCACTAAGACACAAGGCGCTGCAGGGTGAGCCGCCCTGTATAATCCATACAGAAAGCCAACCTTTGCAGCGCCCTTTTTCTTATGCCTGAATCCCGGACTTATGGTTCAGTGCAGATTTATTGTTCAGCATTTTCAAAATGTACGTTCTGGAAGAAATGGCTTCCTGCCGGTGTGGGCACAAATCCCTTTACATTGCTTCTGATACCAAGAACCTGCTCTGTATTGGCAACCGGAATAACAGGAAGGTTAACGCGCAGGTATTTCTGGATATCCTTGATGATCTGCTCCCTCTCCGGTCCGTCACTGGTATTTCTCTGCGCCTCAAGCATTTTGTCCATCTCCGGGTCAGAGTAGAAGCCCATGTTGTTTGTAGGAATCTGCTTGCTGTTAAACGGTCCGTAAATGTTATTGTCCGGCTCCGGGAATCCTACGGCTCCAAAACCGATCAGGAATATCTCTGTCTCGCCGGCATCCACCATGTCATAGAAGGTACCTGCCTCATAACTCTGGATCTCCACGGTTATTCCAACCTGAGCCAGCATGTCCTGGATGATGGTAGCCTCGTTCAGTCTGTTGGTGTTCTCCGCACAGGTCAGTTTTAAGTGAAGATCAGATACCCCGGCCTCTGCCAGAAGCGCCTTTGCCTTCTCAACATCATACCTGCAGTCCGTATCAGAATCATCGAAATACTTCATGCTTGGTGCCACAGTGGTGGGAGAATACTGGGCGTTTCCTCTCCAGACAGCTGTAAGGATGGCGTTTTCATCCAGGGCCCAGTCAATGGCCTGCCTTACTCTTACATCATCAAGAGGTTTCTTGGTCACATTCATAACCATGTATTCCACAATTGTGCTGGCACGTTTAACAATCGCAGTATCCTTGTTGTTCTCCAGCCTCTCAACATCATTTGCAGGAATGTCAAATGCAATATCAATATTTCCGGATTCCAGCTCAATTACGCGGCTGTTGGCCTCAACAATTGTGCGGATTACCAGGTTCTTATAAGCCGGCTTATCTCCCCAGTACTCGTCATTTCTTTCATATACACAACGGTCATTTTTTGCCCATGACACAAATTTAAAGGGTCCTGTTCCAACCGGATTCTGTGCTGCCTTCTCCGGATCCTCCGTGAATTCCTTCTCGCTGACAACCACTGCTCCGATATACGGAAGATAACCAACTAAAGGAGAAAATGGCTCATGGGTGGCAATGATGATGGTATTGTCATCCACCACCTTACAGTTATCCGCATCAATGGCAGACATGATGTAGGAAACCTTTGCGCCGTCCGGTCCCGTGGCTCTCTTAAAGCTGTAAAGCACATCGTTTGCCGTCATCTTCTCCCCGTTGTGGAAATACACGTCGTCTCTCAGCTTAAACTCCCAGTTTAAGTCATCCAACCTTTTCCACTCTGTGGCAAGAAGAGGCTTTATTTCCCCGTCATCATCATATCTCACCAGGGTCTCGTAAACAGGATTTAAGTTGTTTACACTGCTTGAGGTGGATGACGCATGCGGGTCCAATGTTGGCGGATCTCCTGTAATAGCCACTGTCAGGGTATCCTTTTCCTCCTGAGCCTTGGAAGAACTGCCGCCGCAGCCTGTCACTAAGGATGCAGCCAGTGTGAGTACCAGCAGGATGCCGGCCGCCTTTTTCACTTTTCTCATAATCTTTTTCTCCTTTTCTTTCATACATGCAGATAGTTCTGCTATTGCCATTACATTTCCCCCGCCAGATGACAGGCCACAAAGTGGTTGTCTCCTGCGTTTTTGAGCTCCGGATCCTCCTGTCTGCACCGCTCTGTCACATACGGACAGCGGCCCGCAAAACGGCAGCCCCCCGGAAGGTTGACAGGGCTGGGAACATCCCCCTTCAGTATGATCTGTTCCCTCTCAACCCCTACCTTTGGAATGGGGATAGCAGATAAGAGCGCTTTTGTATATGGATGGAGGGGGCCGCTGAAGATGGACCTGTAATCACTGAGCTCCACTATCTTTCCCAGATACATAACGCCGATCCGGTTGCTTATATGCTTTACAACGCTTAAGTCGTGGGAAATAAACAGGTATGTCAGCCCCAGGTCCATCTGAAGCCGTTTCAACAGGTTGATGATCTGTGCCTGGATGCATACGTCAAGGGCTGATACGGGCTCGTCCAGTACAATGAATTCCGGTTTTACGGATAAGGCACGGGCAATTCCCACTCTCTGCCTTCTTCCCCCATCCAGCTCATGGGGATAGGCATTAATCAGCCTTCTGGAAAGCCCTACCACATCCATCAGCTCACGGACCCTGGCATCCAGCTTTTTTTTGTCTCTGCGGTACTCTTCCATATTTGTAAGCGGTTCCGCAATCAGCTCAAACACGGAAAGCCTGGGATTCAGACAGGAATACGGGTCCTGGAATACCATCTGTACATGTTCCCTGAATGTTTTCATCTGGCTTTTGTTAAATCCCAGTACATTTTCTCCGTGGAAATTCACCTCTCCGCTGTCTGCTTCCAGAAGACGGATGATGGTTCGCCCTGTGGTAGACTTTCCGCAGCCGGATTCTCCAACAAGTCCCAGTGTCTCGCCCTTATTAATATAAAAGCTCACATCATCCACTGCATGGAGCAGTCCCTTATTTACATGGAAATATTTTTTCAGATGATTGATTTCAACTAATCTCTCTTCCGGATTACTCATCTTTATTTACCTCCTCCTGCTTCTCGTATAAAAAGCACCTGGTATAATGCTCACCGTTCACAACTGTAATTTCCGGCTTTTTATGCTTGCAGATTTCCATGCAGTTGGGGCATCTGGGATTGAAGGAACAGCCGTCAATCCTCTCTGTAGGTTCCGGAGGCAGTCCGTGGATCTCCTCCAGCCAGTCCTCCTCCGTGTCCAGTTTCGGAATGGAATTAAACAGGCCCTTTGTATATGGATGACAGGGATTATGGTAAATCTTGCTTACCTCCGCATACTCCACCACCTGGCCCGCATACATGATGGCCACCTTATCGCAGATCTCCGCAACAATACCCAGATCATGGGTGATCAGGATCATGGAGGTTCCCAGCTTTTCTTTCAGTCCCTTGATCAGATTCATGACCTGGGCCTGGATTGTCACATCCAGGGCCGTGGTAGGTTCATCTGCAATGATCATCTTAGGACGGCAGGCCAATGCAATGGCGATCACCACCCTCTGTTTCATGCCGCCGGAAAACTGATGGGGATAATCATTGGCCCTCTCTCTTCTGATTCCTACCATCTCCAGCAGTCCGCAGGCCTCCTCAAACGCTTCCTTTTTGCCGATTACCTTGTGAAGGCGGATCATCTCCACGATCTGATCCCCCACCTTCATGGAAGGATTTAAGGAGGTCATGGGGTCCTGGAAAATCATGGAGATTTTTTCTCCCAGAATCCCTCTTCTCTCCTTGTCCCCGATTTTTAACATGTCTTTTCCGTCAAACATGATTTCTCCGGAAGTCACCTTTCCCGGCGGTGTGGGGAGAAGTCCCATGATGGTCATGGCCGTGGTTGTCTTACCCGCTCCTGTCTCCCCCACAAATCCCAGCGTTTCTTTGGGTTCCAGGGTTAAGTTCAGGTTATTTACAGCATATACAATTCCGTCTTCTGTTTTATATGTAACACTTAAATCCTTGATATCAAGCAATTTTTCCTTTTCCACGATCTGCTCCGCCTTTCATTAGTTTCTCAGTTTCGGATCAAGCGCATCTCTTAAGCCGTCTCCCAGAAGGTTCAGGGAGAGAACAGTGATAACGATGGCAAGACCTGGGAACATGGTCATGTACGCATATCCTCTGATATAATCACGGCCGGAGGAAAGCATGTTGCCCCACTCAGGATTGGGCGGCTGTATGCCCAGTCCGATAAAGCTCATTCCTGCAGCTGTCAGAATCGCTCCTGCGATACCCAGCGTTACCTGGACAATAACGGGCGCCACACAGTTGGGAAGAATATGCTTTATAATGATTTTTGTATTGGATGTGCCGGACGCCCTGGCGGCTTCAATATACTCTTCCTCACGGATTGTCAGCACGGAAGCCCTTACAATACGTGCATATGTGGGAACCGAGGATATACCAACCGCTATCATCAGGTTCATGAGTCCTGTTCCCAGGGCAGCTACAATGGCAATTGCCAGCAGTGTCTGGGGCACAGCCAGAAGCACATCCATAAAACGCATGATCAGATTATCCACCCTTCTGCCGTAGTAACCTGCGATTGCCCCCAAAATGCCGCCTATGATTACAGCAATGCCAACAGAGACAAAGCCAACCAGAAGGGACATTCTGGCCCCGTACACAACACGGCTGAAGATGTCGCGGCCGAACTCATCTGTTCCGAAAATGTGGCTGGGACTGGGGTGCTGAAAGGCATCAGCCAGATTCTGCTTGGCAAAATCATAGGGCGCGATAACATGTGCGAATATACCTGTAAATAAAAGAATGATCAGGATGACCAGTCCCAAAACCGCCATACGGTTTCTGCTGAGCGCTTTCAGGATGGTCACAACCTGACTTCTGGATTTCTTCTCTTCCATCTCAATCAATACCTCCCGTTCTTTTATTCTTTTGAGACCTTCGGATCGACCACTGCGTACAACAGGTCCACCGCGAGATTAACCAACGAGAAACATGCCGCAACGAACAGAACGCTGCCCTGGACAATAGGGAAATCCCTCTTCTTGATGGCCTCAATCATCAGACGCCCTACCCCCGGAATGGAAAATACAACTTCCGTCAGCATAGCGCCTCCTAAAAGCGTTCCGAACTGAAGTCCCACCACGGTGATAACAGGAATCAAAGCATTTCTGAACACATGCTTCATGATGACCACGCTTTCCTTCTGTCCTTTTGCCCTGGCTGTCTTGACGAAATCCTGGCGTATCACCTCCAGCATGCTGGAACGTGTCATCCTGGCCACTACCGCCGTACTCTGCATTCCCAGCGCAAGGGCGGGCATAATCAACTGTTTAAAACTTCCGAAACCCGAAGGTGGCAGCCATCCCAGATTGACCGAGAACAGGATAATCATAAGGATACCGATCCAGAAGATGGGGGCCGATGTTCCAATGAGCGCCAGCACCATAACGGCATTGTCCAGAAGGGAGTTCTGCCTGACCGCAGAGACAATGCCCAGGAAGGTTCCCAGGATGACGGCGATAATGATTGCCGCTGTGGCGAGCTTGACTGTGTTGGGAAACACTGTCATAATCTCATCCAGGACAGGTCTTCTGGTAGAGTAGGACGTTCCCAGATCCTGATGTACCACGATATTTTTGATATAGCGCCCATACTGTACCAGAAAGGGATCGTCAAGTCCCAGCTCCAGCCGCAGTTCCGCCTGGGCTTCAGGGGTAGCTGATTCACCCAGCATCATCCGGACCGGGTCCCCTGGCGTCATGTAGAGCAGCAGGAATACCAGAAATGACACACCCACAAGCACCAGAACCAGATATACCAGCCTTTTCATTGTGAACTTCAGCATAGTTCATTCCTCCATTATACATTTTCATGTAGTATTTATGCATTTTATTATACTACGCTATATTTTGGAAATATATTGGCACAATAGGATAATCCCGCCCCCCTATTTTCATCCTTTCAGTGCACCCCTCCTTTATTCATTTCCATCAAATTTATGATATACTTATAACTATGATTTTATTGTTATTGTTTATCAATATAAGATTTAGTTATCTGTATTATATATAAATGCGGCGGGGAGCATCCAAATGAAAAAACTGACAGTGGCTGACATCTTACAACTGGATATTCTGAAAAATGTAACAATATGTGCGGGAGCCGCAGGCCTGTCTCATTTTGTCACAGGCATCACCACAGCCGAAGACCCGGATCTGATCCAGTGGCTTACCGGCGGCGAAATTCTTCTTACCTCTCTGTACGGAGCCGTGACCGGCCCCCTTTCCTTCAAAGAATATATTGATACCCTGGCCTCAAAACATATCAGCGCTTTGTTCATAAAGACCGGGGAGCGCATGCCGCAAATCCCGGCGGAAATCACTCGGTCCGGCAGCCATTACGGAATTCCCATTGTACAGCTTCCCCCTGATGTGAGCTTTTTTGACGTGGTGTCTTCTGTCATGAAGCAGATCCTGAATAATAAAGCACAGTATTTTATAGAGCTTCAGAACAATATGTCACAGCTTCTGGCCTCCGGGGCCGGAGAACAGGATATCCTGGATTACCTGGCTGAATATGTGCCTGCTTCCATTCATCTGTGCGATTCTGATAAAAATATTATTTTTACTTCCCAATCAGAAGAATTCCGCTCTGAAATGGCCATAGCAGACAGGATCTCACTTCCCATTATGTGCATGGGGGAGGTGTGCGGCTATCTGGAAGCTGCAACCAACCGTTATCTCGATGAAAATCTGGAAGGGCTTCTGAAAAATGCGGCAAATCTGTCTGCCGTTCTCTATCTCAAAAAGTATTACACTGTTGAAATAGAGCAGAGATACATATCCGGGTTTTTAAAAGAATTGTTTCGACAAAATATGGGAGTAAACCAGATTGTAGAGAAGGCTGAAGGGTACGGCTGGCACAAGAATGATTCCTATCTGGCAGTCTCCATTCAACTGGAGGCTTCCAGAAACATAACCAAGGTTCCTGAGGCGCTGGCAGAGATGACGCGCCTGATTCCCAAAAGCAACTATTACTTCTGCATCCAGGATGATCTGCTGAATATAATATACAGGACAGAAAAAAAGCTCTCTCCCCAAGAATTGTACGGTCCTGTCACCGAAGTTATTACAAATTTAAACCAATACATTTCAAAAACATATGGCTCTTTTACCTTCTACGCAGGTATCAGCAGCATCGCATATGAATTGTTCCAGCTTTCCCAGAAGATTCAGGAAGCAGCAGATTCCCTGCAGTTCTGCCGTGTGTTTAACAACAGGCTGGTAAAGTATGAAGACATGGGAGCACTGCGCATGCTGGCCACCTATTCCCACCGCAGCAACCTGGAACAGGTGATTCCCCCTGCTGTGACCAGATTGGCGGAATACGACAAGCTCAATAATACCCAATACCTGGAAACCCTTGATTCCCTTCTTGGAAATAACCTGAACCTGAGCAAAACCGCCAAACAGCTGTTTATCCACTACAAGACAATGCTTCACCGCATGGACCGGATCTGCGAGATTGCAGAGATATCCCTGGATGACAGACAGACCCGGCTGGATGTAGAGCTGGGAGTAAAACTTTATATGATGCTGCCCAAATAAAAAACGCAGTACACAAAAAAGCTAGTAATCCGAGATTCATTCTCGAAATTACCAGCTATTTTTTAACTGGGCTACAAGGATTCGAACCTTGAAATGACGGAGTCAGAGTCCGTTGCCTTACCATTTGGCGATAGCCCATTATTCAGTTTTTCCGCAGCGCCCTGCCCTGACTGTTTGTCCTGATTGGCGGCTGCGGAGTTTATTATACCCATATTGTGGCAAATAGTCAAGAACTTTTTTAAATTTTTTAAATTTAATATGAAACAGACTCAAAAAGCCGGATTTAGCCGATGCATTACGGGCAGGCGTCTCCAGCATCGGAGTAGTCGGGTATCCACCCTTCCAGCACATTGGATACCTTCTCGATAAAGAAATGGGAAATACTTCCTACGATGAGGGCGGCCAGCACGGTTCCTTCCCTGATTCCCAGCACATGGCCCGTAAAGAACAGGGATACCCCCACCGCACTTGCCACAATGCTCATATCAAAACCGGTTTTTACCAATCCAAACCTCCAGCCGGTAAGCCCTGCAATTACACGCACCAGCCCCTCTCCGGGAAGAATAAGTACATTGGGAATCACCTCAAAGGCAATACCCAGCCCCAGGAACACGCAGCCCAGCAGCAGCATGAGCACCTGCCCCACATAGCTTCCTGTCTTCCAGAACCCCAGAATATACATCCATCCGTCTATGCAGGCGGAAAACAGCAGGGCGGCCGGAAGCTGAAGCAGCTGTACCTTTCCAAATGCCTTCCCCAGAAGGGCGGCCTGTATCAGGAACATGACCGTGTTCACCAGCATGGTAAACTCTCCCAGGCTGTGAGGGAATATAAACGTCAGGACAAAGGCAAGGCTGGTAATGGGTGACGTGCCCAGTCCGGCTTTTGTAATCAGGCTGATACCCAAGGCGCTGAATATGACGCCTGCAATAAACATGCTGTAACGCTTCAACTTATCTGAATTTTTCACGTGCTTACACCTCTAAAAATTTTTGTATGACCTAATTTTTTTTATATATCTTATGATATCACGTAAACCCACGGCTCACAATGGGCATTCTAACTTAAGTTGACTCCATATTTTCGTCACAATGCATAATCATTTTTAGATAACCTAAAATTTTTTTAGATTTTTCTATGCTTTCTCACCAATGTAATATGGGCGTACATGGTCACCGCTGCGCTGAATCCCAGCTGTACATAATACGCAATACCTCTGGACAATACCATGGCGGGCAAAAGCAAATCCCCGTAAAAAATAGGATCGAATATGGTCAGGAACAGATGCTCGCTGATTCCCATGCCCCCCGGAAGAGGCAGCATATCGGCGGACACAGAAATCGTTGACTGGAGAAGCACCAGGGTAATCATGGCCGTCCCCTTAAGCCCAAAGGCCCTGTACACAAAATATGTCACTGAAAACAATGCCAGCCGCTGGCAGAAGGTGAGAAACAGCACTCTGAGCAGCACATGCTTGTGCTGGCGCAGGAAGGCAGCCGTATCATTATAATGCTCCATGGTAAGGAGCAGGCGCTCTGTCCTGGAGGTTTTTTTCTTGAGAAAACGAAAATGCTCCAGAAGTCCCAGAAGCCGCATTACCATGTCCCTGGCAAGAGATGTGTGGAAAGCCAGAACCAGCATGGCGGCGCAGAATACCACATTCAGCGCCAGCCCCAGATAGTAGACAGGCATGACCTCGTACAGGTAACGGTTTAAAAAGCCCTGGCCGAATACAGCCAGAAGACAGCCAATCACCACCAGCACGGATTTGTATGTAATGGTTACCACCATGAGCACCACCGTGGCCACAGGCACGGGTATCATGTTCTTCCTCATATAGTAAACCTGGGCCGGCTGTCCTCCCCCTGCCGAAGGCGTGATGCAGCTGAAGAAAAAACCCACAGAGGAATACAGAAAACAGGTCCTTCTCTTTGTCTTTATACCCAGGGTGCCCAGCAGATAATGCAGGATAGCAGACTCCGCCCATATGAAAAAAATAACACAGCCAACCCCCATAAGCAGGTATACAGGAGATGCCTCTGATATGGTGTCCCATATATCGCTTAAGTCCTCACCCGAAAATACACTGTAAATGGTCAGGACAAATACAGTCAGAAGGAATATTCCGTTGAGCAGATTCTTCTTTTTATCAGACATGTTTTCCCCCTCTCCCCGTCACGTCCTCCGGTATCCATTTTACGAAGCCTCATGTCCCCGCAGGATTCTGCCGTCATGGATTACCGGACTTGCAGGTTCCCTCCCCGCAGGGTTCCCGGTCCGAAAACAGAAATATAACAAAAAATCCCGTCAGGCAAAACGCCTACGGGACCAAGATTTAACAAACTGGGCTACAAGGATTCGAACCTTGAAATGACGGAGTCAGAGTCCGTCATTCGAACACCCATTTTTCTTGTATAATCAATGCTTTGCCGGTTCTGTCCTCCGCTTTCGAACAAACCGTTTCGAACACTTTGTTTCTAAAATTTTCTACTGTTCGATTATATCATAAGCAGTGTTCGAACGCAATAAAAAAAGCCGTTCCCGGCTTTTATATTCTATCATACTATACTTATAATGCTTTATCCATTCTGCTAGTGGGTTCTGCTGGGCTAATTCCAAATGCCTCTACTATGTCGCCGGGTTGGTAGTATTTCATCAGATACTCCACTTTGGCGGCTTGTTTTAATTGGTCTATCTTATCGCCCATTTCTTTATCAAATTTTAAGTTCCGATACATCTCACCTGGTATCGTGCAACGGTAAAATTCAGCCGGATTACCATTCCTGTCTTTTTTAGTTCCGGAAACTCTGTTTACCTTATAGCAATAAGTAATATCAGCAATACGTCCCAATAATTGGCTTATTGGGTCTTCGTCTGCTTCTGCTGAATCTATCATTTTTGCATACACTTGCTCTGGCGTCTTTATTGTCGTGATATGTACTTCATTCCATAACCCCAGCACGTTACTATAACGTGCTGGGAGTTCCTTTTTATATCCCTCTAATATGCCTAACAGCACTGCGTATTGTAATTGTCCTCGGAACTCATCAAGCACCAGAATAGGCTCACCTGAATAAGAATCAAATCCATTTTTATAGTCCGAGACCATATATAACTTTTCTTCACCTAACGTTTCCACCAAGTCCAGTGTAATACCCGTTTTCCCGCTTCCGCTTTCACCTATATACCAATGAACCGCCACCGACCGTTTAAAGGGCGTTTCCAATGAACGTTTATCAAAATACATGTTCTTAATCATGGTCGTGTATTTATTTTCAAAAAATCTATCGTCCATACGCCTAACCTCTTTCCATGTAAATCCATTTTCTATTGCTTCCCTAATTAACTGAACATCGGTACGGTCTCCCTGCTTCCCAATCAATTCACCCTCTTGAGCCTTGGCAAGAACAACCTCGCCCTTTTCCTCAAACTTGCCTGTCTTATTTATATATTCTTCCACTTGCGCTTTGCTTCCCTTCGTCATTTCTATATGTGCTTTACCGCCAATGAATTTTTTTACTGTATTAAAATATGCCTTATTGACATCGCACAATACAATATGCAGATGCTCCAACCCTTCCGCACTCTTACAATACAAACACGCCGCCTGTCTCGTTTTTGAAACCCACTGGGCAACAACGAAATCACATATTTCCTGCGCCGTCCATGTGACTATATCCTCCGGCTTTGCTCCTGCCACTCCATGGGTGCGTACATTCGGGCATACAATAAACCACGAACGTGAACGCGAGCCTTTATCTGCTGGCTTTTTAGGTTTAGCCTCTGCCATGTTCCGCACCCTCCTTTATTCTGTAATCTGTTATGATGAATTTGATAAAAGCAGTTGGTGAGATTCCGCGTCTTTCGGATTCTGCTTTTATGTATTCATCAACTGAATTTGCTAATCTTATCGTATACCTTCTATAACTATTTTGCTTCATTTGAATTACCTCCATTTTTTATTCATAGTTACTATGTGAGAAATGGCGGCAACGGTTAACAAAAGTTGACATTTTATTATAAACTTTTTATAAACTTTATTAATCAACACTAAAATAGCCCATTTAATAAAAAAAGCCCTGAATCACTGGGCTAAAAATCTCATTCACTAATCCTCATAAACTCTAGGTTTCCCGAACTTTAAGCCCATAGCCCAAAAGTTGAGGGTAATACTAACCTCAACTTTTGGTGAAGCGGACTCAATACTATTATGCATGAAAAAGGAAGCCCCGAAGGGCTTCCGCCTAATCTTTTACGTATTCAATTAAATCACTTAGCTTGCAATCCAGTACATAACACAAACGCGCCATGACTGCCAAATCCACTCGCTGAATATCGTTATTCATATAGGCTTTTAATTGGGTGCGTTGCATTTCAGCGCGACACGCCAACTTATTGATACTAATCTGCTGTTCTTCCATTACGTCTTTCAACTTCAAGCGAATGTACCCATAATCAACATCTTTCATGGCGACCTCCTTTTATATCTATGATACTAAGTCTTGCCATATTTTCAAATGAGTGGTATTATATGTGTAGATATATACTCAATGGAGGTTTTTATGGAACAATTTGATTACAGACAAGAAACAGACAGTATCAATGAGGCAGAAACAAAAATAGACTCTCTCTCGGAAAAGGAAGCTAAAGAAGTTTTAGGATTTATTAACACACTAAAAGAACGTTCAGCGAAAAAACAAACAACCACTTTACTAGAGAGGTTTAATTCTGCTCTTCTCCCATCATTAAAGGATTTTGCCGAGATAACCGGGTCATTACTTATGGTTGAGGAAAATAAAAATTCTTGCATTATAGCCGAACTAGCAAATAGCCACGGCTTTGACATCACCGAAAGCTGCAGAATCATAAGGGCAATCTTTGTATTAGCAAACCAAATTGGAATTGAAAGCACAGACGGCGAAACTCGTATATCTTTCATATTCGATTGCACTGGTCTCGAATAAGTATATAGTGGGTAATCCCAATTATATAAAAAAGCATATTGCAAAGGAGAACGCAAAATGAAAAAGAAAATGATGGTAGGTATTCTTTCAACGGTTATGGTTATGTCTATGAGTATAACCGCCTTTGCCGGTCAGTGGCAGTCAGACACTAATGGCTGGTGGTATCAGAATGATGATGGAAGCTATCCTACTAACACTTGGCAATGGATTGACGGAAACAATGATGGTACGGCAGAAAGCTATTACTTTAATCCGCAAGGTTATTGCTTGATGAACGCCACTACGCCTGATGGGTATACCGTCAATCCAGCAGGAGCATGGGTTGTTGACGGAGTAGTTCAGACCAAAGTTATCGAAGCAGGAAACACAATGCCGGACACCTCAAACATAGACGCCGTAAGTTTATGGGATATGCAACCCGTTGCAAGCTATCTTTTTAGCAAAGAAGGTCAGCAACGCACCGCACAAAATGCATTATGGTCAAATGTGCTAAAATTAAGTATGAGCAATGCTCGTGTTGAATTTTATGCTGGTGGACAGTATAAAACGCTTACCATGACTTTAGCACCGGGAGAGCGTTTTTCAGATGACAGCGAAAAGGTGTTAGAAATTTACGGTGATGATGATACCCTGTTAGATAGTTTTGAGGTTAATTACAAGACATCTCCAACAGAAATAAGCGTTGATATAAGCGGACAAAACTACATAAAATTAGTTTCGGCAAAACAAAAGGGCGGTTCCACTTCGGATTGCTTACTTCTTAAAAATGCACAGTTTCAATAACTTAACGCGTCCCCAGCAGGGACGCGTTATTATATTCGTTCAATCTCTTCACCGTCAATATCTTTGTAAAAATCATTTTCGAACCGTTCCCTTACCCGCTCAAATTCATCAGCATCATAAGATGTTATAACCATCTTCATATATTCATCGAAAGATAGGTTATGAGTCTTTTCATATTCTGCATGAAATTCAACGTAAACGGGTTCCATATATTCAACGATTTTTCGTATAGTATACAAATCACCCAAGCATTCGGCAATCTTGTCATTATATTGATTCCATTCTTCCAATGGTACTTTAACAATCGCAATCCCTTTATCAGTACCCTTTTTAATGTGTTTTGGCATTAGAAGATAGTCCTCCAAACGCAAATCCAAAAAAATATGGCGCATTTTTTGAACTTCCTCATATGCCAATGATTCAAGTTTATCTTTGTCAATCAAGACCGTGTTTTCTGTCAAATTAAAACCCTCCTTTAATTATGATGATACAAATGCCGCATGAAAAAGATTTTTAGCGACACCGTCCTCTTTCTTTTGCAGCCTCTCTTTGTATCGGCTCTGCCTCCTCACCCATGGCAATCTTCACGGCACGTGTAACATCAGACAGCAGTTGAGGACGCTTTTTAATGGTTCGTGCAATATCAATGATAGATTGCCCTTTTAAGGCTTCTAACGCCTCTGCGGACTGCCTCGCCCTTGCTACTTCCTCTTGTGCCTTTTGTAGCTTTAATTCGGCAATAGACCGATTAGCGCCTGCTGTAACACCATTCAATATACCTATATCACGTCCAAAGCATTCAGTCATGACTTTACTCATGTCCTTATGTATTGACCGCAGTTCGCTACGTGTCAGTACTTCTTTAGCAGATACCTTTTCAATCCCTTTCTTTTTATCAATCACCACTGGGATAAAGCAAAAGTGAAGATGCGGCTGTCCTGCCTCGTCCTTATGCACCCAAGCAGACACTACATTCCTCTCGCCATACCTCCGGCAGAGTTCTTGATAAGCGGTATTAAAGAATACCCTTTCACCCGATTTCGTAAAGTCCGATTTAGGTAGCGTAACAATCCAGTCACATAAAGTCTTTACGTCTTTGCGCCTTTGACATTTGACCTCTGAAAGACGCTTTCTATAACATTCAAAATCTGATTTGCCATGGTCACAGAGATTATAATTTAAGCAGGTGCGGCTTGAATCAATCTCCCTGTTGCCTATGTTTTGAGCTGTCCGATTATAATGCCTCAACATATGACCGACCGCCGATTTCTCATATTTTTCAACATGCATATTATCACCTCAACTATATTATGCAAGTTGTCTATGCACCATAGCCGCAATATGGTATAGCAAGTTATACCATTTTTCCAAAATGGTTCAACTTGCTCTCATGCGCCGAGGGCTTTAGCGTCCCACCCGTAAAAGCAAGAAAACACAGTTTCCCGCTTACGCGGGGAAACTGCGTTTCCCTACTTTTACTACTCTATATCCACGAGAGCCGGAGGCACCACGGCGATGCTCCTTCCGGCTCCGCGACCCAATTTTACATCTTTCCTCTACTGTATCATGTAATCAACGAAAAAAGCAGAGGAATCGCTCCCTCTGCCCTTTCTCTTACTGCAACGGTGAAACCGCCTTATATAGTTCACTCTGGTAATTTGCCAGTTCTATAAACTCCGTGTCCAATACATGCTGATAAATATCAGTTGTGATACCGATTGTACTATGTCCGGCGTTTCTCGAAACTGCTCCTATAATTTTATCCTTGTTTGCTGAATTTCTAATGTTGAAACTAATCCCGCTATGTCGCAGGTCATGCACCCTTGGAACCTTATACATATCACGCAATATACGCTTATGTCGGTTCCAGACCGTTGATTCACTTAACGCTTTTGTCGGGTCTTTAACTGCTGGAAAAATCCAGTCGCTTTCCTTCGCTTTGCCTTTAGCCTCTGCATCGGCATATCTTACGATTAAGAGGGTTTTTACTTGTTCTGGTATAAAAACACAGCGGTCTGAACTTTCAGTTTTGGGTTTCTTTCGGTCAACTATCAACTTACCCATATCATCGCGTGTCCATGTACTATGAAAATGAACCAGATTGTTTTTATCCCAATCGCTCCATGTCAGTGTTGTGGCTTCTCCTGCTCGGCAATACATATATAGGATAAACTGCAAGACGTCAGCTTCTTCTCCCATCTCTTCACAAAGTTTGAGATAATGCTTTGTCTCGCTGTTATCCAAAATTTTCATTGGGTCTGCTTTGCTCTTTTTTGTATCGAATTTGAATCCCGTTGCCGGGCTAATAAAGTTCACATCTATCTCGATGCAATAATAATTGTTGTAATAATCTGTCAGCAGGTTATATGCGCCTTTACGACGCGTCTCACCTATGCCGTTTGCTTTCAATTCGTCTAACCAATCCGCAACATCTTTGCGGGTGATTTTATCAACTTCTATCTTTCCAATAGGGTACGGCTTCACAAGATTTCGATTCAGTTCATTCTTATCATTAATACTACCCACCTTTAGCTTCCTGCTCACAGCCTTTATCACTCCCGCCTGCTTCATTATGGCGTATCGTTTGAGCTGTTCGACTAGGGTGTTCGAAATATCCTTGCTTTCCGTTTTATCTGCTTCGTCAGCTTTTGAACTCTCTAATTCCAATTCTTGAGCATGTAATTTTTCTTCCAACTTTTCCCTTGCTAGTCGTTTGGTTTTTCCGTAGGCGTTAGGTCGCCAAGTATTTCCCTTTGCTGTCTTAACTGATGGAACGCTACAATAACATTTCCATTGACCTTTATCCTTTACGAAACCAAATTCTGTGTGTTCTAACTTCATATAACATTCTCCTCTCTGTCTGTCGAACAGTTTGTCGAACACTATGTTGTTAGAACTGGCAAATTTCAGTTTGGAACAATGCTCTTTTTCAGAGGCGAAAAAAGTCCCAAATTCCTTGATTTTACAAGGAATTTCGAACTTTCTTCGAACTGGGCTACAAGGATTCGAACCTTGAAATGACGGAGTCAGAGTCCGTTGCCTTACCGTTTGGCGATAGCCCATCAATACAACGTTTTAAATTATACAATACTTTTCTAATTTAGGCAAGTACTTTTTTCATCTTTTGGATTTTATGGATTTTAATTGAATTTTACCCAAAAGATGCAAACCGGCCCCACGATATGCCTTCTCGTATTTGCCGGTTTGCATCTCACTGGATAACCCGGAACCAAACGCTTATATTCCGGAATTACAGCCTTCTTTTAACCGGAATCGCCCCACAAGCTCTTTGAGCTTCCTGGCCTGGTCTGATAACTCTTCGCTGGAAGCCGCGCTTTCCTCCGCAGTAGCGGATGTTGTCTGAACCACACTGGAAATTTGGTCAATGCCAATGGTAACCTGCGAAAGGGAGGCTGCCTGTTCCTCTGAGGACGACGATATATCTTCAATGGCCTGCGTAATTCCCTGAACGCCGTTCACAACATTATTTAAAGATTTGGCTGTTTCATCTGCAATCAGGGTCCCCTGCTCCACTGCCTTCAGCGACTCCTTGATCATTTCTGCCGAATTGTTGGACGCTTCTGCTGATTTACCGGCTAAACTGCGCACCTCGTCAGCCACCACAGCAAATCCCTTCCCTGCTTCTCCTGCCCGGGCCGCCTCAACAGCCGCGTTTAATGCCAGGATATTGGTCTGGAATGCAATATCCTCGATGGTTTTAATGATTTTTCCAATCTCTTTTGAACGGTCGCTGATATTGGTAATGGCATCCAGCATTTCCGACATTCTCCTGCCGCTTTCCAGTGCATATCCCTTCACTTCTTCCGCTGTCAGGGTAGCCTTTGCAGCATTATCTGCATTCCGCGTTACATGGCCGGACAACTCATTGATGGTCGCAGCAAGCTCCTCCACTGAGGACGCCTGTTCCGTGGCCCCCTGGGACAGCATTTGGGCACCTGCAGATACCTGCTCCGAACTGTCGGCCACCTGGTCCGCAGATTCGTTAATCCTTGATAGAGTCATGCTTAAATGATCCGAAATAGCCACAAGCGATTCGCGGATCATCTCAAATTCCCCGCGATAGTCCGCGTTGATATCCACACAAAAGTCATTGCCGCCCATGCGTTCAAGATTTGTCTTTACATCCGCGATCACACTCTTAAGGCTGGCCTGCATCTGCCGGAAGGAGTCAGCCAGCTCCCCGAACTCATCCCTGGAAGCATACGTAATTTCTTCTTCCAGATTTCCCTGCTCAATTTGTTCCGCCGATGCTAAAAGCACATAGATGGGAGAAAGAATTCGTTTTCTCAGGATGCCTAACATCAATAACGTTATCCCAAAGGCCGCCGCAAAAATAAAACACAGCGTCATTGTACTGGCGGACGCGTTTTCCATTGCTGTGTTCTTAAATTTCAGAGCATTGTCCGCTGCCGTCACAATGATGGCATCCACACCATTGACGGCATCCTGTTCAAGTTTTGTATACTGCTCTACCTCTTCCCTGGACGGAACCTGCCCGGAATTGGCTATCTCCAGAATCCGCCGTCCCGACTGGGACCAGGCGTCTACCATAGCCAGAATATTCTTCATATTATCGGTCATAGGAGCTGTTTTATCTACCTTATTTCCCTCGATGTCTCTGATAACCTGCTCCACATCTGTCAGATTTGCGGTAAGTTCTGCTGAAAGCGGAGTATTGTAAAGGATAGCCTCCCTCAATCCATTGCCGGTCTGGGAAATCCTGGACTTTGCCTCCCACATACCCACCAGATTTGTGTGGGGGCGGTCATAGAGTACTTCTGTATTGCCGGATATATTATGGATGTAGGCAATCGAAGTGAGGCCCAGCATAAGCAGGATAACCAGAAGAATTCCGAAGGACACGCTCAGCAATTGTTTGATTCTCAAGGCAGAAATCTGTTTTTTCATGATAGAAACCCTCGTTTTTTGTATTTTCAATAAATTATATTTCTATAAAATATATCGGCTTGGATTTTTTTAATATAAGAAAAAACTGTCACATTTTTAACCGAAAAAACATGAAATTTTTTGCATCAGAATCATCTTTGGATGTACGTACTCTCTACACCAGAATTCCTGCATTGCTGTTCTGGCCGCCTCCGGTCCGCTGTCTGGAAGCTCAATTCTGCCGGTACCGGTCTGGGAAATTGAAACACACGCAAAAAAGCTGATAAATCGGAGAGTTACCTCTCAATTTATCAGCTTTCGCTTTAACTGGGCTACAAGGATTCGAACCTTGAAATGACGGAGTCAGAGTCCGTTGCCTTACCATTTGGCGATAGCCCATCAACACAACGAAATGTATTATATAATAGAATCAGCAATTCGACAAGTACTTTTTTCAATTTTATCTGATTTTATCTGATTTGGATTTAATTTTTTTGCGTGAGCAGCTCCTGAAGCTTTTTCATGGATCGGTTATACTTTGACAGCACCGTGGCCAACGGCATCTGAAGCGCCTCCGCCACTTCCCGGTGCTTCATGCCTGCGGCAGCGTGAAGAAGTACAATCTGTCGCTCCTCACGGCTGATTCGGCCCAGGGCGTCAAGCAGCACCTTGCGGTCCGCAGCCTGTTCCAGGGGAGCGCAATACTCCCCCTCCTCCTTCTCAGCCAGGTCCTCCAGAGCCACGTCCGCCTTCATTTTCTGCTCCCTGAAACGCATATAGCAAAGATTCCTGGCTATGGTGAACACCCAGGCCAGAGGCTTGCCCTGGGGGACATAGGAACCTGCCTTGGTCCATACGGTCAGGTAGGTATCCTGCATCACATCCTCGGCCTCCTCCGGATTCCTGGTCAGGGACAGGATAAAGCTGTATACAGGCCTGGCCGTATCCTGGTAAAAGAGGTGGAACGCCTCCATATCCCCATCTCCCATGGCCTCTATCATCTCTTCCTGTGACATCCAGCGTCCCCCTTCCAGGACCAGTCCGGCGCCCATATCAAGCTTACTCCCGGCTTTCCGAGATAAAGCTGTTTTCCATGGTTATGACGCAGCAGCAGCGCCTGTCTTTTTTCGCCACGTCCTCCGTGATCCTTGATTTCAGTTTACCCAGAACCGATGGCTTATATTCCCTGGGAACCACCAAATCAAAAATCAGGTTGATGCGCTCCACGCCGTCCACCATCCTGAAGTCGTGGAACGTAAGCCTGCTGTCTATGCCGTCCAGAACAGACGTCACTAACTCCTTAAACTCCACTACCCTCTCGTCGTGGGTCTCCACCGGGTCCATATGGATAACCAGCAGAATCCCCATCCGTCTCATGGCCTCCCGCTCAATGCGGTCAATGATTTCATGTGTGCGCTCCACGTCGCAGTCATTGGGCACCTCTGCATGAATGGAGGCCATGCTTCGCGAAGGTCCGTAATTATGTACAATCAAATCATGACTGCCCACAATTCCGTCAAAGCTCTCCACAAAGCTTGTTATTTTGTCATATATCTCAGGATCAATGGCTTCCCCAATCAGGGGCGCCAGGGTATCCTTGGCTATGTTCACGCCTGCGATCATAACCACCACAGACACAATAAGCCCCACAATACCGTCCACATTGAATCCCAGGGCTCCATAGATTCCGATGGAGCATATGGTGGCGGAAGTAGTGACCACATCTCCCAGGGCGTCTGCCGAGGTGGCCAGCATCACCTTGGAATTGATACGCTTTCCCAGCTTTTTATTAAAACAGGAGAGCCACAGCTTAATGGCCACAGACATAAAAAGTATCAGTATGGATATCCACCGAAAACTCATATCCTCGGGATGCAGTACCTTGCCGAAGGAGGTCTTGAACAGTGAAAATCCCACCTGTATGACCAGGAAGGCCACGATAAAGGCCGCAATATATTCTATCCTGCCGTGGCCGAAGGGATGGTCGTCATCCGCCGGTTTTTCCGCCATCTTGACTCCCACGAAGCCGATAATGGAGGAGGCCGCATCCGACAGATTGTTGAACGCGTCCGCCATAACAGATATGCTGTGCACCAGGATGCCGATACAAAGCTTGGATACAAAAAGAAGCAGATTGCAGCTGATTCCCACCATGCTGGTCAGTGTCCCGTAAGCCGTCCTTACACGTACATCCTCCACATTGTCATGATTTTTTACAAATCGTTTCACTAAAAATTCAGTCATATCAAATCACCATAATCCACTTTTTCCAGGAATAACCCTTCAGGCGGTGCGGTAAAACCAGCAATAGAACGGTCCCCGGCCTCCAGAATGGCTGCCATTTCCTCCGGTTTTCGTTTGCCCGTCCCCACCTCTATAAGGGTGCCTGATAAAATCCGTACCATCTGCTGCAAAAAACCATTGCCTGTAAAGGAAATATGGATTCTGCTTCCCATCCGACTAAAGCAGATGGATTCAATGGTGCGGATTGTTGATTTCTTCATTTTCTTATTACCGCAGAAGCTTTTATAATCATGGGTTCCCGTAAGGATGGCTGCTGCCTGTTCCATCTTCCCCACATCCAGCTCCTGCCCCAAACCATAGTAGTAGCAGCGCTCAAACACATTCTTTTTTGGTGCTGTCTCTATCTGGTAGCGGTATGTTTTCCTCACCGCATTCAAACGGCTGTGAAACCGTTCCTGCATCACGCATGCTCTTGTAACGGCAATGTCCTCCGGCAGGTACCGGTTCATATACCTCATAATCCCGTCCGGATCCATGCTCTTCGCCAAATGGAAATTAGCCACCTGGCCTTCTGCGTGAACTCCCGCGTCTGTCCGTCCTGAACCGTGGACCTCCACCGTACTGCCTTCCAGCTTTTCCAGAACCGCCTCCAGCTTGCCCTGGATGGTCCTGTCCGTATTTCCCTGCTTCTGCCAGCCGTCGTATCTGGTGCCGTCATAGGACAGCCACACTCCTATATTCATTCTCTGCCTCCCTGCCTTGACTTTTCTTTTTTCCTGCGCAGGCAGCACAGCACCCCTGCGGTAATCATCATCCCCGCGGCTGCTCCGCTCATATCCAGCCATACATCGCTTATCTGGCCGGACCGCCCTGCCACAAAGAGCTGAATGGTCTCATCCACAAAGGGAACCATAAAAATCATCGTCAGTACATCCCTGTTAAATATCCTGTATCTTCCATTTTCCCCGCAGGCCTTGACCATCAATCCGCCCAGCACCGCATACTCTGCAAAATGGGCTGTTTTCCTGATGATGTGCTCTGTCAGCCACAGATGCTCCCAGCCCAGGGATATCATGACTCCCCGGAATTTATCCAAAAGAAAACCGCTTTCCTGGGAAGAAATAGTGGCCGGTGTCAGGGAATTACCGTATATGAAGCATATATAGACCAGTATCACCACATGCCACCGGTTCAATGCGGGCCGGTTCATTGCAGGCCGCTTCCATACAGGCCGGTTCCTTTCATCTGGCATTTACCGTTTCCCTTCTGCGGTCAGGATGCCGCTTTCTTTGACAGCTTTTATAGCCTTATTAAGCATCTCCTCATCCTGGACCAGAGCCAGGCGCACATATCCCTCGCCGGACGGACCAAACGCGCTGCCTGGGGTAACCATTACTCCTGCCCGCTCTATCAGTTCCATGACAAATGCCTCTGAGCTGGTATAATGTTCCGGAATAGGGGCCCACACAAACATAGTGGCCTCCGGCCGTTCCATCTTCCATCCAATGGATGTAAACCCGTCGCACATAATATTTCTGCGCGTCTCATAGGCCTGCCTTGTAGCCTGTACACAGGACTGGTCCCCTGTAATCGCCGCAATGGCGGCAGCCTGGATCGGAAGGAACATGCCATAATCCATGTTGGATTTAAGCAGCTTCAGACGGGACACCACCTGGGAATTGCCAAGGCAGAATCCGATTCTGGCTCCGGCCAGCCCGTATGTCTTTGACAGGGAATTAAATTCCACGCCTATCTCCTTTGCCCCTGGAAACCGCAGAAAGCTTCCGCATGTCTTTCCGTCAAAAATCAAGTCGCTGTAGGCATTGTCGTGAAGCACAATGATGTCATATTTCCTGGCAAAGGCTATGAGTTCCTCATAAAATGAATCCGGCGCCATGGCCGTGGTTGGATTATTAGGATAGGACACCACCATAAGCCTGGCCTTCCTGGCCACATCCTCGGGAATCTCGTCCAGACGGATAATATATCCATTTTCCTTCCTCTGAGGCATGTAGTGAAGCCTGGCACCGGCTATCTGCGGTCCGTCACCAAATACAGGATAACAGGGGTCCGGCACAAGCACCACATCTCCCTCGTCCACGATGGACAGAGCGATATGGGCCAGTCCCTCCTGGGAGCCCAGCAGGGAGCAAATCTCTGTTTCAGGGTCCAGCTCCACCCCATACCGGGTTTGATACCATCCGCCGGCCGCCTCCAGCATCTCCCTTCTGTCACTGATGGCATACACATAGTTGGACGGCTCCGCGGCGGCTCTGCACAATGCCTCCATAATATGAGGCGCGGGCGGTATGTTAGGCGCTCCTATGCTGAGATCGATGATCTCCTCTCCCCTTGCAGTCTTTTCCTTTTTAATTTCAGCCAGCTTTGAAAAAATCCCTTCTCCAAAACGGTCCATCCTTTTTGCAAATTTCATATGACTCATCCTTCCTCTCTGTATAACTGCAGCTGTATCTGCCTGACAGTCCCTATCCTGCTCACTGCCCTCTTCCGGATCCCTAAAAACCCAGCACACAGGCAATGACAGGCAAAAAAACAGCGGGCAGCAGGTTTCCAATCTTAATCTTGCTTCCAAGGACCAGGTTCAGGCCCAGACCGAATATCAGTATGGAACCAATGCAGGATACCCTGGTTATCATAATATCCGTGAGAAATGGCCTCACCAGCCCTGCCAGCAGGGTAATACTCCCCTGATAGATGGCCACGGGAAAAACGGAAAATGCAGTTCCTATGCCAAGAGCTGCTGTAAACACCACGGACAAAACCCCATCCATCACCGCCTTGGTAAACAAAGTATTATAATTATGGCTTAAACCGTCCTCCAGGGAACCCACAATGGCCATGGCCCCCACACAAAACAGCAGGGAGCTGCTGACAAATGCCTCCACAAAAGTCCCTGATACCTGTCCTGCGGGAATCCTGGATTTGCACCACTCCCCCAGCTGCTGCAGCTTGTACTCAATATTAATCCATTCACCCAGGGCAGCGCCTGCCACCATGCAGACCACACTCACCAGCGTGTCCCGTGTCTCAAAGCTGCCTCCATTTATGGTCATCAGCCCTTTGAGGGCGCCCGTAATGCCAACAAACACCACGCACAGCCCCACTGCGCTGGAAATCGTATCCTGCAGCCGTTTGGGCAGTCCGCCTTTCAATAAAAGCCCCACACCGCATCCGGCCAGTATACCGGCCACGTTAACAATCGTACCTAATCCCGCCATTTTACTTATCCCTGCCTGTTCCTTACCCTTTTCCTAAAACACTTTTACCGGTTAATCTCGCTTACCCATTTGAATACTTTTACCCATTAACAGGCTAAATCAGCCCATTTCGCCTATTATAGTATAATTTTCCAGATATGACAAGAGTCCGGTACCATGAATGTTTGGCACCTGAATGTTTGGCACCAGTACCATGAATGCCTGGCATCCTTTCGCAGTCCAGATCCAGAGATTCCAAGCATTTGGACAAGATTATAAAAACATATACCGCCGGAGCTTTCACAAAACGGCGGAAATCCCCACCAGAAGATTTCCGCCGTACGCAAAGAATTCATATGAAGCTACATAAGCATGACTTTCACCTGTTCCCCTGCCTTTAAACCGCCGCTTCCTGCCGGGATATCTACCAGGCAGTTACAACCGGCCATACTGGACAGCATACCCGAAGAATGGCGCCCCTCAGGCAGCCATACCTTTCCGTCCTCTATCTTTCCTCTTACCAGACGCCTGCAGGGAGATGCCTTGGGAAATGGACTTTTAAGTATTCCAAGCAGAATCTCCGGCTTCCACTGCGCTCTTCCGCGCATCCGTTCCAGCACCGGCCTCACCAGAACCTCAAACGTGGCTGCCGCCGCAAAGGGATTCCCGGACAGGCAGAATACAGGCTTGCCCTCCACTATCATTGCCAGCATGGGAGAACCCGGCTTCACATTGATTCCGTGAAACAGTACATCCGCTCCAAGGGCTTCGGCCACATAAGGCATACAGTCCCGCACGCCCACCGATACACCGCCGCTGGTAATCAGAGCATCGCACTCCGTTAATTGTTTTCTGATTTCTTCAGCCAGCTTCTCTGTGTCGTCTCCTCCACGTTGGAGAAGAAAGGGCTTCATTCCCAATTCCCTTATCCTGGCGGCAAGAAGGGGGCCATTGCTGTCATAAATCTTTCCCGGCTCCAGAGGAGTTCCCACAGGCACCAGTTCATCCCCCGTGGCCATAATGGCTACCACAGGCACGGAATATACCGGTATGGTCTCAATTCCCTGACTTGAAAGGATTCCTATGTGGGAAGAATGTATCGACCTTCCCTTTTCCATAAGCAGTGCTCCCCTGTATGTATCTTCGCCTTCTTTACAATAATTTCCATAAGATGCGACGGATTGGTATATCTCAACAGATTCGCTTCCCTCGTCAGTCCGCTCCTGCATGATAACACCGTCCGCTCCCTCCGGTATAGGGGCGCCTGTCATAATTCTGGCGGCCTCCCCCGGACCTATCTTTAATTTAGGATACATACCAGCGCAGATGTGCTCGATTACATTCAGTCTTACCGGATTCTCCTTTGACGCCCCTGTCGTGTCCTGGCTTCTGACTGCATAACCATCCAGCGGAGACCGCGGGAAGGGAGGCTGGTCCATGACTGCGTATATATTTTCAGCGCACACTCTTCCCAATGCCTCTGTCACCCGTACGGTTTCAGTCTCTTCCTTCATCTTAATCTTCATGAGGCGTTCCTGGGCCTCCTCCAACATGATTGGATTCCTTTTTCTCATCTGCTTCCTCTCCCATGGCAAATCATATGCAAAAAAGCCGGGAAACCCTGATGAATCAAGGCCCAGCCAATAAAACAAAAAAGCGCGAGACGGGATTCGAACCCGCGGCCCCCACCTTGGCAAGGTGGTGCTCCACCCCTGAGCCACTCGCGCATTTAGTACATATACAATTATAATACGTACCCTCAAAACCACATATTGAATTCCGATTGTTTACAAACCTTTTTCCCTTAACCTTCTGGATAAGCCCTCGACCGATTAGTATTAGTCAGCTCCGTACATTACTGCACTTCC
>OBUZ01000150.1_pt1 | contig 64038 bp, 70 predicted proteins | sample 1494961 | NCBI WGS metagenome assembly OBUZ01 (sample SAMEA2579939, study PRJEB22360) | human gut metagenome | biome: human gut; feature: human-associated habitat; material: faeces | place: Denmark | collected 2008/2010
TTTCATCACGCACTTCTGTCGGACGGTACCAATATACAATATCCGCCAAAATGATAATCGCATTTAGGTTTGGTTTCCCTGTTGATTTCCGAATAGTCTTATACCAAGTAACAGGTACAATATTTCCTGAAATGTGTAGGCGACTCATTTTATCTACCGTCACACTTCCGGTTTGAAATTGATCTTGCATGGTCTCCGTCACCTCCTATAGTGCTACCCTAGAAACCATACCTGTCTATTCTTCCATAGACAATAAATACTGCTTTACTTTTTTACAGTCCAGTACCATCAGCTCCACCCCCTTCCCATAATAATCCTGTAACATGCCTTGCTGATAATCAAAGCATACTACAATCCCGCTTCCATGCCTTTCCATATCCTGCTTTACCATTTGAAGTTTTCTTAGTTCCAACTCATATACAAAATAAACAGGAACCCCCTTCTTCATCCCTGCATAAATTGGAAATTCATTTCGTTCTACTTCATCTAGCATATTCTCTAAAAAGGCCAAAAAAAGAGTGTTTTTCTTCCAGTCTACAAATAACTCTATTTGAAGTTCTGCATCTTCCCCATTTCCCGGGACAAAATAATACTGCTCATATACATCATCAACTTGAAACAATTCCTGTTTCATGCCGCCTGTACTGAGAAGTATCTTTTCCAATACTTCCATGGAGTCCCCAAAGAAAATTGCTTTCCCTTTCCATGTAATTCCTGCCCTTAGCAAATTTCGTTCTACCCAACACCGCATGGCTATTTCCATTTTCTTTGACCATTTCATAAGATTCCCCATGCTGTTATAAACAACAAAAACTTCCCTTTTCTTTATGTAAAGCCCACATGCCCTGGAGCCTTTCACCTGATCTGAGCTCTGTTTTAATTCCTGGCTTCCATAATAGATTCCCAAAGAAGTTTCCACGTAACATTCCCGTGTAAAAATCTTAGGTTTCTCTGTTGCAAAAATCAGGTTCCCATGGACAAAAAAGTAAGTCCATATCTGGCTCATACGGTGCAACCGCAGTCGTTTTTCCCGTTCTGATTTCACATGGTTTGTTTCGCTTGCACCTGTAAGATAACGGTCCACGTCCTGATGATAATGCTGCAAAAGATAATTTTTTCCTCTTTTCCCCAGAACATATCCGCGCACACCATCTCTATACCGTAAGAGAAGATAACCTTTTTTCTTTAAATCCGTGATCAGACTGGTAGCATAGGATTTAGATCCCACAATTTTCTCTGGTAAATTTGCCGGTATTTCTCCTGAAATTGCAACCATCTTCAAGAGTAGGTCACTCTTTTTTTCTTTCCTCTCCACGTTATCCCATCTATCCATCTTTATACCCTATCCTTCTCATACCTGGGTATTTTCCTCCTTTCCTTTTTCCTTTCTATTGCTGTAATTTACGGAAAAAACACCTCTATTTCCTTATCGAAAAAACCGTATCGGTTTCCTGTCAGTTTTTCGATACCAAATTCTGCTGTTTTTCATAAAGCCATAACGGAAATTTTTCCGGTGACAGCAGGTAAATCATGGTACGTTCCACGTCTTCCAATCTTGTTTCGTGATACACATTTGTGTAGCACCCGCTATCAGAGGTCAGAAAGAAATTAGATATCACATCTAATACATGTTTTTCCTCAATGTTGTCATGATCCCGTACCCTATATATTGGGCGTTTACAGTCATAAATATGAGAAAAACAGACCGTACATGTTCTGTATTCCGGTATTTCTTTATTCTGTTCTGCCCGCTCCATACACCAGTGCTGAAAGGCAGTATACAATGGCTTATAAATATAGTTTGTATATTCTGTTTTCCGATGCGGTATCAATGCAGGCAAGGAAATACTTAAAATATTCTCCTCATACGCAATCTCAATTCCATGTATCAATACCAGATCCGACTGATACTGTTCATATTTTCTCTTATCAAGTGTCATCTGAAGGACAAGATTTCGCATCTTTTCTGTTAGGATTTCAGAACTTTTGGCTGCTTCCAACACCATATCATTTAGATTTTCAAAATGAATATTGACACATTTTCTGGCATAGGCTTGCAGTAAATTTCGTGCTTCTGCAAGCATAGACTCCACATGACCTGCTGTTTTCTGTCCTGCGTCTAGTTGCTCTTTTAACCTCTGTATTCCTTCTTTTTCGCTATTCCCTCCTATAATATTCCACCCCTCCTTCCTCTTCTTGCACTGTGCAAAAACCGATTACATTTGGAATTTGTATTTGTGGGATTTCCTCTGGATTTTCCACAATAACAACATGACCACATCCATCTGTGTTTTGTCTGGAAAATAGTTGATTTACCAGTTGTATTTCTGCTTCCGAAATATAAAGAATATCGTAAATTTCTGCATCTCCCACAAACACAATACGAACAGGATACTCTTCCTTTTCTGCCAGGAAATGTCGTTCAATTTTTTTCTGTTCCATCAAAGAAAGAAGAACCCAGAATGCTTTTAATGTACCTTTTTCCCGCAACTGATAGGCATCTTCATGCTGGGATACTGTTTTTGTGACTTCATTCATATAAATCAAACGTTCTTTCAGCAATGCATGTAACGCTTTTCCCACAAATTTTTCCTTTCCATCTACTGCAAAAAAAGCATAAATCTGTCGTTTATATAAGACATTATAGGTTTTAACAAGTTCCAGTATCTGTCGTTCTACCTGCTTTTGATTTGTTACATATTCCAAAGTTTTTCTCCTTTCTATTTTTGGATTGCGTATAAATTGCGTATTTCATCAAATAATTTTTCTGATTGCGTAATCTATACGCATTCAATAGTTACTATACTGTTACAATCATTTTGCCATTCCCCCTTTCTCATAGGCTGTTTCCCCGTATTTTTCCAACCGTTCCTTAAGTTCTTTTAAGTCCTTGCGGTCTGTGGTAATCAAATCCTTTTCTAACCGGCTTGCCTTAAATTCTACTAACAAATTGTTATTATTGGTAGAAATCAAAGCGTTTCCTCTTTCAAATCTAGTGATTGCAAGCATCTCTGCTTCTGACAAATCCAATTCCTTTTTAACGACTTCTGCTTCCTTATGTTCCAAATTCAAAATAATCTTTGTCTTTGTATTATTTAAAACACCCTTGCCATACTTTCCGCCTTTTAAAGAGAAGAAATCTTCTAAATCCTGGCTAGCACATACCGCAGCTCCTCCATACCCACGTATGGTCTTAAAAATTTCAAGAATATAATTTGCCGTCAATTCATTCGTTGATAAAAGTGCCCAGCATTCATCAATAAAAATAGCCTTTTCTTTTGTACGGTCTTCTTTTGCTTTTGACCATACAAAATCCAAGGCTGTAAAAGTAGCAAGTCCCAAGTCGCTTTGCATTTCTGAAATATCCAGTATCATATATTTGTTATCAGAATCTATATTTGTCTGATGATTAAAATTGGAAGAAGAACCATTGACCAGACGATTTAAAATATTCGCCATACGTCTGGTTTCTTCTTTTTTCAAAAGCACCTGATAAAGATCTCCCAAAATTGGCATTTCTTTATACTTTCCAGGGTGAATCTGATCCCACAAACTTGCATTATCATGAGTAATCCCTTTCTTCTGATAGGTAATGATAAATGCCTCGTCTAAAAGCTGACGTTCTTCATGGGTAATATCTGGAATTAAAATGGTAAAGAAAATATGCAAACTCTGGATTTTCATAGCAAGTTCTGAACGCTCTGAAGCCTGTCCGTCTAAAATTACTCTTGCACTTTGATCACTTGGTCGTATCTCCATGATATTAATGCCATATTTGGATCCTGGTGCAATCTTCAAATATGCCCCGCCTATATTTTTGCACGCCCTTGCCAGCTCATGCCCTTTTTCTGGAGCAATGATAAATACCTGAATATTTTTCCTACGCATTCTAAGAGCCATAAGCTGCAGACAAAAGGTTTTTCCTGCGCCACTGGTTCCTAGAATCGCAATATTTGCATTTTTGTAAATTTCACTATTAAAAATGTCAACGATTACAAGAGAATTGTTTGCTTTATTCACTCCCATCAATATTCCATCACGATCTGACATTTCATAACTTACAAAGGGATAACAGGATGCAACACCAGAAGTCAAAACATTCCTTTTCGATTTCTGGTATAAGTTTTTATCTAAATTCAAAATTGGAAGGGAAGATAAAAATGCCGTTTCTTCAGAAAATGTGCATTTGGCAGTTCCAATGTCCTGTGAATTTAACAGTTTGGCCATTTCTCTTGCACGCCACTCTACTTCTTTTTCTGTATACCCAGTAATGGTAATCAGCATGGACATATAATACAGTTCCTCATTCCCACTAAGTCCTCTTTTCAGATAAAAGCCGGCACGTATGGATTCTGACAAATCATCAAAATCACTATTGGTGTCATAAGTTTCCTTTAATCTTGATCGGTTCAAACGTATCCTTCGCCCAATGCGTTCCATACTTTTTCCTTTATCCTGTTTAAAGAAAAAAATATCAACATCAATCCCTTCCCCTGCATTGATAATCAGGGAAATCCAGCCAGCTGGAACTCTCATACGATATTTTCCGGAAGGAATATATAAATACGTATGGTAGACACCATCAAAGACCACACAGTTCCTGTGTTTAAAATCCAACGTTTTAGGAGCAAACAATTCGGTTACTGGAATGTAAGGAAGGCTTTCTTTTCCATTTTCCTCCTGATACCATTGCGTAACCATTTTAATCCGCTCTGAAAAAGGTACAGTCACACTGGTTCTGCGGTTCAGCAACTGGTAAAACAATTCTACACAAAAACGTGACTCGTTTTCATGTTCTAAGACTACATTGCCACATAATGCTAAATATTTCTTAGCTGTCTGCACGGTTGTTCGCATATACTGATAGACTTCTTTTTCCTTTGGTTTCCGATTTCCATCATAAGATTGGAATTCAAAAATCAGGAAAAATCGTCTTGTCACCGCTTCTTTTGTTCCAATAGATCGGATCAGCCGTGCATAATCCTCTTGAAGAACTCTGCATTGTTCGTCTTCTTCTGCTGCAATCTCCTGCTGTATTTTTTCCAGATATTCTGAAATATCTGCTTTTTTAGAAATAACTTTAAACTGCATTTTTACCGGTGCAATTTTCAAATAACTCAAAAAAGAAAATACAACATTTCTCTGTTCGTTTGGTGACCGAAGTAAAAAATTAATCGGCAGGACTTCTACAATTTTCACATACCGATGATCTGTTGTATAAATAATTCCATCTTTGATTTTCTGGATTGGCAAGTAAGAAGACGCCCAGGTAACTGGTAAAAAATCATGTTTTTCTTCAACTTCGTCTGATTTTCTCTTTCCTCCGGACTCTAACTGTGCATTTTCTCTTACTGATTTTCTTTGGTATTCTGCCTGACTGAGCTGTTTTTGCAGTCTGTGTTCTTCTTTCTTCTGCTGTTTTCGCACCTTACTTTCTTCCAATAACTGCTTTCTCTCAGCTTTCTTCCGCTCCAACTCCAGTATTTTCTGCTCTTTTTGCTGACGCTTTTCTTCCTTTTTTGCCTCTTTTAACCGTTCTTCCAGTTCCTTTATTTCCTGACTGATGATGATTTCCTCCTCTCTTACGGCGTTTATGTTCTTTTCTTTCTATCCGCCGCTTTCTCTCTAACTGGTATCTTCCGCTTGGTGTTGTAAGCACTCTTCTATTTTTCAGAAAACATAAGATATGAAACAGATAAGAAGTCAAACGCTCTCCTTGCACACCAATAACTGCAAAAATAGCAACTGGAAGAATAAAGATAATGCCCAAATAGATTTTCGTTCTCCCCTCCACTGGTATCTGCAGCAAAATTTTCAATAAAATAAGCGACATAACTGCCGCTTCAATTACATTTCCCGCACTTACTCTTCCAGAAAACCATTTCCCTGATTCTGCAAAATTCGGCGGTATGGTATAAGTATCTACTTTTTCTCTTTCTGACATTTTCTGCCTCCTATGTATATGGTTGCTTTTTCCTGTGTACAAACAGATAGCCTGCAAGGGAAATAATCAATAATGGAATGCTCAGCTTCCCTATGAATTCTAAAACTTCTTTTGAGACGTTATCTGTTTTCAGTTGTTCTGTTTGCGACACATTTTCAGATTCTTGTATTGCTTTTTCTTCTGTAATTGTCCCGATACATTCTTCTATCACCTGAAGATTTTCCATTTTCAGTTCTGATTCTTTCAGAGTAAATTCTTCAGTATCATAGAACACCTTATATCGACGATCTTTCTCTATCGCATCTATGGATAATTGATAATTTCCAGGTGATAACTCCAAATTGGTGCTATACTGATTTGCTTCACACAATTCAAACAGATATTCTACCCCATGTTTTTCTTTTACACTTCCCTCTACAGTTCCTGCAAAATCTTCAAAAACTTTTGCGCGTATCGCTACAGTTCCCGTATTTTGATTCGTCACTGTAAAGTTTTCGCTTACCTGCTCCTTCTTTTCCCATTCTTCTGCTTTTTGCAATACTTCTCCAGTCTTTCCAAACAAAACGTATCTCCCAGCTTCATGTAGCGAATCATATGCCCATGTATCTTCCAAGCGATTTCCATCTTCGTCATAACCATTCCCATTTTCCCATCGGCTAATGACAGGTAACTCTTCTATAGTCACAGCCAGAACCGAAACAGAAAACACAAGCCAAAAAATTGTACATGTAAGCACAAAAATAACTCTTTTTCTCACTTTATTCTTATTTTCCAATAATCCAAAAGGCTCCTTCCGACAAATCTCTTCCGTAACTTTTTATTGTTTCCACACTGTAAAGTTTTCCGGTTCTTTCTCTACTTGCACAATCTGCAATTGTAATATATCCATCTGCAGTCACTCCGGTAAGAACAATAAAATGCCCGCTGCTTCCACCGGTAATCGTATAGGCTTCACAGATCTCAACAACCAGTTTTCCATCTTTTAAGGACTCCACTACATAATCCATGCGATCCTTTCCAACCCGTTCACAAGTCAATCCCCAATGCGTGGCCGCATTTTTCACAAAAGAATGGCTGGTACCTACATTGGGAACATATTCCCCATTCTGTTCTGCAAAAGTTTTCGTAATTTCCGGTGTCACATTTTGGCCAGTGAAAGTAGAAATTACAATTGCTAGAGAAGTAGGACCACATCCGGCGGCGCCAACATTGCTTGTCCCATAAGGAAGACTTGCCCATGGTTCTTCTGTCTGGTTAAAATAAGTGACTTCCTTCACACAGTCTTCGACTGTATCATACCGTATTTTATCGCCAGTAACATCGATATTCCCAGTGATTGAGTCATCAATGCCTCCTCCTGTTACAAAATCAGTCCATGAAAACAACGAAAAAATAGCTTTCTTTAATGCGTCAATTCCATCCTGCATGATCTGAAGAACGCGTAAAACTATTTCAAATGTCCCCTGATCCAGTATATATTTATATTCATACCGGCTGCCATTCTGGGATAATTGAGAATTCAATAACAGGGCTAATGTATACTCCACCGTAGACTCCTGCACGTCTTGTTCTTCCATCTGCACATTCTGCCCACTTTCCGTTAAAGCTAGATATGTTTCTTTTGTAATCTCTGTCCTTCCAACTTCTGTTACAATGTAATAAATTGTCTTCACCGAGGACTGCTCTGTTGTATTTGTTACAGACCATGAAAAAAATTGCGGTGCATATTCTGTCACTGCATTTTTTAATAATTGATAGGCTTTTTCCAGTTCTTCTGGACTTTCCTCTGCATCAGACGAATTACCCGTTCCCCCTGGCTGTTCTAATATCTGAATATATCCCATCACTTTTTTTACATGGTTCTGGGTTTCCGCATAGGGTGGTATCTGGTATCCCGCATTGATAACTGCCTGCGGTCCTGCATTATACCCTGCAATTACTAATTCCAATGCATTCGCATGTCCTTGAAACATTCCTATAAGTTCTGCCACATATTTTGCTCCCCCCATGATGTTCTGTTTTGGATCATAAGGGTTTGTTACTCCCAGGGAAGCCGCAGTTCCCGGCATCAACTGCATAATACCAATTGCTCCTGCACTGGATTCTACATTAGGATCAAAGTTTGATTCTACTTTTCCCATTGCAATCAATAATGCTACTGGCACATTATAGGTATTTGCCGCCTCCTCAAAAAAAGCATCATACGGACTACTTAAATCTGTATCTAAATCTGCATCAAAACCACCTGAATATCCAAGAAAAGATTTCTGTGTGGTACTATCCCACTTCTGCATTAACAAAATTCCTATGTAATACGGAAGGTTTTCTTTTAATCTTGTTTCATACTCATCTATGATTGTCAGTTTATGCTCTTTATAATTTGCCTCATAATCTGCCTGTATCTCCTGTAGTTTTTTCCCATGTTCCTGTGAAATAATAGATAGCAATTCTGTCTGATATTCCTCTACTTCCAATATTTGTTCAATCCTGCTTCTGATTGCAGATAGTTCTTTTGACTGAGCCTCATTTACAAATGAATTCGCATCCATAAATCCAAGATAGGAAAAAAGAATACCAATAAAATTCACAATGATGAACAGGAACATTAAAATTCCAGCCATAACTCCTGCAACAATTCTTTGGAAAGTCTTATTTGTTACCAAGAATCCAATAACTGTTCCAAGAGGGCCTGCAACTGCCGTTCCAATCGTACTTCCTGCCACGCTGCCACCGCTTGCTGTGGCTATAGAGGAAGCAGCCTGAGTACCTTTTGCTGCATTTTTTGCACTTTTTACACCATCTGCAATCTGCTTTGCTTGTTTTGCTGTTTTTGCAGTCTGCATTGCAGCATTTGCGGTACTGTCAAGAGGCGAGGTATCCTGCCTTTCTTCTGCCATTTTTACACCTCCCTACCAGTCTTCACGATTATCATATCCCTGCCTCAATTCATGTCGTGACTTTGGAATATCTGGAATTCCTTCTTCCGATTTTGAAATCCTTTCTGCTTCATCAGAAAATGCTCTTTCTCTTGCATTTTGTCCGTCCAGCAGCATATCTCTTCCTGTAACATGACCTCCTTCCATTTCCTCCGTAATCGGTGCATCTGAAATTCTTCCTTCCACACTTTGACCAAACTCATTCTCACCAGCAATAGGATCTCCCGTTGAATATTGTCCTGTTTCTTGTGAAAATTCTGAAATCGTAGAGTTTCCTTTCGATGTAGGGACACTACTTTCTCCAATTTCGTTTAAGATACCGGCTCCTGAAGTTTCCATTCCACCTGAAATTTCCTGTGCGGAATATTCCCTTCCGGCACTTCCGCTTGTCACACCTTCCAGATCCATTTCACTTTCACCGATGCTTCCTGTTTCCAAATCCATACCAGCAGAAGCTGCTGTTTCCTCTTCTCTCGGATAATCAAAAACTCCCTCTGCATTGGATATTTCTCCATTTTCAGTTTCTACTGGAATACCATCTGCTTCCAACATACCATCTGCATAATTATTTCCAGTCGTTTCAGCTTCCAAATCAGAAATATCTGGTACTGGATTATTGGGCAGGTCAGAAATATTTCCTTGTTCCTGTGTGGCTTCAGTTTCTTCTGTTTCCTCTTTACCAATCGGTTCACTACCCACTCCAACTCCATAATTTTCTGCACAACCTTCTGGATTTTCCACTTCCTCCTGCTCTGGAACAATTCCCATTTCTGCCAGAATATTTTCTTCTTCTGAAGCCATATCTGCTGTTTTACCATCACCTGTGCTATCTGGATATCCTTCTTCCTGCTGCCTTCCTTCCATATAATCCTCGCCTAGGTCTTCCATATCTATCGGATTTCCGGCACTCATTGGAATCGGACCTGCTCCATCTCCCATACCAGAAGCCGTTCCCATTGCTTCTCCATTTCCAGTTCCTGTATGCTCTCCGCTCTCCATTCTTTCAGAAGAACTATGACTGCTATGCCCAAACGAGAATAATCGGCTGGCTGCCATCATCAAACCCAAAGCTCCCATTCCATTTGACATTCTTCCAAGATTAATTCCAAGTGAAGCCATATAAGAATCCATTTTGAAGCAAACTTTTGTAAATCCTATCAAACACAATGTTGCAATAAAAAATTTTGTAAATCCATAATGACTTGCCGTCAGGTTTCCATATCCACTCAAAAAGACTTTCATGCACCACGCATTCATAATGATCAGCACAACCTGCCCGCCAAACATCTTGCTCCAAGATGCTAATACGTTATTGGTTGCCTTAGAGCCACCTGTTGAAAATGCCAAAGGTGCTGTATAAGAAAAAACGCCTAACAAAACATAGCGCTCTGCGATGATGAACAGCATTTTAAAATAATTCCATGCAACCACAAACTGCATGATTAACAGCAAAATAGAAATGCTCAGTCCATCAATTCCAAGACTTGCCGACGCCTGATCCAGTGAAGTTACAAAATCAGAAAAACTCTTCACTTCAATTTCCGTTCCTGCCACCCACTGATAAGGCGTGCCTGCCACTTCCAAAATATAATTTGCTACCGGTCTGGCAAATAGCAACATAAAAAAGCACAAGAAACTCCTGCATACCAACTCCACCGGATCTTCTGCTTCAACACCACCTCTTCCAAACATCGTTTTAAATAACTGCCAGACTAAAATCAGCAATAAGATTGCTATGCCCATAGGAAGAATGGCGTTTTCATACAAATCTTTTACTACCGTGAATAAGTCTTCAAACAGGCTTAAATTACAGGATAATAAGTCTGTGAACATTCCGGTAATGAGATCCATCATGTCTACTAAAAACTGTGAACAAATTTCCCGAATACCTTCAATCAGTAATTCTAATAACCAGCCCAACTAACTTCATCAACCTCCTTTGTCCGGGAGGGCTCCGGTATATTCTGTTTTTTTAACCAGTAAAATTTTGCTGTGGGACAAGAACTTCCATGTAGTTTACAATTGCTCCAAGTACCATTAGTACTGCCCAACAAATGACAATGCGTTTTAGCCACGTCCTTGACTCATCAACGGTTTTTCCGCTTTTTGAAAAATTCATCAAAAACAAACATACTGCTGAACACACGACTGCTGCAACAGTAGCAATTCCTACTACATCGTTATACACCTTCTGCATGGCATCTTTCGCCATAGAAAAGATATCTGCAGCATATACCGGCTGTGTAAACCACGTCAGCATGGTAATCATGAAAAATCCCATAAACATAAATTGAGGAATCCAGGCAGTCGTCATTTTAAACTGTGGTTTCCTCAATTTTTCTACAATATGTACTTGTATTTTTTTATGAAACAAACATCATCCTCCCTTCCTCTTTATTTCAGGGCAACAAAAAAAGCAACCATTTCTGATTGCTCTTTTTCCTGATTATTTAGTTCTGCGGCCCTCCATGTAGATACTCACATGCACAAAACTTTACGTTACCATTGTAAATCTTTAAGAATCCGATGTCAATTTCAGAGCGGTCGCAATGTTATAGTAATCCAATATTATTTTTATATCCTTTGCAAAAACATATAAACATTAAACATTACAATGATATGATTTTTGAAAAATCTATTCCTTTTGTATCTATAGTAATTTCTAGCTCTCTATTCCATAAAATTCATTTAACAATATTTTTATAGAATAAAGAATATAGTTTTTACACCCCTATGATATTCTAATACTGAAATTTAAAACAAGTCATTTACTAGGAGGTACTATAATGAAGAAAAAAATACTCACATTATTATTGACAGTCACAGCTTTAGGTGTAATTCCTTTCTCAGTTTATGCTAGTGACACCGACACTAACCAAACAAATGAATGCAAAGAAGTGATTACAAATCAAAAAATTATTAATGAGAAAAATGCAGACGGCACGATCACACAAGCAGGATTAGTAACATTTGAATATCAGCCAATCTCATCTGATTTAAAAGCAGGCGGATGTTCAACTGGTCATCACACCAATATCGTCAGCAATGGAACACCAGACACCACACGTATCCATGGAAAAACGCACCCAGGATATTGTCAAGTAAAAACAACAACCTACTGGAGATGCAAAAATTGTAACACAACCGGTCATGATGATAAATATACACTTGTATGGTGTACAAATGCAGATATAAGTGGCGATGAATCAGGGGATACCTCCGACTTACAATAAATAAGTTTTATAGAATTTCAATGATTTTGAATAAGAAAGAATAACTTATTTAGATTAGAGTAAATACCCTAACGAATATAAACTTCAAGCATTTTGGGCAAGTTGGGATTTGGCTGTGGAATAACACAATTAAAGATTATATTTAAACTTCATTCAAAAATGTGAATACAAAAAAGGAGTACCAGAAATTCGAGAGCATATCCTTATTGCTCCGACTCTGTGTACTCCTCTTTATGATAAATGATTAGGCCTCTATTTCTACTAGATCTGCTTATGCATTTGCCGCTTTATACCATGGCCGTGTTGTTATCTTTCTCCTGGAATCCCTTTTATAATTTTCTTTTTTTCTATGTTCTGACGATTGTTTTCTTATATTCATTTTATATTCCTGATAATGTTCTTTCTTATGATAACTCCAACAGTTATTTCTCCATTTTTTAGCGAGAGCAGAAGCCGTCGAACTCAGCAATAATAAAATTTCCATCGGGCACTGACATTCCTGCGGTAACTCTCCTTCATACTGTTCATTACATAACAAATTATAATACTTCTCTTTTTGAAGACAGAATGGAAAAATTGCTGCATACACAAAGCTTTTCCCAAATCGGTCCGTTGTCCTGACTGCGGCATAATATACCCCTTCTACAATATAAGACAAGATTACTTCTTTCTCCGGTATCCATCTTCCTCTTTCTTCGTATCCCCTTTGCCTGAAAAGTTTATCACACTCTACTCTTATTTCTTCTGAAACAGAATTTTTTAACAATCTTTCATTTTCTATATGAAAACATATCCAACTCATCTAAGTCACCTCATCTTTTTTACTTTTAAAAAGCAGGAACAAGAAATATAATCCCTTTCTTGATCCTGCCATTTGCTACGCTGTTGCTTTTAAACTTCCTGCTTCATCTGCAAAAAACTGTATATAATAGGTCTTTTCTTCTCCTTCTACTACAATATGATTTGCATCCAAAGCAATAATTTTTTTAACTACTTCTGTTTGGAATTTTTTCCCTTTCCAATAATAGTGCAGTGGTCTACCCGTAACAACTGGAAATACCACCCAGCCATGCGTCCATATCATTTTTTTGATTTTCTTGTTTTTTACCATCCTTGTTCCTCCTTTTCAACATAAAAAAGGCACTGACTGCCCAATAACAATCAATGCCATTCTTTTTCTTATGGATATATCCCTATCCTAAATTTCTTCTCCTATTTAAAATAGGACTATACCTTTGTGATGTCAGCCTATGCTGATATCATAAATAGTTACATAATTATCATATCACAATATATTGTGTTCATCAATACTTAATGCACAAATTATTGTATTTTCTGTTTTCATAGGAAATTTTATAATACTTTTTAAAACTGCACATACCAATTCCTGGTATAAATCTTCATCAAATTTCCCACTACTTTTTGCGTATTTTAATAGCAAAGGACGGTACATTTCTATAATTTCGAATACTGCTTTTTTATCTTTATTTCGTGCTTTCCATAATAATTCCTCAAATTCTCTTTCCTGCATCTTTTCCTTCCCCTAACTCTCTACGAATTTTTTTTATTATGTTGTAATAGGTGTTTTCAGCCTTTTTCCCGGATATTCCTATAACCATTCCTATTTCATCAAAGGTTTTTTCGTACAATATTCGCAGACAGAGAACCTTTATATGCAATGCCGAAAAACTTTTCAATATATGTAAAAGTTTATTATCTGTTACCTGAGCAAACAATTTTTCCGGATCAATCTTTCCCGAAAAAATATTGTGTGCTTCCATCATCTCATTCCATTCTGTTACACTTCCTTCTAACTCTTCTAAATCCTCTTCTAAAGTGATCTCATGCTCTTTGATCTTACTTTTATCATTCATATAGTTGATAGTGGTATTTCTTACTGCACTCTGTAGGTATGCACTAAATTCATCTATGGTAGTTCGTTTTTGTTTATCCATAAATCTCCTCCTGAAATCTGTTTTTAATCTATAATCCGTTTCCAGGTGGAGAGTTTTACTTCTATGTTACTATTACTTACTTTTAAGTAATAATTACAAAAAAGCTGCTAGAGTTCTTCTAACAGCACAATATTCATTTACTACTCTGATTATGTTTTCGCAGCAAAAGACAGCATAAATAAACTTATATATTCTTTTCATTATGTATATATCTTTCAATCATGCATTCTTCTATTTCCTCCATTCTGTCTATCGAATTTTCCAAATGATCAAACTCTTCAATTTCCTCTTGATCCAAGGCATCTTCAATCATTTCTGTTAAATCTTCTTTTTTACATCCAGGTTTGAATATGTATCCACAATTAGGACAAATCCGATACCAAATAATAATTTCAATTCCACATTTTGGACAAAACTTTTTTTGATATCTCTTCCTAACTAAAAAAAGAATAAGAACCATTTCCTGTAAAAATAACAATAATGTCAACAGCAGAAATGCCCATTTCTTTCCATTCCATGCCACCCCCACAAGCAGTCCTTGTAAAATTGTCATTCCTCCTAAAATATACTCTACTCTATTCCGCATTTTTTCCTCTCTTTCTAAAGTTCTTCTTTATAGGAACTTTTATTTTCCTCTAATTCCTCTTTCTCCATTTCCTGAAGCAATTCTTTATTTTTCTGTATCATGAGAATATCCTCCTCTTGCAGAGTTGGAAGAAATTCCTCTTGTAATTGTATAACTCTGTTTTTCTTTGGTGTATCCAGCTTCTTGTCTATCACCGCCAGCTCTTTTGAATATTTTCCTTCTATGTTTTTATGATATGCAAGAACCGCCTTTACAACAAACTTTGCTTTTCTATGACCTAACTGGTTTAGTATTTTTGCAACTTCTTGATGTTCCGGATCCTCTTCATCAAATCCCAGGGAAAATCTGTACGGATTCTGTTTTGTCATACGTCCTCCCTTTAATATCCTGCCTTTTCTGCCATATATTGTTTGATAAAGCCTTTTACATTTGCTTTCGGATCGTCTAAAACATAATATGTTGAATGATATCTTTTCCACACCTCATCAATAATATCCTTTAAAAGAACCGTTCCGCCTCCCACGAAAACAGTCACTGTTGTTCGAAAATCAATACCAAATTCTAAAAAAGAACCTAATAAATCACTCATATATTCTGCAGCAATTTCAAATGTCCTTCGAATAACCAATTCTGAATATGGCGTTTTCCTTTTAAAAAGAATATTATCAATGTCTATTTCTTCGAGATAAAGATTAAAACGCTGCCTTATTCCTACCATAATTCTTTTATAGAGCATAATAATCCCTTCTGGAAGGGAATCAATTCTTGTCCTGTCTACTACTCCATACCGGACTAACAGATAATCTACTGTAAATCCTCCAATGTCTATCAGCAAAACCTTTGGCTGCTCTTGTAAATGAAGCTGATTTGCCACTAAAATATACGCAGAATATCCCTGCATATATACCTTTACACTTTCATATCGTATTCTGTATGGTTTCCCTTTATAAGAAAAATAAACTGTTTTTCCTTGTCGCCAAAAATATTCCCGAAATTTCCGGATTTGTTTTCCATAATCTCCCGGCGGAAGTCCAACTAATAACTGGATTGGAATTGTTCCCCCTTCATGAATACCAGTTTCTATCCCTTCTTTTTCCAGTTCTTTTGCCACTCCAAGTAATGTCAAAATATAGTACCTATCATCAATTGTTTTATCTTCCAAATAGGAAATTCTCTGATTACTCTCCAAATAGTTGATCCCTTTAAAAAAAATTCCTTCTTCTCCAGGAAGGATTTTTTGTTCCTTCCTTTTTATTCCCGAATGAAAAATAAAATGGTTGGTTTTCATCATTTTATTGCCTGTATCTATACTCATAACAAATCCCATATTTCTCCTTTCCAGCCCTTTGGCTATTTTATTTACCTATTCTTGATAGTTCTGATTTACCTGCTTCAATATTTGCTGATTTTTTGCTTCGTATCCCCATAGGATGTTGCTGACTGCCTCAAACGCCTTATCCCTCCATCTAAAATAAGTGGCTCTGTGTATTCTTGGTATCCGTGGAAAATGCGGTTCCAGTTTATCTAGAATTTCATCTGTATTCTCTGCTCTATAAGCAGACATGTAGGTATAATAAAGTACCCAATAATACTTTTCTCCCTGCGGGTGATATTTTCTCATTAACTCTACCGCCTCATCAATCAACTTCAAATATTTATTCGCCTGATTGATAGATTCGATCCTCTCCCTCATATCTTCCATATCCAGATTGATATCCATTCCTGCCTGATAAACACTATCTAAAAATTCATCTACATCGGTGCCATATTCTGTATGAAAGCATTGCTTTACTTGATTGATTTTAATCTGCATTTTCCAATTGACAGATCTGTATATTTTAAATAGCGATATAATATCATGGTAAACTTCATTATCTTTTCCTTTTACATCTTTTGATACCACACCCGATTTTCTCATATAATTCTACCCTCTCTTCTGTTCCTTAAAATATCTTTCTATACTTTCATCTGCTCTCTTGCCTGCTATAACAGACGTACATAAGATGCAAGCAATCATACTGATTGTTATAATACCTAAAATGATAACTGCTATTTTAATCATTTTCATTCTCCTTATGTCCCTCATGTTTTAAATCTTCCACCTGGAAATTGATGGATCACTGCTATTATTCTTGACAGAATTAAATTTACTCTATGAAATTATCAAGGTGCTCCTACTATATACCAACTAAAAATTCATGGATTTTCTGTAAAAAAGCAAAAAAAAATGATACAGTACAAAATTCTGTATCATTTATATCTCTAGCACTTCTTCTCCAATCTAGTTTCTCTATTTAAATTTATTTACTTTATAAAGTTTTTGATAATACGTAAAGCCAATGGACTTGAAAATTATCATAAAGCATATAATATAAATCCAAACAGAAACATAACTACTTCATCAGATTTTATTTATGCTTAAATTGGCATCAGACAGCATCTTTATTTATCCTGTAATAAGATATAATTTTTTCATTTTTTATGTATCCTATTACCAACGAAATTGCATTAACTATGATTGCCCATTGAATCGCACACATTATGCTAGATTGTTTATTAACATATGCCACAGTAATAAGTACAATGAGTACCACATTTCTTTTTAGTGAAAAAAATTTTTTTTCTTTATATGACAATTTCCGTTTTAAACTTGATTGCGGTGAAAGGATGCATATAACTACTAGTGCTGGAATTATAGTAATAGCATATGGTAAATTTTCAAATATTTTAGCATTATAAATAACCAAAACTAAAACTATATTTGAAAATATAAAACACGATATAAATTTGTTTAAATGTACTCCTCCTGTAAAAAATCTTAACAAAGAAAATGCAATTAGAAATGTAGCAAAAAAAGTTTTTTGATTTATCAATGCCATAATTAAAAATATATACGCTGAACTAACTATTATCTCTAATCCAGTTTCCAATCCATATGATAATTTTATAATTTGTGTTGTATCAATGCACTCTTCTTTTAATAGTAATTCTACTATTCTATCAACTATTTTTTTCATCTTTATTTAATATTTCCTCAATTCATCTGGAAAATCATTTTCATGATATATGAAAAAACAAATTCCTTCTCTTGAAATTATACAAATTAAAGTTGAAAAAATGACAATAGATTTCATAAAAGACCTCATAATAACATTTTTAATTCTCATTATTATTCCTCCCAATGTTTATTTACTTTTTCATATCATATTAAAAGGAATAATGCCACATCTTGTAATAAATCCGTAGTTAGATGTAAAAATCACGCATTCTTTCAATAGGTGATGCTTAAAAAGTGTTATATAGTGGTTCTTTTCTATGATCATTTTCTAATATTTTAGTGATTGACTATTCACCAATAGTAAGTAAAACACAATACCACCTATATCTTTTATAATCAGATAATGCAACTATAAAAAAGATTTTATAGCTTTAGTCAGTTGCACATCTTCGGAAAATCAAGAAGTTATCAGGTTGAATTTTAGTAATCAACTTTTTATGTTTAACAAATAATAATATCAAAAGTTTAATGTTCATATTTTGAAACTAAATATAAGTCAGACTATAGTTTTCAAAGAAATTTGGCCATTAAGAATTGTCAATTGTAACAGTGGGCAGTTCAAATTAAGAGTGAAACTTTTTCTGTAAATAATGCTTTAGAGGGTCTTCTATGGTAAATATTTTATCATAAAGAGGCCATTTTAATTATGGCAAGAGAAAAAACTGTACACAGAGTACAAAAGACAGAAGGAAAACGTAATATCATTCACCAGCTCTTGGAAGAATACGATATCCAATCAGCAGAAGACATCCAGGAAGCTCTGAAACATCTTCTTGACGGAACCATCAAAGAGATGATGGAAACGGAATTGGACAACCACTTGAGATATGAAAAATTAGAACGTTCTGATAGCGATGATTATCACAATGGTTATAAGCAAAAAAGAATAAATAGCCATTATGGTCCTATGGAAATTGAAATTTCACAAGACAGAAAATTAATCCTTAAACCTCAAGTAATAAAGAAGTAGCAGAAAGAAATTTCAGATATCAATCAGAAGATAATCTCTATGTATGCAAAAGGTATGACAACCCGGAAAATTTCAGAAACTATCGAAGATATTTATGGATTTGAAACATCAGAAGGTTTTATATCAGACGTTACAGACAAGATTCTTCCACAAATTGAAGTCTGGCAGAATCGACCTTTAGATGAAGTTTATCCAGTCCTGTACATTAATGTGATTCATTATTCTGTTCGTGATAATGGAGTGTTTCGGAATCTTGCTACGTATGTGATTCTTGGGATTAATGCGGAAGATAAAAAAGAAGTACTTACAATCAGTGTAGGAGAAAATGAAAGTTCAAAGTATTGGCTCTCTGTTTTAAACGAATTATAAAATCGTGGTGTAAAAGATATCCTGTACATCTATGCAAATGGACTAACCGGTATCAAAGAAACGATTGCTGCAGCATTTCCTAAAACAGAATATCAAATATGTATCGTTTATCAGGTGAGAAATACCTTGAAGTATGTTCCGGATAAACACAGAAAAGCATTTGTAGCAGATTTGAAGACGATATATCAGGCAGCGGATGAAAAGAAAGCTTTGGGTTGGGTAACGGAAAAATGGACTCACAAATATCCGAGTTCCATGAAACGCTGGAAGGATAACTAGGATGCCATTTCCCCGATTTTCAAGTTTCCATCAACCGTTAGAAAAGTCATTTATACAACAAATGCCATTGAATCCCTGAATTCTACCTATCAGAATCTGAATCGTCAGAGAAGCATATTTCCGAGCGATACAGCCCTTTTAAAAGCGCTATATTCATGTATGAGGGACGCTTACCAGAATAATAAAAAGGTTAGAAAGACGGGCGAATTTATCACCCGATCTTGACATGTAATTTTATAACTGCCATATATAAATCAAGGTAAAACGCTAATTTTATTCAAACCTTTCACCTATCATTATCATAGAAGATCTTATTTAGTGACTTTTCTTCATAGTCTCAATTAAGAACTACAACAGTTAGACTTTTTTACACTCTGTAGTTCAAAAATGCATTTCCTATCCTTTGGAATATCTAAAGTAATGTTTTCCATGAAAGATGTAACCGTTTTAGGAATATAACCGTTCTGGTTATTGTCGGTTTCTTTATTTTTGTAATCATACTTGGGATAGCTAAGATTATCATCCATTTCAACTTCAAGCACTCCCAATAGAGTATCCCCTAATAAATCTTTCTACATATTTTAATCATCTTTCAGTTCGCATTTTTCTAATAATCTACTGATGAACATTTTGTGTCTGGATTCATTTCCTCTTCGGTCACAAAAAATCCTCTTAAATTGATATTTATTTTAACATCAATCTAAGAGAATATATAGCTCATTTAGAGTTTACACAGAATTGAGGACCTGTTGATAAACTCACTTTTTCAGCGTTTATTTCTACATATCTTTTTGAAATATCATAAAACGGCTGGTAAATTCAGTTATTCAAACCACTTTTACCAGTCGTTTTAGATTTAATGCCGTTTCCGATAAGAGGCATTCTTCTGTCGCTTTCTGAAGGCCTCTTTTTTGGATTTTATTCAATTTATGTTCTCTCTTTAAAACTGCGAATGTTCCTTCTGCCCATATCTTCCTAAGACGCATGACCCTCAAATAATCACTGGTCCCCACTTTCTTGCTGTTTCGAAAATAAGAGGGATAATAAGCATTTGCATTGATCCTGACTGTACCGAGATCTGTAGCACCAGATGCAAAATCCGGACAGTTTTTACATTGTTTCTTTGAACGGCTATATAAACGGTAATAGTTCTGTGTTGACTTTTTATAAATTAATTTCTGAAATGCAAAATGTTTTCCCTGTCTACATACAAAGCGATCTGTTTCTTCCTCATAACAGAATCCCTTTTTCATTGCATTGTTCTGATATTCACGGATAGCTGTATAACCTTGACCCCCCTAATAACTCCAGCCCTCTGTGTACTGCTCCTATATCATATCCGCCATCTAATCCAATTTCCTGATAGATAATATCACTTTCCCTCCGGTTTCAGGATAACAATTCACATCGGTAATAATTCCATGACTGGTATCCACTGTCATTTCCGTCAGATAACCCATCCCTTTTTTACGAGCCTGATAGATATAACCACACTCTGGATCTGTCCGGCTTTTTAAAGACCCTTTCTCTTTTTTTACATTTTCCGGTTCTTTATATCCAGGCATGGATGAAAGCTCTACTTCCAGTTCTTCCATATATTTTACAATGGATTATTGGACCGTTTCAACTGCCTCATAGAGGCTGTCCCAGGATACATTGGACGGAAGGAATGAACCATCCGCAACACCGGTTTCTCCCGATACGATCCCAAACTTTATACACTTCAGTACGATCTCATTAAAAATTTCCTGGAATATGCCGGTATCCTGAAAACGTCTTCTTCTATTCTGGCTAAATATTGAATGGTCTGGTACTCTATGCATCAGATCAATTTCACAAAACCAGCGGTAAGCAAGGTTAAGAGATACTTCCTCCTCAAGTCTTCGTTCTGATTTGATCCCATAAAGATAACCAATCAGCAGCATTTTTATCAAAACAACGGGATCAATCGATTTTCTGCCAACAGGAGAATAATAGGAGGCCGACTTTTCGTATATAAAATCATAATTTACACAGTTTTTAATCCGTCTCAGAAGATGATTCTCTGGAATCATAGAATCTATGTCAAGGATTACCATCTGGATTTGTCCGCTTTGTTTTCCCATCATAAAAAAAGACCTCCTGCAATTGATATAATAAGTATACCATACAGAAAGCCATTTTTCTTTAGTTTGTCAACAGGTCCAATTGATTCCACTCTCACATTAAGAGTAAAGTCTTGAATTTAAATGTAATTAATTCCAACTTTAAAAGACTACATATAAAGAATAACTTCTATCTTAAATATACTTTTCTCAATTCCCATTTTAACCAAACCATTATATTTTTCCACTGCCTTTTGAATCGAAGAAATTCCTATTCCGTGTCCATATGGTGACTTTTTCGTTGTTCGTATCATACCATTTCCTAAGATATCTACTTGTTTCAGACACGGGTTGGTTACGCATATATATAAACTACCCTTAGCATATTTCATTATTAAATGAATATTTTTATCTATTTTTGTTTCTATATCGATTATTGCTTCTATTGCATTATCAATGGCATTAGTTAATATAATACATATGTCAAAGTCTGAACACTCAAAAGTTTCAGGGATAGAAATATCTGTAAAAACATTAATTCCTTTTTGTTTTGCTATATTTACTTTTTCCGATATAAGATAATCTATAATTTCATTTCCACTATATTTTTTCAAAAATGTATTTTCACAGCTATGTCCTTGTAATATATTTATGTAATCTATAATTTTTTTATAATTCTTTCTTTCAGCATACTCTTTAATACAAATCAAATGATTTTTAAAATCATGAATATTCTTTTGCATCTGAGAAGAAATTTCACGTCTATTATTTTCTCTTGTCATTAATAGTTTTATTTGATTTTTATATATAGTATTTGCATGTAAAACCTCAAAATTTTTAGCAATCCTATTCAGCATATTGAATGACAATACATTTATCAATAATATTAGCATCACCGCTAACATCACTGATACCCTATTGACATATTTGCCGTCAGAATTAGTTTCTAAATAAAATGAATATATAATATAAATGCTTGAAAGAGAAATTAAAATATTAATAATCCAATCTCTTAATGATATATACTCATAATTTGTTTGTTTTTTCATAAGCTTAATTATTCTAATAAAAATCAAAAGTAAAATTTTAGAACATATTCCCCCTACAAACTTATCACTAATTGTTTTATTTAGAAAAATGCTAATGAGCATTTCAGAAATACATCCCAAACATTCTATTAAAAATACAGAAAATAGAATATTTTTTATAGAATCTTTGTAAATTAATTTGCATAAAAGGAACAAATTAAATATTGTAAAGAATAAACTATATGGTACTCCTAATACAATACTATTACTTATAATATAGTCTTCTAACCAATACATACAAAAAAATACATATGGAATCCATTTTTTACTAAATCTATTCTCTAAAAATAGTTCAAAGTATTCTTTTAAAATCAAGATAAAGAATCCTGGAAATAAAAAATCCATAAATGATATAACGCTATCCATTATATTCTGCTCCTAAAATCCCCAAAAATGTTTCTCTAACAAATTTTTGGCGTTCCTCACTAATAGAAAGAATCATACCATTGTTTAACACGATTTTAGAAAAACTCATGTCTTTTATATAAATAAAATTTACATAATATGATTGATGAATTCTTAAAAAGGGGATCCTTGTATTACACAAGTTTTTTTCTATATTATCCAATTTCCCATAAAACTCTTTTTTATCTCCAGTATTCAATATTATGTTAACAATTCTCCCTTTACTTTCAAAAAATAAAATATCCCTTAATAAAATTTTATGTATCATCTTTTTATATTTGTATGTAAAATAAATAGGCTGTTGCATAATTCGTTCATATGCTTTACAAAATACTTCTTCAAATTTTGCGGGATCGATTGGTTTTTTTATAAACCTAAATGGCTCTACCTCAAACAATTGCAAAAAATAATTCTCATATCCTGATATAAAAATGATAATAACATCTGAATTAATTGCCCTTATATGCTGTGCCGTTTTTATGCCGTCCATTCTAGTCATTTCTATATCTAAATATACAATATCAAAACTATTATGACATTTATAGTAGTCTTTCAGGGTCATGCCATCATAAAAAACTGAAATATCAACATTTATAAATTTGGTAACTGCTATTTTTTCAATTAATTTTTCAATAATTGATGCTTGTATACGGTCGTCATCACATATAGCTATTTTTAATGATTTCATATTTATCCATTATCTTTTTCTTGAATATCAAGAAACCTTCCTAAAATTATCTCTATAGTTTCCTTATTTTCATCATTCAATTTATCAAAATCTACAATTAAATCAAAATATTTTTCCAACTTCTTATTACAAAAAATTTGTGACTCAATACTTCGCTTTGAATTTGATAATTCAAACAAATAGTCCAAAGATACATTAAATATAGCAGCTAAACGTATAGCTAAATCAATTTTAGGGATACATGTTCCATTTTCTATTTTGCTAATTGTCTGTTGTGATGTTTCAGCTCTTATTGCAAGTCCTAGTTGTGTTAGATTTTTTTTCTCTCGCAATTCTTTTACTCTTGTATTCATACAATATTTACTCCTTTTATATTGTATTCTATACAAAAATAGACCCTTCTATACTCTGTTCAGAGTACATGGAAACAATTTTTATTGTATCACTTGTTTTATGTATTTAACGATTATGCAAGACATCTATTTCCAATATTTTATATAGTTACCCAGTAAAACATTTTGCAGACGTTCCGACTGAGTTATTAGATTGAACTAATACTGTAACACCAAGTTTGATCTTTATACAACAGTTATTTTATTATAAAAATTTTTAGGCAAATTTAGATTTTAGGCATACATCTAATAAATCAAGCATCACTTCCTTCATACATCGCACACCCATTCTACAGACAGCTATCAATCTGTTGTTGTCGTAATTTTCTGAAGCAAATGTCGTCATCAACTTTGTAAATAAAATCATTATTAAGGACTTCAAATCCATTCAATAAATATTTCAAAAACTATTTAGGTGTATTTAAAATATTGTTACACAATTTAATTAAAACTCGCCCTGAACCAATTTGTATAAAATCGCAACATCCCTTTCTTTTTAGATATTCTATAGTATCAACCCAGCGAACAGGCTTTACAATTTGTAATAATAAATTTTCCAATGCATTCTCCTTAGTATATTCACATACACTATAATTTGAAATAACAGGTATTTTAGGTTCAGCAAATTTTGTCTTTGATAATATCTTTTTATATTCTTCTAGTATTATTTCCATGTATCGAGAATGAAATGCCCCACTTACATTTAGTCTTATTATATAAGCTCCATGTTTTTCTAAAATTTCTGTACATTTAGTTAATTCATTTTTAAGTCCAGAAATGACTATTTCAGTATTACTATTTATATTAGCGATATCAATTCCTGATAAATTATTTTCTGCTAATATTTGTTTAATTTGTAATAAAGGCATATTCAAAATAGCTGCCATAGCACCATCTTTAATTCTCCCCATTAGTTCTCCCCTTTTTTGAACTAAACGCATTCCTGTTTCAAAATCAATAATCCTCGCTGCTTGTAACGCATTATATTCTCCCAAACTATGACCTATAAAGTATTCTGGCAAATGATTATCTTTCAGAAATTCCATATAATTTAATGTATTAATTAAATATAAAGCAGGTTGTGTATATTCTGTCATATTCAAATAATTTATTTTTTCCGGATTTAAACACAATTCTTCAATCGAATACCCTAAAACTTCATCTGATTTTTTAACATACTCAGGATACTTACTAAATAAAGATTTTCCCATCCCATGTTTCTGTGATCCTTGCCCGGGGAACATACATACTCTCATTAAAAACACCTCAAACTTTCTAACAATATTAACTCCATTTTCTTTAATTTTCTTTAAATTTCTTATATCATAATGGAATATTTCCATGTTTTTTAGAAATGTGTATTATCTCTTGTTTATTTTGCAAACACATTATATCTTTAAAGATACGTAATCGCGTTTCTTTAGGATCTAATATCTCATCTATATAACCTTCTTTTTCAGCAATTAAAGAAGACATGTAAATGTTTTCATATTCTTGCATTTTTTTTATTCTAAAATCTTCTCTTTCCATTCCACTAAGTCTTTTAAGATCTTGCGCGTAAATGACATTTACAGCCCCTTCAGCTCCCATTACTGATATTTGGCTTTGAGGCCACGCATATACAAAATCTGTTCTTAAATGTTTACTTCCCATTGCAATATAGGCACCACCGAACGCTTTTCTAAGAATAATTGTTATCTTTATTGTCGTAGCTTCTGCATATGCATATAATAGTTTTGCACCATGTCTAATAATTCCTTTTTTTTCTTGCTCTACACTAGGCAGAAACCCCGGGACATCTACTAATGTAATAATTGGTATATTAAAAGAGTCACAATAACGTACAAACCTAGCCGCTTTATCGCTAGAATCACAATCTAGTACACCTGCCATGACACTCGGCTGATTTGCAACAATTCCAACTGTTATCTCACTTATTTTTCCAAACCCAACCACTATATTGGTAGCAAATTCCTTTTGAATTTCTAAAAAACTATCTACGTCCACCACTTCATTGATTATATCAATTATGTTATAAATTTTCCTTGGATTTTTAGGAACAATATTCTGTATATTTGTAAAGAATTTTTTATTATACTTTACATTTTTTATTTTTGTATCATAAACTGAAGTAGGAATTATTGAAATCAACTTTTTTAATTTCTCGAAACAATCATCTTCGTTTGAAAAGACAAAATGAGAAACACCTGAAATCTTTTTATGGATATTTGTCCCTCCTAGCTCATCCTCATTACAAGAAATACCTGTAACTTCTTGAATAACCTTAGGTCCAGTAACAAACATATGGCTAATCTCATCAACCATAAATACAAAATCCGTTATTCCTGGCGAGTATACCGCTCCTCCGGCACATGGACCTAAAACAACTGATATTTGTGGTATATATCCAGAAGCCAATGTATTATAATAAAAAATGTCTCCATAAGCTGCCAATGCATTAACTCCTTCCTGTATACGTGCACCACCCGAATCATTTATTCCGATAATTGGGCATTTATTTTCTATAGCCTTTTTAATTGTTAAAGCTATCTTTTCTCCGTGTTTTTTCCCAACTGTTCCACCACATACAGTGAAATCTTGCGAATATATATATACTAGCTTACGGCCAATATAACCATAACCTGTAATTACGCCATCATAATCTAATAAACTTTGTTCTTTGTACTCCTCTTTATATGAACCCACATTACTTCCAAATTCAAAAAAAGTATCTTTGTTCAATATTCTTTCAATCCGCTCAATTGCATGTAGCTTCCCCTTTTTATGTTGTTTCTCTACATTATAATTCTTTATCCCTTTCACGATTTTCTCCTTTCTGAATATAAATAATTATATAGCGAAAATTCATCTGAAAAGATATATAGTAATAAATCCTGAAAATCATGCTATTTTTCCTTTTATTTGTAAGTGCCTAATTTTAGGGTGAATGCATTCACCGGATATTCGCTCTATAATGATTGGTAGGAAATGCTAAAACAGTAGCATTTCACACCATATATAGATAAGCGCCTAATTGCAAATTCTGCTCGAACGGTACGCCTATTCTGAAATTGGCGGTACATTCATTCTGGTTTAGCGGTACGCGTTTTCTGCTCAAAACGGTACGTTTTTCCTTTATTATTGTGATGTAACTATTATTCATCACAGTGCAAAGGAGGAACTATTATGCACGACTACAATACTATTCTTGGAGTCATAGAACTTCGGCTCAGTAAAGTCAGTTATGACTCTGTACAAAACGTTACCGGATCGGACGGAGCGGGATTGCATTGATCATGAACCGCTACAAGGATTCAGGCTTATCATTGGATGATCTTCGACAAATGCCAGCCTCAAAGGTGGTTGATCTCATCTATCCAAAAGAAAACCTTCGACATAAGGATATTCCACTGCCCGATTTTGAAAAAATACATGAACAGATGATCCAAATGGGAAAACATGCTGACTTGAGTTTTCTATGGATTGATTATAAAAAAGAGCATCCTAACGGTTACCAGCTTGCTCAGTTTTATAAGTTGTATCGTGATTTTATGGTAGATACTTATGGTACTTCAAAAACATCTATGCCTGTGGAACGGATCCCTGGTGAAAAGATGTATATTGACTGGGTAGGTGACCAGCCGGAACTGCTATTGGATACAACAACTGGCGAACTTCGGAAAGTTCACATTTTTACAACTACACTTGGTTTTAGCAGCCTTGTTTATGCAGAGATCTTTCCGGATGAAAAACTTCCACATTTTATTACCGGCACAGTACATGCACTGTCTTATTATGGGGCAGTTCCTAAATATCTTGTCCCGGACAATCTGAGAACAGCTGTTACCAGGCATAGTAAAGATGAACTTGTGCTGCAGTCAGCTTTTTCAGATCTGGAAACTTTTTATGATACGATCATTCTGCCGCCACCACCAAGGAAACCGAAAGGCAAACCAACAGTTGAAAATCATGTGCGTTTCTTGGAGACGCATCTGGTAGAAGAATTAAAGAAAGATACTTATACCTCTCTGGAAGCTCTGAATGCTGCGGTCAAAAAGATCGTAGCAGACATCAACCAGCGTCCTTTCCAGAAAAAATCTGACATTCGGAAATCCCGCATGAATGGATTCGAAAAGTACGACAAACCGCGTATGAACCAGCTTCCAGGCGAAAGTTATACACTTTGTGATTATAAATACTTTCTTAAAGTTCCAGATAATTACCACCTTGAGTATGATGCCCACTACTATTCTGTATTGTATACCTATAAAGGGAAGCCTGCAATTCTTAAGGCTACAATGACGGAGATACGGATCTGTGATGAGTATAACCGGCTGATCTGCCGCCATCCAAGATCTTACCGTGATTTTCCTCTTTACATTACAGATGACAATCATATGCCTCCAGAACACCTATATTACAAAGAAGTGAATGCACATGACGGAGCTTATTACAGACGATGGGCATCTGTTTATGGAGAATCTATGGTAACTCTTATTGACAGGATACTCCGCAGTTCCAAGCATGAGGAACAGGCATACAACAGCTGTGCCGGTGTACTCCATTCCTGTAAAGATGTTCCTCACAGGCTGGTTCAGGAGGCTGCTGAGAAATGCGTAGAAGCCAATGCCTGCAAGTATTCTTATTTCAAGAAAGTACTTAGCATGGTTCAGAACAATCATTCCAGCAGCGCTATAAACGGAACCGGAAAACTTCCTTCCCATACAAACATCCGTGGAAAGGAGGCATACGAATGAGTTCATCCCATGACATTACATTAACACCTCAGGAGCAGGCTCTGATCATGCGTCTGAAGAGTTTCCGTGTTCCAGAAATGGCACATATCCTGGAAGAACAGTTGAAAGATCCCAATGCAAATCTGAACACTTTTATGGAACGCATGACAGCAATGGTTGATGCAGAGTGGCAGGCGCGAGCAGATAAACGTTTTAATCGTCTGATGAAAGAAGCGCATCTGCGATACCCAGCGGCGGATCTTGACGAAACTATTTACCGTCCAGAACGTCAGCTTGATACCCAGACAATAGAGCGACTGAGTACCTGCCATTGGATAGAGGAAGGAAAGAATCTCATTGTAACAGGATCTTCCGCCAGTGGAAAAACTTATCTAATCAATGCTTTTTGTGTAACTGCAATGAAGCAGTCTAAGAGTGTAAAGTATATAAAAGCGAACACTCTTATGAGCGAAATGGAACAGGCACGTATCAAATCCACAAATCTGGATTACCTGAATAAGCTGACCAAGCTGGATCTTCTTGTAATTGATGATTTTGGCCTTATGGATCTCGATCTTGATAAATGCCGGGATCTTTTTGAAGTCCTTGACACCAGGGATGGAAGAAAATCAACTGTAGTCATCTCACAGTTTCCAGTCAGTACATGGTTTGATATGTTTGCTGATAATACCTACGCTGATGCGTGCCTTACACGAATCACAGATAAACATCATACATATCGTCTGGAAATGAACGGTATAAATATGCGTGAAACAGAATGATATCATCTAGCGGTACTTCATACCGTTAAAAATGGAATAGCAGTTCCGCAGTAGCGGAACTGGCATTCCGTTTGAGCGTAATTTGCACGCCTAATTTTAGGATAAATTACGTCCCTTAAATTAGGCGCTTACTTCCTATATCAATTTTTCCACTTCTCTTACCTTTAAAAAATCCATTTATAAAAGGTTATAATAAACAGTACTAATATTACACTAATTTTTCAAGCAACTCAGTCTTTCAAAAACATAGATTATCTAGTGCGAGTCCTAAATACAGTTTTAAACACATTAAATATTATGCAGTTCTTATAAAGTCGCCATTAATGAGTATGACATACAATAACTTCTCTTGTGACTCTATCCCAAAATTAAACTTCAAAAACATTTAGGATTGCTAAACTAATTACTCATATAATCTCCAAATATAATTTCTTTCATTTCCTTTCTGGACGTACAAGGACTTTCATCATCCGGAATTCCAATTACTAATATAGATATTAATTGGAAATTATTCACTGATAATTGTTTCACTATTTCTTTTTCAGAATAATAAACATCACGAATCCAAACTGAGCCCAATCCTAAGCTTGTTGCTTCCAAACACATATTCTCAATAGCAGCTCCTATTGACAATAAATCTTCTTTTTCCCATTGTATTTCTTCGTTATCTCTAAATATCCCAATTGCTATCGGAGCATTTTTGATTACTTTAGAAGACATAACGGAACTTGCCATATATTTTTTTTCTAGGCTAGGTGCATTTAAAAATGTGTCTAGCATTATCTTAGCAATCATATCCTTATCCTGTTTCTCAATAATCATTAATTTCCATGGTTGTCTGTTTTTTGCCGATTGACATTTTCTTGCACTATCAATAATTTTATCTAGATATTTTGGAGGAATACTCTGATTTTTGTATTTTCTTATACTTTTTCTTTTATTAATTATATCTAAAACATCCATATCCAATACCATCCTAAATCTTCTCTTTGGAAAATATCATTTGACATGTTAGCACTTTGTCTACTTCATCAGATATTTCTCCATCAAAAAAGGTCACTTTTCCACAAACACGAATCAATTTTGCCGTAATCTTTAATAATGTATTAATAGTTACCTTTTTATAAAAGCGAACTTTATCCAATCCAACTAAAACTCCTGTTTCTTTTTCATTTAACTTCCCATAACAAACACCAGCTGTTTGAGCTAACATTTCAATCATTAAACTTCCTGGTGTAATTGGCTTATTCGGAAAATGCCCTTTAACCCAAAAGTCATTTTCTGTGATATTTTTTACTGCAATACATCTTTCCCCCTCTTCTAGCTCATATATAGAATCAATTAATAAAAATGGTTCTCTATGAGGAATAGTTTTTTTAATCCAGTCTATCTCGTACATAGTTATTTCCTCTCCTTTATCATATAATTAATTCTTCGATATTCTTCTTCATTTTGGGTTGTAGTTTGATTTTTTCATATCCCAAAGCAATTAAGGCCATCAGTTCATATTCTACATCTTTACCTTTTAGAATCTTTGCAACTTCTTTTTTTTGAACTCCACCTATCCAGCAACTTTGCACTTCATTAGCTGTCGCCTCTAACAAGAGATTTTCTATTGCTGCTCCAAGCGAAAGCAAATCATTGTCTGAAAGTTCTTTTTCTCCTGACCAAATAGCAATCATATTTTCACAGGTTCTAACCCATTTATTCTTTTCATTTAAATCAGCTATTTTGTCAATATATTCTTTATTTATTACTTTCTGAAAAAACCACGGCTGTTTGTTGTGACTAGATGGTGCTAGTGATGCAGCAAAAATAAATTTGTTCAATTTTTCATTACTGACCTTTTTTTTACTAAAAAGCCTGGTGCTGTGTCGCCTTTCAATAGCATCTATACTAAGCATTTCTAGTCTCCTTAACAAGAAATTCATAATATTCTCTCATAAACTCCATATTATGAATTTTTTTAGCTTGAATTTTATTTCCTACAATTTTACCGCTAAATATCTTTCTATCTCCAATATGACCTTCTACTTGATAGCATTCTGGACAATTATCGTTTAATTTTAACTTTACAATAATATATTCCCCTGGCACTGCAACATCATAAAACTTAAAGTTTTTTACTTCTATAGGTAAAAATGAATCCTTACAGTCTGAAACATATAAATTATGTACTCTAATTAGCTGAATTGCCATTTCAATTTGCATAGCTGCTGGCATAATTGGATTTCTCAAAAAGTGATACTCAAAAATCTCTTCATTAAAACTAACATATTTTTCCCCAACAATACAATTTTTATCTATTGAATCAATTTTATCAATCAATAATAATCTCATTTGATTTTTTCCTTTCTTTATTATAATCTAAATCACTTAGCTGACTCACATCAATTTCTGTAGTTTTTTTCATCATTATTTCTCCTCTTTCCACTATCAATCCATTTTCACTATTAACACTAACTTCAAAAATATAACATCCTAATTTATCGTTATAATATTTCATTTGCGCCATTATTTCTATCATTTGATTAACAACAGCATATTGGTTAAATTTTATTTGCTTTACATTTGCAATATATGATCCGTACTTGTTATCAAACATACTTCTTGCAAGTTTACCACAAGTTTGAAAAATAGTTTCAAACATGATATATATTGGTACAAATGTATTCTTGTCTATAAGTGTCTGTTCCTCACACTCTTTATAAACAAATTTTGTAGTTATATTTTTGTTTTCAATCCTCTCCTTCATTATCATTCTTATATAATTCATTTTATTCCTTTCCCACAATAATAGTTGCGTTTTGACCACCTAATCCAAAAGAATTAATCATTGCATTTTTAATATTACCTGTTTCTCTAATATTTGGAACATAATCCAAATCACATTTTGCATCTTTTTCATGATAATTAATAGTTGGTGGAAAAAACCCATTTTGCATTGCAATTATGCTACACATCATTCCCATAGCCCCTGATGCTGGCAGAAGATGTCCATGCATAGACTTCGTACTACTAATTTTCAACTTTTTTGAATATGATTTAAACACATTTTTTATTGCAACTGTTTCGTACAAGTCATTCTTAATCGTACCTGTACCATGTGCATTTATATAGTCAATCTCTTCCCTTTGCATTGCAGCATCTTCCAATGCCCTTTCCATTGCTAATGTCATTCCTAATGCATCCACATGAGGATCTGTCATAGAATATCCATCTAATGCACTTCCATATCCTTTTATTGAACATAAAACATTTTCCTTTTGTAAATCAACATTTTCATCTTTTTCCAAAACAAAGAAGACTGCTCCATCCCCTATCGTAAAACCACTTCTATTATTGTCAAAAGGTCTACAATTTTCTGCTATATTTTCTTTCGTTTTTTCTAACGCCCCCAGCCGTTCTAGACGCGCAATAGTCGTTGGTTCTATTTTAAAGGAAAATCCCCCAACAAGCATTGCCTCAACTTCTCCCCTTTCAATCATTTTATAAGCCTCTCCTATAGCTTGTGTAGATGCTGCACAAGTTCCTAGGTTGGCTAGACATGGTCCTTGAATTTCATACTTCTTTGCCAAATAATAGAGTAACGATACTGGATTAGTATGAAACAACTGTTGTCGAATTTCTGTTCTTTGATTTGTACCAGTTTTATATTCTAATAACAATTTTTCCAAATTCTCTTTAGTGGCTATATTCGGATCAACTCCTATTATCGCCCCTATTTCTGTTGATTTATATCTTTTACATATACTAGGTAGTATGTCTCTAAGAGTATAATCAACTATTTGCCATTGATAAGTTTCCAAATTATAGTCTTTATCTTGAATAATACAATTTATATTTGATTCAGCAGCATGCTTAATAGCAAAATCACTTGTTTCAAAACGTGTAATTTTATCTATACCGCTTACCCCATGATATAAATTATAAGTAATTTCATTTTCACTATTCCCTATAGGAGTTACTCCTGCCATTTTAGTTACTACAACCTTGCTACTCATTCATCATTCCTCCTATACAAAATCATTGAATTATATTGTCCCCCAATCCCACAATCACCAATAATACAACTTTTTTCTTTCTTTTTCTCCATTAAAGCAATTCCTAAAACACAATCTAATAAACCGCCACAATATTCTAATTTTCCAGTTATGCGTTCTCTCATATTATATGTTTCTATTTTATATCTTTTTTTCACATTGTCTTTATTATGCAGTTTGCTGTGAATTAAGAAATCGATGTTATCGCCTAATTCGGTATGTTTTTTCAATAAAATCTGTATATTTCTAAGAATATTTTCATCAGAAATATTAAATGGAGTTTCATCCGGAAATGTATTGATTGCAGTCTCACCTACATATGCCAAGATTTTTCTTTTGGCTGATTTGGCACTTTCTTCACTTTCTAAAAACAAAGCGACAGTACCTTCTCCTTTTTTAAGCTCTTTTTCATCATTCCAAAAATACACACATTTTTCAAATTCTGAATATGAAGATGCTACAATAGCTTGTTTCAATTCACCATATCTTATTTTTTTTGATGCCATAATTAAATTAGTTAATCCTGAATTTTCACCTGTATAAAGCAATTCTCCACTACCATGAATATTTAAATTCTCCGCTATAAAATTTGAAGGAATAGTGGAAAGTATTCTTATTCCATTTAGCGGAGGAATTTTTTTTATATTTTTACCTATCTTTTCCAAAGAAAGCATATCATTTTCGTAGCAATACTTTAGAAATATATCTATCATTTCTTGACTGGGATGTATCAATTGATTACCTAAATAAATTGCACACTGCATTTTTTCTTCATGTGACAAATAAATTTCATTCATCATAGAAAGTACATTAGATACCTCTAGAAAATTTGCATTATTCATTAATTTTTTTCCATTAAATTTAATATTCTCAACATAGTTGCACCTTTTTTGAAAATTTGCATAATCTTCTATTTGTGGATTAAGAAGAGCCTGCTCACACACAATATGCGGATCATTTCCCCAAGAAGTAATGATTCTTGTACCTGTTACTACTACTCTATTCATATTAAACCCTCCATATCTTAATCAAGATGTTATACCACCCTAGATTAAGTGTCTTCCTCCAGTTATTGGAATTTGAATTCCGGTTAAATATTTTGCCTCATCACTTACCAAAAAAACTACAGTATTTACAACATCTTCTACCGATGCAAATCTATGTAACGGAGTTTTACTCAATATCTCCTTTAATTTTTCTTCCCGAATATTTCTATGAAATGCTTCTTCTAATACTAAAGCTGGAGCAATAGTGTTAATTCTAATATTTTTTCTACCATTTTCAATGGCTAAAACTTTACTTAAAGATTCTATAGCCCCCTTAGAAGCAGCATAAGCGGCCTGTCCGATAGATGGACGATCAGCTGATAGAGATGAAACATTTATAATAACCCCATTTTTCTTATTTACCATATGTTTCAATACTGTTTTACAGTAATTATATGCAGACTTAACATTTACTTCCATTGCTCTGTCCCATGTTTCAATTGTTGTATTTGAAAACAATTCTCTTGGAATATACCCCGCATTATTTATCAAAACATCTATCTTTTTTTCATCATTAATTACTACCTTTATAAAATTTTCTACTGCTTTTAAATCTACTCCATCAACACAAATACCTTTTATGTTTTTTCCTTCTTCCTTTAGCGTTTTTTCCAGTACATTCGCTTTTTCTTTGCTCTTCAGATATGTGAAATATACTTTACATCCTTCATTTACAAATCGTTTCACAAGTCCTTCCCCAATTAATCCTGTTCCTCCAGTAATTACAACCACTTTTCCATTTAAATTTATTTCCATTTTACACTTTCCTTTCAATCTCACATAAATAAATCATTTAAAAATGTTCTCTTTATCATGATATAACACTGACTTATGAAGTTAACTATCAAAAATTTTATAACAAATTATCTTATCCTATAGATACAATACCACTATTTCACTGGTACAGAAACGCAACTATTTACAATTGACATAGCTTAACTTAAAACAGTGCTTGTATAAGTCTATACGCTTTATCATAGCCTTAACCGTCTTTACAAGCACTGTTCCCTCACTAATATGCAAGAGCAAATCACTCTATCCCCTCTGCTTTTTTTCTATATAATTAATTAACATACCAATCGTTATGAAATCGTTTAATTCAAATGGACTTTCTAAATCCACGATCTCTTCTTCTGGCAGTTCAAATTCTTTTTTCACAAGAGCCAATGCCTCTTGATTCATTTTTCCATTTACTAAAAGTTCTTTGTTTATAATATATCCTGGCAAGTTCCATAGTTCATCGTCTTCAATAGAAATATCAAACTCTTCTTCTATACGAAACGATAAATCCATAATATCCATTGACTCAAAATTAAAATCTCTAAATACATAATCTCCGTCATTTAAAAAATCAATTTCTTCATCTAATACTTCCTCAAAAATACTTTTAATTGTTCCTCTAATTTCACTTGTATTCATGTCATTTTCCTCCTTATATGTATTCATTACTATTTGCAACAAACTTTCATAGTCATAAAATTTTTCTATTTCTACTTCTCCTTCTAAAGTAATACCTAGCTTTTCTTCAAGTTCATAAATTAATTGCATAATATTAATTGAAGAAAATCCAAGATCATATTTCAAATTTTTAAAATTTTCCAGTAATTCTTCATCTTTTTTTTCTATACATTTTCCAATCATTTTTTTTATAATCTCATCAATGTTTTCTTTCATTTTACATATATTCCTCCTTTAATTTGCCATACAATTTTTGAGCTAACCGCCTAGATATCTTACCATTTTCAGTTAATGGTAAGACCTGTACAGTTAAAAACTCTGTTGGGACTTCATATTCGGCAAGACTCTTATTAACAAATTCTCGCAGTTCGCTTTCCTTTATTTCACTGTCATTGGTAACATAAAAACATATTACTTTCTCTCCAAATAACTTATCCGGATAACCAAATACAACGCATTCCCTTATATTCTTATGCTTTAATATAGCTTCCTCCACTGATGCTGGATATACATTATGTGAACCGCATATAATCATGTCATCTTCTCTACCTGTAACAAATAACTCACCATTTTTTACATATCCTATATCCCCAGTATTGAACCATCCTTGATAATAAGATTTCCTTGCTGATTTACCTTCTAAATATCCCATCATTTTATATTCTGATTTTACATGGATACACCCCTTTTCTCCATCTTTCACCTCTTTTCCTTCACAACTTACCACTTTTATTTTAACTCCTTTAATCGCAACACCAACAGATCCTTCAGTCCATCTATAATCATCATATCTTTGGGCTGCAACACGTGGTCCTAATTCACTCAAACCATATACATTTAAAATTTTAGTATTAGGAAAAATTCTTTTTATATTACTATGACATTCTTTACTCAAATTAGATCCGCTGCAACTAATTACTCTCAGACTATGAAATTCCACATGGTGTTTCTTTGCAACTTCTCCATATAATTGCAATAAAGTTGGATTAACCCCTAGCATAGTTATGTCATGATTGTGTAGAACATTAAACACCTTCCTAATCGACATAATAGTCGGCACAACAACTAATTTACACTTTAATTTTAATGCGGGTAGCAACTCTCCCACAAATGTAGATGAATGCGCTAACGTTTTAGTAATAAATAAATTATCTTTGGGTGTCATTTTTAAATAATCAATTATAGCATCTGCGTTTTGAGATATAGCCTTATGCGATAATCTTATTCCTTTGGCTGGACCAGTTGTTCCAGAACTAAAAAAAATAACAGCCTCTTTTGTACTATAATTGTCTTGATATTTGTCTACTATTTCTTTCATAACAACACAACTATCTGTTGTTTTTTCTATAACTTTAAACTTAATTTCCGGATATTCAAATATTTTACTTGCAAACTTTTTTTCAATATAACAAAATTTTGCATTTGCCAATTTAATATTTTTTATAATAGTTGGAAATGGAATTCTCCAATCCATTAATACTACTGAATCTCCATTATTCCATATTTCAATAATTTTTTTCACATATTCTATACTGTTATCCGAAATAATAGCAATTCTTCTATTCATACCTTCCTCCCATGTACTTTAAAAATTCTATAAGTTTCTTATTTACTATAAGAGTTTCAGGAAATTCTACTTCTGAAAGTATGGAATTTACTTTGTGAAATCGTCCTATATCGTAGGCACAATGTGCATCAGAGCCAATAGCTATCATAGTATCCTCTTCTGCGCAACACTCAAGAAGTTCATAAATATATTTTATTTTTTCTTTATTGCCGAATGTACTTTCGTTTATCTCTAGCGGTTTTCCAAATATTCTCGCTGCATTCACTACCTCCTTTATCTCAAAAGAAATATTTGACTTTATACAGTGTCCAATAATATTAACCCTTGGATCTTCCAAAATTTTTATAAACATATTTGTATTAGCTAGTAGATTGCCCCCCTTATATGTCGAATGTACACTTGCTATAACAATATCACTTGTATCCAAAACTGCTTCACATACATTTTTTTCGGTATTAAACAAACACTTAGTATCTTCACCCGATAAATGAGCATTCACATCAATAATATCCACTTCTATTCCTCTTATTAACTGTACGCCATATATATTTGATGGCAACACTTCTCTGTTTAATAAACTCGCAAGAATGTCATAGCTAATATCATCATTTAAATGATCCGCCATTACAATCCCTTCTAATTGATGTAGACGAGCATAGCGAGCACATTCGTCGATTGTACTATATGCATGATTTGATAAATTTGTATGGACATGTGTGTCCACTAACATTTTCACTTTTACTCCTCCATATCTAGTATTTTTTTTGGTGTTTCTACAAATATCGTATGAAAATCTTTTTGGGCAAATCCTGATTTTTGTAGTTCTTCCCAAATATTCTCATGTAAAAATCCATAGTTAACTTGCTTACCATCGACTATACTTTTTTTTCTGTTCCTTATATCAAATCCATAATCAATAAATACAGAATAATCGTGAGATAAAATTATTTTGGGAGTCCATCCTCGTTTATATAACATTAACAAGCATTCTATTCTAGATATTATGTTTTTTCCAACTCCAAATCTATCCAATCCTATATAGCAACCATAATTTAAAATTTTTTCTATGTATTTTATATCATCGCTGTCCCCTAAATGTCCCATAATGACTTTTTGGGGATCTACGCCACAATCTAACAAGATTTCCAGCTGTCTTAATCCAATCTCTTCCTTAGGTATTGAATGTACAAAAATGGGTAGTTTTGTGACTACAGCAGCTAAACCGGTTGCTCTTAGTATTTTTTCATTTGTTTCAGTTATACCATTAATGCTAGTTGCACATTTCAACATAGCTGGTTGAATCCCACTTCCTTCTATTCCGTTTTCCCATTCATATAACAAAAGTTCAAAAAAACTTTCTGTACTCATTGCTTCCATGAATGGCTCTTCAGTATAGTAGAAACCTGTAGAAGCTAAAATATTTACCCCCGATTTTATAGATACTTTTTTTAATACTGATATATCTCTTCCCAAATTTATAGGAGTTCCATCTACAATCGTCTGTATGTTATGCCTTTCTTTTGCCTCCCTCAATTTTTTGGAAGCCATTTCAACTATATCTCGCTCGTTATACCAATTATCTTTATATGCTTTTTTCATTGAGGAACTAGAACAAATAATATGTTCATGCATCAATGTTTGACCTAATTCTGTTTTTTCTATTTTTCCAGTTACTGTACTAATCATTTTTCGCCTCATATTCGTCTACAATAGAAATCGCTAAACTTTCTTCTTCATAGATTATTTTATCTAATGTAGTTGCTATATAATTTATATCGAACGCATTTTTACTATTTTCTAGGGCATATTTCAATATATAATTCTTTATATTTTCCCATTTTATGATTATTGACTCCATCTTTTTGCAATACATATATATATTCTCAGTTTCTCTAGAAAAAATTTTTTGGGCAGTCAAAAAATTTTTTCTATTCCAAACTATATACCCCAATGCTCTAACAATATCTAGGGCCCATGCGTCTTCAAATCCATTTATTTCTTTTTTAATATCAAATTCAGTTACTATATCTGCTCTAAGCTGCCTCATTTGATCAAAATCAGTTACTCCTCTAAAACCTGTTAATGTTTTTAAAGCACTTTTATATAATGAATTTTCTGGATTTCTCCTATTGTCACTTATTTCCAATGTAACTAACCCAAAACCGTATTGAAGATATTTTTGGAATGGGATTGTAATATATTCAGGTCTATGAACTAAACGTAAATTTCCGTTACAACTAGCCAAAGTATCATCAATACAAACTAATTCTTCATTTGTCACTCCAATTACTAAACAATAATGTACTGAATGGTATTTTTGAAAGACTTTATGCCATTCACACTCAAAAATATCAATTCCAATTATAACTGGTCTTCCTCGTTCCAATTCATCTTTAATGACTTTAATAGCATTTTTTGCATAATTTAAATGCCATATAACTCTTATCCCAAAAAATTCTTGAAGTGCTTTTTCTATCTCTTTATTTAACCCCTCTCCTTCTCTTGAAGGCATTATTCTTTCCCCAAAATTGATATTCTTTTTATTCAAATATCCAAAATTCCATGCGTACAAATATAGTTTCTCTACATTTCCATATTTTTGAATAAGTGATATAAATAAATTTTCCATGCAAGTTCGTTCTGCATTAAAATATGGTTTCAAGTCTTTAAGCATAACTCTTACCTCTTTTTTCCATTCGTATAACTATGTCAGATCTTCGAATAACTTTTTCACTGCTAGTAGCAATGAAAATTGGTATATTTAATTGTCTAAAATTCATTAAGACGTTCTTCTCTGTACGTAGATCCAGCCCGCTTGTGATATCATCCAATAGTAGTGCATCTGGATTTTGGTACAAAGCCCTAGCCAATGCTATTCTTTTTATTTCTCCTCCAGACAAATTTTTTCCCATACTATCCACTACATCATTTAAATTCAGCTTGCCTTTATCGATATCATTTTCTAAAGCAGATATCCTTATAACCTTTTTTAAAAGATTGTTATTTTGTTCTTCTCCCATACATATATTCTCTAGAATAGTGCCTTCAAATAATATTGGATTCTGAGATATATATACTATATTTTTTTTCATCAAATACTGTTCATCTAACAAAGTACATATATCATTATTCCATCTACTGATTTCATGTTCAAAAAAATCTTTTAGCAGTATGCTTTTTCCAACTCCATTCTCTCCACAAACTGCAACAATTGGATTATCAATGTATATATTTTCTTTTTTTCTATTCACATATATATTTGAACAAATATCCATGGAATCTTCTTCTGATAGTTTTTGGATTCTTCCAATAGATACGGCCATCTGACGATATTTGCTTAATACACTACTAAATACCGTAGGTAAATCTGATAAAAACCAAAAATAATATTCATAAAGAACAAAATCACCAACAGAAAAAGTATTAGAATTCATCTCATAACACGCTATCAATAAAACAACGGCTAATGCAATATACATAAAATTTGATGCAAAAATCTCTAATACTTTTTGCAATGTAAAATCTTTAATAGATTTTTTTGCTCTTTCTTCACTTAATCTATGATACTTTTTTATAATAGCCGTTTTATTTTTTGACATCTTAATATTCTCTATAGATTCAAAAATATTAAGAAGATATATTGTCGATTGATCAACGGCACATCGCATTTCATACCTATTATTAATTAACTTCTTTTGAATAGCATGAATAGCAAAAATTATACATAGCAAAGGAACCACACTTATTAAACTATACAAAAGGTTTATCTTAAACAAGATTATCAAAGCTACAATCGACAGCAATAATTTTGGCATTTGTATATATATGTCATAAAAAAAAGAAACAATATCATTGATATCTTCTCTAAAACAAACTATAATATTTCCATTATCTTTGCTCTGATTTCTATTAATTTTTTTGTTGATTAATATTCTAAATAAATACAACTTTAAATTACAGTTAATATTTTGTTGCACCTTCGCTACAATATACGAATTACATTGCTTTATAGCATTTATAATTAACGGGGTTAATGCAGCTAGTATAACCAACATCCATATCGGTTGCCCAAACAGTGTATTTTGCCCTTGAAGTTTATTAAATATATCTCTCTTTACTAATCCAACAAATGTAAAACTAAAAGTATAAAAAATTGAATCAATAATTATTACAAAGATATATAAAATCAGCGTATCTTTAAGAGCAATTTTTATTAAATTTTTCATTACTCTATATTCTCCTCTATTATTTTATTAGCTATTTTTTCTTTTTCGTTAAATTCCTGTATCTTACCATTGTCCAAAATCAAAATATAATCTGCCAATTGTAAAATATTTAGTTTATGTGCAATTATAATTAAGGTACATTGTCTTTTTAATATATATAAAGCTTTAATTATGAGTTCTTCCGTTTGATAATCTAAATTCGCATTTATTTCATCGAAGATAAAAATTTTTGCCTTAGAAAAAAGAGCTTTTAAAATATTTAACAGCTGAATTTGGCTAGATGACAACGTTTCGTTAGTAACAACCGTGTCTAAACCACATTCTTTTTCTTCAATCCAATCATACAAATTGAATTTTTTTAATGTACTTTTTATCTCCTCTTTACTTATATCACAGGTAAAATCTGTAATATTTTCATAGATTGTTCCAAATAATATCTTACTATTTTGGTTAACCATATAAATTTTTTTCCAATATTCTTCTTTGAAAATCAAACTTATGTCTTGGTTATTAATTTTTATCTCTCCACTAGTCGGATTGCATAAATTTGCAATCATTCTTACTATAGTTGTTTTTCCACTTCCGGTTTTTCCAATAATTCCTAAAGCCGATCCACATGATATTGTAAAATTCAAATTATGCAACACTTCTTTATTTTCATATGAAAAGCAGACATTCTTAAACTCAATATCAGAAGTATCATTAAAATGAAACTGTTCATTATTTTTCTCTTTTTTTATATTGAATATTTCTGATATTCTGTTTAGAGCTGCACCAATCTTTTGCATATTCTCAAATTCATATCGTAATGCAATAAATGGTCTATTTAACAAACCAACATAATTACTTATTAAATAAATTGTTCCAAGTGATAATTGAGAATTGTAATAAAAATAAACCGCAATTCCCAAAGCAACAACATCTCCTATATTCAATAGAGAAAAGAAACCTGCAGTTGGTATATTTCCAACAAATGTCGCTTTTGCAAAACTTTTTTTCATACTGTTTGTTCTTTTTTTTATTTTTCTTTCAATATACTTGCTTTTATTTACCCCTCTTATGTCAGCTTGATTACTCACGAAAGAATTTATAGAACCATATAATCTTGCCTCATTTTCTTTAAATCTTCTCCACAAAATTGTAATTTTGTTTTGGAGCGATAAAAATACCAAATAAGCCAAAACTGCAATTACACTGTATGCTAACCCTACATATAAGTTATTTTTATAAAAAACAATAATAATACATGCTATAAAAAAAGTATTTCCTACAATATTTATAATAAATGTCGAGAAAAAATTTGCCAAAAAGGTAACATCTCCATCAATTCTTTCTATAAGTTCTCCTGGAGAGTGTTTATTATAAAATTCATAATTTAAATTTTCCACGCAATGCTTAAGTAAATTCTCACGCAAATTATTACTAATAGTCCATCCCAGTTTTTCTCCTAAATAACTGTTCACAATGTCAATAAATATTTTTAGCAATAAAATCCCTATATAGATTGCAATACAAATTTGAAAAAATATTATACTATGTCCCTTTCCTAAACCATCAATTAAATTTCCAATAATAATTGGTAAAAAAACGTTGATCATTATGGAAAAAAACAATAAAATTGATATTTCAACTACTTCCTTCTTATATTTACTCAAATAATTTTTAAAATAAATTTGTATGTTTTTTATTAGCTCTTTCATCTTTTCTCCTAACGCTTATTAATGGTTAAAAATCTCTGTAATTTTATTTTTCCGTTCTTATTCACAAAAAATTCTACTACAGTATCTGCACCTTTTACCGTTCCTGCAACTACCAAATAAGATTTAGATAGTTCCAACTTATTATTTTCATTCAAATATTCCATCATTTCACAACACACTTTATAACCTTGACTAGTAGAACGTAATATTTCAACACCCAAGTTCCCTACTTTTTTTCTTAAATACTTTGATGGAATATCGTATAATTTTGCAAAGCTTGAAATTCTACTTTCCATTTCTTTTGTCATGTATAATTTTTCATTGAGATTTTGCTTACACACGATAATGGATATATCGTATTCACTGACTGAAGAATAAATTTTCTGAGCAGTTTCTCCTGTTGTACTTGCGATTATTAATCCAGCATCAGATCCATTTAAATATTCTTTCTTCAAAATATCTCGTACAACATCTGTATTATTTAAACATCGTTGATAAAAATAAACTGTTTTTTCTTCTTGTAACCCATTGCTTTTTCTGTAGATAAAACTTACAATCTCATCAAGATTTTTCATGTATGAAATGTCAAATTCTTCTATTTCTATCTCAATCGAAAATTCTTTTTCTAAAATTAATAATAATTGTACAAATTCTATAGAATCTAATTGTTCAATATCGATTGATTCATCTTCAAAAATTTCCACTTGAAATATGTCTGTTTTTTTAAAAATATCTTTTAGTTTTTCTCTAATTAATTCCTTATTCATAATTCCTCTTTACCTTTCCACTTTTTGTTTTTATAATTTCAGAAACAATCTCTATTTTTTTAGGAATTTTGTATGTTGCCATATTCTGTTGACAAAACCTCAAGAATGCATTTGAAGAAAAATCTTTTTCTATAGTACTATGCAAAACTATTTGCGCACATATTTTTTCTCCCACAACTGCATCTTTGGCTGCATATACAAAGGACTCTTTTATACCTGGATACAAATTTAAAACATTTTCAATTTCCTCAGGACTTACATTATATCCTCCAGTAATGATTAAATTTTTTATCCTTCCCTTTATATACAAATATCCTTCAGAATCTAAATAACCTATATCCCCAGTATGTAAATACCCATCATATAACACTTTACTCGTTGACACTTGATTGTTATAGTACCCTTTCATTACATTAAGTCCTGATACTACAATTTCTCCTTCTTTCCACGGTGTCTTACTGTACTTATTATCACATGCAATCATAACCGTCTGATTTGGCAAAGCCTTTCCCACAGAACCAATCTTCGTTTTATAGTTGTCTTCATCCATCATCGCGATTACAGGACCTGCTTCCGTCATTCCATATCCTTGTACTATACTCACATCATTAAATTTTTCTATTAACTCTTGAATAACTTTTCCAGATATAGCACTCCCAGAAAATCCTATGAATTTTAAATTTTCCGCCTCTAGCTTCTTTTCCATTTTCATTAACAGATTTAAAACTGTAGGAATAGTAATAAGATGAGTTATCTTATCCTTTTGCAAACTTACAATTATATTTTTTAATGCACCACTTTGAGTCAAAAATTTAACTGTTACTCCCATTCTTAAATATGCACATAACATAAAATTTCCATAACTACTCGTCAAAGGAACAGTCACTAATGCTTTTTCATCACCACGGTATTTAATAACTTTTTTGTAACTTTCAATATTATTTATTATATTTACTATGGTCAATTCAACCCCTTTACTTTTGGCTGTTGTTCCTGACGTAAAAATTACTATAGATGCTTCATTTTGTTTTAATAACTCAGTATTTAATAAATCAAAGTTCTGATCTTGCATGCCTATCTTATCAACATACATAACCGGTTGAATAATTTCGAGTAATCCTTTCTTTTCACTATTGGTGATTACACATTCTATTCCATTTTCAACAACAAGTTGTCTAACTTCACTGTATGTATATGCATAATTTAACAAAAATACTCTTTTCCCAGCAATAATTAGTGACAAGAACACCCTGCAATAATCTATAGAATTAGGTAAATATATTGCAATATTTTTATAATTTTCTAATTTATTACTATTCTTCATCTTAATAATATCGTTTAGCAAATTACTATAACTAATGATTTCGTTATCACAGCAAAAAGCAATATTATTATTGTCTTTCCAACTAACTAAATTAAGAAATTCCATTTTTCTCTACCTCCATTTTATTCATTATTTTTTTAACAATTTCCGAAATAGACTTTCCATTATTTAAAACAAAAAAATGATTGCCTTCCAAAAAATATATATCTGCTTTGTCTTTACATAACAGTTGCCACTCTTCTTTAGAATTGGGGCTTAATGGATCTTTGTCCCCACTAATAAGAACCATTTTTGAACTTACTAAGGTTCTATTCTTATTAAATATATAGTTCTTTATTATAGAAAAATCATTTTTTAATACAGGCAAAAAGAATTTTTTTAAACTTTCGTTTCGATTTACTTTATCTGGTATTCCACCCAAACTATTAATATCTTTCCAAAGTTTTTCATCATCAGAACTGAGTGCAAATGGTAGTTTTAAATACATTGGCGCCTTACACCCCAAAATAAATAACGCTGTTGGTTGTTTTTTTTCTCTCTTTTTTAAATAATAATAAAACTCAAATGCAATCAATCCTCCTAAACTATGACCCAAAAACATAAATTTGTCATTTGTTATATGTGCTTTTACAATTTTATAAATATCTTCGCATATAACTTCTAGATTGTTTACTAACTTTTCCTTATATCTAATACCATGGCCCTGCAACTCTACTGGTACAACTTTAATTTCTTCGCCCAAATATTTCTGCCATTTTTTATAAAACATAGCTGATCCTCCAGCATACGAAAAACAAAACAATATCATTTTTACTTGCAGTGATACCTTTGTACACTTTTCCTTTCGTAAATTTTTACAATACTTTATTTTAATTTTATTCTACTACTTACTTTTGCAAAAAGTTATTCCAAACTTGTTTATAATGATAAAGTACATAAGGTAAAATCTTGTTTGAATATAATAAAAAATTGTGATATTATATTAAAAATTACATCTACCTTTGTTTTTTTGACATGTTAAACAATTTCATTTCAAAATTGGATATAATTTAGTCGTATTATGCTAGTATAAAGGAGGATGAGCTATGAAAACACAAGTATATAACCATACATTATGTCGATAGAATTCTACTAGTGTATGGTTTAATAACACCTAATTCTACCGACATACAATTTTATTTAAAATTGTATTGGAGGTTATTTCATGAAATATGTAAACGGTCGGGATATCCTTCCTTCTACATTGCTAGAAGCTATTCAAAACTATATAGAAGGTGATATTGTATACATACCATTAAAGTCGAATCATAAAAAATCATGGGGTACAAACACTAATTCAAAACAACTCATAATAGAGCGTAACATGAACATTCGAAGAGATTTTAGTTATGGAAAAAACATTGATCAATTAGCAGATGAATATTGCTTATCTATTAGTAGTATCAAAAAAATTGTTTATTCTAAATAAAGCAGTTTAGAAAAGGATATTTTAGATTAAATACCTGTTCTCGGGTATTCAATTCTCTATAAAACGCCGCATTTATGATATAATAGGATTTCATAAATGCGGCGTTAATCTTATTTTTTACAAAGTATTATCGTATCTGAAAATAGTTGTATCCGTTTTGTTCTAAAAATAAATATTAATGTTTCAATTATGATTATTACTGTCACACAAACTTTTTACAAATTCTAAGTGTAAAATATCCTCTAACATACTTTGCATTTCGCTTGAAGTTTCTAAGTTTTTTGTATCCCAAATCCATTTGTAGGCTTGGTGTTCAGGATGTACAATTTTTTCTATATTTTCTATCGAAACCCAAAAATTAAATTGTCTAGTTTTTTCGTTTTCAATATAATCAAAATAATTTGTATACATATTAACTGTTTTACATACTAACCCAGTTTCTTCAAATAACTCTCTTCGAACTGCAGATTCGAGGCTTTCACCCTCTTCAACTTTACCGCCTGGTAACTCATACATACCTCCAAAACTATCTTCATCCTTTCGTTGCAAAACTAATAATCCTTTTGAACAAACTACTATTATTCCAACTGAATATCGTGAAATCCCTTTAAGCTGAGCTTCTTTAATTAATTTTTTATCCCTTATTACACACATAGCCACTCTCCAACTTTTTTCATTGCTATTATATACTGATCAATAATTTCTTTATCTCTTGAAAAATTACTAAATGTAGGCAATGATAATGCGTTATTCTGTACATATCTTGCCACAGGATAATCATTAATGTCATTTCTTTCCTTTATAATATTGGGGAACATCATCCCTTTTGTTTCACTATATAATGGTAATGTAGCCAAGCATGGGCTCGAAGGATTAGATACTTCTACTCCTTCCGCTTGTAGCATGCCAATCAAATCACTTTTGGTATATTTTCCTAGCTTTTCTTGAATTACTAATGGTTTAAATCCATACCAGGCTCCCATATCTATATTTTTTTCAAATTTAAGCGGTTCGATATATGAAACTTCTTTTAATCTTTCATTAAAATATTCCAAACACATATGTCGCTCTCTTTTTATAGCTTCAAATTTTTTCAACGAATGTTTTGCTACTATAGCGTTAAATGGTGACATTCTTAATTTCAGACCAAAACCTGTAACCCAATATTTTTGATAACTCAAATCATTTATTTCATCCCTAGAGCGTTCCCTGTAATGCCCTAACAATGTAGCTCTATTATAAATTTCCTCGTTATTTGTAACTAAAATTCCACCCTCTCCGGCAAAAACTGCTTTATTTGTCTGTAATGAAAATACAGCTACATCCCCAAATGTTCCACATAACTGTCCATCACGTCTGCTTCCATGTGCATGTGAACAATCCTCTATCACTTTTAAAGAATACTTTCTAGCTAGTCTCATTATAGCTTCCATATCACATGGATAACCCCACTGATGAACAACTGTTATGGCTTTTGTTTTAGAAGTAATCGCTTTTTCGATTTGATTCACATCAATACATCTTGTTTCCTTATCAATATCTACTAATTTAACATTTCCTTTTAACAAATAAGTCGGACTTAATGCAGCATGATATGTAGTAGCTGGTCCAATTACAACAGAATTCTCATCAATTCCAACTGAGAAATATGCTGCTAATAATGCACTAGTACCAGAGTTGAATGTCACCGTATATTTAATCTTATTATCCATAAATTTTTTGAAGTCATCTTCTAACTCTTTTATTGGACCCGATTTTCCTCTAATTGAGATATCTAAATTTCTTTGTTCTGCTAATTCTTTCAACTCATCCTCTCCTGCCAATGGTGGCCAAATTTCGTGAGGATGCTCTATTGTTACAGACTTTATTCCACCATTAATTGCAAGTTTTTCTTTCATTTTTTTCCTCCGTACATTCAAAAATTTTATAGTTCATTATGTCTTCTATGCTTTTAATCAGCTTTTCCTCTTTCTTGCCTACTATCTCGTAATATATATCTTTTAAAATACTAGTCTTCATACACAGATTAACTTTTCCATGTGGCGTTAAGAAAACATCACGATTTGCTCGACAATATCTTTCTGCATCTTCTTTTTCACAAGCAACTGAACATTTTAACCTATATAATGCAATTTCTTCATTTCCATTAGAATATATATTTATATTGTCTTTGCAATCTTGTTTGATGAAATTCCACTCTTGCAAAATTTCTTCCATTTGTTTTATATCCAAATACTCGCTTGAGCCAACTGGATAAACCTCTATAAATTTCATTGATGCCATAATACTTTCTGCATATTTCATCAAATTCATTACATTTTCTTTTTTAAAAGTTGATTTAGTAACCACCGAATTAATCCTTATTTTTACATCTGGATACATATCTCTAAACAACTTAATTGATTCTAACTGTTCTTCTAACGAATCTATTACCCCCGTCATTTTGGCCGATATTTTTTTATCAACAGAAAGTACTGAAATATTTAATTGATATACATATTTTCCAATTTCAAGTCTATTCTTCAACAGGCTACCATTTGTTACTACTGTTATTTTTGCGCCACACATATGCAATTTTTTGCAAAGTGTAATAATATCCTCTCTAATTAAAGGTTCTCCTCCTGTTAATGTTACTGTATCCCACCCCAAATATTTACTGCATATTTGGTAAAGGTATACATAATCATCTATTTTTAAAATTTCATGCTCCTCATATCTTGTCTTACCATGCACACCTTCTCTATGGCAAAACGGGCAATGGAAGTTGCAAGAATGGGTCAATATAAGTCTTAATTCATTCTTTTTTTCCCAAGTAGTGTTTTTCATTCTCACTATCATCCTTTCTCCATAGTTTTTGGAATGTAACATTACAAAATTCTTCTTTCATTCGTTCATATTCTCGAAAATATTTAACCAAAATATTCAAATTGAAATTATATGGTTTTCCTAATTCACATAATTTTATTTGTCCATCATGTGTAACAACAAAGCTAGAAATTCCTGTCTGGCATGGATAATTTTTGCAACTCTTACACCTAGAGTTATAGCAAGTTCCGTCTGTACTATCTTTAAATATTAGCTTAAAATTATCAAATACTAATATTTCCATTGGTGTACCATAATTTCCTCTAACACTTTCATATTCAATTCTTTTTGTCTGTTTTTCCAACTTCTTTTTAACTGAAGCTAGTTCAACATAATTATCTTTCCAATCGTTTAAATTTAAATTATTTAAATCCAGCAATTTAAGGTCAATTCCATATCTGTTACAAAAGTCAATCATATTCTGTAAATGTTTGATTGTACTTTTAGTCACTACCATATTTATTCTTACGTTAATCGTACTTTTGGAAAGTAAAATAATATTGTTTAAAATACTATTTAATGTAATATTTTCAACACCAATAATTTTCTTGAATTCATTTTCGTCAAGTGTATCTAAACTTACTGTTATGTTATTAATCCCTTGTTTTTCAAGTATTTCAATTTTTTCTTTTGTAAGAAGACTACCATTTGTAACTATCGATATATATTTAATCTTTTTAATTTTTCTTAATTCTTTAATAATATCAATTATATCCTTCCTGATAAATGGCTCGCCTCCTGTGATTCTAACAGAATCAACACCCATATAAGTTAAAAATTCAACGCAGTCTCTAATTTCTTTAACTGTCATAGGCGGATTCTGAGTAAATATACCTTCTCCTCCAGAATTACAGTAACTGCATTTAAAATTGCAATCCTTGGAAACACATAGCCTAATTTCACTCATTTTTATACCCTCTTTCTGTAATATATTTGTATCTTTAATTTAATCGCCTTATCTGAACATTGCATATAGAAAAGATAATTATAATAATTTTATATACACATATAGCCAGAAATTTAATTTAAAATGGATTATAGATTTTAAAATATTATTTTATTTAATATCTGTGATACTGTTTGTAATATTACATACAATGTTCTCCCGTTTGCAGTAAAACAAGCAGGTCGAAACATAGCATACAGGAAGGAATCCTTGGTTCAGCTTTAAAGTCAGAATAACACTCGTACAAAATGAACTTCTTCATAGAAATATCCAGATACTAGAACTACACGATATTGTCCCAGGTGTTCTTCGGGAGTGTAAAAAGATCTGGATAAAATTTTAGAAAATCAGCTATAAAAATATCTTGATAGGCAGCGTGTCGCCAGTATTAACAATTAACATAAAAATCACCTCCAGTCGATTGAAATAAAATATAATCAATCGGGCTTTGCCGCAAATTTTTGACAATTTTTCAAGTGCTTTTAGCAAAAAGTGGGTGACTTTTAAAATAGGAATTCTAAAAGGCTTATGAAATAAGGGCTGAAGATTCCGAGAAGATATAATCTTAAAAAGGAGGGGTAATTGTTTAATCCAATAAACAATAGATGAAAAATGAAGATAATTTTTTTAGAAATTTCAAGTTCAATGACTCAAAATACTTTTAACATTTTAGAAAAATATTTATCACAATCTAGAAGAACATTTCTACGAAATATATATCGTACAGAAAAAAAAGAGAGTATATTATACAGTGAATTGTTAACCAAAATGGGAATCAATATTTTTTATGGTATTCCTCTTTCTGAAATACAAATCAAACACGGAAGTTTTGGAAAGCCATATATTGTAAATTCATATCCTATTTATTTTAATGTTTCACATACAAATAATTTTTTAGTCTTTGGCACAAGTCTTCGTTCACCAATTGGTGTAGATGTAGAAACACTGAAATCTCCATCACGTAGCTTATTAACTCATTGTTTACATGATGAAGAATATCGAAGTGTAATTCATTCACCAAATTTATCAATTGATTTTTTCAAAATATGGACTAAAAAAGAAGCTATTTTAAAAATGCAAGGTATAGGAATTAGTAAAAAACTAAATTTACTCAATACGTTATCCTATTCGTTTCCACTTTTTTGCGGGCAATACAAAAATTATATTTACTCAATCGCATCCATGTATACAGAAACAATTAATTTCTCTAAAATTTGTAATAAAGATTTAGAAAATTTTTATTTACATATGGATCAATAATTTATTTTTTAGGAAAGGATATCTACTATGAACACACAAAATCAACAAAAATTTTTTTATTTTATTGAAAATTTGAGAGGTCTTTCGACATTAATAGTTATATATACTCATTTATGTGCCTGGTGGTCTTCAGCAAATCATAAAGTTTCATATCTAAAGAATTTTGTGGATAAAATATTTTGTATTCCACTTCATTTAAGTGGAGATTTAGGATACTTTGCTGTACTGATTTTTTTCTTAATAAGCGGTTTTATTATTACTCATACTATGCAAAATGAAAATAGACATACTTTTTTTAGAAAAAGATTTTTTAGAATTGTCCCAACCTTGTTTATCAGCCTATTAATAATGTACATAATTAACAAACTTTCAAGTTATTTTCTTTATCCTGTATCACTTGGCAATGTCTCATCAAATTCTATCAAAGACTACTTATTGACATTTTTCCTAGTTGATCGACTAGTTGGTTCTCCTGAGTTGTTAGTTGTTACTTGGACACTCCTAGTAGAAGTTATATTTTATATTCTTTGCTTTATTTTTTTACCTATTAATAAAAATTCTCCAAATAAAGCAACCTTTTGTATAATTTTATCCGTATGTTGCATTACAACATTATCTCCACATAATTCCTTTACCAATGCTTTAGCTTATTATGCTAATTATGTTCTTTTTGTTTTATTAGGGAGAGTTATTTATTTGGCTATACACAATATCGTAAGTCATAAACAAGCTTTAATTCAAGGTGCTGTTATTTCCTTCCTTTTTATCAACTATCATGAATACATTTATCCAGGACGAATTTTCACTTCACCTGATTATTTTATTTACTCATTAATTTTTGCCGTTGTAATATTTTTATTATTTTGCTTATATTCTAACAAACGGTTTAAATTTTTGAAATTAGTTGCTAAACATAGTTATACTCTATATTTAATACATATACCTGTAGGTTCATTGATTCTATATCTTTTAAATTTATTGCCAATATCTTTTGATGTTTGTTTTATACTAACTACTATAGTATGTTTAATAACTGCAACAGTACTTGACTTATTTTTTCTTCAACTCCCCCAAAAAAATCTCACTAAAAGTAGATGAACTAAATAAAAATGTAATTAATCAAGTAGGCGAGATTTCTCTAAATGAGAAATCTCGACCTCTCAGTTGAGTATGTAAGAGGACTTTCACTTCAAACTTCTCACAGAATCGTACGTGAAAGTCTCCTTTCGTACGGATCTTATCATTGAACAATACGAATACAAATTGCTCCAATAAGCAAACAGTTCTAGCACTCACTGCCTTACAGTGCAGAGCCATTTTTCCGCTCCGTTTGCCACGAAAATTCTTATATTTTCACATTGCTCATTTAATCAATCCTCATTCGGTACATTATAGTGTTCCTCTCATTGCCGATGGATTGAACTTTCTAAAATAATTCATCCATCTTTGAATTAAAGGGTAAGCGCTTAGTTTTGGGGTGGATTTTATCCACTCCGTTTGTGCTTTATAATTGCAGCTAGGAAATGCAAGCGTTTTGCTCCATTATGAGACTAGAACGCAAGCGTTTTACTTTACTTGGAGACTAGGAATTATGAAAGCAAAACGTGTCAATCGCGAAGAACAATTGAAACTTATTATGGAATGCCGTTCCAGCGGCCTTTCCGATTATCAGTGGTGTGAAGCACATGGGATTCATCCTGGCACCTTTTACAACTGGGTTAGTAAGCTACGCAAAGCCGACGTAACACTTCCTGATTCTGAGAGTAAGCACTTGGGAACCCCTGTTCATCAGGAAGTTGTCAAAGTAGATCTGGTTTCAAATCCAGCACCATCTACTACAATAATGAAGCAAAATACTCGCATTCTAGCAATGCCCTCTACTGATGCTAGTGTTGCTATGGAAATCGTAATGGATAATTCTACCATAACTTAAATTTATAAGAATACCTGAAATTCCTTTTTGAACACCGACCAAACAAGGACATGACAGATGAAGAATTCGAAAATCTCGCTCCTTGGAACGAACGTGTTCAGGAGATGTGTAAATAAAATGGAGTAAAACGCTCGCTTTCCTAGCGTCTGGTAGTAGATGCTAGGATTTCTGTTTTATATCCACCCTGTAACTAAGCGCTTACATTAAAGGATTAAGCATTTCTGCAATACTGCTGATTTTACATCCAGTTCGCTTATAGATTTCTATAGCCTTTATTTTTTTACGAAAGTTCTTAGACAAAACTTTATTTACCGAAGCAATAAAGTTATGTCTGATTTTCAAGTCTCTATACTTGATGTTCAGCGTTTAAAATATATCCCTCCAACGAATCGCAAGAAAAAAGCAAGAATATAAATCTGTCATTTTCACAACTCTATGTTAAAATATTCTTACTTATACTACGAAGGGAGGAATCTATTTTTGTCGAAAGCAACACTATTTGACAGCCGTATCAAAAAGTACGCTTACTGTAAGCCGCCAGAAATCTACCAGGTTCTTGGTACATCTGCCCTTGGGCTATCCAAAGAACAGGTGGATGCAATGCGGGAAAGATATGGTAAAAACAGTTTTCAGGAACGTAAAACAGATACCACCATCCAGCGATTGCGGCGAGCGTTTATTAATCCATTTCATGTGATTCTATTTATTTTAGGTATTGTTTCTCTTGTTACCGATGTTTTTATGGCCTCTAATTTTACACGGAACGCTACTACTGCTCTTATCATCTTTTCTATGATTGTAATCAGCGGTATCATCCGTTTAATTCAGGAGCTGCGGGCGAAAAGCACAGCCGCACAGCTTGACCGTTTGATTCACGAAAAGGTTACCGTAAGACGGAATGGGGAACTACGGGAAATCCCCGGTGAAGAATTAGTGGTAGGCGATCTGGTTCTGTTTTCTGCTGGTGATCGTGTTCCAGCGGATATCCGGCTGACAAAGGTAACCGATCTATTTATTTCCCAGGCCGCTATCACTGGAGAAAGCGCCATTTTGGAAAAAAGCTGCCGTACACTTTGTTACAAAGAACAAGAACCCATAACACAATTGGAAAATCTTGCGTTTATGGCGACCACAGTTATCAGCGGAAAAGGGGAAGGCATCGTGCTGGCTGTAGGAACGGATACGCTGTACGGAGGATTTACCAAACCGGATTCTGAAGATAAAAATGCTTTTCAAAAAGGAGCCAATTCCATTGCCTGGGTCATGATCCGGTTTATGGCAGTTCTGGTTCCCATTGTATTTCTTATATTGGGAATCACAGGTGGAAAATGGCTGGAATCCTTTGCATTCGCACTGTCTGTAGCGGTAGGGCTGATGCCGGAAATGCTCCCCATGGTCATCACTGCCTGCCTTGCAAAAGGAAGCCTTGCTATGGGTAAAAAACAGACCATCATCAAAGATCTGAACGCCATGCAGAGCTTTGGAAGCATGGATGTGCTTTGTATGGATAAAACAGGAACACTGACCAATGAAAATATTCTGTTGGAATATTATATGGATATTCTGGGCAATGAAAATACAGAGGTCCTGGATCTTGCTTATCTGAACAGTTCCTATCATTCCGGCGTCCGTAATCCCATTGACAATGCCATTCTTGCCTGTAAATCCATGCCAGGCAGGGAAATCCATTATGCCAAGCTTCTGACAGAATATCAGAAGGAAGATGAAATCCCCTTTGACTATACTCGTAAGTTTGTCAGTACCCTTGTGCAGGACAGTACCGGAAACAGCCATCTGATTATGAAAGGGGATATTGCACACATCCTTTCCCGATGCAGTCATGTAGAATATCGTGGAACACGACTTCCTATGGAGAAAGATGCCAGACAAAGCGTATTTTCTGTGGTAGGGGAAATGTTGCAGGACGGGATGAAGGTTATTGCTGTGGCTCGGAAACAAGTGGGAAGACGAAAGGAAATCACACCTGATGATGAAAAGGATATGACTTTGGTTGGTTATCTATCTTTCTTCGATGCCCCAAAACAGACGGCAAGCGAATCCGTAACAGCACTGAAGAGATTAAAAGTAATCCCGAAGATCCTGACCGGAGATCAGGCAGCCATTGCACTCTCCGTCTGCCGCCGGGTTGGAATCTCTGCCGAACATATCCTAATCGGCACCCAACTGGATGAAATGACAGACTGTGAACTGAAAAAGGTGGTAGAAGAAACCCATGTTTTTGCAGAGCTTACTCCCGGTCAGAAAGTGCGTCTGGTTTCTGCACTCAAAGAGAATGGTCATACCGTTGGATTTCTTGGGGATTCCCTTTGACTTTACCCTCTATTTTCTATTTATCTATCTTTCGATTAACTTAGAGCCCAAAAATCCACATCCGTTTTCTGTCAGAGCAGCCAAAACTTTTCTTCTCCCAACTAATCAAACGCAAATACTCCATTTAACATTACTCATTTTTTATAAAAAATGTTTGTATTCAAACTTTACCAAGAAAATTGCACAAAAAGGCAATAATTATCTACATAATCACTGCCTTCTACTAAATTTATTATTTTCTATTGCTCATTCGTCTGTCTCTTCCTCATTATTTCTAAAGAATTTATCTCTATAATCCCGATACAAAAGTTTTGTCAATTCAGACCTTTTATCTGCTCATCTTATATCTGCTTCATAACCGAACGCCCATTTTCTTTTCACGCAGAAAAGAAGCTTCACACTAATTATTTAGTGCAAAATCCCCTTCCCGATTTACCGGAATCTCTTCCTACATATTTATAACTTTCTTTTCAAACTCTGCCTCTGAATCAACAAAATGATATGGCTCATACTCTCCAAAAGCAGATGGTCTGCTTATTGTAACAAGCTGTATTTTTTCATATCCAACTTTTTTTTCAATTCTTCTTTTAAAGTCCGAAAGGTGTTGTCCATGTATTGTCTTTAATGCAATACAACCGACTTCATCTATATGTTTCGCTATCAAATAGCACATGGTCTAATTCCTCCTTAAACTCTTTCTCTGATAAAATTTTAGCACTCTCATATCGTTTTCTCAAGTAACAGCCTACAGAATTATCATATTCTTTCTTATACACATATTTATGAAGCCAATTATTAAACTGTCTGTCATAATATGTATTATACTGAATTTCAATAGGATAGTGTTTTCCATCAAGCTGAAAATACACATGAATCCCCCTATAGCCATCATCATTCGCTTTTCCATTTGTCATATCTGCAATCCTAAATTTGTCAATTTTTTTCAGTTGCAAGACTTCTTCATAATTATCACATAGAGAACGAAATCCTAACAGATCATCAAATACTTTTCTTGCTTGATGATCCGGATAATATCGTTTATATTTTAGTATTGCGGATTGAACACTCTTTATTCTATAATCTAATGCCAAATCGTCCAATCCTTCTGCTGAATCATACCACTCATTCACTTCTATAAGTTCTTTAATCAGTTTCTCTTTATTAAAATAGTGCAAGTTCTTTTTTAAATTAATTCCCAATTTTGATTGATAGGACAATTTTTTCAATATATCAGTTGTCAAACTATCTCTTTCTAATATATCCGACATACCATTGTCTCTCTTTCTAATTATTTATATACATCAAACTTTCTCTCATTATAACAAAGTAATTTTTTTGCAACAATACTATAACTGTCTTTTAGAAAAGTCACTCTACTTTTTCTTCAAAACTCATCCTGCGAACACAAAAGCAATCACCTATATGTACAAATTAGGTCACTCGTCCATCTTTTTTACCTATTTCATCGAGTGTTATTCTGTCTGCACAGTCCGCAGAAACAGCATAAAAACACAAAAAACAGCACTCAATATCACTCGTTTTCTGCCTTATAAATAGTAACTCACGAAACATTCCACTCTCGTAACTGATCCAAAACATTTCTTAGCATCAATTCTTCTTTCCACAGCATTTTTTATATTTCTTTCCTGAACCGCATGGACATGGATCATTTGGATATATTTTCTTTTCTACTCGTATCGGTTCCTCGTTCAGTCCTCTCGGAAACATTGTTGTTTGAATAACATCTGTATTTCCATTTAAGTCAACCGGCACCCCCATAGCCTGCAACTGTGGTACGGCATCCTTTAAAATTGCTGCTGCTTTAGAACTTGTCGAAACAATTGTTGGCATTTTATCGACAGGCATTTTTCTTGCCATTTCACTTGGTTTGTACCCTCTGTTCTCTTTCATTCGGGTATTGTTATGTGCCACCACAAGTAACTCTAGCAATTCATTTATCATCTTCTCTTCAAATTCAATATTGGCTTCCGTCATTTTATTGATAATCTTTGATGGCGATTCGCCTTCATAACTATTTGCCCATACTTGCAGACACCAGGTCACTGCTTGTTCATAAGGAAGCCTTAATTTCTTAATGAAAAAAGATTCCAGTTTTTTATATTCAGACGAACTTGCCTCATATCCAATTCTACATATCTCATCTATCTGCTGTGCCGAGGGGATATAAAAATCTTTATCCATCTGTTGTCGAAGCAAGTAACCAAATTCCTCATTCTCAAATAGCTGCAAATGCACAAATATTCCTTTTTCTGAGTATAACGGATCCTCTTTTGGCCATCCTTTCATCCCAAGTCTGTCCATTGTAAAAAGACATGATTCCACAATATCAACTGGCATTTCCCAAAGCATTTCTATCATTTCATCTATAGAGCACTTCACTTTCTGCCTATACATTTCATAGATAACTTCGATCGGTGCTATTCCATAATATTGTATAAAGAAATGTATGCACTTTACCAGCCAGCCTTTTCTGCATTGCTTCAATTGAAATGCTTTATCATCTATTTTAGAAAAGGCAACAGCAACATCTTCAAATACGCAAAATCTATCAGTTGGATCTTCAAAATATCCAATCCAATATCTGTAAAGCTGCATCGCATCTACCACTTCATTTACAGAAACAGCGGTAGGGGAAATACAAGCTTTCCGAAATAAGTCCATCTGTTCTTTTGTAAGGCATGCCAATCTGCTTCTAAGCATTTCATCGGCACAAAAAGTATCAACAATTCTATCTATTAAATCAGCTTTTCGAAGTCCCGAGCACTTTTTGATTTCAAAACTTCTTGCCTGATCTAACAGTTCTTCTTTTGTATATTTTGTCAAATATTCTCTTAATAACATTTCTGCTCCCTATCTACTCATATTTCATCTTCCATAACGAAATCTATATTCTATTTTTAATCTCTCATATATTTCAAATGCGATCGGACAGACTTCTACTGTTTCCAATACACTGTACAAACTATGTAACCTCTCTGGCTGATCCGTATATGGATATTTCCTGCAATTCTCAGGTTTATATTCTCCCAGCTTACAGTTTCCGTCTTCTTCCAGAAAGTCACACGGATGATGCTTGGTTACATACGTATTTTCACTTTCTTTTTTTATCAAATAAGAATTTATAAGTTCTTCTTTAGTAAGTCCTAAATATTCTGCATCTTTCTCCAAATCTTCTTCTGGAATACTTCCGCAGTACATCTTACAACAGTTCCTACATCTGCTGCAGTCATATTTTGCAAACAACTCTTCGTGAAGTTTTTTGAACTGCTCATCCAATTCTTTTTCATCTGCATTACATTTTAAAAATGTACGGAATTCAATATTTTCATTTTCCTTTTTCTTCGCTTCAAATTTTACTTTTCTTGGTGCAATCATATTATCACCTCATTTTTCTCATCTTTTGCTGACACTGAGCCTTTTCTCACCCAACTCTGTCCCGTCAAATTTATCCTTTACATATTGACAGGTTGCAAAATAATAATCCTGATTTCCTTTCCATCAAAACTCCTGTTAAAATTTGTTTCAAAAGCATGCCTGTCTTTTATAATTTTTTCTTTGTCGTAGATATAAAAGAATATATAATCCGCCTTATAATGTACAATATCAGCTTCTATTTCTTCTGTCAGCTTTTTTAAGTTTGTTGATGTTCTTGTACACTTTGCTTCTATGATTGTATTTAGTGTCTGCTGATTAAGCAGCTATCTGTAACTTCCAACTCTTATATCTGTTCCGGTCATACCAGAATCGGAACAGATGCAAAAGAGCACAAAGTATTCGCCTCTGAATCCTGAACAGATTCGTCACGAATACAGATAATGCGATAGATGTCAACTGCGTTTCTTCCAGTTTTGTGGTAATGCAGCTCATACCATAACAGCGTTTGCTCAGGCTGAAGGTGCGCTCCACTTCGATTCTATCGGTATTATCCTGATACTCTTGTTTTTTATCAACTTTTGCTGTGGCGCTTGGTCTGCCCAGCTTTGGACCTGATAACCGGATCCCATGCTCCTTGCAATAACTCCTGTTTTCCCTGGTCCGGTATATCTGATCTGCCAGGACACGTTCTGGATAATAACCGGTACGCTCTTTGAAGCGTTCTATTGCTTCAATCAGGCAGGTGCTCTCGTTGTATGCCTCGAAAGATATTTTTTCGAGGCGCCCATAACCTTCGCTGTCAAGACTGAGATCAAATTTTGCGCCAAATTCAACAGGTGCTTTGACCTTCCCTCTGACAATCGGCCGAAGCCATGGCTGCGAAATGCTTACAATGCGATGCTCCACAGAATGGATTCTGTTATCGTACATATACTGTTGCTGTTCATACAGCCTGATGATGGTAAGATATAGGCCGATATCCTTACCTGTCATGGCGTATCCATCACTCATGAACTGTTCCAGATAGCCAAGATCTCTTTTCACGTAGCCAAGCTGTCTGCGGAGTGCGCTGCGGATTTTCTTTGCCGTGTGCTTTCTGCTCTTGGCAAATGCAAGATACTCTTTTCTGGCACGTTTGCGGTATCTTCTTGGCAACTTAAGACCATAACATTTACAAAAACAGTAAATCATGTTTTCCAGCTTTTCTCTTGCTTCGTTCAAAAGCGAGATGTCCTGCGGATAACGTATGTTTGCAGGTGCGCAGGTTGCATCAAGTGTCAGAGTCCCTTTGTTTGTATCTTCTTTTGCAGTACCATCATCACCGGATTTTCCTACGGATGGAGGAGTATGGTCATCTTTGTCATCCTCCTTGTGAGCAAGAAGATACTCATTTACTTCCATCAGCATATCTGCTGAAATGCGTTTACGGAAAAGAACCAGTGTACTTGCATCAAACGGAGCTTCTTCCCGAAAACCGGGAAGCCCGATAAAGTATTGCAGATACGGATTCTCAGCGATCTGTTCCACAAGCTCACGGTCGGAAAATTGGAACTTGGTCTGGATGATCAGGGCTCCTAATGCCATGCGAAGAGGCTTGGCAACATTACCCGTATCACTTGGAAACAGCTTGGCATATTTTACTTCGAATTCATCCCATGGGATTCGGTCAGCCAGTCTGACCCAGCGGTTATCCGGATTCATGTGGAGTCCCATAGGTTGGTTGAAATCGAGGAATGAATGCTGTAACTTGTCGATCGGTTTGTACATTGTTTTAGCCCCTTTATACTTAAAATCTGTAAGAAAACTGCAAGAAAAACGATTTGTTTTTGTCAAAATCCTTGCAATCATTATACCAGAAAATGGGGCAAAAGTCAGTAAAATCAAGTGTTTTCAGTTTGCTCAGCAGACACTATTTAAAGAAAGAATTTTTATATCGCTTCTAACTGTTCCAACTCCCGAATCATCATTTACCTCTCTTCTGGCGTCTGGACATAGTGGTTTTATAACTGCATAAAGCAAATGCTGTAAATCATATTCATTTTCAATCTGTATTTTTTGCAAATTTTCTGTGGTAAGTGATGCTCTCTTATCCGGTTTTGCTTCCCTAAACGCTTCTAAAAAGAAATAAAAATTCCTCAGAAATCTCTCAAGCTCCCTTTGAATAAATTGTGAGGACTCCTCATATTCTTCACATAAAATACTGTCCAAATAGATCAACAGATTTTCTTTTGCCTTTAACATATTTTCACGGGTAGATTCTTTTGAAAATTTGTTCACCATATATTTCTGTTTATTTCTAATATTTTGAACAATATGATTCTTGTTTCATCATCTGGTGCAGCTTCAATATAAATGCCTCATATTCCTCTACAGTATCCACTAATTTCAACTTTTCGATATATTCTTTCAGCATATTATCCATTCATTCTCCCCCATCTCAGATAAAACAAAAACAACGGATCCAAAACATACACTTTTCCGTCTTTCCATTCTATTGCTTTATAAATTTCTTCTTTTTCTTTTAGGATTATTTGTAAATTATTTAAATGACTTTTTACAGAATTTCTATCCGGTTTTCCTTCTGTTTTAGGAATAAGGTTTATGATTCTGTCATAAACTGTGTCAAAATCTAATTCCATAATCGGAGGATTTTTGGCTAACGATTCCACGATCAGTCCATACAAATCCAATTCTTTTCCATCTAATGTTTTGTATAAATTTCTTTTCTTTCCACGCGGATTTGGACCTTTAGACATTACATTTACCACATCGTAATAGTTAAAGTTAACCGTTGTAAATTTATATGCCATTTCCAACATATCAAAATTTACAATATGCTCATTTTTGTCTTCCAACAATGTGCAAATGCTCAGACAAATATACTGCATTAACTGTGGTGATGTAAGACATTCAACTGCCAACTGTTCTGCAACTTCATCTGTTATCTTAATGTCAAGCTGCTTAAAACCTTTTAAAGCAATCTCTTTTAAATCCTTTTTTTCCCACGCTTCAATATTAATTAAACTCAATCTTCCCGATAAATCTGCATTCTGTCGAATTGCATCGTCTGCCCTATGCGGAAGAGAAACTACGACTACCTTTAATTCTCTTCTAATTGCATCTTTGAGCTGTTGTGCCATTTTTGTCTGCATCTCTTTTGAAGCATAATGAAAATCATCAATTACTAATACTTTATCGTGCTCTTTATAATATTGAATAACGGTATCTTTCGCTAGAACATACTTTTCACTTTTACTATCTGTTTCCTTACTATTTCCTTCATTAACCTCTCTTTCTGTTGTCAATTCTCCTTTATAAGGCAACCCCACTTTTGCAGCAACAATTGCCCAAAAATCTGTGTTGCTGTTAAAATCCGCACCAGAAATTTCAACAATGTTGTCAAATCCAATTACCTTCTCGCATAAGATTGTCTTTCCCATTTTTGATGGTCCAATTAATGATGTAAGGCAACCCGCTGTTCTCAATGCCTGTTTTAAACGTAATTCATATGATATACCTGTATTTTCATAATTCCTGGAAACATATGTATATTCCGGATACGCTCCAGGTTTAAATACATTTTCCGCTTTTAGTCTCATATTAGCACCTCCAAATATTAATTACTCTAATCATAACACATTTTATTACTTTTTAAACATTTTATTACTTTTTATTGGTCTAAATATCATTTGACCATAATATAACTTCATTGTTATACTCCAGCACAAATGATTTTGTTCTCTAGCATACTTAATAGAAAACAAAAAGGCTGAAGCCCATGATGCGACTCCAACCCTTTAATTTCTCTCGACAAAAGAAAACATATAACCCTTGCATTTATATTTAATTATTCTGAATGATATTCACTCCAAATTACCATTTTTGCGTAACAAATTCAATTTCGTAACAATATCATTCTTTCATTTTCAGTTTCGTTTAGTTTCATCCAATCCATACATCTCGTACTTCAAATCACAGAACAACACTATATATTGTTCTTTAGCACTGCTACATTATAGCACTTCAGAAACATCCAGAAACAAAATACTCTATCTAAAATTGTATTATACTGTTTTACTTCCATGTTACACTTTTATCTACTAGTGTGCTGTATCGTTGATATTTAACATTACTACTGCATCTTATTCAGATGCAGTAGTAAATGTCGGATACAAGGAATTCAATTTAATTCTTGCATCCTCC
>OBUZ01000168.1_pt1 | contig 57217 bp, 48 predicted proteins | sample 1494961 | NCBI WGS metagenome assembly OBUZ01 (sample SAMEA2579939, study PRJEB22360) | human gut metagenome | biome: human gut; feature: human-associated habitat; material: faeces | place: Denmark | collected 2008/2010
ATGTGATCGGAGCCAACCGGGGGGACGGGGCCGCCGCAGGCTTTAAATATTTTTCCTGCGACGCCGTAAAACAAATTTCCGTAACCACCCGCGGCATGGGAAACGGAGCCCTTGAACTCTTAACATCCTGGGACGGAAATCCCATCGGAGAAATCCCGGTATCCAGCTCCAACGAATGGAAAACCCACAAAGCCGATCTCCGAATCCCGGATGGAGTCCATGCATTATACTTTCGGTACAGAGGAACAAAAAATATCAGTTTCCACTCGTTTACCCTCTCCGCAGACCCAGGAGTGTAACTTTCCATCACTCCCCCTTGACAAATTCTCCACCCTATCGTATACTGCGGATAGCACCAAGTAAAAAAATAAAAACAGGAAAGAAGGTTCTGTCGGAAGATGATGACAAAATAATGACGAAGAAAAGGCTGAGAAACACTGAGGTAACAGGCATGCTCCCCCACGTAAGTGCGGAGACGGTGCCCTGTATTCTATGCCATTTCGTCCGGTCATCAGGGAAAATTCCGTACAGACATGAGTTTGTGCAGGCTTTGTTCTGCGCGCGTTTCCTCATACGTATAGAATCTTTAATCCCTTCCGGACGATTGGCCGGGAGGGATTTTTATGTTACAGATAAAACAATTGACAATAACGCATAAAAAGGATTTCAGAGTCATATTAAAGGATTTCAGCTTTGTGCTGAACCCCGGGGATAAGGTAGTTTTGATCGGGGAAGAGGGAAATGGAAAGAGCACCCTGTTAAAATGGATTTACGATCCCGAACTGATCGAAGGCTATGCGGAGGCACAGGGCGAACGGATCTGTACGGGAGAGCATCCGGGCTATCTGCCCCAGGAACTGCCAGCGGAGGAGAAAGAAAAGACAGTCTATGAATATTTTTGCGGGGAGGATGGCTTTGGGATGCAGACGCCCAGAGAGCTGACCCATCTGGCCGGACAGCTGAAGCTGCCCACGGATTTCTTCTACCGGGACCAGAAGATGAGCACGCTTTCCGGCGGTGAAAAGGTAAAAGCGCAGATGGCGCGGCTTCTCATGGCACAGCCCACCGTCCTGCTTCTGGATGAGCCGTCCAATGACATTGACATCGAGACGCTGGAATGGCTGGAAAAGCTGATTCTCGAAGCGGTACAGCCCGTGTTGTTTATCTCCCACGATGAGACGCTGATTGAGCGGACCGCCAATGTGGTAATCCATATCGAACAGCTGAAGCGTAAAACGGAAAGCCGCTACAGCATAGCAAAAACCAGCTACCGCCAGTATGCGGCAAACCGTGCGGCGCAGCTGGCCAGTCAGGAACAGCAGGCGTTAAGTGAGCGCAGGGAAGAGAAGAAACGGCAGGAGAAATTCCGCAGAATCGAGCAGGCGGTGGATCACGATTTGAACAGCATAAGCCGTCAGAACCCACACGGCGGATACCTGCTGAAAAAGAAGATGAAAGCGGTAAAATCTCTGGAAAAGAGGTATGAACGGGAGGCTCTAGACAAAACGGAGATACCGGAGACTGAGGATGCGATCTTCTTTAAGCTGGGTGAAAAGGTAAAAATGCCCGCCGGAAAAACCGTTCTGGAATATTCCCTGGACCGGCTCCTTACACCATCCTCGGGAGAAGAGGAACCGCGTCTTCTGGCGGAACATGTATTTCTGCGGATAAAAGGCGGAGAGCGGGTCTGTATTACCGGAAAAAACGGCGCTGGCAAGACGACGCTGCTGAAACAGATGAAGGAGGAGCTTTTAAGCCGGACCGATATCCGGGCCTGTTATATGCCGCAGAATTATGAGGACCTTCTGGAACTGGACCGGACGCCTGTGGAATTTCTGTCCGTGACCGGTGACAAGGAAGAGACGACACGCATCCGGACGTATCTGGGCTCTATGAAATACACCGTCGATGAAATGAATCATCCGATGTCGGAGCTCTCCGGCGGCCAGAAGGCAAAGGTACTTCTGCTGAAAATGAGCCTGTCAGGGGCCGATGTCCTGATCCTGGATGAGCCGACGCGCAATTTCTCCCCGCTGTCGGGGCCGGTAATCCGAAAGATACTGCGCCAGTACCAGGGAGCCATATTAAGCATTTCTCATGACAGGAAATATATCGAAGAGGTCTGTACTGCCGTTTATGAGCTGACGCCGGAGGGACTTGTGAAGACGGACGGAGAGGGCGTGTAAGCTTACTTTATTCGGAACATCTCAGGAAAAGAGAGGTTCCTTGAACTGAAATTTCATGGTATACTGGGCTGGTATGGAAACCGGCCGCGATGGGGAACAGAGGTCGCGGCCGGTTTTTAAAATAAATGAATCGAAGAAACGAAAAAGAAAAAAAGACTGCCGCCCGAGCAGGCGGCCGAAGGGAGTTTATCATGAGCAGATTAAAACTTGGAATCCTGGGTAGTGGGTATCTGGGCGGAATTATTGCAGACGCGTGGAAAAACGGTTATTTGGACGAGTACGAGCTGGTGGGAATCGCGGGCCGTAATGAGGAGAAGACGAAGGCTCTGGCGGAAAAAACAGGATGCAGACCGTGCGCGGATGTGGACGAGCTTCTGGCGCTGAAACCGGATTACATAGCCGAGGCGGCCTCTGTTGCCGCGGTAAAAGGGATGGCCGTCAAGGCTCTTTGTGCAGGAACCAGCATCATTGTGCTGTCGATCGGTGCATTTGCGGACGCGGATTTCTATGAGGAAGTAAAGCGCACAGCTCTGGAGCATGGGACAAAGGTACATATTGCGTCCGGCGCGGTGGGCGGTTTTGATGTGCTTCGGACGGTTTCACTGATGGGGGATGCGGTTTCCGGTATTGAGACGAGGAAGGGGCCGAAATCGCTGAAGAATACGCCTCTGTTTGAAGACCATTTGATGACAGACACAGAGGGCACAGAGGTATTCGCGGGCAATGCAAAGGAAGCGATCGCGCTTCTGCCGACCAAGGTCAATGTGGCAGTGGCAGCTTCTCTGGCTACAACAGGTCCGGAACACACGAAGGTAAATATTCACAGCATCCCCGGATTTGTGGGTGATGACCATAAGATCACGGCGGAGATTAAAGGGGTAAAGGCGGTCGTGGATATCTACTCCGACACCAGTGCGATCGCGGGCTGGAGTGTCGTGGCCGTTCTTCGCAATCTGGTATCACCGATCGTATTTTAACGAAATAAGGAGGATGAGGATATGTTTAAGAAATTAGTGGCCATCGAGCCGGTAAGCCTGGTGGAAGAGGCGGAAAAAGAACTGCATCAGTATGCGGAGAAAGTCGTTATGTACGATGACGTGCCGGCGGATGATGATGAAATTATCAGGAGAATCGGAGATGCGGATGGCGTCCTGCTCAGCTATACATCAAAAATCAACAGCTATGTATTTGAACATTGTCCCGCTGTCCGTTATGTGGGCATGTGCTGCAGCCTGTATTCCAAAGAGAGCGCCAACGTGGACATCGCCTGGGCGGAGGAGCACGGCGTTACCGTGAAAGGAATCCGGGACTATGGCGACAGAGGTGTCGTGGAATACGTGATCTGCGAGCTGGTGCGTTTTCTTCATGGCTATGACCGCCCCATGTGGAAGGAGATGCCGGTGGAGATCACGGGACTCAAGGTCGGCATGGTGGGAATGGGCGTGTCCGGTGGAATGATCGCCGAGGCCATGAAATTTATGGGCGCCGAGGTTTCCTACTACAGCAGGAGCAGAAAGCCGGCTTACGACGCAGAGGGCATGGTATACCGCCCGCTTACCGAGCTGCTGGAGCAGTCCGAGGTGGTATTTGCCTGCTTAAATAAGAACGTGATTCTCATGCACGAGGAGGAATTCAAGGCGCTGGGCAATGGAAAGATCCTGTTCAACACATCCATCGGGCCTGCCTTTGAAGCGGAAGATTTAAAGAACTGGCTGGATGGTGGAGATAACTACTTTGCCTGTGATACGGCCGGAGCCATCGGCGATCCGACGGGAGCGCTTTTAAACCATCCGAGAGTATTCTGCGTCAACTATTCCGCAGGCAGGACGAAACAGGCATTCGGCCTTCTGAGTGAAAAGGTGCTGGATAATATCAAAGAGTATATGGTGAATGCTTAAATCTGGTGGAAGGTTCATAGAGGGCCAGGCTAAAAAGGATCAGGCTGAAAAATTGACAAAGCCGGACAAAATAGGGAAAAATGTCCCGAGTTGGCAGGATTGTGATATAAAAAGGCAGAAATGGAATAGTGATATATGGGGAATTGAACTATAATGATATTTACAGAGAGAAAAGGGAAATGGATCACCTTGCATTTCGTCAGAACGAATTACCAGTCTTTGCAAATAGTTCATTATGAATGGGGGCCAAATGCTTTTGTGTTTGGCCCCCAAACCCCATCCACGGCCTGGATATGGAAGACAGAATCGATTAAACCTGAAGTTCCCGAATTCTTTTTTTTATCTGAGAAATAATCTTGGCTCTGTTCATTCCGCTGTATCCGATCTGCTCTGCCATTTTGTATAAATACTCCTGACAGAGCTGTATCATCTCAGGCTGAGATATTTCCAGGACGGAGACCGGATGAAATCCACGCACCAGAAGAACTCTATGGCCATCTTTTACCATAAGCGTACCTTCCTTTTGGGCTCTCGGATTAATAGGTACAAAATGGTAATTATCATAGGTGTCTAAAATATCCAGAATATTTTTTAAATGCAGAATGTAAGTTTCAGATGTGTAATAAAGCGGGGGCGAGTCGACATTATTATAAGACAGGAGAATAGGGACTTTGCCGCTTTTTACATCTTCTGCGCTGGCAAGATACACAAGATCAATAAATACATATGGTTTGCTGCTGTCTTTAGAGAGGGCTAATTCCTGAAGGTAGAGATTACCGAGTTTCAACAGGTCGGGATGTGCCTGCTTTTCCGTGCAGTAGGCCATCAGCTCGGGAGGCGCCGTTTCTGCGGAAAGAGAGGGCAGCTTTTGAATGCGGTCCCCATCAAATGATAAAAAACTGGTAAAACAGTACATTAGTCCCTGAGACTCCGTATATATAATCTGCATAGGGCGGCAAAGGGATATATAGTCCTGAAACTGAGAGGCATAGGCCAGAGTCAGCCTCGTGTCCGTAGTCAGCATGGTCTCGGTGCTGATGGTTTGATGCGCGGCGGAGTTTGAAGTCATAGTAATTTCTCCGGGCACGACGATGAGGGTGCGCCGATGCAGACTGTCCCGCAGCCGGGGATAGAAATATGCGGTCACCTGGAAGGTCATATAGAGAGGAAGCCAGCGGGTTAATGACTCAAATGCCAGGTTGGAAGGCGCAGCAGGAGGTACAATCTGTAAAATTTTAAACCCTCTGTGCAAAAGATTTAACCCCCAGGCCTGAAGGCTGCGGGAAAATTCTATATCTTCAGAAATCCAGTCATCGGCTTCATCCGACAGGATGTAAATCGTACACGGTTTTTCCATCGACAGTAAATGCTGATAAACCGTGCGCGTGGCGGATCGTTTTCCGTCATTTCCATAATAGACGGCATTATTAATGTTTAGCCTGAATGGATCCTCTGGGATACCTGCGTCCGGATCTCCAAAGGTGAGAGACTCAAAGGTTCGGATAAAACGGCCGACTTCAGCAGATTCACCGCAGAGCCAATAATAGAGGATCTCAGACAGCTGATCCTTTTTCACGGTAAGCGCCTGCTTAATACCGAGCATTCCGGAAAGGGCCTGACGCTGATATTCAGTGTTGCACCGTTTTGCGAAGTAGGAGGACATGGCTTTAATGAGATCGCGGTTGCGCGGAATTCCTCTGGCTCCGGTACGCAGACGGCTGATCTGTGAGGGGTCCACCTGAATTTCATGTGCCAGCATTCGATTCGTAACTTGTGTGAGATTTTGTAAAAATATAAGTTTTTCATAGAATTGCATAAAATTCCTCGCTTTAGTCTCAATTCTGCTGAGTCATGTACCAGAGGATCGTCTTCCTGAGACCCGTTTCAAAATCATAGGAGGGGACCCAGCCTAACGCCTGCGTGATCTTTGAAGTATCCAGTACAGATTGTCTTTTATGATTTCCATTATCTTTAGAACAGCAAACAAGATCTTCCGGTTTGTTCAGAATCCTTACTATTGTCTTAACGGCTTCGGTCTTCGTCAGCATACTCTCACTGGCGATATGATAGATCTCACCGTCTTTCCCCTCATTGATAATCAGATCGAGAGCACGGCAGTGATCCGCTACATAGAGCCAGCCGTTTATGGTTTCTCCGTCTATTTCTGGAATTATCGTTTCTTCAGCCAGTGCTTTCCTGACAACTGTAAAAGGGAATTCATTTTGGCTGCAATAAGGCCCATAGTTTTTGGAACATCGTGAAATAGTAACTGGAAGACCGTCGAATCTATGGTACATCCAGGCGCTCAGATCCGCGTCCGTCATCACTGGAGAGAATGCGTCTGACACAGCGATGGGAGATTCTTCTGTAAAAATATGAGGGGTATGATAAGGCGGACATGTGCCATAGATTTTTTCTGATGATACGTGATGATACCGTCTGATGCCACAGGTGCGGCAGGCATCGAGAAGATTTATGGCTGCTGTCTCCGACTTTTCTGCGTATGAATCCATTCCACAGGGGTCTCTTTGTTCCTGTGCAAAGTTGATGATGATATCGGGTTTTACCGTATCAAGCAGATGAAAAACTGCCTCCCGGTTGGTCAAATTCCATTTCATAAACTGATAGTTAGCCATATCTTCCATCGATCTTAATTTCTGCCTATCCTCGTAAATATCCAGGTTAATAATCTGATTTTCCGGGTATTTGCCGGCCATATACTGAACAAAATGACTGCCCATAAAACCCGAGCCGCCAGCAATTATTACTTTCATATGTAACCCTCCGTTTTATCTGATCGTAGACCGCTTAACTGTGGATGCAATTCATGGTATATCAAAAGAGTACAATTCAAGGAAAATGGCATATGTGTAATTTCTCTTCTTTGCAAAGAATACTTCATTTAAATGTAAATGACAAGATAATGGAAGATATTGGCAATGCCATTTATTTGGCATCGAAAATGCCAGAATACCACCTGGATAAACCTTCATGATACTTTAGTTAGTCCGAACTGTATTTTCCAATAAATAGAAAATGGCATCATTATTGCCACATAAATGGCATTGCCAAAACGGTGTAAAATCTTGTTATTTCCGGTAAAAAGAAGTATTCTAAAAACATAAGAAAATGTTAGAAGCGGCGGGAAATATCCCTTGAAGAATAAGTCGAAGGAATGCCAGCCAGTTGCCTGTAGATAGAAAGTCAGCTGTGTAGTATGAGGCTGGCTTTTATTTTATGTAATAGGAAAGTATACAGGGGAGACAGAAACGATGAACATACGCTTAAAGCGTACATTTGCGAGCGCCTTTCAATCCAGTCTGCCCGAAGCTGAATACAAGAGCCAAAAGGAGAATTTCATGAGCGTAGAAAGAAAGACCTCCACGATAGTTTCTACGGTAACAGGGGCGGTACTGTGTGTGCTGCTCATTCCTGTTATTATCATCAATCTGATTTTAATTGTCGGAAGTTATAGGAATCCTGATGAGCTTCCCAGTGTTTTTGGCATCAAGCCTGCCGTGGTGTTATCCGGTTCCATGGAACCGGTGATTCGGGTTGGCGATATGATTTTTATACACAATACGGATACGGCTCTGCTGAAAGAAGGGGACGTTATCTGTTACCTCTCCTCCGGAAAGGCGATCACGCACCGTATCGCAGGCGTGACTGCAGGTGAGGAGGGGGAGGTAAGATATGTAACCCGGGGCGATGCCAATAATACAGAAGACCGGCTGCCAGTGACTGCGGATCAGATACAGGGCATCTGGAAGGGCGGAAGAATCGGGGGCCCGGGGAGTATGATCCTGTTTATGCAGACTACCACAGGGATGATCCTCTTTATTATTTGCCCCCTGCTTCTTTTCCTTCTCTGGGATATCTGGCGGAGGCGCCGGGCTGACCAGGAGGAGGTGTCCCATACCGCGCAGCTGGAGGCGGAGCTTGCGGCCCTGAAAGCGGAACGTGAGAGCAGGGAGGGCCGTGTACCATGAAGCCTAAGGTATGATACTTTCGTGTATGTAACAAAAGTTAAGAAGATAAGTTGTATGCACTGGCTCTTGCTCTATGGGCACGGCGTAGGAGAGCCATACAGAACCGGGTATGGGAGTGCCCGGGATAAATCTTAATGTCACAGGCACAGGGAACCGTACCTTGACAATGTTCTGTTATCAGCTAAGCGGTTCCCTATTATATGGAAAGCGAGGAGATTAAGTATGAAGAAGAGATCGTATGTTTCCTGTCTTGGCGCTTTGGCGGTGGCAATGACACTTGTGACTACCAGCCTGACGGGCGGGACGATGGCTAAGTATGCTACGGAGGTTACCGGGAGTGCCATGGCTACGGTGGCGGCTTGGAGTTTTAAAGCGAATGGTGAAGAGGCAACAATGACGGGGATTGATTTGGGGAGTACTGCAAACAGGGCCAGTTATGACGAAAAAACTATTAAAGAGGGTGTGATTGCACCTGGGACAGAAGGTTCTTTTGAGATTGTGGTTGATGGAACTGGCAGCGAGGTGGGAATTGATTGCAGCATTATAATCAGTAAAGATGGTGCAAATGGAATTCCAGATGGATTTATTTTTAAAGTGGATGGTAATCCATATACGTTGGGTAGCAGTATTCCAGAAACAATTGCCTATGATGCAGCGAAAGATGCTATGAAAAAAACAATTACCGTGACTTGGGAATGGCCAAATGGAAATGCCACAGCAAGCGACAACGATAATGCTTATGAAGATAAAGATTTAACATTAAAAATTACTGTCACCGGTACACAGCAAACTCCAACTACTGTAAATCCATAAAAGCACTACCCCCTGTGCCGGGGTATTTCTGCGAGGGCCTTCAGCCCTCGGCAAAGAATATGGGTGACCGTATTTTTTGCCATAGGCTGAATGCACTATTTTCCTTAAAGGAGGATTCACGCCATGGAACAACAGAAAAAAACGGGATCTGAGGTAAAAAGACGGGATAACAGCAGAATATGGCTGGTGCTGATCCTGCTGTTGTTTTTATTTACACTGATAACCTCCAGTCTGGTGGGATACATATTAGGCAGCAATGCCGGACCGTCTTCTATGGGACAGCTGATCGATACGATCTTACTGACGCCGGAGAGCACGGACAGCCGTACTATGATTCATCTCTCCGGTATTGTGGCATACACGGATGGCACACCGGCAGCATGGCGGCGTCTCGAACTGCACAGTGATCCGATTACAACCGTATCAGACTCAAAAGGCGGTTTTTAATTTCCCAATGTACCGCAGGGAGAGCATATCATATCCATTCTCACCGATGAGGGAGAAGTACAGGTACAGAGAAAGATCAATATCCAGTATGACAGCAGGAAAGAGAAAGACGTGTCCATCCAATTGACGGAAAATGGAGCATATGCGATTGAATTGTCCATTGACGTACGAGTGCTGGAAGTAGTAATTGAGCTGGATCAGGAGAGTATGAGGATTGACTCAGAAAGCTTTACCTTTTCCACTCGTGATGGAGACGTTGTCACACCCACGGGAAGCGCAAATGTCAGAGACGGTGTGATCGTGACTCCGGGAGGCAACGTACATCTGCCTGATGGGAACGTAGTATTTCCGGGAGGTAAGACGGATGACACTGCCTATATTATACTCTCAGATGACACCGTGATAGAAAAACAGCCGATAGAGTCCGGTGATATTAAGGTGGACGCAGATGGAGCGGTAAGTCTGCCTGACGGAACCGTGATTGAGCCTGGAGGGAAGATTATAAAACCGGATGGTAATGCAGAGAATCCGGGAGAATCCGGCGTTGTTGTTGGAGACGGAATTGTCAGTCCTATCGGCGGCGGAATCTCTAAGCAGCAGGAAACAGAAAGTGAAGCTGGAAGTGATACGTCTTCCCCATCCTCCGAAGAATTTGGGAGACCGGAAGCATCAGACCGTTTTCCGGAAATTTCAGAATCTCCGGAAGAATCTTCTTCGAAAAATAGCGCTGGTCAGTCAGATACGGAAGAACAGGAGAATCCAACAGAACCCACTTTCCCGGCAGACCAGGTAATGCCATCAAAGCCATCCGGTTCCGGGAACTCATCTGATTCGGATCGTGATTCTGTAAAACCTGAGAAGCCGGAAGAACCGACGCAGCCTGATGGAGGAGTTCTTGATGTTTCCGGGCAGACAACAGATGGATCTTATGCGCAGTGGACGCAGAACTGTACCATTGATTTATTTTCCAACCGCACCGGCGGAGAGCAGAACAAAATTGCACCGGGATCTTCCGGATACTACTTATTCCGGCTGCAGAACACGCGGCGTACTTCGCTGAACGCAACGGTAACCATGTCAGAAGGAGATGGACTTCATCTTCCGCTTTCCTTCACGCTGACCCCACTGGATAACGCTGGAAATAAGCAGACGAAGCGGTCGGTTTCCGGTACTCTGCAAAGGAACGGCACAGATCTGAGGTTAAACACGGAAATATACGCTGAATCGAGTGAATTATACCGGTTGGACTGGATCTGGCCGCCGGAAGGAAATGACAGCGAGGATACCCGTATCGGCAGCGGTACGGAACATACCTATATACTGAATATGAAAATTCATGCGGAGGAAAGCTGACGACACGTCTGCGGCAGGCGCAGAGCTTAGCTGAGATGCAGAGACTGGCAGCAGAAGGAACATTTTGAGAAAACTGAGTAAAAACGTTGTTTTAATCCTGATGGTCATTGTCATTTTAATCAATGCATGGCAGTTATTTTCAAATATGATGTGGAAGGATCAATTACCGGCCATCTTCGGCTATTCCCAGGTTATTGTTCTGACGGGCAGCATGGAACCAGTCATATCGGCAGGGGATCTTCTGATTATCCATCAGGAGGAACTGTATCAGGAAGGGGATATTATCAGCTATTGGGATAACGGCAGCCTGATTACACACCGTTTTATTGAAAATACAGCGGATGGCATTATTACGAAGGGCGATTATAACAATGTGGCTGACCGTGTTCCGGTACAGACGGACCAGATTGCAGGCCGTGTGATCGTTGTTATTCCGGGTATTGGAAACATTTTCATGTTCTTTCGCACCGTTCCCGGCAGGCTTCTCATATTACTGGCCGTGGTATTGTTCGTATGCTTTCCCGGTCAGACGGTTCGAAAGTCTGAATGAAATGAGCACTGAATAAGCAGAAATACCATAGGCAGGAAGGATACTATGAAAATGAAAAAACACCTGACAAGAGCCAGAATCATAGGATATATCTTACTGTTTTGTGCAGTCACAATGACGATACTGCCAAGTACCCTTGCCAGATACAGAACCCGAATAGAGGGCGGAGCTGTGGCGTCTGTGGCATTGTGGGGAAGCGTCAGCAGCGAATTTCAGATCGATATAAATGGGATGAAGCCGGGAAATGACTCGGCACAGCAATATGAGTTCGTTGTTACCAACACAAAAGAGGGCCAGATTAGTGAGGTAGGGCAGAATTATTCAATTACGGTCGAAACTACAGACAATCTGCCATTGAAATTTACGCTTTCTGCAAAAGAGGAATCAGGGAGCAGCGGATTGGGAAATACAGTGAATACTGGAATATTGAGCTTCTCGGCTGGGAAAGCCGTCTTGGAAGGCGGCTTTCTTCCGCATTCCGTAGAAACTAAACATACTTATGTATTAACCGTTTTGCTGCCCGTGAGCAATGCAGAATATGCCGATGAGATAGACCTGATAACAGTGACCGTTCAGGCAGAACAGACGACCCCGGTCAGTCCGTGATGAGGAGACAAAGGTTATGAATAAAAATAAAAAAAGCCGGCGTCTGCTGCGGTTTCTTCCAGGGATAGTTCTGCTGACCGTACTGGCGGCTGGAGTGAGTGTCACTGCGGCGCGTTACGTGTCCAGGAAAGAACAGAGCGGAATCATTGCGCCCCAGGAATTCTATTTTACAAGCGATCTTCTGAAGGAAGAGGCGGAGGATGTGAAATATTATATCGATCCGGATAGAGCAAACTTCACGGTGCAATTGTTCAATTACACAGATGCTCAAAGAATAACCCAGACAGAGATCTCATATGAGATAGAGGTAACAAATGGAAGTGCGTCGCCTGAATCCGGTAAGCTTTCAGCCGGGTCACAGACTACAGCAGAGATTACCGTGACGCCGGTTAAGAATGACCAGGTGACAATCGTAACCGTAAAATCGATGTCCCCATATGAAAAAACGTTAAAAGCCGTTTTTGAAAAAGGTCTGGGGAATCAGTATACGGTGGAGGATCATGAGGGTAACGCCGCCGCAGTACTGACAATGATCTGTGCCGATTCGTCAAGAGATATTAAAATTCAGATATTGTCAGATCAAATTACGGTGAATCAGGCCGACGACAGGGTGAAATTAAATGGCAGTGAATTTATCTATACATCACCGGGGCTCGGGGTGTATTCTCTGATTCTGCTGAAGTCAGATACCAGCCTGAATCTTACCGCAGGCGGTCAGTTTGCAGATTCTATCACGATTGGCGGGATAAGCGAGTAAAGGCTTCCTGTTATTCATAAAGTCGGAGGTATAACTATGGACACAAAACAGATACGAAACAGAAGGAACAGGCGGAGATATCACCGGCAGCGGTGGATTGCTGCTAGTCTGATCGTCTGTCTTATGCTGACTAATTTGAGTTTTGAGTCTATACTTGCCTATGCAACAGAGGGCAGAACAGTAAAATTCCATGTGGGTGAGAGTATGACCGCTGAATTGGAAGACGGTGTTCTGACATTAAAGGGTACCGGTGATACAAACGATTTTACCAAGGAAAATGCACCATTTCTGGAGTATGCAAAAGAGATTCACACTCTGATCATAGAAGATGGCATTACCTATATCGGTTCCTGTTTGTTTTATGATCTGGGCGGTCTGAAAGGAGAATTGAGGCTTCCGGAGAGTCTCATGGGGATTGGTGATTATGCGTTTTCAGGCAGAGACGCAGAACACGCTCCCCGATTTTCTGTTGTGATCAATGAATTTGATGGCGGGGAAATTGTCAGCCGTGATTGGGAATTTCTAGAAAAAGAACAGAAGGCGACACCTTCCAACGCTGCGAAAAAATCGAGTCCGAGCAATGCATATAGTGAGAATACGCCGCCGGCTTTGAATGCAGGGATTATACCCCATATCCAGCCGATGTTGTGCGAAGGTGCGGTAACGGCAGGGACAAATGACGATGATTCCAGGACGGAAAGTGGTATTGGAACGAAAACGGAATCTGGAGCGGAAAGTAGTATCAAAACGAAAATAGAATCTGAAGCAGGAAATGGTACCGGAAGAAAAATGGAAACGGGAGCAGAAGATGGTATCGGAACGTCCCCGGAAACGGGAGCAGAAAATGGTACCGGAACACCCCAGGAAACGGAAGCAGAAAATGGTACTGGAACACCCCCAGAAACCGGAACAGAAAATGATACAGAAACACTCCCGAAAACCGAAGCAGAAAATAGTACCGGGACGGATATCGAAGCCGGAGCAGAAAACAGTACCGAAACAGACTCTGAAGCGGAGACTGAAACCGCTTCGGAAACAGTGACCGGTGCAGAAACAGTGCCAGGAGTAGAAAACGGAGCAGCTGCAGCAACGGATTCCGCCACAGACAGAGGCAGAAAGAAGATCAAAAATCCCTTGGAGGATGAAGCGGAATACGCGATAGAGTACATAACGGAACAACAGATCGAAAACCCGGAAACCATATTTTATGAGGATCAGAGAGGTTTTGTGATTTGCTCTCAGGATAATCAGACTTTCATCGATGCGGCGGAATATGCCGGATATGAAGTGGCGGACGGGCTTGTTACGGCTGCTTTGGATGATAAGGCAGAGATGGAACTGCCGGTCCGGGATGAACAGATTCTTCTGCCGGAATGTCCGGAAGAGATCAGTCTGCTCCATGAGGATAACGAATTTTACCAGGAGACGTTTAAAGGCTGGACTTTAGAAGGGGAGGAACCTGGCCTGGTGAGAACTCCCGGGGAGACCATTTCTTCGGTGAAGGGCGAGTATCTGAGCTTGTACTCGGTATGGGAAAAGGCCGAAAACTATCATTTCCGCGTGGAAGCGAAGCGGGAAGGGAACACGGCAGTGTATACCGTGATCGATAACAGCACCGGGGAGATACCGGAAAATCCAGATGAATTTATGTACCGGTACCAGTGGCAGGGTACTGATCGTGCCAGGGATATAGAACAGCAGGAAGGAAAGAAGATCACAATCATGCACGCTGCCCATTCGGCTACCCCATCGGAAGCCGTTGGCAGTGATATAGAGACGGAAAGCGGCTGGACGGAGCTTCAGGGGGCCGATACTCCAAGATATGAGAGAGCGCTTGAAGAAAATCGTGTTGATTTATATTACCGGTGTGTGATCACTCCCGTGAAACTGACACGTTCGCGTTCTGCTTATGAGGCGGTTGTGCTGTATTCTGACGCAGTGGCTGCGGTAGAGGATATCAATATAATTTATGTAGATCAGTTAAATGGTAATGACATCAATTCCGGAAAATCCAGCGATCAGGCCGTTCAGACGTTGGAAATGGCGGCGTCACGGCTAAATAAGAGGGAAGCCGGAGGAACAGCTGAAAGTAACCAGATTATATTGACACAAAATTATACCTATAAAGGAAATAGTTCGGTGTCCGAGCAAAATAAATGGAAGTGGCATTTTTTATCAGATAATGCAGTCCCAGTCACAATTAAAGGTATCAATAATAAAATAGAATTATCGAATCACGCAAACAGTGCAAACAATGATTTTTACCAGTACGAGGAAATTATCTTTGATTCTGTTAAACTGTTGAATCTGGATCATATGTACTGTAACGGACATAATATTCGGATTAACAGCAGTGTTACAACTGGTTCAAACATCTATTTGTATGGAGCCGGACAGAGTAACATCACTGAAAATGTAGGAGAGATCAGTGTATACGCCGGAAAAATTACAAGAATTGTAGGTTATATAAGAAGTAAGCCCTCTGTCGATGTTAAGCAGAAGAAAGCCGTTATTACGGTAGGGGGAAGTGCAGATGTATCGACTATTATTGCAGGCAGCGCCAGTGGAGAAATAAAAAATGCAGATGTGGAAATCAACATAGAAGGGGGAAATGTAGATAAACTGGTCGGTGGCTGTCAGGGATACAGTGAGGCCAAATCTCCGTATTCCGGAACTACGGTCCTTAATATTTCAGGCGGAACGGTCAAAAGCATCTATGGGGCAGGATCGGGCAGGAATAAAAGCATTCCGACATTTTCCGGTGAGCTGGATATCAATATAACGGGGGGCAGCGTGGGTAATGTATACGGCTCCGGTTCTGCAGCCTATGTTACCAGCAACGGGAGTGAAATATCAAAAGTAAGGATTACTGCTACCGGAGGCGTCGTAGGAAATATCTTTGCAGCAGGTATTGGCGGGGAAGCCAGTGTTTCTGCAGAAAATGAGGCCAATCAAACGTTAGCTAAAGATTTTGGAAGCTTGACAGGTGACGTAACAATTACAATTAAAGACAATGCAGAGATAACAGGAGATGTTTATACGAGCGGAAGCGGACATGACACAACGGGGACGCCCGGATATGATATCACCCAGAATGCATATTTGAAAGGAAACGTGACCTTGAACATCTCCGGGGGAGCGATTCAGGGAAATGTCTACGGAGGCGGTAAAGGAATCAGCCGGTCTGGATTCGATGACTGTGCCCGAATTGAAGAAGGCTCTACGGTCAATTTTCAGATAAGTGGCGGCAGCATAAAGGGAAATGTCTACGGAGGCGGAAAAAATGCGAAGGTCAAAGGAAGAACCATCATATCCATTTCCGGCGGAACGATTCAGGGAAACGTCTATGGCGGAGGTGAAAAGGCAGAGATAAGCGGCTCCACGTCAATAACTATAACCAATGGGATCATTGTGAGTAATCTCTATGGAGGAGGAAGTGAAGGTCTGGTTCGGGGAGATGCCTCCGTATCCATCACTGGCGGAACAATTCAGGGAAACGTCTATGGCGGCGGCAGTGAAGGGCTGGTTCAGGGAAAAACCAACATTAAAATAGAAGATGGAACCATTAACGGTTCTGTTTATGGTGGCGCGCTTGGCAAGGCTGGCGAGCGCTATGTCTTAGGCGGCTCCACCGTCAACCTGACGGGCGGCTGGATACGCGGCAATTTATACGGCGGCAGTGAATTCAGCAATGACGGGCCGGAAGAAGGCGACCCTGAAGATTTAATTTTCCTTAATTTTGTCGGAGGCAAGGTCAGCGGCAAGGTATTCGGCGGCGGCTACCAGGGGATTACGAATGGATCGACTCATGTGCATATAGGGGTGGAGGCGATAGGAGCATGCCAGCACTATAAGGATAATCCGGGTGAAAAGCCTGATTTGAAGGCCTCCGATCTGTCTGTGGAAAGCTCTGTATATGCCGGCGGTGATTTTGGCGGAGATACTCCGGATTACACGACCATAACTGTAAAGGGATTTTCACATATTTATATAGACGGAGAGGGGTATGACTTCGGCGGAGATCAGGGCGGCAGTAAAATGAGTATATCAGGCGGAGTATTTGGCAGCGGAGCCTCCTGTGATGCCGGTTCCGTCAGACTGGTGACCGTGGCTAATTATGGCAGAAAGTTTACGGACGCTGACGGGAATCTGGACAGCGTCAGCAGCACTCTTACATCGATCCAGAGGGCAGACCAGGTTCGCCTCATCAATTCTCATGTCCATTTATCCGGACAGTCGGATGCGGCCAATAGTAATCAGACGGCATTGTATTCTTTAAACCGGATTGGAGATCTGGAAAAACCGGAGGAAGATCAGAAGAAGCTGGGCGTATTGGGAAACAGTCTGGTGCTGGCAGACGGAAGTACGCTGGTTCTGGATTCCGCTTCCATCGAATTAGCTAATTATAAGAGTGTTCAGATTACGGAGGCGGGAATAAAGGAAGTGAAATACGAGGAGCTTTCCAGTATTTCCAATACAATTATGCTGACAACCGGTACCGTATTCCTTGTCTCTCATAAATCAACGGCCGATTCAGGAACGGAAACGTATGGAGCGGTTAATGGGTATTCCTACCTGCTTGCAGAGGAGACCGCGAAAGCCTATGCCTACGCCCGGATTAAGAACGATGATGCTAATCCGGACGACGGAGGTTTTGCCGTGCCCGATCAGGCCGGAGAACTGGGGTATACAAATGTCATTGACCAGGGCTTCCGCTTCTGGCAGGTGTCTGGGGACAATGCCAGCGCTGTGCGGGAAACCGTACTGACCGCGCAAAAGCTGGAAGATGGGCCGGCGGATGGGTTCTCTGTTGCATCAGGCACGGTCGAACTGCCTCCTGCGGAGCATGAATCAGTCTATAAAATCAGCAGTATCACGATTCCAGCCGCAGTTAAGCTTGCAGATACCGCAAAGGATAAGGAGGGAAATTGGATTAAGTCTGACGAGTCTATTGACGGTGACACCGAGAAAAATAAGATTAAGGCAGACCCGCTGAACAGTTTTGGTCTGAGCATAGGCACAGACATCGGACTTATTTCAGCTGCGGATCATATCATTTCACCCAATACGGCCAGTTCGGGTTCATCCTATACGATTATCGGAAAAAGCTCAGACTCTGTCAGTCAGGGAAAGGTACCTAAGATTACGCTGTACCTGACCTATGATAACGACGGAATCACCAAGAGCCAGGACTTGGGGACTGTGACTGCCGAGATCGAACGCTACGAGGGAAATGTAAAAAAAGAGACGACCACCCTGAATATAGAAATAGTCACGAAGGCGGCTGCGCTGTCCGATCAGAGTGTGGAACTCTACGCGACACAGAGCGGCAATTACACGGGAAAGCTGGTGATACCGGCCGGAATGAGCAGAACGTTGGATATAACAGGCGTGAAGACCGACTTTAAGGGAACAACCACATTATGCAGCTATCATTCTGAAACGAAGCTTACAGGGTACAACATCGCAGTCACCATGCAGCCTGTTCAGAGTCAGGGTTGGCACAGCGCGGACCTGATGGCAGAAAGTTATGATCTGAGCGGTTATATGGAAGCGGATTCCGTGAGAATTGGATCAACCGACAGCCGGTATGAAGCGGCCATAGAATTTACCCTTTACAACGCGCCCGGATTTACGGCAAAGAACGATATTGATGTGGTGGCATTAAGTCTGCAGGATGGAAGCGGCGTGACGGTTACCATTGAACTGAATGTCCGCTGGGAAGAATCCGCGGTTTCCGAAATAAAGACAGCCAGTGGAAAACAGTATAATGGTTTCGAGGCAGCAGAAGATATTATGATCTCTCCTAAAAGTTCGTTGACGGCATCGTTTATACTCAGAAAGCCATACAATGCTGCGGATCTGTGGCTCGAACTGCAGAAGTCGGGAAAAAGAATCCCGATCCCGGCGGGAACGAAATTGACTCTGACAGAACAGGGGAAACCATTTTTTATATACCGTGTAACGGGAAATGAACAGGACGAAAAGATTAAGCTGGATGATTTCGAGAAGATGTGGGCCGGCAGTAAACTGACTGGTGAAACAGGCAGCAATCCGGTTACTGTTATCATGGAATTTGACTCGTCAGACGGGATAACTGCAGATGAGTACAGCCTTCGTCTCCGCAATGAAGAGAGCGCAGATTCCATAGGAGCCGGTTTTACGGTGAATAATTCGTCCGTGTCTTTAGCCGTAAGCGGGGGCGAAGGCCTTTCCCGCGGTGAGCATACGTTTCAGCTGGAGGTGGCGCTTAGAAACGATACCCGTATGCTGGATGGGGCGGCTGTGGTAATGCAGCCTGAGGACGGAACCGTTTTCCCGGACGGGACGGTATTCACCGTCGGAGAAAAGAATTACTATCCGGTTGGCGGCAGGGTTTATCTGCCCATCAGACTGAGTGATCTGGAGAAGGGAAGCTTTTCGGTTACCATGAACACCACAGATACCGTTGGATTACCTCCGGGCGAAAACCGCGTATCGGTACAGCTTTTTTCAACAGGAGTGAATTCCGGCGGAGCGGCAATCACCTCTGCCGTAACCGATTATACGGTAGAAGAAAATCCGGAATATGGATTGAAGATTTTTACCCATGAGGGGAAGCGGCTATTTTCTCCTGGATCAGAAGTGATAGTTTATGCAGATTATATTATTAAAAATGCAGCAGAAGGAATTGCGGTGCAGGTTGAGTTTTACAAAAAGGAAAATGGCTCTTACGTGAAAATGGACGACTGGAATGTAAGCAGCAGCGGACTGCCTGTCGGCGGACTTCCGCAATATACTGGTACCCAGACATTCCATATCACTGTGCCTGACGCAGATCAAATGACTCCGGGTACTTACCGTCTGGTCTTTATCCTTGGAGACAGGAGCGTTCCGTATAATATCATTGTCCGGCAGAGCGGGCAGTAAAAGAAATCTGATTAACCGGTCAGTCCGGCAGTGAGTTTGAAAAACCGCAGCTATCCCGCTGCGGCTTTTCTTTACCGGAAGATTGGAAGTTCCAGGCCTGCATGATAAGGAACGCCGGAAGGCTCTGGGCCCGTCCGCCACAAAATCCTGAAAAAGTATTGTAGAAAAATGCGCATTAAGGTATAATAAACCCAATATGCCAAGTAATGAATCATTATAAATTCAATGAATTACCATACAGGAGGACCACAAACCATGACCAGGAGTAAACTGCGTGAACACTGCTTTAAGATGCTTTTCTGTGCCGATTTCTATCCGGCAGAAGAAAAAGAGGAGCAGATAGACCGGTATTTTGACGAGCCGAAGGAAGATGAGACGACTCCGGAAGGGGTAGATGAGATTCTTCATGATGTGGAGATGAGTCCGGAAGATGAAAGCTATTTAAAAGCCAAGACGGAAGCCGTTATGCGGAAGATTCCGGAGCTGGATGAGAAGATCGATGCTGTGGCCGAAGGATGGAAGACGAAGAGAATGGGCAAGGCGGAGCTGACGATTCTGCGCCTTGCGTTATATGAGATTTTATACGACGAAGAGGTACCGGAAAAGGTAGCGATCAATGAGGCGGTAGAACTGGCGAAACGGTTCGGCGGGAATGAATCCCCGGCGTTTATCAACGGAGTTCTGGCGAAACTGGTGTAATGGCCTATGGCGAGTGTATATTCCGTTTCACAGGTCAATGCTTATATTAAGAATATGTTTGCCCAGGATTTTGCATTGAACCGCATATCCATTAAGGGCGAGGTGTCCAACTGTAAGTATCATACGTCCGGCCATATTTATTTTACCCTGAAGGACAGAGGCGCGGCGATTGCGTGTGTGATGTTTGCCGGTCAGCGGAAAGGGCTTACGTTTAAGCTGGAGGAAGGCCAGAAGGTGATTGCGAAGGGCAGCGTCGAGGTCTATGAGCGGGATGGCCGTTACCAGCTTTACGCTCAGGAGATCACAAAGGAGGGCGTCGGAGATTTATTCGAACGGTTCCAGAAGCTGAGGGACGAGCTTGAGGAGATGGGGATGTTTTCCCCGGAGTACAAGCAGCCCATCCCGCGCTACGCCAGGACGGTCGGGATCATAACAGCCCCGACAGGCGCGGCGATCCGGGACATTATGAACATTTCCGCACGAAGGAATCCGTATGTTCAGCTCTATCTCTATCCGGCCCTTGTTCAGGGCGAGAACGCAAAATTCAGCATTGTAAAGGGAATCGAGACGCTGGACCGCCTGGGACTGGATGTGATCATCGTGGGAAGAGGCGGCGGCTCCATCGAGGATTTGTGGGCGTTTAATGAGGAAATCGTGGCGCGCGCCATCTTTGCCTGTAAGACGCCTGTGATCTCGGCGGTGGGACATGAGACCGATGTGACGATCGCAGATTATGTGGCGGATATGAGAGCGCCGACACCGTCCGCGGCGGCGGAACTGGCGGTGTTCGATTACAGCCAGTTCGAAGGCCAGGTGGAATTATACCGGGATGCCCTGGGGAAATCCGTGGCCAGAAAATTAGAACGTTACCGCTATCAGACGGAGCAGTTCAGGCTCCGTTTTCAACTTTTTGATCCACGCCGTCAGGTGAGGGAAAACAGGCAGCGGGCGGCCGATCTGGAAGAAAAGCTGAAAAACAGGATGGCTTCCCAGATTGTGACAGACAGGAACCGTGCCGTGGAGGCGGAAAGCCGCTTAAGGCAGCTCATCGAAAAGCAGGCGGTAAGGGACAGGCATCGCCTGGAGCTTATGAGCAGCAGGCTGGATGGACTGTCTCCCCTCAAGAAGATCGGCGGCGGCTACGGCTTTTTGACCAATGATAAGAACCGACGGATCGAGTCGGTGGAACAGGTGAAAAAAGGAGATCTTATTCAGATGAGAATCCGCGATGGACGGATCGATGCTGTGGTTTCCGGCACTGCTGCTGCGGAGCTTGGGGCCAGATGACAGAAGACAGCGGACAGTAAGGAGGCAGATGCGAATGGCTGCAAAGAAAGAGAAAAGTGTTGAGGAGACCTTTCAGGAGCTGGAGGAGATTATTCGTAAGCTGGAAAGCGGCGAGAGCTCTCTGGAGGAATCTTTTAAATATTATGAGGCAGGAATGAAGCTTGTGAAATCCTGCAATGAAAAGATAGACAAGGTAGAGAAACAGATTATTGTCCTGGAGGAAGATGGTGAAAGTCATGAACTTTAATGAGATGCTGGAGACCAGAACGAGGGAAGTGGAAGCGGTGGTGGAGCGTTATCTGCCGGCCGCGGACGGATATCAGAAGACCGTTCTCGATGCCATGAATTACAGCGTGCGCGCCGGCGGCAAGAGGCTGCGCCCCATGCTGATGGAGGAGACATACCGGTTGTTTGGCGGCGGCCAGGAGGTGGTAGAACCATTTATGGCGGCCATCGAGATGATCCATACCTCATCCCTGATTCATGACGACCTTCCCTGTATGGATAACGATGAACTCCGGAGAGGGCTTCCGACCACATGGGTGAAGTACGGATACGACATGGCGGTTCTTGCTGGCGACAGCCTGCTCATTTACGCGGTGGAGACCGCGGCAAAGGCATTTGCCATGACGGAGGATCCTGCGGTCGTGGGCCGCTGTATCGGAATTTTGGCGCAGAAAACAGGAATCTATGGCATGATAGGTGGGCAGACTGTGGATGTGGAGCTGACCAATAAACCTATTCCCCATGAAAAGCTGGACTTCATCTACCATTTGAAGACAGGGGCTCTCTTAGAGGCCTCCATGATGATTGGCGCGCTGCTTGGCGGCGCTGACGAGGAGGAGACCCGGCTGGTGGAACAGATGGCCGCGGCCATCGGCGTTGCATTTCAGATTCAGGACGATATCCTGGATGTGACCAGCAGTATGGAAGTGCTGGGAAAGCCGGTACTCAGCGATGAAAAGAACAATAAAACCACTTATGTGACCCTGGAGGGGCTGGAGAAGGCAAAACAGGACGTGGCCCGGATTTCCGACGACGCTGTCCGAATCCTTCATGAACTGCCAGGGGAAAACGAATTCCTGGAGGCATTGATCCACATGCTGGTGAGCCGGGAAAAGTAAAAGGATCTGGTTAAATTATGATACTGGAATTAATCAATGGCCCGGAGGATATCAAGAAACTGACGGGGAAAGAACTGGATATACTGAGACAGGAGATACGGGACTTTCTGATCGGGAAGATCAGCAGGACCGGAGGGCACCTGGCTTCCAATCTGGGAGTCGTGGAGCTGACCATGGCTATTTATCTCGTGTTTGATCTGCCGAAGGATAAGATCATCTGGGATGTGGGACACCAGTCGTATACCCATAAGATCTTAAGCGGCAGAAAGGGTGAGTTTGACGATTTGCGGCAGTACGGCGGGATGAGCGGCTTCCCGAAACGGAAGGAGAGCCCCTGCGACGCCTTTGATACAGGTCACAGTTCTACTTCTATTTCGGCAGGACTCGGTCTTGCACAGGCCAGGGATGTTTCCGGACAGGACCATTTCGTCGTGTCTGTGATCGGCGACGGTGCATTAACCGGCGGTATGGCCTACGAGGCGCTGAATAACGCTGCCCGCATGAAGAAGAATTTCATCATTATATTAAATGACAACAACATGTCCATTTCCGAGAATGTCGGGGGAATGTCCCGGTATTTAAACGGAATCCGGACCGGTGACGGATACCTGGATCTGAAGAAATATGTGACAAATGTCCTTTCCAGAATCCCGGTAATCGGAGATGAACTGATTGACAAGATCAGCCGTACGAAAAACGGCATCAAGCAGCTCCTGATTCCGGGAATGCTGTTTGAAAACATGGGAATCACGTATCTGGGACCGGTGGACGGCCATGATGTCAAGGCCCTGGCCAGAGCGCTCAAAGAGGCGAAAAAGCTGGACCACGCGGTTCTCGTCCATGTTATCACGAAAAAGGGAAAAGGCTATGAGCCTGCGGAAAAGAATCCGGCCAGATTCCATGGTGTGGATCCATTTGACGTGCTCACAGGGGAATCGAAAAAAGAGAAAAAGAATCCCAGCTATACGGACGTATTTTCCAAGACGATTTGCCAGCTGGCGGAAAAAGACCCAAAGATCACGGCGGTGACGGCAGCAATGCCGGACGGAACCGGACTCAAGCGCTTCAGCCGTCTCTATCCGGACCGGTTCTTTGATGTCGGAATCGCGGAGGAGCACGCGGTGACTTCCGCGGCAGGGATGGCCGCCGGCGGTTTGAAGCCGGTGGTGGCGGTCTACTCATCCTTTTTACAGAGAGGCTTCGATCAGATTCTGCATGATGTCTGTATCCAGAATCTGCCGGTGGTATTTGCCGTGGACCGCGCCGGACTGGTCGGCAGCGACGGCGAGACCCATCAGGGAATCTTTGATTTATCCTTCTTATCGGCAATCCCGAATATGAGCATTTTCGCCCCGAAGAATTTATGGGAGCTGAAGGCGGGACTGGAATTTGCCGTGTCCTTCGGTGGGCCGTTTGCCATTCGCTATCCGAGGGGAGAGGCCTACAGAGGCTTGAAGGAATTTAATGCACCTGTCGAATACGGCAGGGGCGAGATGCTGTACGAGGAAAAGGACATTGCCCTTCTGGCCGTGGGCAGCATGGTGAGCACAGGAGAGCACGTCCGGGAGAAGCTAAAGTCAGAGGGCTGGAGCTGTACGCTGGCCAATGGCCGGTTTGTCAAGCCATTTGACGAGGAGCTGGTGGACCGTCTTGCGAAAAACCACTGGCTGATCGTCACGATGGAGGAGAATGTCCTTCAGGGCGGCTACGGCCTCATGGTCACCAGGTATATACACGAGCATTATCCGCACGTGAAGGTGATGAATATCGCCATTCCGGACGGCTATGTGGAGCACGGCAATGTATCGCTTCTGAGAAAAGGTCTGGGCATCGACAGCGACTCCGTGATCTGGAGGATGAAGAAGGAATATCTCGATACCGAGCGTCAGAATATGGAATGGAAGACTATCAATACAGAGGAAAAGAAGGCATGAAAGAACGATTAGATGTGCTTTTAGTGAAACGGAATTTAGCGGAATCCAGGGAGAAGGCGAAGGCTGTGATCATGTCCGGCATCGTCTATGTGGAAGGCCAGAAGGAAGATAAGGCCGGAACTACCTTCGATGAGTCCGTGAATATTGAAGTGCGGGGCCATACTTTAAAATATGTGAGCCGCGGAGGACTCAAGCTGGAGAAGGCCATGAGCCATTTCGGCGTCATGCTGGAGGGAAAGACCTGTATGGATGTAGGCTCTTCCACCGGTGGATTTACCGACTGCATGCTTCAGAACGGGGCTGTAAGGGTCTATGCCGTGGACGTCGGACACGGCCAGCTGGCCTGGAAGCTTCGGAACGACGAGCGGGTAGTCTGCATGGAAAAGACGAATATCCGCTACGTGACGCCGGACGAGATCCCGGAAAAGATCGATTTCTCATCCATCGACGTGTCCTTCATCTCCCTGACGAAGGTGCTGGAGCCTGTGAAGAAGCTTTTGAAGGAAGACGGTGAGATCGTCTGCCTTATTAAGCCGCAGTTTGAAGCAGGCCGTGAGAAGGTTGGGAAAAAAGGGGTGGTACGTGAGAAGAGCGTGCATCTGGAAGTGATTGAGATGGTGATCGCCTATGCGGTTTCCATTGGCTTTGAGGTGCTTCATTTAGAATACTCTCCGATCAAGGGGCCGGAGGGCAATATTGAATATCTCCTTTATTTGAAGAACCATCCGGAAGGAGAGCATTTTCCCGACGTGCCGGTGGCACCGAAGGAAATTGTGGAAGCCGCGCATCAGGAACTGAGCGAGGGAAAATAAGGAGAGGTTATGAAAGAGTTCTTTATCATCATGAATCCCGAGAAACAGGGGGCGAAGGAGACGGCGCAGGTGATCCGCGATTATCTGACCAGTCATGGCGCTTCCTGTCTGATCGGGAAGGGGGACGGCAGACGGGGCGGGGATTACCATTATACGGACGCTTCCATGGTGCCGCTGGAGACGGAATGCATCATTACTCTCGGCGGAGACGGAACCCTGATTCAGGCGGCCAGGGACTTGGCGGGCAGAAATATTCCCATGCTGGGAATCAACCGCGGCACCCTGGGTTACTTAACACAGATTTCCAGGACTGAGGAAATCGATACGGCTCTGGATGCCCTTCTGGCAGACGAGTATCATCTGGAAGAACGAATGATGCTAAACGGGCGGGCCTACAGCAGTACAGGCCGTCTGTATGAGGATATCGCGCTGAACGAGATCGTTATCACGAGAAACGAACGGTTGAAGATGCTTCATTTTCGGGTTTATGTCAACCATGAATTCTTAAATGAGTACCGGGCGGATGGGCTGATCGCAGCCACCCCCACGGGATCTACCGCGTACAATCTGTCGGCCGGGGGACCGATCATAGTTCCGGATTCCACTCTGATGGTCTTAACGCCCATCTGTTCCCACGCATTAAATGCCAGGAGCATCGTCATGTCCGCTGACGCGCGGATAAGGATTGAAATACTTGGCGACCCGGGAACGAGCCAGGCTGCCGTCTACGACGGGGACACGGCCGCGGAGCTGCATTCCGGGGATTACATTGAGATACACCGGTCGGAGACGAAGACCGTTCTTATAAAATTAAAGGATGTATCATTTCTTGACAACCTGCGCAATAAAATGGCTGGCATATAGGAGGGCACATTATGAAACTGGAAAGACACAGCAAAATTGTGGAACTCATCGGGAAATATGAGATTGAGACCCAGGAGGAACTGGCGGAATACTTAAACCAGGCCGGATTTGCCGTGACTCAGGCGACGGTATCGAGAGATATCAGAGAGCTGAAGCTGACAAAGGTTCAGTCGGAGTCCGGAAAGCAGCGGTACGTGGTGCTTCAGAACCAGACCTCCTTTTCTGACAAGTACATCAGAATTCTGCGTGACGGGTACATGTCCATGGACATGGCGCAGAACATTCTCGTCATCAAGACTGTTTCGGGCATGGCCATGGCCGTGGCGGCTGCCCTGGACGCTCTTCATTTTAGTGAAATTGTAGGCTGTATTGCCGGGGATGATACGATCATGTGCGCAGTGCGCAGCGCGGACGATACCATTCTGGTGATGGACAAACTGAAAAAACTCATCGCAGGATAAAGGAGGCGTGCCATGCTTTCAGAATTACATGTGAAGAACCTGGCCCTGATCGAAAAGGCGGATATCGAATTCGGGGAGGGGCTTAACATTTTAACGGGTGAGACGGGGGCTGGAAAGTCGATTATCATCGGCTCGGTCACCATGGCGCTGGGCGGTAAGGTGCCGAAGGACATTATCCGCAGGGGGACGGAGTACGCCTATGTGGAACTCTTATTTACCGTAACGGAGCCGGACAAGGTGCGCGTGTTGAAGGAGATGGACGTCTGCCCGGATGAGGGCGGAACCGTGATCATTTCCCGGAAAATCATGCCCGCGCGCAGCCTCTGCAAGATCAACGATGAAACGGTGACTGTCGGAAAGCTTAAGACGATTACCGGTCTTCTAATCGATATTCATGGTCAGCATGAACATCAGTCTCTGCTGTACAAGCACAAGCATCTGGAAATTCTGGATAAATACCACGAGCGAAAATCACACGACCTAAAACAGAATATTGCCGGCCTGTACCGGACCTATACCGGGCTTAAGGATCGGGTGGCTTCGTTTCTCATGGATGAGGAATCCCGTCTGCGGGAGATGGATTTTCTGCGGTTCGAGATTGATGAGATCGAGGGGGCGAACGTAAAAGACGGGGAGGAAGAGGAGCTGACGGCCCGCTACCGCCTGTTTACCAACGCCAGAAGGATTGCAGAGAGCCTGTCAGCCGCCTATGAGGCAGTGAACACCGATACGCTGGATTACGCCTTAAAAGAGGTGGAGCATGTGGCTTCCTTCGATGAGAAGCTGGGGGCGATCCGGGATCAGTTGTTTGACGCCGACGCGATTTTAAGCGATATCAGCCACGAGATTTCATCGTATATGGAGGACATGTCCTTCGATGAGGAGGAGTACCGGGATTTGGAGGAGCGCCTGGATGTGATCCACAATCTGGAGGCCAAGTACGGGAAGACGGCGGAGCAGATTCAGGAGAATTTAGAGAATAAGAGGAAGCGTCTGGAAGAACTGGAGGATTACGATGCCTTAAAGCAGAGGACGGAGCAGGAGCTGGAAGAGACGGAAAGCAGGCTGGAGGTGCTCTGCGGGCAGCTGTCCGAGATGAGAAAGGCTGCGGCGAAGGAGCTGACGGCGAAGATCAAAGCCGGGCTTACGGACTTGAATTTCATCGATGTGGAGTTTTCCATGGAATTCACCCGTTTAAGCCACTTTACCGCCGGCGGATTTGACGAAGCGGAGTTCATGATCTCCACGAACCCGGGAGAGAGTGTAAAGCCTCTGGGCATGGTGGCCTCCGGCGGCGAGCTGTCGAGAATCATGCTGGCTATCAAGACCGTGCTTGCGGACACCGACGATATCCCCACTCTGATCTTCGATGAGATTGACACGGGAATCAGCGGCAGAACGGCGCAGATGGTGTCGGAGAAGCTCTCCTACATCGCAAAGAACCATCAGGTTATCTGCATCACCCACTTACCGCAGATCGCGGCCATGGCCGATGCGCATTACGAGATCGCGAAGACGGCCGCAGACGGACGGACCACCACCACGATCCGGCCGCTGGCGGAGGCGGAGATGGTGGAAGAGCTGGCAAGGCTGCTGGGAGGTGCGAAGATCACCGAAGCGGTGAGAGAGAACGCCAGGGAGATGAAGAGGCTGGCGGGGGAGAGGAAGTAGAGAAGAATTATAAGCGGTACAGTACATGAATAAATAAAAGTTGGAGGAAGAACGAATGAATATCAGTTTATTGGAGCCAATCGGCGTGCCGGAAGAGATGATTAACAGCCTTGCAGAGGGGCTGAGAAAGGAAGGTCATATCTTCACATACTATGATACAAAAACAACGGATGTGGAAGAACTGAAGAGACGTTCCGCCGGCCAGGAGATTGTTATGATAGCGAATAATCCCTATCCGAATGAGGTGGTACGAGCGTGTGACAGTTTAAAGGCCATTGCTGTAGCATTTACAGGGATTGATCACGTAGGCCTTGAAGCCTGCAGGGAAAAGAATATCGCGGTACTCAACTGCGCAGGCTATTCCAATCAGTCAGTAGCCGAGTTATCGATTGGCATGGCGATATCTGTGATGCGTAAGATTCTGGAGGGAGATTTCGCAGTGAGAAACGGCAGGACTTCTGCCGGTCTGGTTGGAACGGAAATATGCGGCAGAACCGTTGGTATCATTGGATGCGGCCAGATCGGTTTTAAGACAGCCAAGCTGTTTAAGGCATTTGGTGCTGAAGTTCTTGCTTATTCACGTCACGAAAGGGAAGAATGGAAGGAAGCTGGAATTCGCTTTGCGGATATGGATACGCTTTTAAGGGAAAGTGATATTGTATCACTTCATCTTCCTCTAAATGAAACGACAAGGGGATTTTTTGACGGGAATAAAATTAATAAAATGAAGGAAGACGCAATTCTCATTAATTGTGCGAGAGGCCCGATTGTGGACAATGATGCGCTGGCCAAGGCGCTGAACGAGGGTAAAATTGCCGGTGCTGCTATCGATGTATTTGATATGGAGCCGCCGATACCTGCGGATTATCCACTGTGCAGTGCAAAGAATATCCTTCTTACACCCCATGTTGCCTTTGCTACAAAAGAAGCGATGGTACGCAGAGCTAAAATCGAGTTTGATAATGTCTATGCGTATTTACAGGGAAAACCGGAGAATGTATGCAGATTATAATCCGGCTATTTGGAAACGAATTACATCTAAATTAAGACAAAATTAAAAAATACCGGTTTGATTTCACAACCGGTATTTTTGTTTTGTTATGTGGCGTTAAGCAAGACCGCTTTTAATTGATAGAATTATAAAGATGCTGATACATGAGTGCGCGTGCCTGATCCTTATCGTGGGAAGCGATCGCTTTACATATTTTGTTATGAGTGGACTGACGTGGTTTTTTTGTAAGCCGGTTTTTAAAAGTAGAAGGGTTATAGCTTAAGGATATAGATTGTATGATAATTGGCATCAGGCGTTCCAAAACAGGATTCTGACATGTACGGCAGATCATGATATGGAACGCCTTATCCTTTTCATACAGCTTTTTGATAATAGTCTCATCAGTTTCCTCTCCCTGAAGCTGCTTATCAAGCTCATCGATACTATCGGATAGCTTTTGGAGTATTTTGATCTCTGCGTCTGTAGCACGTTGGGCAGAGAGACTGCAGATTTCCGGTTCAAAAATAATTCTCGCTTCATACAGGTAGGGATCTAAATTGTCAATTCCCATAAAGTTTAGTCCCAAAGGATCTTCTGTCATTCCAGGAAGCTGGCACACAAAAGTTCCCTTTCCACGGCGAATCTCCAAAGTTCCCTTTGAGACAAGTGATTTGATCGCTTCCCTGAGTGTGGAACGGCTTACATTGTATGTTTCTATCAGTTCCTGTTCACTGGGAACCTGGTCTCCGGGTTTTAAAACCCCTTCAATAATCTGATTTTCAATAGCTGATGCAACTGAAACGGATAAAGTTTTTAAATTTGACATAGCAACCTCAAGTTTATATTTCATTCATTTGAACTACTGTAAGTATAGGGGAAGTTACGAAAAATGTCAAATGCTACTGCATATTTCCTAAAAAATAAGAAGAAAGATAAAATTTATTGACAAAATATACTATATGGATTATACTAACCATGTAATCAGACGTCTGACGTCAGTCTAATTATTAAAACCAAAAGAGGAGGGTACAAATGAGTGATTTTATGTTTGTAGCACTGACCGTGCTGTTTATAGTCATAGCGGCGGTCATGATTTTGAAGAAGATGGATTCCAAATTAGTGTTCTTTTTTGTCGGAACACTGGCTTTACTGGTCGTTACGGCGATTACTGGTGTATCTGTCTTGGGGGAAAAGACAACAGGAAATATCTTTTTGGATGTAGTAGATGTGATTCGTACAAAATTTATCAGTACGGTTCAGGGAACAGGTATCAGGCTGATGGTGGTGGCTGGATATGTCATGCTGATGAATCATATGAAGGCTTCTAATGTTCTGGCAGCGGCAGCGGGGAAGGTTCTGATAAAGCTTAAAAATCCTTATCTGATTTTGGCGGGAGTTTTTATCGTAGGTTCTATTTTAAAGGTATTTATTACAAGTCAGATTTCCCTGGGACTTCTGTTTATGGCTACGATATTTCCGATCCTGATCTCTCTCGGTGTCAGTAAGGTTAGTGCTGCAGCGGTACTGATAACCATAGGAATGCTGGATATGGGACCAAATGACAGCTCGGCCATATTCGGTGCAACAGAGGTTATGGGAATTTCTCCAATGGATTATTTCATGAATTATGAGATTCTTGTAGGAGGCTCGGTAATCCTGATTATGGCAGTCTTCTATGCCGTATATTTTAAATATATGGATAAAAAAGAGTACGGTGAGACGAAGACTGGCAGCGGTGGAATCGTAGAATTCTCTCCTAAGGACTTCGGTATACCTGTATTCTACGGCGTATTTCCCCTGATACCGCTGGCACTCGTCGTAATTTTCAGCTTTGTTGATACCATTAATATGGATATCATTACAGCAAATCTGATTGGGTTCTTCTTTGTATTCATCTGTGATTTGATTGTAACGAAGAGTGTGGCTCATATTGGAGAAAATTTAAAAAAGGTGTTTGAATGGATGGGGCAGTATTTTACGAATATTGTAATCATCATTGTTGCAGCAGGTGTTTTTGCAGAAGCGATTACACAGTTAAAAGGCATTACAATTCTCACAGGCTGGATATCAAACCTTACAGGTGCAGCACTGATTGCAGTAGTGATGCTCAGTTTAATTGTTTTTGGTACAGCACTTTTAACCGGAAGCGGAAACGCTCCATGGTTTGCATTCGGCCCACTTACACCAGGGATTGGAGAAGCACTTGGTACGCAGACTGCTGCATTTGCAGTTCCTATGCATTTAGCGGGAGGTATCGGAAGATGTATTTCCCCGTTCTGTGGAGGTGTAATAGCGATCAGTGGTGTAGCTGAGGTGGAGATAACGGATGTGATTAAACGAAATATGGTACCGATGATTGTTGCTTATGCGCTCAATGTAGCGGCATCATATATTATATTTGTAATTCTTTAATGATAAATGGAACCCTTGCCGATATGTGATGTGATCTTCGCGAGACAAAACGGGCAGTGTTCGAATGAAAAGGAGAAAACGATGAAACATAATTTTGATGAATTGATTGACCGAAGAGTGTCGGAGTGTAAAAAATATGAGCCTTCCTATCCGAAGGATGTCATTCCCATGTGGATTGCCGATACCGATTTTGCAGTACCGGAAGAAATTGCAGAGGCAATTCAAAAGAGGGCGGAACATCCATGCTTTGGTTACCCGGTAGAGAGTTTTGAATTCGAGAGAGCGGCTGCCAGATGGGAAAAAGTACGGTTTGGATGGGAGGTAGATCCAGAGTGGGTAAAGTATTCTAACGGTGTACTTCCATTTTTGATGTATGCAATCAGAGCATTTGCGTATCCCGGTGATAAAGTCGTAATTCAGCCGCCAGTATACCCGCCATTTCAGGCAATTACAAAAAATAACGGCTGTCAGCTGCTGACCAATCCACTGATTCAGGATGAAAATGGAAAATATCAGATTGATTTTGAAGATCTGGAGGAAAAATTAAAGGATCCGAGGACAAAGCTGTTTTTTATGAGCAACCCTCATAATCCGGTCATGAGAGCATTTACACTGGAAGAATTGACGAGAATCGGTGAATTATGCTTAAAGTATCATGTAATTGTAATCGCTGATGAAATACACTGTGATCTTACATACAAGGGATATCATCATATTCCGTTTGCATCGATATCGGAAGAATTTGCACAGAACAGTATGGTTCTCATTAATCCGAGTAAAACTTTTAATATCGCAGGTTTCCGCACGGGCGCAGCTATTATTCCGAATAAGAAAATGAGAGATAATATTCAGATTATCATCGAGGATAATAAGAACTATGGAAGAACTATTTTTGGAATGCTGTCATTTATTACTGCATACACGGAGTGTGATTACTATGCAGACGAGATGATGGATTATCTGGAAGAAAACAAAAATTATATCGTTGATTTTATTCGAAACAGAATACCAAGGATTAAGCTGGCAGAGCCGGAAGCGACTTATCTCTTATGGCTGGATTGTCGTGATTTACAGATGACACAGTCGGAGCTGAAGACATTTTTCTTTGAAAAAGCAAAATTAGGGCTTAATGACGGGGCAACTTTTGGTATAGAAGGTACCGGATTTATGAGAATGAATATTGCATGTCCGAGGGCTACGCTTGTAGAAGCTCTTAATAGACTTGAAAAGGCCGTGAATGAATTAAACAAATGCTGATCAATTAGGGCATGAGGAAAGGTACATGATTCCCCATGCCCTGTTTTTAAGAAAGAGAGCTTATTTATGAAAGTCAAAATAGACAGCAACTGGATCTTCATAGTATTGATTTTAGCATTAATAGGCATTTCTGTATCAGATAGTCAGATGGGGGCAGTCAAACAGGGGAAGTCGAATCATCTTTCTATCATGTCGGGGAATAGTGGTGGAACATATTACTATATAGCCGCTGGCCAGGCGAAAATTTTAACAGAATATCTGGAAGATATAAATGTTGTTACACAGTCGACCAGTGGTTCTCCGGTTGAAAATATGACTCTTGTAGAGCAGGACCCTGCAAATCTGGGAATCGTTACAATTGATGGAATCTATTATGCTGGACTGGGAGAGTCAGAAAGAGGTTTTGAGGAACCACTAAAGAATTTAAGAGCCATTCAAGTTGGACATAAAGCTTATTTATACGGTTTGACAGTCAGTGGAACCGGGGTAGAGAGATACGAGGATATGGCTGGCAAGACTGTATCAGTTCCGCCAATCGGCAGTACCACGTATTATATGGCGATGGCGGTAGCGGAGGCCTACGGTTGTAATAGCGATAATACCAATATGATACCGATGACATCGAGTGAACAGGCGGAGGCGTTAAAGGATGGAACGATTGATGTGGCTTTTATGGCAGGAGGTATACCGCAGGCTACGGTCACTGACCTGGATTATTCCAATAATGTAGTGTATTTATCGATCGATGATGCAGTTATTGAAAAACTGGATAAAGAATATCCTTTCTGGACTCCGGTAACAATCGAAAAGGATACTTATTCAAAACAGACGGAAGATATGAACTGCCTTACGGTTGACACGCTTCTTGCATGTAATGTCGAATTAGACGAAGAAGTTGTATATCAGATTACAAAAATACTGAATGAAAATGTGAATGAGCTGGCTGCGATTCATTCAAGTGGCATGGAATGGAACGAAGAAACGACGGAAGTATATTTAAACAGCAGCTTGCTGACATTTCATGATGGCGCTCTTAAATACTACATGGAAGTTTTAGAGGACAGGGGAAGATAAAAGTGAAAAAAGCTGAAGACGTAACAAAACGATTGGATAAACTGATTTCTCTGCTCTGTGCTGCTTTAACAGGAATTCAGCTGTTTGGATATGTGACGGGAATCTTCCCGGCGATGCAGCAGAGAAGCTTATTTTTGGGTTTTATATTATCAATAACGTTATTGATCCATATCAGAAATAAGTTAAGCATGAATATAATCGATTTGTGGAGCATATTTGTTCTGGCAGTTACTGTCTTTGCCTCAGTCTATGTCTTTACAAACTGGTATGGAATGTCGTTTCGGGTAATTCGACCGAATAAGCTGGATTTAATAGTGGGCCTTGTGCTAATCACAGCTGTATTAAACTGTGCAAATGTAAGGCTGGGAAGGCCGCTTCCTCTGATTGCGCTTCTTTTTATTTTTTACGCTTTGCTGGGGCATCGGATCAGTGGAAGCATGGGAACCGGCGGTTTTACCATACAGAGAGTTATCAGCTTTCTTACGATGGAAACCTCTGGGATCTACGGAACGATTCTGGGGACAGCAGCCAGGCATATATTTATCTTCATCATTTTCGGAAGCTTTCTGGAAATCAGCGGAGCCAGTAAATTCTTTTTGGAACTGGCCGGAGCGCTGTTAGGTTCATTAAAGGGAAGTGGTGCGAAAGTGAACACTATGGCCAGCGGTCTTCTTGGAATGGTCTCAGGAAGTGCAGTAGCCAATGTTATGGCGGTAGGTCCCATGACGGTTCCAATCATGAAAAAAGACGGGTTTTCCAATGAGTTTTGCGGTGCGATTTCTGCCATTTCGGGGACTGGCGGACAGCTTATGCCACCGGTTATGGGGACTGCGGCGTTTATTATTGCAGAGACCCTGTCCATGTCATATGGAGATGTGACAAAATCAGCCCTTATACCAGGGATCCTTTTTTACTTGACAATATGGATCTCCATTAATTTTCACTCTAACAGGCTGGGACTAAAAAAGAATAAAGAAAAGATAGACTGCCGTCCGATTTTAGTAAATGGGTTTTACTATCTGATTCCTATTATATTTTTGATTCTGACAATTTCCGTTTGGAAGTGGTCACCGGTAAAATCAGGTATGTGGTCTACCTTACTTGTAATTATTGTATCCCAGTTTAATAAGGAAAAACGGATGAGACTGCCGGATATCTGGCAGGCAATGGTGCAGTCGGCAAAAGGAGCATTGACAGTGAGTGTCGCCTGTGCTGTGGCAGGAATTATTGTGGGAATCCTGTCTCTTACAGGGCTGGGGCTAAAGTTTTCTTCTGTGCTGTTGGCTCTTTCCGGTGGTTATAAGCTTGTGTTGATGATATTTACCATGATTGCCGGACTCATATTGGGAATGGGGATGACCACCACATCTGTTTATATTGTACTTAGTGTGCTGGTAGCACCGGCGTTGGTGGAATTTGGTGTTTATCCCATCGCTGCCCATTTGTTTGTTTTTTATTTTGGAATTCTTTCCTGTATAACGCCCCCCGTAGCAACCGCCGTTTTTGCATCGGCGGGATTGGTGGGAGAAAGCCCGATTAAACTGGGCTTTTACACAGCTAAAAAGGCAATCCCCATTTACATTATACCGTTTTTATTTGTTTTAAACCCGGAATTGTTGATGCTTGGAGGCAATATAGGAAATATCCTGTTTGAGTTCTGTATGTCCGTTTTAACGATTATAGCGTTGTGCGGCAGTATTGAAGGAGTTGGAAAAAATAAGTTTACCAAGATGGAACGAGTACTGTTGTTTGTAGCTGCCATCTGTGAATTGCATTCTTCTATTATAATAAAAATTGTTTCAAATGGAGTGATTTTGGCAATATTATTAAAGAATTATCTAAAGAAAGAAATCATGTATGCAAATTCTGACAAGAACGATTTTACGTAAAATCAATTCTGGTTTTAAAAGAAATTAGTTACAACTAAAATATGACAGAGTGTTTTCACCGATTTCTCACATACTATGAAAGGAGCAAAAAATTGTCTCCTTTCATTTTTTATAAGGAGGTATGTGAGATGACGGGAAAAAAATTCCACAGATATGTGGTGGCTGCGTTTTGGGTGAGCCTGGTGTTTTGCATCGGCTTCTCTTATTTCTATATGAAGTGGGTGATACCGGACAAGCTGAATGTCGTAGCCGAAGAAGAAGAACAGTTTCATTTCTCCATGCCTTTTGGAGTGACGCTGTCTTCTGACAGTGAGGAAGTGGTTTTAAGTAATGGTTCCAATATTCCCACGGATCAGATTAACCTTTCCGTGAACCAGCCGTTTTCTGTATATTCAGAAAATCAGGGAAGCTACAAGATTGGCTTAAAGCTGTTTGGCTGGCTCCAGCTAAAGGATATCCAGGTGGATGTGGTGGATACGAAATACGCCATTCCATGCGGAACTCCAGTGGGAATTTACTTAAAATCTGATGGGATTATGGTAATTGGAACGGGGGATATCACGAAGAAAGACGGTATGATTGTAGAGCCGGCCTTTGGAGTGCTTCAGTCGGGGGACTATATTGAGGCATTTAATGGAACACCTTTAAAGGATAAGGAAGCGCTGGTTACAGAATTAAACAAAAATGGTACCAGCGAGGCGGTTTTAGCAGTCCGACGCGGAGATCAGGAGATTGAGGTGAAGATGACTCCGGTGGAGGGAGAGGATGGGAATCCGAAGCTGGGCGTCTGGGTCCGTGACGATACTCAGGGTATTGGAACCATGACTTATATTGACATGAATGGTAATTTTGGGGCGCTGGGACATGGAATCAGCGACAGTGACACAGGCGGAGTCGTCCAGATTGAGGACGGCGCACTATATGAAACTTCCATTTTAGGAATCGAAAAGGGAACTTTCGGAAAGCCGGGAGTCATGAGCGGAGTGATCTACTATGGTCCAGGATCGGTGTTGGGAACGATTCATTCCAATACGGAAGAGGGAATATTTGGTACGGTCAATGAACGGTTTAAGCAGACCGCAAAAGCGGATGCGATACCAATCGGATACCGCCAGGACGTTAAGAAGGGAACCGCTTATATACGGAGTGATGTTTCAGGAGTCGTCAAAGACTATGAGATCGAGATTCAGAAGGTGGATTATACGACAGCCCATAAGAACAAGGGAATGGTAATCAAGGTGACGGATCCGGAGCTGCTGGCAATTACTGGTGGAATTGTGCAGGGAATGTCAGGCTCGCCAATTATTCAGGATGGGAAGCTGATTGGGGCGGTAACCCATGTGTTTATTCAGGATAGTACGAGAGGGTATGGGATCTTTATTGAGAATATGCTGGAGCATTAAAGCCAAAGAGACTGCTGTTGTAATAATACTTTCAACAGCAGTCTCTCTTTTTTGTCTTTAAATTGCTTATGAACACCACAAATTATTTCAATCCACACCTTCCCTGCGGAAGGTGACAGTTGGAAAGGCTATGCATTTCCAGAAAATATGAGATCTTGCAATCCGCAGCGTTTAGCGGACTACTTTATAATAAACAAAGTTTTGCATTGTGTCAACTTCAAAGTTAATAGTAAATATATAAAAGCCTAAAATAATATATAAATGAACACCATAAATTAAACATTGACTTTTTCGGGCTTAGATGTTAGACTCGAATTATACGAGATGTGGTATTTTATGTAAGAAATGTATAATGAGAAAAGGGAGAATATGGAAATTTACATTGCACATAAGATTAAAGAAACGAATCAGATCCAGACAGTAGAAGAGCATTGTGAAAGTACTGCTCTATTGATGAAGAAAAAATGTCCTCTGGAGGAATTGATTCCGATTGCCTGGCTAACTGGTTTTTTACACGACAGGGGGAAAGCCAGTGATCGGTTTCAAGAGTATATTTTAGCGTCTGTAGAGGGGAATATGGAGGTACATAGAGGGGAGGTCAACCATTCCTCGGCAGGAGGACGTATTATTGAGGCTATGCTGAATAAAACACTTGCTTCAAAGATAATCCAGGAAGCAATATATTCTCATCATGGACTAAGAGACTGCTTGTCACCAAAAGATGGAGGTCTTATATTTGAATGGTTCGATGATAACGCGGAAGTCAAACAGGCAGTTGAGCGTTTTTTTCAAATATATAACAAACTGCAATTAGAGAATCAATGTAAAGAAGCGTTTAATGCGGTTACAGAAATAAAAAATAAAATTATAGAATTTGATAGGAGTACAGGGGGGCATTCAATCTATGGAAGCAGAGAATACTTTCTGGGAATGTATGAGCGCCTTCTTATATCGTTATTAGTAGAAGGGGACAGAACAGATACAGCTTCTTTTATGCAGAAAAAGAGTATTGAAAATATCCCGAATGACAATGAGATGAAGCTTTTGTGGGATGAGTGTATACTTCATCTGGAGGAGCATTTAAGAGGCCTAAAGGTTGTAAATAAAGTGGACGAGGCCAGAAGAGCAATTTCGGAACAATGCCTTGAAGCAGCAGCAAAGCCATCTGCACTTTACCGCCTTACGGTTCCCACCGGGGGTGGAAAAACGTTCAGCAGTCTGCGGTTCGCCCTGCAGTACGCAAGGAAGTATAAAAAACGGCATATTATTTACGTAGCACCCTACAATTCTATCCTGGAGCAAAATGCCGGAGATATTAAACTAGCGTTGGGAAGAGACGATATTGTTTTAGAACATCACAGCAATGTGATTTATGAAGAGAAAGCAGACGAAGAGAGATACACGCTACTGGCCGAAAACTGGGAGTCTCCGGTTATTTGTACCACAGCCGTACAGTTTCTTAACACACTGTTTTCTTCGGGGCTTAGAAATATAAGACGTATGTACAGTATCTGCAACAGTGTTATCCTGTTTGATGAAATTCAGGCGTTGCCTGTTAAGACAATCGAATTATTTAATCAGGCAATCAATTTTCTTACAGTGTTTGGGAAGTCTGCGGTTGTCCTGTGTTCGGCTACGCAGCCCCTTCTTGACCGATTGGGAGAAAACTGCCTTTGCCCACCGACTAATATGATTACAGAACAGTTATCAGAAACGTATGCCGGTATATTTAGGCGGACTACGCTGATTGACTGTACAGATACGTCTGGCGCAGGATTTAATGTAGAAGAATTAAGTGATTTTGCGGGACGGATATTCGAAAAGGAAAGGCAAATTTTAATTATTGTAAATACAAAAAATTGTGCCCGTACAGCATTTCAAAGGTTAAAGGAACGGTATGAAAACAGATGCAAGGTAGTTCATTTGAGTACTAATATGTGTGCGGAGAACCGGAATATTATTTTGAAAAAGGTGAAAAATGCATTGACTGAGGGACAGGAGATTATTTGTGTTAGTACACAGTTAATTGAAGCTGGAGTTAATATTTCTTTTAAAGCAGTAATTCGGTCATTGGCTGGACTCGACAGCATCATTCAGGCAGCAGGACGCTGCAACCGTCATGGAGAAACTGATAATGGGAATGTTTATATCGTTAAAATGTCTTCCGAAGCAGAAAATATTTCAAAGCTGACGGATATTAAGGAAGCGCAGGCGGCCATGCAGGAGGTATTGTACCAGTATAGAAAGTACTCTGAAAGTATAGGGGGGAGTCTTACCTCAAAACAGGCTATGGAACTATATTACCAGCGCTATTTTTATCAGAGAAAAGGGGACATGAAATACAATGTAAACGTGGATGGAATTGGGACTGGGGAGGAAGGTGCTGATTTGGTGAATCTGCTTTCTGTAAATAGGATTGGGCTGATGGAATACCATAAGAGCTCCGGCAGACAACTGCAGAGCCGGTTAATGAATCAGGCATTTAAAACTGCGGGGGATTTATTTGAAGTGATACCTGAGGAGGGGAAAATAGATGTTGTGGTGGAGTATTATGAGGAGGCCAGACGGATTATAGACAGCTTGAATAATCCGTATTTGACTATTACAGAGCAAAAAATATTATTTAGAAAGTTACAGCGTTTTACAGTGGGGATTTCTGAAACAATGAGAAGGGAAATAGGAAATGCCATTTATCCGGCCGGCAATGGAAAAATATTTGTGCTGAACCGGGATTATTATAGTAAAGAAACCGGCGTATCGGACACGCCATGTAGTATGAGAAATATGATATTTTAGCTGATATTAGAGAATACTTTAGGAGAGCGTACACTGGTGCGAATGTTAGGTGTACATGAAATACTGGGGGATTCGCGCTGAATTTTATGGCTGTTTATAAGAAAAAAGGGATTAAATAGAACTATAGATTGTTTGATGTTTGAAAAAGCTGTATAATATGTTTAGAATAAATCTGATTATTCATGAGAAAAATGATTATTTTTTGTATGTCGTGTTACCCACCACGTTGACAATAAATTTACTTGCTTCCACGATGTATAAACGCTGAGTTCTTTTAATACCGGTAACCACTCAAAAGGAAGTGAAACCATATCTAAGGGGAAAAGGCCTAACCAAAAAGTCTGCCTTTTTTTAATAAAATATTAAACCAGATTGTCAGAGGAAAATAATATTTTATAATCACAACCCGCCACAATCAGGTAATTTAACTAATATAACAATCAAAAGGAGGTGAGGTCAATGAAATACAGAAACACTGTAGAATTCCAGGTGTCCGGAGATTACGCGCTTTTTTCAGATCCTGTAACCCGTGTAGGAGGTGAAAAGTGCTCTTACCACATCCCCACATACGAAGCTTTGAAAGGAATTCTTCAAAGCATCTACTGGAAACCTACGTTAATCTGGATCATTGATGAAGTCCGTATTATGAAGCCCATTCAAACGGAGACAAAGAGCATCCGCCCGGTAAATTTCAATGGTGGAAATGATCTGTCCTATTATACATACTTAAAAGATGTCAGTTACCAGGTCAGAGCACATTTTGAATGGAATGAGAACCGTCCGGAACTGGCAGAAGACAGAAATGAGAACAAACATCACAACATAGCGAAGCGGATGATTTTAAGAGGGGGAAGACGGGATATCTTTCTGGGAACCAGAGAGTGCCAGGGATACGTGGAGCCCTGTATTTTCGGAGAAGGAAAAGGCTACTATGATGAGATGGAAGGCGAAGTCTCCTACGGTTTTATGTATCATGGAATTACCTATGCGGATGAGGCTGTACTTCCTGAGGATAAAGGCAGGATGACTGTACGATTCTGGAGGCCGGTCATGGAGAAGGGCGGGCTTATTGAATTTGTGCGTCCGGAAGAATGTACTCAGAAACGCCATATCCATGAGATGAAAATAAAACAGTATAATGATAATGAATTCAGCGGTCTTATGGAATTTGCCGGAGAGGAGGAGGAAGCTTGAATTGGATGGAGGAACTTTGCGATTTATATGAAAAAAAACGTGAATTAGCCGGACAGGTATTATACAAATACTATCAAACCCAAAATGGAGAAGAAAAGATACCTCTTATTCTGCTTCCTGTTTTCCATACGACTGTTACGGCTCAAATTACGGTCACAATCGACGAAAATGGAGTATTTCTGAGTGCAGAGAGCGTGGATAACGTGGACAAGCTGACTATTATTCCTGTTACAGATAAATCCCTTGCAAGAACTGCCAATCCTGAGCCTCATCCGTTGTGTGATAATTTAAAATATCTTGCAGGTGATTATATGCAGTACTGTAAAGGTAAAAAAGATAAGGATTTTAGCAAATATTATTCTGCATATATAGAGTCTCTGAAGGATTGGCATCTGTCTTCGTTTACTCATGAAAAAGTCGATGCGGTTTATCATTATTTAAAAAAGGGAACTCTGGTTCATGATTTGATTGAGCAGAATGTCCTGCATCCCGATGTGAACGGAATAGTTACTGATAAAGAAAAAATTCAAAATATCTCCCAGGCGGATTCCTTCGTTAGATTTCGAATTATGAGGACTCTGAAAGAGGGAGAGAATCTTCTTGAAGATATTACCGGAAAATTTCGTTCAGAATGCTGGTTGGACCAGACTCTGCAACAGAGCTACATTGATTATTATAAGTCAAAACAGGATACGAAAGATTTGTGCTATCTTTCCGGCGAAGTGACGGCTATTTCTTATCTGCATCCGAAGAAAATCCGTCATGAAGGAGACGGCGCAAAGCTAATTTCTGCAAATGACGATCAGAATTATACCTACCGAGGCAGATTTAGAGATAAAAATGAAGCTTTTTCCATTGGATACGAGGCCTCGCAGAAAGTGCATAATGCCTTAAAATGGATTATTCGGAAGCAGGGATATAAGTGGGATGAACTGTATATTGTTATCTGGGAATCAGATTTAAAACCATTGCCGGATATTTATGCAGATACGGATTCCGTCTGTGGCAATGCAGAAGATTTATGGGGAGATGAGGAAGAAATACAGAAGCCGGTCCCCTGCCTTGGAACGGATATGCGTGGAGCGCAGCGCTTTCAGAAGGCCATGCGCGGTTATGGGAGAGATTTAAAGCCCAGTTCCAGAACTGTCCTCATGTCTCTCGATGCCGCTACAACAGGACGTCTTGCGATGACAGAGTTTAAATCGATGGATACCTCACGTTATATTCAGAATATTAAATACTGGCATGAGAGCTGCGAATGGATTCATATCAAGCTAAAGGATAGAAAGTATTATACTTATCTTGGAATGGCCGGTGTGAAAGACATAGTGGATACTTTATATGGAGTAGAGAGAAATGGTGCATTGACACTTGATGGAAAGACTCGTCTCTATGCACAGGTTGTACGGCGGATTCTTCCCTGTATCTCGGATAGAAAACCAGTTCCGACGGATATGGTGAGCCTGGCTCTGCGAAAGGCCTCCTCACCGGTATCGTATGAGTCAAGGTATAATTGGGAACGGGTAGTTTCTGTGGCCTGTTCTTTAATTAAGAGGCAGAGAAAAGAACAGAATAAGGAGGAATGGAATGTGGCAGTAGATCAGGAATGCAAGAACCGCAACTATCTGTATGGCAGGCTGCTTGCCATTGCAGACCGGATTGAGTACCGGACTTATGATAAAGAGGACGGAAGGATGACGAATGCCAAGCGCTATATGACTGCATTTTCCCAGAGACCGTTCAGTACATGGAAAAATTTGGAGGAGAAGCTACAGCCATATTTGCAGAGGCTGAAACCAGGAGAACGTATTAAATATATACATATGCTTGACAATATTGAAGGGAAATTTACGGTTGAAAATTTTGGAGGCGATGAACCGTTAAATGGATTATATCTGTTGGGATTCCACAGCCAGTCATGCGATCTGCGTAACTGGAAAGGTGAAAAGGAGGAAGAGAATAATGAGTAAACTGAAGGGGAAAATTGATTTTGTATTATTGATTTCAGCAACGAATGCGAATCCAAACGGGGATCCGTTGAATGGCAATCAGCCGAGGATTAGTATAGACGGGTTTGGTGAAATTTCTGATGTTTGTATTAAAAGGAAAATCCGGAACCGCTTCCAGGACATGGGACAGCGTGTATTTGTCCAGTCAGACGACCGCTCCGACGATTCCCATAAAAGTCTGAAAGACCGCGCGGATGGCTGTGCCGAATTAAAAGCAGAGATGGGTAATAAGAAAAATACCGATAAACAAAAATGCAGTGAGATTGCATGCCGTGAATGGATTGATGTCCGCTGCTTTGGTCAGGTATTTGCTTTTAAAGGAGAAGACGTTTCACTTGGAATCAGGGGACCGGTATCGATCCACCAAGCTGTCAGCGTATCCCCTGTGGATATAATCAGTATGCAGATCACTAAGAGTGTCAATAGTGAAGCGGGAAAGGACAGTAAAGCGTCGGATACCATGGGAATGAAGTACAGGGTTGGATTTGGCCTCTATGTGGTAAAAGGAAGTGTCAATGTTCAACTTGCAGAAAAGACAGGCTTTTCCCAGGAGGATGCAGAGTGCCTGAAGGAAGCTTTAAGGACGTTATTTGAAAATGACGCCTCATCTGCCAGACCAGAAGGAAGTATGGAGGTATGCAGGCTGTACTGGTGGCAGCATAATGAGAAGACTCCATCTGTGTCAACGGCAAGAATTCACAGGAGTGTGAAGATTATACCACGTGTCGACAGGCCGAGGTGTTTTGTAGATTATGATGTTGATATCGAGGAACTGCCATGTGTAAAACCGGAGGTATACGGAATTGTATGAGGAAGATGACTGGCTCCAGTTATCCGGAATCCAGCATTTTGAATTTTGTCAGAGGCAGTGGGCGCTTGCCTATATCGAACTGCAGTGGCAGGAGAATTTAAGGACTGTAGAAGGAAGGCTGATGCATGAGAAAGCGCATGACCCTTCAGCGGCAGAAAAACGCGGGGATATTATTATTTCCAGAGCCATGCCGGTACATTCCAGAGAAATGGGAGTAAGTGGAGAATGTGATATTGTTGAATTTCACCGGAGTTCGGAAGGAATATCAATTACCGGCCGGGAAGGCAGGTTTGATGTAGTACCTGTTGAATATAAAAGGGGAGAGCCCAAAAAGGATGATGTTGATATTCTTCAACTAACTGCTCAGGCCCTTTGCCTGGAGGAAATGCTGTGCTGCAGGATAGCCGTTGGCTATCTTTATTATGGAGAGACCAGGCGGAGAAAGAAAATTGAATTTGATGAGGACATTCGTGACAAAACAAAGGATATTTTTCAGGAGATGCACAAGTATTATGACAGGCGCTATACACCAAAGGCAAAGCGGACCAGAAGCTGTAATGCCTGTTCACTCAAGGATATCTGCCTTCCTATGCTTGGCAAGCACGAGAGCGCCGCAGATTATATCGAACGAAATCTGGAGGGAAAGGAGAGCGTATGAAGCATTTGTTAAATACATTATATGTCACTGCTCCAGAGCGCTATCTTTCATTAGATGGAGAAAATGTGGTAATACGTTCTGAAGATGAGGAGATTGGCCGTATCCCGCTTCATAATCTAGAAGCCATTGTTACATTTGGATATCAGGGGGCTAGTCCTGCACTGATGGGGGCCTGTGTTCAACGAAATATAGATCTAAGCTTTTTATCCGCCAGTGGCCGTTTCCTTGCCAGAGTATCCGGAGAGGTTCGTGGCAATGTGACTTTGAGAAAGCAGCAGTACCGACTCAGTGAGAACGATGGTGAGGCCATTAAAGTGGCGAGAAACTGCATCCTTGGTAAGGTGTTTAATTCCCGTTGGGTGTTGGAACGGGCCGCAAGAGACTATCCTATGAGACTTGATTCAGATAAACTGAAGGAAAAATCCTCATATCTGGCCGAAAGTTTAAGGAAAATCAGAGCTTGCGGGGAAAGTGGAGAGCTTCGAGGCCTGGAAGGAGAAGCTGCATCAGTATATTTTTCTGTATTTGACGATTTGATTTTGCAGCAGAAAGAACTGTTCTATTTTCATGGGAGAAATAAGCGGCCGCCTCTGGACAGAGTGAATGCAATGCTGTCATTTGCCTATACGCTTCTGGCTGGGATGTGCGGAGCAGCATTGGAGACTGTAGGACTTGATCCGTACGTCGGGTTTCTTCATACAGACAGACCCGGAAGGATGTCGCTGGCGCTTGATATGATGGAAGAATTTCGTAGTGTTATGGCAGACAGATTTGTGCTGACGCTGATAAATAAACGGATTATATCAGGAGATGCATTTTCAGTGAAGGAAAATGGTGCTGTTATTATGGACGATGAGACGAGAAAATTATTTTTATCTCAGTGGCAGATGAAGAAACAGGAGACGATAACCCATCCGTTTCTTAATGAAAAAATAGAATGGGGAATGGTACCATATGTTCAGGCAATGCTGTTGGCAAGGTATATCAGAGGCGATTTAGATGAATATCCGCCATTTTTATGGAAGTAGGTGTTGATTATGCTTGTGCTGATTACATATGATGTAAATACAGAGACTGCCGCGGGTAGAAGCCGCTTACGCCGAGTCGCAAAGCAGTGCGTTAATTATGGCCAGCGTGTTCAGAACTCGGTGTTTGAATGCAATCTGAGTGCAGCTAAATGTAGAGCTGTAAAGGGAATTTTAGAAGGAATTATTGATAAGAATGTGGATAGTCTAAGATTTTACTACCTAGGTGATAATTATAAGCATAAGGTGGAACATATTGGTGCGAAACCGGGATTTGATGTGACAGAACCATTAATTTTTTAGAGCAGTTATTTTTAGAGTAATTATCAGATAATTATTTTGCATTAAGGTGCGAATGTCAAGTGAACATTAAAATGCCGGGATATTCGCACCTGTATTGTGAGATGTGAATAAAGCAATATAAATAATATAGTTTGATTAAATGCTTAAATAAGTCGAAATAATAGAGTTTTGTTGTTGATAAGGAGAAATTTACTTGTAATTTGACCTGCTTTTGGTGTCGCCTTCCGCGAGGAAGGTGTGGATTGAAATGTGCCATTGGAAATTGAGGTAAAAAACTATCGGAGTCGCCTTCCGCGAGGAAGGTGTGGATTGAAATACTCCTGCGTAGCAAAGATTGCGTCAACAGCTCTGGTCGCCTTCCGCGAGGAAGGTGTGGATTGAAATACTGGTAATTGGTCGCAGGCATGGGAAGGGATCGTCGCCTTCCGCGAGGAAGGTGTGGATTGAAATTTCATGGTTCCGGCAGTCGGGCGCGAAAATTCTGTCGCCTTCCGCGAGGAAGGTGTGGATTGAAATATTTTTCTACACAAGAATATGCGGAAATTGAAGCGTCGCCTTCCGCGAGGAAGGTGTGGATTGAAATACCTCAAGCCCAAAAATCATATCGCCTTTATCTGTCGCCTTCCGCGAGGAAGGTGTGGATTGAAATGCCGGAGAATGGAAGCAGGACACTACCGGATATTGGTCGCCTTCCGCGAGGAAGGTGTGGATTGAAATAAGACAGATTGAATTATCATATAAAGAATACAAGTCGCCTTCCGCGAGGAAGGTGTGGATTGAAATTATAGTTACGCCGCTGTTCTCCAGCAAAGTTACGTCGCCTTCCGCGAGGAAGGTGTGGATTGAAATCTTCCTTGGGAGGTGATGAAAATGTATAAGCGCGTCGCCTTCCGCGAGGAAGGTGTGGATTGAAATTAAAGAGTCCTGTGTATCATCGTTTTTTTATGCCTGTTGCCTTATACGAGGTAAGTGTAAGATGAAATAAAGAATGCAGGTATATGTTTGCTAAAAAGGTAACAAATTATAAAATATCAGAAAATCAATGATTTTAGGCTGTGAATCACACATAAAAATTTCTGCTTTATTCCGTAATCCTTGTTGATAACGAACCTCCTGATCTCAGGGAATCCAATAGGTGCATATATGTTCAGATAGGTGTTTAAAACAGCCATCTAGGGCAATCGCTTAATGATGCCCCACTCATTCTCAACAAGTCTTCCCTGTATAAACAGGCCGGTTTCATGTGCGGCCTGTTAGATATTTTCAAATATCAATTACGCAGCGGTATGCGGAATTGTATTTATAATTGACGTTATTTCATTTCCTTTGTTTAAACAGGGGAAATAATGCCATAATATCATATTACCATAAACTGCCTATGCCTGTTTTGCAAGACAGACTCTTCTCTCAACATAAATAAACAATTATTTAACACAGAATGGCAAAGGTTCCCGAATTACTGGGCCTTTGCCGTTTTAATGTCAGAAATAAATCTTAATACCTTTCAAAAAGCACCATAATATGGTAGAATATTCCGATAATCACGCAAGAAGGTTTTTCCCGACACCGAGCCACAAATTTCAACATTTACATAAAAATGAAGTCTGTCGGATTTTGTGACCAGGCCTGGATTTGGATCGAAGGGTGATTATTTCACTTCGGGGGCCATCGGAGGAAAATGTGGGAAAAATGCCCGCCTTTTGTCGAAAAATGCGACAGAATTCCATTGCGGCAATTCGGGGGCAAGTCTATAATGGCTTTACACTAATCATTCAATCAACAAGAAAGGGAGAGTAGGAAGATGTCGGAAATCAGTATTGCAATAGCGGACGATAACCTGCAGACGCTCAGTCTGCTAAACGATATATTGGAGGGAGAGGAGGATTTCCATGTCGTCGGGAAGGCGGATAATGGAGAAGATGCTTACAACATGATTGTAAAAACGAGCCCTGATGTTGTCTTATTGGATGTCATTATGCCGAGAATGGACGGAATTACGGTGATGGAGCGCGTGCGCGGCAATGCAGCACTGACTAAGATGCCGTCGTTTATTATGGTAACAGCGGCCGGAAGTGAGAATATTACCGAAGATGCGTTCCGTATGGGCGCCAATTATTACATCATGAAGCCTTTCAATAAAGATATTGTTGTCGATAAAGTCAGAAGAGTCGGACACAGGAAAGCGAAAACACCGGGACTTTCAGGCATGAAGAAGGTCAAGCCATATGTGAATAAGAATGAGTACATGGAACAGAATCTGGAAAATGACGTGACTCAAATGCTTCATGAAATCGGCATCCCGGCTCATATCAAAGGATATCAGTACTTAAGGGATGCCATTGTTATCTCTGTACAGGATCAGGAAATGTTAACCAGTGTTACCAAAATCCTTTATCCATCCATAGCCAAGAAGCATCAGACAACGCCGAGCCGTGTGGAGCGTGCGATCCGCCATGCCATCGAGGTTGCGTGGAGCCGGGGCAAGATGGATACGATCAATGATCTCTTCGGATATACCGTCAGCACCGGAAAAGGCAAGCCGACAAACTCCGAATTTATCGCCCTGATTGCGGATAAAATAAGACTGGATTACAAAAAACTTTAGAAAATCTATCACAATTATACTTCCTTATTTAATCAAAATGCAGTATACTATAAGACAAAGAGTGGCGCCCTCAGGGGTGACTGTAAATGAGGGAGGTTTTTTGATGAAGAAGATTTTATTCGTTGCATCGGAGGCAGTACCTTTTATTAAAACCGGTGGACTTGCTGATGTAGTAGGTTCCCTTCCCAAATGTTTTGATAAGGAATATTTTGATGTCAGGGTTATGATTCCCAAGTATCTGTGTATGAAGGAGTCGTGGAGAAACGACATGGAGTATGTAAACCATTTTTATATGGATTACATGGGACAGAGCAGATACGTTGGAATTCTTCAATACGTATACGAGGGAATTACTTTTTACTTTATTGATAATGAAGGCTATTTTAACGGACCAAAGCCATACGGCGACTGGTACTGTGATTTGGAAAAATTCTGCTTTTTCTCAAGGGCGGCTTTGTCGGCACTTCCGGTTATTGGATTTCAGCCGGATGTGGTACACTGCCATGACTGGCAGACGGCGCTTATACCTGTCCTGTTAAAAGACCGGTTCCATGACGGAGAGTTCTTCCGCAGCATGAAGTCGGTTATCACCATCCACAACTTAAAGTTCCAGGGAGTGTGGGATGTCATGACGATCAAGAGGCTGACAGGCCTCCCGGATTACTACTTTACACCAGATAAACTTGAAGCATACAAGGATGGCAACCTGTTAAAGGGCGGCATTGTTTACGCCGACGCCATAACCACTGTAAGCGAGACGTATGCCGAGGAGATCAAGATGCCATTCTATGGCGAAGGGCTGGACGGTCTGATGAGGGCGCGTGCAAACAGCCTGCGTGGTATTGTAAACGGCATTGATTACGATGATTTCAATCCAGAGACGGATCCTTACATTGTCCAGAAGTACAATGCAAAGAATTTCCGCAAGGAAAAGATAAAGAACAAACGGGCCCTGCAGGAAGAACTGGGACTGCCCCAGGACGACAGGAAGTTTATGGTCGGTATAGTGTCCAGACTGACTGACCAGAAGGGCCTCGATTTGATCCAGTGTGTTCTGGACGAGATATGCCAGGACGATATCCAGCTGGTTGTGCTGGGAACCGGAGAAGAGCGGTACGAGAATATGTTCCGCCATTACGACTGGAAGTATAATGACAAGGTATCCGCGAATATTTTCTATTCCGAGCCGATGTCCCATAAGATTTATGCGGCCTGCGACGCATTTCTGATGCCGTCCTTATTTGAGCCGTGCGGTTTGAGCCAGCTGATGTCGCTTCGCTACGGAACCGTCCCGATTGTCCGCGAAACAGGCGGTCTGAAGGATACGGTGGAACCGTATAACGAGTTTGAGAGCCGTGGAACCGGATTCTCATTCCAGAATTACAACGCTCATGAGATGCTGGCGGTTATTCGCTATGCAGAGCGGATATACTATGATAAGAAGCGGGAGTGGAATAAGATCATAGACCGCGCGATGGCGATCGATTATTCCTGGAATACTTCGGCTGTCAAGTATCAGGAACTGTATGACTGGCTGATTGGCTATTGAGATCAGATAAAGAAGGAAGCGGACATAGCATGAAAAACAAGTGTTTTACTCGGGAAGAAAAGGAGGAGGTGCTCCGCTGGGCGGAGGACTCTTACTGGATCAATCAGGAGCGGTATGAGGATGATGATGCGTATCTTGCGTGTGTCGAGGACATTCTGGAAAATCCTGTGTTTCAATCCATGGATCGTTTTATGCAGCATGGGGATACTACCTGTAAGGCGCACTGCATCAAGGTATCCTATTTGAGTTACCGGATCTGCCGCCGTTTTGGCTGGGACTATGTACAGACCGCCAGAGCGGGACTTCTGCATGATTTATTCTTATACGACTGGCATACCCATGCGAAGGAGACGGGAGAACACTTTCACGGATTTACCCATCCGCGCAGGGCGTTAGCCAACGCAGAAAAGTACTTTGACTTAACGGATAAGGAAAAGGACATGATTCTGCGCCATATGTGGCCGCTTACCCCGGTTCCGCCAAAGAGCAGGGAAGGGATGGCCATCATTTACGCGGATAAGTTCTGCGGCCTGGCAGAGACGGCCGCCAGAGTAAAAAGGTGGGTTTTATACAGCCTGAGAGCGGGAAGAACCGCTTAAACCGGCTGGAAGGATCCTCTGATACAAAAAGCAGGAGAAAACCATGACATTTTGGGACGAATTACTGGCAAATCAGGTTCTGATGAGCGCTGTCACCGGCTGGGTGGTGGCTCAGGTACTGAAGACAATCATCGACCTTGCCCTGAATAAAAGCTTTAATCCGGAGCGGCTGGTGGGATCGGGCGGTATGCCCAGCTCCCACTCCGCAACGGTATGTGGAATGACGACCGCCGCCGCCTTGCATTACGGCGTCGGTTCTTTTGAGTTTGCAGTATGTTTTATCCTTTCCATGGTGGTTATGTATGACGCCATGGGAGTCCGCAGGGAGACGGGAAAGCAGGCGAAGCTGTTAAACAGCATACTGCTTGAGAACCCGCTTAAGTTAAGCGGAGAGGTGTTGCAGGAAAAGTTAAAGGAATATGTGGGACATACTCCGCTTCAGGTGGCGGCAGGTGCCATTCTTGGCATTGCCCTCGCCGTTTTCATGGCGCAGTATTATTAAAAAAGTCGGAATATTTCCATGAATCGTAAGAAAATAATTCTTGATTTCTTAAGATATCCATATTATACTTTAACAAGTTAAAAAACTGTTAAAGTTGGAGGTACAATGGATATGACGATTTACCATACGATTAACTGGTTTTTCGCGTTTAGTTTCATCGGTTACCTTCTGGAATGTACCGTGCTCAGCTATGAGAACCGGAGACCGGTGTTGAACCGCGGATTTGGACATGGCCCGTTTTGTGTCATATATGGCTTTGGAGCGCTGGGGGCCTGCCTGATTCTGGAACCGTTGGCAGGACAGCCTGTGGAGCTGTATTTCGCTTCCGTGGTGATGGCAACTTCCATGGAACTTGTGACGGCGCACATTATGATTAAGCTGTTCGGAGCATTCTGGTGGGATTACAGCCAGAAGCCATTCAATTACAAGGGCATTATCTGTCTGGAAAGCAGTATTGCCTGGGGATTTTTAGGATTATTTTTCTTCAAGTTTTTAAATGGGTTTGTAAGCCAGCTGGTGGATGTTGTTCCGATCGGCCTGGAACGCCTTGTGGCCTTGGGACTCTTATCCTTCTACGTAGCGGATTTTACATACACCATGCGGTATCAGCTTAAGGCCGCGGAGATGGAAGAAGAGGAAGGCGTGTCAGTCGTGGGGCGCCTGAAAGTATATTGATGGTTGGCGGGATTCGTAAAGGGTCCCGCTTATTTCATTCTTGGAAATGCGCCCAGATGTGAGCGTGGTAACGTGTCCGGTTGTGAGCATGTGTGCCGTGCTTATGTGTGAGAATCCGGACGGCCGGGCTTTTAAAACAGAACAGGAGGCAGATAGTTTGACTGAAGACAGAGAGATCGTTCTTGCATCCGCGTCACCGAGGCGCAGGGAACTGTTAGGACAGATAGGAATCGTGCCGGAGATTATTCCCAGCACGCTGGAAGAGAAGATAACGACCGACAGGCCGGAGGAGGTTGTAAAGGAGCTGTCGCTTCAAAAGGCCGCTGATGTGGCGGAGCGTTGTGCGAAGGGCACGATTGTGATCGGTGCGGACACGGTGGTGGCGGCGGAAGGCCGGATTCTGGGAAAGCCTAAGACCCATGAGGAGGCGGAGCGCATGATCGCGCTTCTGGCAGGGAAGACCCATCAGGTGTACACGGGAGTGACCATGATCGTATGCGGCCAGGAAGGCAGGGCCCGCAAGACATTTGCGGAGAAGACGGATGTGCATGTCTATCCGATGACGGCTGAGGAGATCCATGAATACGCTTTTTCAGAGGAACCCATGGACAAGGCCGGGGCCTATGGAATTCAGGGAAAATTCGCTTCTTACATCAAAGGGATTGACGGGGATTACAATAATGTAGTAGGATTGCCTGTAGGACGTGTATACCAGGAAATGAAGAGCCTTTTGACGCTCACAGCAAGGAGGAATAACGGATGATTAAACTGATCGTATCCGATATCGACGGCACACTGGTGCCGGATGGAAGCCATGAGATGAACCCGGAGCTTCTCGATGTGATCATGAAAATTAGAGAAAACGGGGTACAGTTTGCGGCTGCCAGCGGCCGTCAGTGGGCCAGCATTGAGTCGATATTCGGACCTATCAAAGAAAAAGTATTTTACTTATCTGACAACGGAGCTTATGTGGGCTGCCATGGCCGGAATTTATTTTTAAATCCCATCGACCGGGAAACGGTGATGGATATAGTGCGCGATGTGCGTCGGATGGAGGGCCTTGAGGTGATGCTCAGCGGCCCTGATGTGGTCTATCTGGAGACGGAGAAGCAGGAGTTTATCGACTGGTTGGTGGAGGGATACCAGTTCCGCGTGAAACAGGTACCGGATTTGACGAAGGTGGACTCCCAGTTCATCAAGGTGTCCATATACCGTGAGACTGAGGTGGAGGAATACACCAGGGAGCTGAGAGAGAAATACAAAGACAGGTTTAAGATTACCATTGCAGGCGATATGTGGATGGACTGCATGAAGCCGGGGATCAACAAGGGACAGGCCGTGAAGCTTTTACAGGACAGCCTGGAGATCAAACCCGAGGAGACGATGGCTTTCGGCGATCAGCTGAACGATATCGAGATGCTGGAACAGGCGTACTACAGCTTTGCCGTAGGAAATGCCAGGCCGGAGGTGAAAGCCACAGCCAGGTTTCAGACGGATACCAATGTGAACGACGGCGTGTTAAAGATTCTGAAGCTTTTGGTATAAGCCCCGCTGGATACGTAAGAATCAGCAGGGAATTAAGGGACGAAAGGGAACGAGGATGCGATTTATTCATACATCAGACCTCCATATTGGCAAGACCGTCAGTGGATTCTCCATGCTGGAGGAACAGGAAGCGGCACTGAAACAGATCATGGATTACGTAAAAGAACGGCAGGCAGATGCCGTTCTTTTGAGTGGTGACTTATATGACCGTTCCGTGCCGCCTGCCGCCGCAGTGACTATGTTTGACGCATTTTTGACCGGACTGTCCGAAATGGGAGTGACGATTCTGGCTATTGCCGGGAATCACGACTGTGGAGAGCGGATCGGATTTGCCAACCGGATTCTGGAAAAGAGGGGGCTCTATCTGGAGGGAAAGCTGGAAGCCCCGGTACGGTTCGTGGATATTCCCGACCAGTGGGGCTTTGTGCGTGTTCATCTGGCTCCGTTTGCAAAGCCTGCGGAGGTTAGATCCCTCTACCGGTGCGAGGGCAGCATGAAGACGTTTGAAGAGAGCTTCGAGGAAATTCTCCGCCATGTGACATACAGTCCCGGAGGAAGGGATATTCTGATGGCCCATCAGTTTGTGGTGAACCAGGGATTGCTGCCGGAGCTCTCCGATTCGGAGACACGGGTGTCTGTGGGCGGAACGGATCAGGTCGAAGCGGCATTGTTTCAGCCATTCTGCTATACGGCTCTGGGGCATATCCACGGCTGTCAGCAGATCGGGAAGAATCCGGTATACTACAGCGGCTCGCCGGTAAAATACTCTTTTTCCGAGTGCAGTCACCGGAAGTCGGTGCTGTACGGTGAGGTGGGAGAGAACGGGAGGATCACTCTGGAACGCCTTCCGCTGACGCCGGTCCACGATATGCGAAAGATCAGGGGCCGTCTGGCAGATTTAATTCTCCCGGAGGTTGTGAGCGCGGCAGATCCGGAGGACTATATCCTGGCGGTTTTAACGGATGAGACGGAGCTGCTGGATCCGATCGGAACACTCCGAAGCGTCTATCCCAATATCATGCAGTTAAAATGGGAAAAACGGGCGGTGGAGCAGGACGATACCGTGATCCATGATGATATTATGAAGGAAAAGGGTCCGTATGGACTGTTTGCGGATTTTTACGAGCTTGTTACGGGAAAGACCATGTCAGAAGAGCAGGAAGCCGTGATGAGGGAGACGGCCGAACAGGCAGAGGAGGAGGTTTCATGAAGCCGACAGCGCTTGTTTTGAGCGGATGGGGGCCTTATAAAGGCGTGGAACGGGCAGATTTTGAGGCTATGCAGCGGGGGCTGTTTCTGATCTCAGGACCGACCGGCGCCGGAAAGACCACGATATTTGACGGAATTACCTTTGCCCTTTACGGGGAGGTCAGCGGAAGCATCCGGGAAAAGGACAGCCTGCGGAGCGATTTTGCGGACGCTTCCACACCCACGTATGTGACGCTCACCTTTTCCCATAGAGGAAAGCAGTACCGGGTTACCAGAAACCCAAAGTATGACAGACCGAAGCTTAAGGGCGAGGGAATGACCACGGAACTGGAGGGCGGCGAGCTCTACGAAGAAGAGGCGCTTCTGGCCTCGGGGAGCACCCAGGTGACGGAGCGGGTGACGGAACTGCTGGGACTGGATTACCGCCAGTTCCGCCAGATCTCCATGATCGCACAGGGGGAATTTCAGCAGCTTCTTGTGTCCAGCTCCAAAGAGAGAACCCAGATATTCCGGGATATTTTCCAGACGCGGATCTACGATACGATGACGGCGCTGTTGTCCTCCAGAGTGAAGGCCCTAAACGGCCGGATCGATGAGGTGAAGCACCGGGCGGACGAGATCACGGGAACGTTCCGCATTGAGAATGGGGACTGGGAGGAACTGAAATCAAAGAAAAACCGGAATTACCGAAAGCTTCTGGGATTTGTGGAACAGGAAAATGAACGGCTGGGGAGCCGGGAGAGAGAACTGGCCTTCCGCCTGGGTGAACTGGACCAGACCTATAAGGACCGGGTGAGGGCGATCGAGGAGCTGCGAAGCGGCAACCAGGCGGTCCGAAAGTATGAAAGTGACAGGAAGACCCTGGCAAAGCTGGAAGAGGAGCGGGACGGCTTAAAGGAACAGAAAAAGGAGCTGGCCAGGGCATACGGCCGCCTCCCCGCCCGCCGGGAAAAGCTGGAGGGGAAGAAGTCGGATTTACGCGTGCTGGAGGAGCAGAAAAAGGGGCTTGCCGCATGGAAGGCCGCGCGCAGACAGCTGGTTGAACGGCAGGAAAAGTATCTAAAGCTCGATGGAGAGGCAAAGGAAAAGAAACGGATTTACGAATATCAGGATGACTGTTTTAAGAAAGCGGCTGCGGGGATTATTGCAAGGGATCTGGTGGAAGGATTTCCGTGTCCGGTCTGCGGTTCCACTGTCCATCCGGCTCCCGCGTCCATGGAGGGCGAGGTGCCGGACGAGAAACAGATCCGGCGGCTGAAGGCGGACTATGAGGCGGCATTAGAAAAGGCATCGGCGGCCGCGAGCGACGCGGCGGCGCTGGTGGGCGCCGTAAAAAACATGGAAGAAAACCTTGGTTCCATGGATTTGTCGGACGGCGGAGAGCGGGCTCTTCTCGAAATCGAGGAAAGGCTCCGCCTGCTGGAAGAAGAGACAAAACAGGAAGAAAAAGAGATCCGGGAGTGTGAAAAGGCCTACCAGGACTGCGCGGTTAAGCTGGAAAAGCAGAAAGCGGCTTATTCCCAGTTAAAGGCGGCCATCCGGGTTCCAAAACAGACGGAGCTGGTGGAGCTATCCGGATTTGAAGCGGCGCTTACGGAATGTGAGAGAGAACGCAGGCAGACGGCCAAGGAAAAGGAACGGACGGGAGCAGCTCTGGCTTTGAACCGGCAGTCACTGGCCACTCTGAAAGGCCATCTGGAGGAAAAGGAAAAGCTGGAGACAGAGTACAGCGTGGTCCGTGAACTGGAACGGGCGGCCGGTGGATATAACGGCCGGAATCTTGTATTTGAGCAGTACGTCTTATCCGTCTATTTTGAGGACATTCTCCGGGCGGCAAACCGGCGCCTTCTCAAGATGAGCGGGGAGCGGTACGAACTGCACCGGCTGGACAGAACAAGAGACAGGAGAAGTAAGGAGAGCATGGAGATGGAGGTGCTTGACCAGTATACGGGCAAGCGCCGTTCCGTGAAGAGTCTGTCGGGAGGCGAGGCGTTTAACGCTGCGCTGGCACTGGCGCTGGGGACCTCCGATGTGATACAGAGCTACGCGGGAGGCATCCAGGTGGAAGCTCTCTTTGTGGACGAGGGATTTGGCTCTCTCGATGCAGAATCCCTGGAACAGGCGGTGGCGATTCTGACCTCTTTGAGCGGCGGTTCCAGCATGGTTGGAATCATTTCCCATGTGGAAGAATTGAAAGAACAGATCGGCAGCCATATTCTGGTAGAAAAAACGAATCAGGGAAGTAGAATCGTGACAGAAAGTATGGTATAATACTATTCGCATAACACATAGGAGAGTTTTTCATTCATACAGGAGTTGTCCATGAATTTTAAATATAGAAAAAAAGTGAA